>OODQ01000058.1_pt1 | contig 118820 bp, 97 predicted proteins | sample 1671321 | NCBI WGS metagenome assembly OODQ01 (sample SAMN06348144, study PRJEB24527) | human gut metagenome | biome: human gut; feature: ankylosing spondylitis patient; material: feces | host: Homo sapiens | place: China | collected 2015-10
GCATCCTGTGCAACATCATCGGCCAGTGGGTCGAGGATGGCGAGTATCCCAACGATGAGAAGGCTCTGGAGAAGATCGTCAAGGGCATCTGCTTCGACAATGCAAAGCGTTACTTCAACCTGTAAGCGCTTTTCCCTTTTCCTGAACTGAATCTCCGCGCCGCCCGCAGACAATGCCGTCTGCGGGCGGCGCTTTGTTTTGCCCTTTTACGTCCAAAATGCACCGGATATTCCTGTTTTTTCACCTTTTATCGGTTGTTTTCCGTCTTTTTCTATAACTTCTCCGTTATCCCTTGACTTCCCCGTATAAGGAGAGTATATTTTTGCATGGCATTCAGGCCAAATTACTGTATTTTTTGATGGAGGAAACCCATGAATGGTTTAAAAGAAGCCTTCAGCCGCGAGAATCTGCTGAAGGATCTAAATTTCTTTGCCCTGTTGAACCTCGGTCTTGTGCTTACGGCAGTGGGCATCGTATATTTTAAAAATCCCAACCACTTTGCTTTCGGCGGCACCTCGGGTCTATCTATTCTGCTGGCAGACCTGTTCCCCCGCATCAACGTGGGCGGCTTTATGTGGATCATCAACTTGGTGCTGGTGGTACTGGGCTTTATCTTTTTGGGCATCAAGTGCATGGGCTGGACGATCTACTCCTCCTTTGCACTCTCCTTTTTCGTGTCCTGCTGCGAGTGGCTGTACCCCTCCGGCGTGTCCCTGAGCGGCGATGCCATGCTGGATCTGGTGTTCGCGGTGTTCCTGCCCGCACTGGGCGCTGCCATCGTGTTTGATATCGGTGCTTCCACCGGCGGCACCGACATCGTGGCGCTGATCCTTGCCAAGTACACCTCCATGGAGATCGGCAAAGCGCTGATGGTCAGCGATATCCTCATCGTTCTGGCGGCCGCCGTGCGGTTCGGCATGGGCACCGGCCTGTACTGTATCCTTGGCCTCATCGGCAAGTCCTTTGTGGTGGACGGTGCCATTGAAAACATCCGTCTGCGCAAGGTGTGCACCATTATGACCGCGAACCCGCAGCCCATTCTGGACTTCATCATCCACGATATGAACCGCTCTGCCACTGTGGAAAAGGCCTACGGTGCCTACACCCACCACGAGCTCAGCGTGCTGGTGACCGTGCTTACCCGCCGTCAGGCTTTGCAGCTGCGCAACTTTCTGCGGGAGAACGACCCCCACAGCTTTATCACCATCGTTAACTCCAGCGAGATCATCGGCAAGGGCTTCCGCTCCTTCAACTAAGACTGCTTCGTATCCTTTTTCATCCATTTTCCGCTAAAGGCTTCCCCCGGCCGGGGGAAGCCTTTATTCAGAGGATTACCCCCGTGTTCCGTGCAACTCCGTACTTGAAGAAAAACGCAAAATAGTGTATTATATAGTATTATGAGTAAAAGGGGGCACGCTGTGCCCTGACAGGGGGAACCTATATGGCTGATAAAAACTTTCTGACAGATATCATCGATGCCGACCTTGCCGAGGGCAAGGTGCAGCAGATCCACACCCGCTTCCCGCCGGAGCCCAATGGCTATCTGCACATCGGCAGCGCCAAGGCCATTTATATCAACTGGTCCATTGCCAACCAGTACGGCGGCAAATTCAACCTGCGTCTGGACGACACCAACCCCGCCCGCGAAGGCGAGGAGTATGTCAACAGTATCATCGAGGATCTGCACTGGCTGGGTGCCGACCCCAACGGCGGCATCTTCTACGGCAGCGATTACTTTGACAAGTGCTACGAGTACGCCGAGAAGCTCATCACCGAGGGCAAGGCTTATGTGGATGACCTGACCCGCGAGGAGATGCGCGAGTACCGCGGCTCCGATGCCGGCAAGCCCTCCCGCCCCTCTCCGTGGCGCGACCGCAGCCCGGAAGAAAACCTCGACCTGTTCCGCCGGATGCGTGCCGGTGAGTTCAAGGAGGGCGAAAAGACCCTGCGTGCCAAGATCGATCTGGCAAGCCCCAACATGAATATGCGTGACCCGGCCATCTACCGCATCAAATACGCCGAGCATCACCGTCAGGGCAACAAGTGGTGCATCTACCCCATGTACGACTTCGCCCACCCCATTCAGGACGCCATCGAGGGCATCACCCACAGCATGTGCAGTCTGGAGTTCGAGAACCATCGTCCGCTGTACAACTGGGTCATCGAGAACATCTTTGGTGCCGAGTTCCCCAAGCAGCGCGAGTTCGCCCGCCTGAACATGACCAACACGGTCATGAGCAAGCGCTACCTGCGTGAGCTGGTGGAAATGGGCATCGTGGACGGCTGGGACGATCCCCGTATGCCCACCCTGTGCGGTCTGCGCCGCCGCGGCTACACCCCCACCTCCATCTTCACCTTCGTGCGGGAAGCCGGTATCTCCAAGTCTGACAACCTGATCGATATGCGCCAGCTGGAAGCCTGCATCCGCAGCGAGCTGGACCTGACCGCACAGCGCCGCATTGCCGTGCTGGAGCCGGTCAAGCTGGTGGTGGACAACTACCCTGCCGACAAGACCGAATACTTTGACGTGGCCAACAACCCCAACCGCGAAGCCAACGATACCACCACCCGCAAGGTAGCCTTTACCCGCGAGCTGTGGATCGACGCCGAGGACTTTGCCGAGGTTCCGCCTCCCAAGTTCAAGCGCCTGACCGTGGACGGCGAGGTGCGCCTGATGGGTGCTTATATCGTCAAGTGCACCGGCGTGGACAAGAACGCAGACGGCAGCATCGCCGTCATCCACTGCACTGCCGACCTCGAGACCGGCAACGGCAACCCCGCCGACGGCCGCAAGGTCAAAGGCACCATCCACTGGGTAAGCGCCGCACACTGCGTGGACGCCGAGGTGCGCCTGTACGATAAGCTGTTCACCGAAGCCAACATGAACGGCATCCCCGAAGGCAGCGATTACAAGGACTACCTGAACCCGGAAAGCGTCACCGTGCGCACCGGCTGCAAGCTGGAAGAGAGCCTGAAGGACGCAAAGCCCGGCGAAAAGTTCCAGTTCGTGCGCACCGGCTTCTTTACCCCGGACAGCAAGAACCCCGGCGTGTACAACCGGGTAGTCACCCTGCGCGACAGCTTCAAGCCCGCAAAATAATCATCCTCAAGGAGAAGATACCATACCATGACCGCAAAAATGACCCGTAATATCCTGCTCATGCTGGTGGCCACCGTGCTGATGGGCATTGTGCTGAACCTGTATATCCACAACACCGGCACCGTACCCGCCGCCGACAACGCCGCACCTCTGACCGATGGCAGCTACACCTCCTCTGCGCAGGGTTGCCTGAGTGAAGTGACCGTCACGGTCACCGTGACCGGCGGCAAGGTGACCGCCGTACAGGTGGACGCCTCTGCCGAGACCCCGGAGCTGGGCGGCAAAGCTGCCGAGACGCTGGCTGCCCAGCTGACACAGACCGGCTCCACCGCCGGTGTGGACGCCATCACCGGTTCCACCATGACCAGCGAGGCCATCTTTACCGCCATGGACGCCTGCCTTGCACAGGCGCAGTGATGCTGTAAACTACAAAAACAAAAACTGCCGCACAGTTGTGCGGCAGTTTTTTGCGTTTTACAGCGTGCTTTGCAGCCGTGCACCGCTGGCGTACTGGGTGCGGCGGTCCATCTGGTTATCCAGCGGCTGACCGGCGGCATAGCGCTTGAGGTTGTGCGCAAAGATATCCACAATATTGTCCAGCGTCTTGGGCAGGCTGAAGCCGCCGGTGACATGGGGCGTGATGATCACGTTAGGTTCTGCCCACAGAGGATGCTCCGGCGGCAGCGGCTCGGGGTCGGTCACGTCCAGCCCTGCGCCGGAAAGCTGCCCGCTGTGCACAGCCGCTGCCAGCGCCTCGCCGTCCACGGCAGTGCCGCGTCCCACATTGAGCAGAATGGCACCGGGCTTGCAGAGCGCCAGCCGCTCTGCACTGAACAGATGCAGTGTCTCCGGCGTGCCGGGCAAACTCAGCGCCACAAGGTCGGCCTGCGGCAGTTCTGCGTCCAATGCGCTCTGCGCCACCACCCGGGTGCAGTAGTCCGGGCAGGGAGTATCCGGGTGCACGGTGCGGCGCACGCCCACCACCTCAGCACCCAGCGCATGCGCCCGCCGGGCAAAGTTCGAGCCGATATCGCCCATGCCCACGCACAGCACCCGGCTGCCCGCAATGCTGCCCACAGAGTGGCCGGTGGGTGCCCAGCGGTGCTCCCGCTGGTTGTCCCGGTAGGTGGGCAGCTCCTTGAGCAGGCTGAGCCACATTGCCAGCATACACTCACTGATGGCAAGCCCATAAGCACCGGTGGCGTTGGTCACGATGCAGCCCTCCGGCAGCACCCCCGGCTCCAGATAGTTATTGGGGCCCGCTGCGTTGGACTGGAACCACTCCAGATGGTCGTTCTGCCGGATCAGCGGCACCGGCAGATTACCCAGCACGGCATCTGCCCACAGGGCATCCTCCACCGTGGCAGTATCCGGGGTGGTAAAGCGATATGCAAAGCCCTGCACCGCCTCAATGCGGGCCCTCTGCTCTGCACTGATGGGCAGGCAGACAAGGATATGTTTGGACATAACGGGATCTCCTTCCCTCTTTTTTGTCTATCATACCGCAAACTGTGCGGCGGCACAAGGGGGCGGTTCTGTGCTTTCAGACGCATCCCGTAAAAGAACAATGCCGGGCAGCCCGAAAGCCGCCCGACACCGCATTCTATTTTAGTCCAGCGCACGGATGGCGTCCATCGTGCATTGATACTGCTCTGCCACCTTTGCAAACTGCTCCTGTGTGCCCTCCAGCTGCCCGGCGCGCAGGGTCTCGGTCAGGGTATAGGTGGGCGCGTACAGGTTGGAAAAGCCAAGATTCTGGCAGACGCCCTTGAGGGTATGCGCCCCACGGAATGCCTCTTTTACGTCTCCCCTGCGCAGCGCTTCCTCCAGGATCTGAAAGCTGTCGTCCTGCAAAAACATCCGCACAAATCTGCCAATCATGGCTTCGTTGTGCAGCCGTCCCAACACCTCCTGATAGTCCGCGCCCATCTTTTTATAGCATTCCTGTATCGTCATCGCTTACGCCGTGCCTTTCTTTTCAGCCTCTGTCTAATTTCCCACCGCCGCACTTCCCGGCGATATAGTGTTATGATAGCACCTTTCCGGCTTGCTTGCAACTAGAGCGCAACAAGTTTTGTGTTCTGTCCAGTTTTTGCATCCGCTTTTCGGCAGTTGCACCAAAACCTCACCTTTTTGCAAAAGATGCCTGTCATCGCCCGCTTCCTCACTGCTGCTTTTATTGGCTGAAAAAGTCAAAAAGCACCGATGCCCCTAACTGCGGATTCTGTATTGACGAACCGCGCAAAAAAAGATATACTATACTCTGGTGGTGCAGCCGTGCCGCCAGATGCCGGGGTGTTGCGCAGTTGGTAGCGCGCCTGCTTTGGGAGCAGGAGGCCGCGAGTTCGAGTCTCGCCACTCCGATCCTGCAAACGCACGTTGATTCGGTAAGGATCAGCGTGCGTTTTTGTTTTGCTTGTGAAACTGCCGGTAAAAATCCGAATGTGTGCAAAAACTGCGCACACTGCAAGACCGTTTTCCAAAAACAGAGCAGCCTTTTTCTATTTCCTCCCCTTTTGCGGGATTGATAAAAGCCCACAAGTGCGGTATACTGAATAGTACTTTATTCGAGCGAAGTAAGGAGGTGTAGTCCATGGCGATCGGTGTGCCCCGCCCGCTGGCGATAGAAAAACCGCAGGCCGTAGATCTTGTACAGGCGGCGCGGTATTTCGGCGCGCACGGCGAGCCGGACGCCGCCACGCTGGCACTGCTGCAAAAATGCGCCGTGCCGCTGCTGGCGGCGGCGATGCCCCGGGCGGTGTGGCTGCTGGCAGACACCCCCGCCCTGACCGAGGCCGGGCTTCTGCCCGGCGAGGATGTGCACAAGCATCTGGCAGGCTGCGGGCAGGCCATTCTGCTGGCGGTGACGCTGGGTCCGGGGGTGGATGCCCAGATCCGCCGGGCGGGCGTGGGTGATATCGCCGCCGGGGTAGCCTCCGATGCCTTGGGCAGCGCACTGGCCGAGCAGGCCGCCGATGCCGCCGAGGCGCAGCTGCGCCAGTGGGCGGCCACGGAGGGAAAGTATCTGACCGGGCGCTTTTCGCCCGGCTACGGCGATTGGGACATCGCGGTGCAGCCGATGGTGGCAGCGGCACTGGACACCGTGCGCAAGGCCGGGCTGTGTGTCACCGACACCAACCTGATGACCCCGCGCAAGAGCGTGACTGCCCTGCTGGGGGTCAGCGACCACCCGGTAAAAGGACAACTGGCCGGGTGCGGCCATTGTGTGCTGCGCACCCGCTGCGAATACAGAAAGAGGGGAAAGACCTGTGCAAGTGAATGAACTTTTCAAGCAGAGCAATACCATCCTGCTGGACGGCGGCATGGGCACCATGCTGCAAGCTGCCGGGCTTAAGCTGGGCGCACGCCCGGAAGAGCTGAACATCACCGACCCGGCGCTCATTGAGGGCATCCACGGGCAGTACGCTGCGGCGGGCAGCCGCATCGTCAACGCCAACACCTTCGGCGCTTCTGCCCACAAGCTGGCGGGCAGCGCCTACACGCTGGAGCAGGTCATCACCGCAGGCATTGAAAACTGCAAGCGCGCCTGCGCGCCCTACGGTGCGCTGACCGCGCTGGACGTGGGCCCGCTGGGCGAGCTGCTGGAGCCCAGTGGAACGCTGGCCTTTGAGGACGCCGTGGCCGAGTATGCCCGCATCGTCAAGGCGGGCGAAGCCGCCGGGGCAGACCTGATCTTTTTTGAGACCTACACCGACCTGTACGAGTTGAAGGCCGCCCTGCTGGCTGCCAAGGAAAACACCCGCCTGCCCATTCTGGCAAGCATGAGCTTTGAAGCGGGCGGGCGTACCTTTACCGGCTGCACAGTGGAAAGCTTTGCCGCCACCGCCCGGGGCTTGGGGGCAGACGCCGTGGGCATCAACTGTTCACTGGGCCCCAAGGAGATCTTCCCCATGGCAAAGCGGCTGGCAGAAGCCGTGCCCGGCAACTTCCCGGTGTTCGTCAAGCCCAACGCCGGTCTGCCCCGGGCGGACGGCAGCGGCTACGATATCACCCCGCAGCTGTTTGCCTTGCAGATGAAGCCCTACCGGGAGCTGCACCTGTTTGCCGCCGGCGGCTGCTGCGGCACCACCCCGGAGTTCATCAAGCTGCTCAACGGCACCTTTGCAGGCTGCACCCCGGGGCGTCCCGCGCACCGGATGCCCTCGGTGCTGTGCACCCCGGTGGACACCGTTACGGTGGACGGCATCACAGTGGTGGGCGAGCGCATCAACCCCACCGGCAAAAAGCGCTTCCAGCAGGCATTGCGGGAAGGCGACATGAACTATGTGCTGGAGCAGGCCGTCAGTCAGGCAGAGGCCGGTGCGCAGATCCTGGACGTGAACGTGGGCGCACCCGGCGTAGACGAGCCGGTGCTGATGGAGCAGGTGGTCAAGGCGCTGCAAAGCGTGACCAGTTTGCCCCTGCAGCTGGACTCCTCCAACGTGGAGGCGCTGGCGCGGGGTCTGCGGGTGTACAACGGCAAGCCCATCGTCAACTCCACCAACGGCGAGCCGGAAAAGCTTGCCGCCATCCTGCCGCTGTGCAAGAAGTACGGTGCCGCCATCGTGGGACTGGCCATCGATGAAAAAGGCATCCAGCCCAAAGCCGCAGACCGCGTGGCCATTGCCCGCCGCATCACCGAGGCGGCGCTGGCAGCGGGCATTCCCCGGGAGGATATCTACATCGACTGCCTTACCCTGACCGCCAGTGCCCAGCAGGAGGATGTGCTGGCCACGGTGCAGGCACTGGAAGCCTGCAAAAAGGAGTTGGGAGTGCGCACCGTGCTGGGCGTGTCCAACATCAGCTTTGGTCTGCCCTGCCGCACCTACCTGAACACCACCTTCCTGACCATGGCCATGTACGCCGGGCTGGACCTTGCCATCATGAACCCCTCCAGTGAGGAGATGATGGCGGCGGTGTATGCCTACAACGTGCTGACCAACCGGGACAAGCAGAGCACAAAGTACATCGAGCGCTTTGCCGACCGCGTGCCCGCCAGCACTGCGCTGGCACAGGCTGCAAAAGCCGTGCCTGCCGCCAGTGCTGCCGAAGCAGAGCTTACCGGCCCCTACGCCGCCCTGATGAAAGCGGTGGAAAAGGGCTTGAAAGGTGACGCCGCCGCCCATACCCGCGCCCTGCTGGCAGAAAAGCAGCCGCTGGAGGTGGTGGACGAAGCCTTGATCCCCGCTTTGGACATCGTGGGTGCCAAGTACGAAAAAGGCACCCTGTTCCTGCCGCAGCTGCTGCAGGCTGCCAGCGCCGCCCAGAGCGCCTTTGAGGAGATCAAAACTGCCATTGCCCAAAAGGGCGAGGGCAGCGCCAGCAAGGGGCGTATCGTCCTTGCCACCGTCAAGGGCGATGTGCACGACATTGGCAAGAACATCGTCCGGGTCATTCTGGAAAACTACGGCTTTGAGGTGCTGGACCTTGGCCGGGACGTACCGGTGGAGACGGTGGTGGACACCGTGCGGGAAAAGGACGTGCATCTGGTAGGTCTTTCGGCCCTGATGACCACCACCCTGAAAAGCATGGAGGAGACCATCGCCGCCCTGCACGCCGCTAAGCTCGACTGCAAGATCATGGTGGGCGGTGCCGTGCTGACCCCGGAATACGCCGAAAAGATCGGCGCGGACTGGTACGCCAAGGACGCTAAGCGCAGCGCCGACATCGCCAAGGAGTTCTTTGGGGTGTAACGCGGAAAAATTACAGATTCGGACTGCTGAGAAGCGCGGACTTTTCAGCAGTCTTTTTTATGAGCAGGGCGTTTATCGCAATTTTCAAAAACAGTGCCTGTCAAAACGGCATATTTGCGATATGCAGTTTGCGGATGTTGCTCGGACATTATAAACGCAAACTGCAATATTTGCAAACTGTTCAAATTTACCACAAAGAATTGCCACGATTGTCTGGCATAATAAGGGTGCACTCAGGGAGAACGGAACGGACATCCCCCATAACCTCCGAAAGGTTCTCCCCACAAAAGCCCATGCAGGCACATTTTCCTGCGGGTGCGGCCGCAGCAGCGGCGCACAGCAGGCCCATAAAAAACTGTCTCCCGTTTCTATGCGAGGCAATAGCCAGAACGGCGGACAGACTACCAAATCCCTCCTGATCAAGCCGCAATGTTCAGGGGTTCCTATACAGCAGGCAGTGTCGCTTTCCTCCTCCTTTCCACGACACTGTCTGCTTTTTGTTTGCGCTGTTTCAAATCGGCTACCGGGCTAACCTTACCACAAGCCACATGATACTGTTCCGGGGCGTGCAGTACGATATTGTTCACATCGACCCGTTCGAGGGCTACAAGGCAGACTTGAAGCTGTATTGCAAGCGAAAAAACAAATGAAATGGCGGCAAACTCCAAAAGCCTGCCGCCGTTTTTGTTATTTTATAAACTCATATTCAAAAAGCACTGGGACGATTTCAGAATTGTAATAGTCTTTGACAAGCGTTTTCAAGCCCGCAAGAGCAGTATGCAATTCCACGTTATCCCAAATTGTATTGCCCGTCGTTTCGTCAACGTGCGATGTATCCAGTTCAGCGTAAATCTGATATACACCATATGTCAAAGAAGGGCTATAATTTTCTGCTTTCTTTGCCCATTGCAGAACCGTTTCCCATTGATTCAAAATAGCCTTTTCCCTATCACCGGGGATAAGCCCCTTTATATCGCGCAGGGCGATTGTTTTTCCGTTTGTACCGTCAAGGCAAAGTTCATCGCGATAAAACCGCCCATCGCTCCCCGTGAATGTGCGCATATGGTTCTGCATTTCTGTACAGGTGAAAAGCAGGCATTTCAAGAGGAATTGCGCAAGTTTACCACTTGCAACGTCCGCATTGTATCTGTCCGCGCCATCCGCCGACTTCATAATGCGAGCACGTTCCGTCCATGCTCTGTTATATGTAATATAGCGTGAAGCGCAAAACATAGGAAGTTTTTCAAGATAGTTATCTTTACGCAGGAAAAAACCGTTTCCATCATAGCGAGCCGCTATCAAAAGGCTAGAATCCAAGTCTGGGTTATCAAATCCCGAACTGTGTGCGACCATATATCCCATTATATCGGGTGCGGTTGCGGGCTTGTTTCGTTGTTTGCCGCCTACCTTTTCAAGACCATTTAACCCTGCAAGAATACCCGTCCGCTGCTCATCTGGTATAGGGCGTTTGTCATAATATATTTTGCTGTATGTTGTAAAGACCTGTTTTACAGGGAGCAGTCCACACGAAACCAACGTGCCTGTGTTATCGTCTATATCATAAGCCGCTATTTCAATTTCCTTTCTGCTGTCAGCTATATTTTGCCAATATGCGCACATAATGCAAGCGTCAATATTAGTGTGAAAATGGCGGCGATTGTATGCAAATCCTTTGACAAATTTCCTGTCAATTAAATGTTGCGCTTTCCAATACTTGACAGGAGAATACACTATATAGCTATCTGTTGGTTGCCGCAAATAATATTTAAAACCAGACCAAATGAAAACGTTTCCTAAATCGTTGGACGCTGTTCCTTTGACTTCTTTTTTCATTTCAGTTACTACATAGCTTTGTTTCCAAGTAGATGATTTTTTGCTTTGTCCCTGTCGTTGGTGTTCGGCAGAAGTTGTTTCTGCATACGGTGGATTTTCAAACAATATAATCGTGCATTGTGGGTTGGCAATGTATTGCTTTATGACCGGATTTTCTATATATTCTTTGCTTAAAGCGTCTGCGCCCGAAACTAGCCCGGCGTTAAATGTGTCTGTCATTTCAATAGGCGGGATAATGTGCCGAACCTTTGCCCCTAACAATTCTTGAAGTACCTTGTACTCATAATATTCTACTGTTGAAACAACACAATGTGAAAGTTCCTCGTCTGTCAAACCTGCTTCAAGGTTTCCTGTTCCGGCGCACCTGTCAAGAATGATATAGTCATTTCCGGTGGGAACACGGGCGATTGCAGCCCGCACCAATTCAAGGGACTTTTCGGCATACAGCTTGTGCGTGTAAAATGCCCCCAAGTTCTTTTTCTGAAGCGTGTCATTTAGCTTATCCATCAAATAATTAAATTTGACATTTGTTTGCCCGGTATAAGGGTAAATGTACCGTTTAAAATGAACGGGTTTTCTAATTTCCCCGATTGTTTTGTGCTTGCCTGTATCATCACCAAGGAAATCTTCTTTCCGCGCCATTGGTACTGCTTTGTAAAAGGACATAGCCCACCCAACAATGCAATTTTCATCAATGTGTATCTTTGTATAGTTGCATTCTTTGAGCAGGGTAACAATGCTTTCCACGTCAAGCGGTTTATCAAAGTGCAACACTGTTTCAGCGTTGCAACCGATAAATCCACTATTGTCCTTTGATGCGCCGCCGAAATACAGCTTTTCAATATCCGACAAATACGGCGCGGAGCGGTACAGCCAAAGCGTGGCGGCGTTTACATCGATAATCAAAATATTCGCCGGAACGGGCTTGCCTTTGACGCGCAAGGCAGACAGGTATTTAATACATTGGAAAAGAACGGCGTTCAAATCGGTAACGTGCAACTTGAATTCAAGCAAGTTTCCGTTGATAACCCCATCGTTATTGTCTGCAAGTATTTCATCAATATCTAAAGCGGGATTGACACGGGGCAAAAAGACCTTATAAAAGTCTAACTGTCCATCCCGTTCCAAAATGTACTTGTCCATAGCCTGACCTTACCTTTCAGGTACAATAATACAAATAATAGTATAGCATACACCCGCCGTTTTTCAACAGGCAATCTTCTAATTTCTTCTGCTATTTTTCAGTGTCTTATTGCAGATTTAAGCGACAAATAAGCGACAAGCCACAAGGTACGGTGTCAAGATATTCGAAGAAAGTACAAAATATAGTATTAAAATCAAAGAAACAGCCCTGTATTTGGTATCGAAATCAAATACAGGGCTGTTGAGATATACTCTTTTTCAGAAGTTCGATGTACACGGAACCCGTCTTGCTCCCGAATTGATTGACCAGTTCGTTGAAGTGATCACCCCATTGCCGATTACTCCTACCGCTGGAAGCTGAACACCGGCTGTAAGAAGTCCAAAGGGAAGAAATCTCCTCCCAGCAGACAGAACCCATCCACATTCTCCCCTGTCCTGTGCAGCAACAGCCTTCTGGATTGCAGGGTGAGCAGCTGTGCCGGGTTATCCGGGCAGCAAATTTCTGTCCGTTCCGCGCTCTTTGGTGCTTCCAATTCCCAACAGGGCTTGCTTTCGCCCCAGCATTCCCGGCCGTCGCGCAGCAGTGTCAGGTTCAGCATCAGGGTCTCGTACAGATTATCGCCCTGTGCCTGAATAAAACCGATCTTGCCCAGCCACCCGGCTCCTACGGACGGAAGTCCCTTTCCTTTTGGCTTTGCGGAGGTGTCATCATAGCCGTTCACGCATAGCAGCCACCGCGCCGCCTGCGGATAGCTCAGCTGATCCTTGCTCTGCCCCGCATACAGCGGAAAGAGCCGGAGTTTATTGCTGCTTTCCGACATTTCACCGTTGAGTTTGGCCGCGCCGTATTCCGTGCCGATCTTTGCCTGCGGCACCTGCCAGAAGGGGTGTGTCGGATGGAACAGCCAGAAGCGGTCCTTCCACTGCTCCAGATAGTCCCGGACAGGCTCTGCCGGGAAATGCCCCAGCTGCCACAGCGCACTCCAACGCTCCAGTGCATCATCGCTCTGCATCAGCGGGCGGGGCTCTCCCTTTGCATCCACCCGGGAGAACACGGTGAACAGCACCGCCAGCAGCAGCCGCAGCACGGCGGCGTTCTGGGTGGGCATCTCGCCTGCAAGGTCCACATAATCCTGCGCCGACACCAGCGCCTCGGTCAGGGACACCTCCCGCACCGTGTTGTCCCGCAGCCGCACCCGTATCCACGGTTCGGTCAGCAAGTTGAATTCAATTTCCTTCATCCGTCTCCTCCTTTTGGTAATACAGGCCGTTTTCACGGTCATAACAAAGTTCCATGCCCGCAAGCCGGGCAGTCAGGTTTTCATCCAGCAGCAGGATCAGTTCTCCGTGCAGCAGCGGCGACAGCTGCCACGCCGCAAGGCGGCTGCGGTTGTCCGCTTCCAACTCCCGGATGACCCCGTCCACCTTCCACGCCTTGCCGAACACCGCCGGGAGCCGCAGCTTCTGCCGGGCGATCTTCAGTGCCGTTTCCGGTGGGGGCGGGCTGTCGGCAGCTACGGCACTGCCGCCCTCCTGCCACGGCAGAAAGTGGATGCTGCCGTCTGCCCGACGCTGCATTACCAGCACCTCTACCGAGGGGTCGCCGTCCCGCACTGCCGCCCGCGCCGCCGGGTCGGAGCAGGCGCCCTCGTTCTGCATCCAGTCGTCCAGCGTGTTCAGCTGCGCCAGCCGGTGCGTTTCCGGCTGCGGCACAAGGTATGCTTCGGCGCGTGCTTTCTTTTTCTCCTGCGTCCGCTCATATATGCAGCGCATTTCCTCACCCTGCGCCCCGCCGGGAGCTTCCCGCTCCCAGCCGTAGACCCGCTGCACCAGCGGAGAGATCTCCTCCGGCAGCCGGATGCTCCGGGGCAGAAACTTCCGGGTGCGCCAGAGCAGCCACTGTCCATATACCGCCTCGCTGCCCGCGTCAAAGGCATCTTCCCCGGTGTCCAGCACCGCGCAGCAGGCCTGCTGCAACGGAGCGGGGCGGCTGCGGTAGTGGCGGTGCAGCCGTCCAATGCGCTGCAGCAGCAGATCCATGGGGCAAAGCTCTGTGACAAGAACGTCCAGATCAATGTCCAGCGACTGCTCCATCACCTGCGTGCCCACCACGATCAGGTCGTTCCGGCACTCCGGTGCAGAGCCCTTGCCAATGCGTGCCATCAGCTGGTTTTCCCGCGCCGCACGGTCCGGCATCAGGAACTGCGCATGGAACAGCTGCACCTCTTTGTCCGGCAGGCTTTCCCGCAGCAGCTGTGCGATCTTCTGCGCTTTTTTGACCGTGTTTACGATCACCCCCGCGCAGCCGCCCTCGACCAGTTTCCGGCGCAGCAGCGCGGGCAGCTCCGGCTCTGTGAGCGTAGTCATCTGCACCGTTTGACCGGGTGCGTCCGGTGGGATGGCCGTTTGCTTTACCTCTGCGCCATCCGTCCATGTCAGCAGCGGATAGCCGCAGCTGGTTTCCCACGGAGCGTCCGGGGCGGCCTTTTTCTGCTGGTAGGCCTCGACCAGCTCTGTGCGCCGCCGGGCGGGCAGGGTGGCCGACAGCAGAATGACCGGCACCTTGTACCAGCCCAGCCATTCCAGTGCGCGGTCCAGATAGCAGTTCATGTAGGTATCGTAGGCGTGGCACTCATCAATAATGACCACCTTGCCCGCAAGCCCCAGATGCCGCAGCATAACGTGCTTCTGGGCAAGTGCCGCCAGCAGCAGCTGATCCACTGTGCCAATCACGAAGTTTGCCAGCAGTACCTGTTTGTTTCCTCGAAACCACTGGTGTACCTGTACCCGATGCTCTTCCTGCGCATCTTCCTCCAGCTGCACCCCGCGCCCCTGCAGCTGCAGATAGCACTCGTCCAGTTCCGCCATGCCGTGCGCCAACTTTATAGCCTGCGGCAGCGTCTCCTCAGACTGCGTGTCTGCCCAGCCAAGCAGCCGGGGAAAGATGCCGTTTGCCGTGGCCTGTGTGGGCAGCCCGAAAAAGACACCGCCCAGCCCGAACCGGCTGGCCATGATCTCCGCAGCGGCCAGCGCCGCCTCGGTTTTGCCCACGCCCATCTGTGCTTCCAAGATCAGGATACCCGGTTCCGCTGCGGTATCTGCAGCTTCCAGAACAGCCCTCTGCACCGCATTGGGCGCAAAGCCGAACCGCACCGCAAACTCCTGCGGGTCTGCGATGCCCGGCTGTGCCTCCCACGGGAAGGGCAGGGCCAGCTTTTCCCAAGCCCTGTCCACCCGCGCCGGGTAATCCTGCATGCTGCCCAGCTCCTCTACCGGGATCAGGGGGAAGTATTCCGTATTGCTGGCGATCCAGTCTGCCATGATCAGAAGTCCGGTCAGAAGCACTTCCTCCTGCGGGTCCAGGTCGTACAGTTCCGTCGTATCATCAAAGCCGCAGTCCTGCAAAACAGTCATGAGCAGTTCTGTCCAAAAGCCCTGCCAGACCTTTTCCTGTCCCTTGGGGTAGTAGTTGCTCTCCCAGCACTCCAACTGGTCATCGACCGCCGCGCAGCTCTGTGGCCTGCCGTGATGCGCCCCCACAATGGAGGCTAGCCCGCCGGGACAATCATTCCACAGCAGAATTGCCTCGCCCGCCCGGGCATGCGGCGACTCTCTGCGGTTCTGTTCAGGACAGTCCAGCGGCGTCAACATTTCCAGCCGCTGCCGCGCCTCCGGCAGAGTGCGCAGGATATTTGCCTGAAAGGCTACCGTAGCCTTGCCTATATCATGGATCCCGCCCAGAAACCGGGCATGCGCGAGCAACGCTTCCTCGCACTCAAAGCCCATGGCCTGTTTTGCACTTTCCGGGAGCCACTGCCGGACCAGCCGCTCCATGATGCCCGCCGTATCCCACAGGTGCATCCAGAGCGGCAGCCACAGGCTGGTATTCTCCGGGTCCGTTTTACCGGCCAAAAGCCTTGTTTTATTCAACGTCCAGCGCATTTTTGCTCCTTTTCCGGTGTGTGCTTTCCGTGTACCGAGCATAGCAGATAATGTGTACTATAATCCGTACTTTTTGCATTTTATCTCCGCAAATGAAAAAAGCGGCACACCGGGTCGTGCCTCATCAAAACGAAAGTGTCCTTGCAAGGTAAAGAAAACTGCTATTTATGGCCCTGTTCTGCCTTCTGTTCCAAAGATACGCTTCTGCCCTTCTGCTGTCAATGACTCTGCGCCAATTCATCAAAGCTATAAAAAACGATCTCTTTTTTGTATAAAAAACCGCCCCGGCTTCCTACTATGGAAACCGAGGCGGTTCATTCTGTTTATTGGTGTTCTTTCAGACACTCAATACCTATCAACTGACATTTAGTTTTTGAAATTTTAGTCATATCTGTATTTAGAGGACTTTCCGTACACTTTTCGGAGCGATTTTTTCAGACTGACCACCGTTTCTTTGATGATCTTTGCCTCATCGGCAGAGCAATCTGCAAGCTGTTCGGTCATCCAGCTGTCGAACACCGGCTTTGCTTTTTTGATCTCGATGCACAGCAGCTCGTCTGCGGAGCAGTCCAGTGCGTTGATGATGTCGATCAGCGTTTTCAGGCTGGGCACCGAGTTGCCCGTCTCGATATGGCTGATGTGCGTAACTACCACGCCGACCTCATTGGCCAGCTGCTCCTGCGTCATGCCCTTTGCAAGGCGGCAGGCACGGATGCGTTTTCCGATGTCGGCGTAGTCCACCATAGTACAAGTACCCTCCGTTTTGTGAAGTGATACTTGTATTGTATGTGCAATCGACCGGGATTGTAATAATCTGAAAGTGCAGTGGACTTATAAATACTAATCGTTCAGAAATACTTTAACTTCCTGCTTTCCGTCAATCGTTGTCACAGCAGTAATGGCATCCGGGCGGAAGGAGTCTCCCGGATAATGCATTTCCAATTTCAGATTGACTTTTTTCCCAGCTTCCACTTCCTGTGCCAGTTTATTCTCAAAATTTTTGAATTCGTTCCGATTTAGTCCAGAATCCTGCGGAATGAGATTTTCCAAATCGTTTGCCCCATCAAAGCGATCTGCAATTGCATGACCTCGATCATCGGTACTTTTTTCATATCCTTTTCCAATGTCATGGATGCTGTCTTTAATTTGCAGACGACCATCATGCTCTTTCAGATGCAGGTCTCCCTCGGCTGTAAACAGCCTTCCAAGGTGATCGGTAGTGTACTCATATCCGTTTCTTTTATACTCTGCATCCGTCAAAAGATCCTGCTCCATACGGTACGGCATTCCATCATCGTTATTTTTGTATTCCAGCTCTTTTTCTAGCTCTGCAAATGACTTTTCCGTAGCAGCATCCAGTTTTTCTTCTGCCTTTTCTATCACGCCTTTCTGTAGACGCTCAAATGACCGTTTGACGACATCATCCAACCCAATGTGCGTTTTTGCTTCCATCGGTTTCGCTTCTGAGATTTCTCGCCTCACAGCACACGACCTCCCTGCTGTTCAAAATTCGTCCTTAGATTATCTACAGCCTTTGCATCCGGGTTCAGGCTCATGCCCATGCTTATCACGCTATTTAGCACCCAGTCTGCAGCAGCAGCTTTCAGGCCGTACTGTCCCTGCAGCTGTTCCAGAAATTCTTTACGGGGTGTGAGCGATTTTTTAGCTGCGGCACAGTAATCAACGACTGTACCGATCCCACCAAAGAAATCGAACACAGCTTTCCGAGTCTTAGCCACATCCAGTTCGCCGCCTGCAAAGACCCGTTCCAGATAGCGGCTGTCCTCCGGCTTCAGCACAGTCTCATGGCGTTTCAGCCAGAGCTTCAGCTGCTCCATCTCCGAACTGCTCAGCGGTTCCAGCTCTTTGCCCACTGCCAGTTGTCCGAATACAAACTCTGCGTTGATTTCATGCGGCATTTTTGAAGGCTTGTGGTAAACAGCATTTTCCGGCATGGGATACGCCTCAATCTTGCAGAGCACCGCCTCCGGCCACTCGTTCTGGTAAACGGCAGCCACACCCAGCGGCAGCTTGGACAATTCGTCGATCTGTGCCTCCTTCAGGGCGGCAGACTTGCCTACCAGCTTGCGATCTTCTTCGTCCGGCAGGCGCAGAATAATTTTGGTGTTCGTGTTGCGGATGACCGACATATCCAGCAGTCCGGGTGCCTGGTCTGCAATGATAAACCCCTCACCATAAGTACGCATTTCCGCAATGGCATTTGCCAGCATTTCCACCGACTTGCCCTGCAAATTTGCACCTTCCTGTGATTGCTCTGCCGAGGTCTTGCGCAGCAGGTTGTGCGCTTCTTCCAGCACTGTGACATGGCGAAGCCTGCTGTTCATCCCGCTGCTGCACATCCGGTATTCCTGTAACTTCATCACCAAGATGCCCATCAGCAGCGATTTCGTTTCCATAGAGCCCACACGGCTCAAATCTACGATCACATTCTGATCGAACATTTCAGCATCGCTCAGCGCATCTTCTGCGCAAAGCACACTTCCATAAATACCGTTTGTCAGAGACTTTACGCGGGTGCACAATGCGCCCACATAATCGCTTTGGGTATCCTTGGAATAATGCGACTCTTCAATGACGCCCGGCAGAATATCCAGCAGGTCAAAGAAGGTTGGGAAAATTCCCTTCTCGCTCTCCGAATTGCGCAGATCCCAGCCTACTTTCTGATAGCTGCGCTCAATAGCATCCTTCAGCACCGCTGGCATGGCTGCATACATCGGCCAGCAGGCGTTGAATATCTCCACCAGACGGTCAATATGTTCCAGAATATGGATATTCTCAGGGAATGCAAAGGGATTCATGCGCAGCAGCGGCGTTTCTCTGGGGTTTGTACCAAACACCTGCACATCTGTACAATTGCCGAACACGTTCTTGTATTCGCCCTTGGCCGGTTCCACCACAAGAAACGTCGTTTGTCCGTTCTTTGTGATCTCATCCAGCAGATGGTAGACCGCATTGGATTTGCCTGTGCCGGTCGAGCCAGTGATGAACGTGTGGGAAGCCATTGCCTGCCGATTCAGGATCAGTCCTGCCGCTTCCTCTTTGCCCATGTGGTAAATCTTGCCCAGATTCATCTTGTCCTCATCCGGCATCGCCTCATCCGGCACATTGCGGCCAAACTCCGCGTGCTCAATAATCGGCAAACCATGCACTGAGCGGGTGGGCAAGCCAAGGTGCATTGGCAGTTCCCGCCCGCTGACCAGCGTACCTGCTGTGTAAAACAGACTGTCAGCTTCATTCTCCCAGAGCTGGCGTGCAAAGACAGGGTGTGTAAACCGTTTGAGATATTCTCGCATAGCAGTTACACTTGCACGGTCCTGCCAAAGATTGACCGCACCGCTTTCCACAGAAGAGCCTTCTCCAATCATCAGCGAACGATATGTATTAGCTGCAAGAAGAGCCTTGCTGGGGCGAGAGGACAAAAAATAAGCCGCACAACTGTAACAGCCGTAATCTTCACTTTCTTTGGTACGCTTGATTTGCTCGTCAATTCGTGTCAGCAGTTCTTCCACCGCCTTGTTGCAGACTTCTATCTGCTGCGTCCGCACAGTGCCGTGCGTATCCGTCGTCCCGTTGGAATGCTGTTCATTGGTGCTGTGCGCATTGCTGCGTTCCACCGTAGAGCTGTCTGTGTGCGCCGTGTTGTATCCCCGGCTCATCCCAAAGCCCAGCGACTTTCCGATGCTCCGTGCCGTACTCCATGCAGTCCCATTTGTTTCATGTCCAGCCACCATAGGCACCACAGCGCCAAACAGCGGTCCAGCCTTTACCGCCGCACCAACTGTACTCGCCGCCGACACGATGGCTGCTCCGGCAGGCGGGAAGACTGCCGATGCCGCCACTGCTCCAAGCGCAAGGATACTCGCACCAGCCGCAACGCCGACCATCGTTCTTTTGCTCGGCAACCGAAGCCGTGTGACCGCGTGCGACTGTCCTATCGTATTCGTCGTTCCTTGGTTCATTCCAGCGCTAAAGTTAAATCCCGTGTTTCGGCCTTGTTCATCGCTGAAGCCACTGCTCGTTCCGTCCGTTACCGTATCCGATGTGCCAGAGCAGAACGTCTCCATGACCGCATGGCTTTCGTTTTCTGTATAAGACCACGTTGTTTTGCGGAACGGAGACAACGCGCTATACAGTTCCTCATATCCATTTCGGATGCCAGCCTGTGTTTCTTCTGTAACTGGCTCTGCCAGAAATAACGCTGTATAAGCATCGCCATCCATTGCATCGATAAAACGCTCAATGCCCTGAATAAATGCTTTGTCCTCCGTCTTGGATTTATCTCGCAATGCCGCAACGCAGGAGACAGAAGCGATTGCCGATTGTGCCGAACCGAAAGAACCGTTATCGTCTTCCAGCAGCGCGTCAATTTCTTCCTGATGGAGTTCCTGCACTTCAGAGCCGGGAAAGTTACTCTTCATCCCTTTTTCAATCGCATCACCGGAAATTGCAAGGTCGCGGTTATCGATGCTCTGCCTGCCCGGATTCTGCCGCACACCCAAATAAATATCTGCCGGAGCACCATCTGCCGGAACATCGACCATCACAGCCAAACTGCACCCAAGGGCCATGCTGGAATGATAAACGGTGGAGAGTTTTTGAAGCATATCCTCGCCTTTTTTTAGAGTCAGCTTCTTCATCTGGAACAGCTTGATGCAGGTCTTGACATCCAGCGTTCTCTTCATTTCTTCCGATGGTTCCACCAGCGGATAATTTTGCAATTCCGGCAGATATTTTTTGTACACCAGATGGTCTGCCAACGTCAGCTGATTTGCAAGTTCTTCCATCGACTGTCTCTGGGAGAGGTCCTGATTCGTCATTTGTAAATCGCTCATGTTGATTTCCTCTTATACTAAAAAGAAAACTTTATTCAATAATTTCCATATTCTCAAGCATCTTCTCCTCCTCACAACCTATACTTTCATATACCGAAGAAACAAGCTCTGCTACAAGTTGTACGGTGCCTGTCATCATTTTCGTGTTTGCCGCAGATTTTCGAATTTCCCGCTGCGCTTTTCGGCTGCACCAGATATTGGCACATGCTTCTTCTGCCTTTTTATCTACTGCTTGCCTAGATTCTTTTGCATTTTGAGCAACTTCATTCCAGAATGCAGCTTTTTCCAGTGAAGTTTTATTCTTATACTTTTTATCCCTGCCTGTTTCAGCTGCTTTCTGTAAGGAAATATAATCTGGCTTAAACGGCGTCTCTACTGTTTCTGAACTCGGAACATTCACCGGTATTATCAATTCCTTTTTCTTTGCCCTTGCTTCCTCCTCTGCTCGTCTCCGGCGTTCCGCCTCCTCTTTTGCTATTCTCTGACGTTCCGCCTCTTCTGCCTGCTTCCGGCGTTCGGCTTCTATCTGTGCCTGCCTGCGTAGCTCTAGTTCCTGAGCCGCATCTTTCTGGCCCTGTGCGGCGGCTTTCTGATACCAGCTCACTGCTGTATCCGTTTTGCTTTCTGGGACAGCCGTTCCATTTTCCAGACATTTTCCATAGCGATACTCTGCATCTGTATAGCCTTGCTTTGCCGCTTTTCGGAACCACTGCACAGCATTTTCGTTATCACCCAGAACTCTCTCGCAGTAATCTCCCAGCACAAATTCCGCCTCAGCCATGTGATACCATTTCGCCGCGATTTCGTATGCCCGCAATGTGCCCTCATCATCGCCATGCTGCCAGCAGTGTTGTGCAATTTCAAGATACTCCAATGCAGCTTCCTCTATCTCCAACTCGTCAGCCATTCTGCCCAGTTTGTTTTCTTGAATGCACTTCTGAAAAATTGCTTTTTCCTCTTCCGGGCCATTGAAAATAAAGCAGAGCTCCCCCTCTTTCCTGCTTTGGCTTTCAAGTTCCTCTTTCAGGCCTTTCCAGCTGGCACGACCTGAAGCGGGCATAAACCACTCTGGGATAGTTTTATTTTCTATTGCTACAAGGCCTTCCATCTCGTAGTGGTCGATACGGATAGATTGCAAAGCATTATCCTGATAGAAAACTTCGACCCGAACCTTGTTCATACAGCAGAACTCCTTTTATTTTTTCATTTCCGATATAATTTTGATGTAATCTCCCTGACTTCTCACCCACATCTGGATGCCCGTGCCAAACACCTCGGCTTCCACGATCCAGCCTTTTTCCGTCACCTGCAAAACCTTTGCAGTGGGCAGACGGTCGAGCACGGATTCCAGACTTGGCCCGGTATACTCGAACCGGATGGTCTGCAACTCGCCGCCGTACATAAACTGGATGCGCTTGCGCATCTCGCCCTCCTGAAAGCGATCGGTATAGCGCTGGGCAAAGTGCCGGTCGAGGGTCTTATAGTTCTGAATGCGGTCGATGCGGTAAATGGTGGGGGAGTTATCCTGCGGGTTCTGGAAATGCTTATCCTTGTCGATGCCCTCGATGAACGCTGCCAGATAGAAATAATACTCACTGAACAGGATGCCCACCGGCTCAATAGTGCGCACACGGGTCTCGCCGTCATGGGTGCGGCAGTAGGTAATTTCCATAACATTGTGATTTTCTACTGCCGTGCCGATCTCCCACAGGCTCTCAATGAACTTCCGGCCGTGCTGCGGCTCAACGTAATGGAAGCGTTCGTTGCTGATGAGGTCTTTCACCTGATTCAACCGGTCCAGCGGGGTGCACACCTGCACCAGCTTGTCCAGAATGGGGAACATTTCCTCCTTGACCATGGAACGGCTCTCCAGCAAAATCTTGCATACCGCCAGAATCTCGCTGCTGGTGAGGAAGCGGGAAAGCGTGTCATCCAGCAGATAGCCGCCCTTTGCGGAGTTGTATAAGATCTCCCGGCGCGGCTCGCTGTCTGCAAAATAGCTGCGCAGGGTATCAAGATCGCGCTGGATGGTTTTCTCGCTGACACCGAAGCGGTCAGCCGTCTGCTGTTTATTCAGCACCCCGCCCTGTACCAGCACCTGCTGGATATAGAGTATACGGTCTAATCTACTATTACGCACGGTTCATTCTCCTTCTCTGCTCATTGTAACACAGTGCAACAACAGTCGCAATTCTTTGTGTGAAATTTTGTTGTTTTGTGAAACAGCTGCAAAATTTTTGTCTCTTTTGCACAACCCCAGTATACAAAAAAAGATGGACAGCTTGTCTGTCCATCCTCCAAAAAGCCAAGTGCTTTTCTCACAAATTCCATCTGCGGTTCAGCCGATAGATCACATCCCATACATCATCCTTAAAAGTGTACATTACCTGACGCGGTGATGCACTTCTGCTTGCCATGCAGACAAGCAGAAACAATTCGGCGGCAAATGCCGCGCCCAGCAGAAACATCCATATTTTTTCATTGTGCACTCTCCTTTGATGGCGTTTATGCCCTTTTGTCTGTCTATTATAACGATCCTGTTGGACAGTTTGCTTGTCCTTTCTGTAAAAGATATTTTCTGCTTTTCCTGTACGTTGCAACACAAAAACCGCCCCGGCTTCCTGTTACGGAAACCGGGGCGTTTCGTTTGTTTTATTTGTGCTTTTTCAAGCGCTCACGCAATTACTTGCGGGGGTTCTTGATGGCAGCCTGAGCGGGTGCCAAAATTACAGAGCGTTCGGAACAACAGTATGAAATTCAGGAACTACTGTTTTCGCCTTTTGCAATTGCTTCAACCTGATACTGTAATAGGTCCTCCGGCAACATTGAACACTTCTTCTCATCAAGTGTTTTGCGTAGCTTTTGTTCCAATTCCTTAAACAAAAGGTCTTGAAAACACCATGGGCTTGCGCTATTCGAGTACTCTTTAGCTTTTCTCTCAGCCAATGCTTTTTCTTCCCGTAGTTCAGCAATTTTATCTTCCAACTTTGGTGCCCGGCCTATGCACTCTAGCAAACCCTCCAATCGTTTGATTTTCTCTCCTTTTGTATAATATTCTTCAATCATGCTCGCCGCATCCCGTTTCAATGTAGTCTTTGAACGTCCTTCAAATTTAGGATCTGCTGCACACCAAGCATATAACTGATTTAAAAAAATCGCTTGATTTGCAGAGCTTGTATACCATTCAAATGTAGCATTTTCCCAGCTTTGAATCAAATACATCCTTTGAGGATTTTTTTCTAGAGACTCAATGCATTTACAGAGCATTTCATAAGTCTCACCCCCTAATTCTTCTAAGCTTTTTAGAAGTACTGCATAGTCTTCCGTCGTTGTTGGTTTTTCTTTTCTTAGGTGGCGCTGCACCCATTGATCGTATTTTTGTTTCTCAATGTCGTTTGTCTCTTCGGATTGATTGTGCGCCCAAGCCGTTCTCAATACTTTAATCGTATCAACACATGCCCTTAAATCTTCAGATGCTTCACACGGATACTCATTATTCTTCAACCAACCTTTTTTCGTTAGCTTACGAATAATACAGCTGCTGTCTATTACCGCCTTATACAAATTCAAACAGCCTGCCACAAATTTTGCATCTTCACTAAATACATCCACACATGGCTCATAATGACATATCAGAAAAAGATGCTCTGCTATTTTTGTTCGGACAAGTTTATTCAACTCTTCTGCAGGAGTATTTGAAAACAGAATATTTTCCATTTTTTACCTCCGCTCCTGCCCATTATCTTTATATGCCGAGAATCCATTATAGCCAATTCCCAAAATCAGCCCACGCAGATATTCGTTTTCCCGGGGTGGATTGTTCATACTGGTTACACCAACCATACGGTAACGAACCTTGTGCATCCCACTCAAGTAAGGGTCATCTGTTTCCAAATGGATCCAAGCTGTCCTCCCTTCCAGCTTTTCAATCATACCATTATAATGAATTGGACCATCCTGGTCACAATAAATAAACGGAACTCTCATTCTAGGAGATCTAGTAAAGAGATCCACTCCAATACCTTGAATAATCTCCTCACATTTTTTGAAATCGCGAGTACATTGCAATACCGCCAGCGCTCGAATCAATGAAAAAATCGGCCGTGCGCGATTTCCAACAGTGTTGCTCTGCGCAGCTTCACAGCACAACTCGCTGATACGCCTTATCTCTTTCCATTGAGTTGGTAAGAGTTGAATTTTCTGTCCTTCTTTTTCCATCAGGCGGTAACCTGTGGCGTTCATCCATACCGCTCTTAGGAGAAGACTCAGTGCAAAGTAATTTCCCTGAATGCATGTTTTATTAGGTTCCTCTTGCATAAATTCTGCAACTTTTCGGCAAGTATTACGCTGCTCTTTCGTAAGTTCTAAGTCGCCAAGCTTCCTGTTTTCTCCCGTAACACCTGCCGCATCCAGTTCTTGCTGGCAAACAAATGTAACCGCCGTTGCCTGATTCGTTTCAATCATCTCATGATATAGCTGTGCAAACTCCGGTTTCATTGTATTTTTCTGAACATCTCGAATTGTAACTTTGTACTCCGTAGCGAACTCTTGAATTTTGAGAAGGTGTTCTTGGATCTCATCGTGGTCATCCGCACCCCTGTTTTGAATCTCAAGAACTGCACAATCATCTGCAATTAGCTTTGTTTCACTTAAGTATTTCAGTTTTTGCTGTTCATTCAGATCTCCGTGTTCATATACTTCCTCAAATGCATCAAAGAGTGCATTATAAACATGGCCATTCTCTGGACTATAAAGGATTGCCTTATAGAGTTGCTCATAGATATCTCTATAATTCAATCCCGGCAACATGCCCATGGTTTTACCAAACTTATCGCGATATCTTCGATAATTTTTCTGCAGCCAAATATTGCAGCGAGTTATTTCAACAATCAAACCGTTTTTCTGATCCGAAAGGTATTTTTTCTCTCTGGTACCTGTCGGCACTTCATCAATTCCTCGTTCAAGATATTCCAGTTGACGATTTGCAAAAGTAATGGTCTCTTCCAACTCTTTAATTCGCTTTTCATAACTTTCTTCTGTGTAAGTCTCCGGCTTAGACTTATAAAGTTCTTCCCACTTTTTTCCATAATATTCACGAGAGTATGTTACTAACAGTGTAGCAAATCCTGCATCCCTGTCCGGAACAACATTGCATACCGTTCTCAATGTTTGAACAATTTTTTCACTTTGCCGTAAAATGTCACTATGTTCCTGCCTTTTTTCACCGTTTTCACGAAATGCTGTATACTGTGAGTTCGGCCCCATCAGTCGGATAAGTTGCTGTAGGTTTCGTGCAAAAGAAGACGGAAGTTCTTCCCAATGTTCTTGATATACTCTCAGAATTTCGCACAGTAGTTCAACCTGTTGATTTGCATTAATTCCATTCCGACTCAAAAAAATCTCTGCCTCTAATGGGTTACGGAAGCTAAATGCGTAATCACTTCCATCTTTCATTTCACTGTAATGAATCCATGGAATTCTTGTTGTAAGAACATTATACAATTCCACATTGATAGGTTTATCTTTTTCATAACTATTTTCTTTTAGCATCCATACCGCAATCGCATATGGAACTTCCAGTTTAAACCGTCCAAACAGCGCAATGCACGCATTAAATTTTTCCAAGTTATATTCGCTTGAACTTTCTTCGGCCTGTTTTTCAATCCGTTGCCGGATACTTTCCATTTCCTCCCTCGAAAGCCCCGCTTCTATAAACGCCTGCGCGATTGAACCCAAATTATTCGTGTTTTCTTGTGAGAATGTCTTGTCCAGTTGTTTCACCACATAATGATTGACCATTAATTCTTCTCGACCAAGTGCTCTTTCCAGATTTGGTCGTAGCAAATTTATGATTCGATAAAAGCATTGGAAAATGTCCATCTGATCCTGAAGATTTTTCTTTTCCAACTGTAATTTCTGATTTTCAATCCCTGAGTATGTCTTAATTTTTTCCCAGAAATCATTTTTTTCCTTGGTATTCATTTCACGGTCAGTGTTAATATAGCAACAGCCATTCTCCAAAAACATTTGTGATGTCACATCTGTACTTTGCACAAAATGTTTTTTTCCATCCTCTATATAAGAGAAACATCTTCTCTTACTTGTTTTCTCAACAGGTGTTTCATATGCACTGCATACCAAAACAAACCTCCGCCCTCGATTCAGTAGCATCTGTGAAAGATGCTGTGCGTTGGAGGTAACATTTCGATACGATGAGCAATCCCAAATCAAAAGAATTCGGGCATCTCCATCACAAGCATCAATTTTTTCCATCAAAGTTTTCAGCGCATCACCTTCTTCGCTTTTATCAGAGAACAGTAGCGTGTCATTGTCAATAAAGATAACAGGATTATTATGCTCACTATAAATTTCATACGCCAATGCTGCAAGAGCAACACTTTTACTGCTACCAGGCGCTCCACACAAAATAATAGGCATTTCCTTATCAGCACCAGCAATTGCTTCTCCTAAAAGTTCCCGTTTTACGGCACACTTTAATACTATTTCAAATTCTCGTGAAACATGAAAGTCCGAATTTTTCAAATAACCATACCACTGTGGTCCATCCGCAGAACTTCTTATCAAGAAATTATAGAACCATTTTGCTTGCATTACCTTTCCATAAGGTCGCACTGCAAAAACTTTCTGCTCGGTCAAAACAAATGCTAGTTTTCGATATGGTAAGAATTCTCGGCTAGAAATTGTAACTGCCTTTCCATTTTTATAGAAAATTTCATATTGCGCATCAGAGTCGTTAGATTTCACCTCGTCAGATTGATTCCATTCATATCTCGCCTTAAGTACTTCATCCAGCGACTCCGTATGAAATTCTATTCCTTTCAAATCTGCCAATTTTTTCAGTTTTGTTTCTTCACTTTTTTCACTCCAAAACTGAATATTGTCTGCGATTGCACAATCATTATAGACTGCTGTAGCAAAGGCGCGATACGGCATATCATTGTCTGTTTCTGGGGCATATCCAACAACTACCATCGCGTTATGATTGTCAATCATTTTGCACAGTCTCTTCATCATTCCCTGCGCACGCCGAACACGGTATTCTTCTTCACTCTCTCCAGTAATTTCAAGCGTTTGGCATTCTTCCTCATTTAACGACTCATCTTTTTTCCAAACGTACACAACCGGAAATTCATCATTTTTCCATAGATTTGCCGCCGTAATGTCGCCTTCATCGCTGTAGATCTTAATATGGATACCTTGAAGTTCTTCCAACGGAAGTGTGTTTCGACTTGTTGCAATAATTTTCCAAGGGTACAAACCTATGATTTGTCTTACTACATCCTCTTTCATATTCCGTCCAATGAACAGGATTGCGTTTTTCATTCTTAACTTGCCTTCAAAATCCGCAGCAAGTCCCACAAATCGTTCTTCACCAAGAGCCATTAAAGGTTCTCCTTTCGTATAATGATTAATCTATCTTTAATTTTCCCATCTGTCTCAAAATCGCATTTTTCGTACCATCATTCAAATAAGCCTCGTTCAGTGTTTTCTTAGTATAATTCAAATACGTTCTAGAAGTTTTTTCTGTCAGAAGTTCTGTAAAGTAACGCTCCCAACTAAAATATTTCTTACTATCGATGTAGTTAGATGGTGTTCGCAAAATCTGTACAATTTCTGCATCTTTTAGAATTCCAGAGGAAAGTATCAGCCATTCAAAAGATTCCGGCAGATATAGTGCCAGATTCTCTCTTGTCAGCACCAACTGCAACACCCTATCCATTTCCGGACCAAAGGCAGCGCCATCTGCAATCACCAGAATCTTTTCATCCTTATGCGCCTTCAAATAGGAAAACACATTTGACTTTCCATTTGCAGTATCACACTGCATTTGATGCTCTGCACAGACCGCGTCAAAAAACTGATAACCCGAATTGCTGTCCTCGGTCAGAATTTTCTCCGGCTTAATATTCTCAGTCGTACTATCCGGGTAAATTCGATAGAACGAATGATAACTCTGTTTCAATGCCCCATACTTTCCAGAGGTTCGGATACCATACACTTCTTCCACACTGTATGGCAAGGCTGGCAAACCCTCTCTGATCACGATAACATAATAGTTATCCGTCTGCTGAATCGCACGCGCAAAATCTTTGGTCTTGACAAACTCGTTTCCTTCGTCGATAAAAACAATGCTGTCCTGAATGTTGTTGAGCTGTCCCTTCCAAAGATTTCCTTCTACCACATAGCAACCTTTATCACAATTTAGAGTGACCGGCCCACTTTCTCCATCGTTCATATGGGTACGAATCATATCCACGAGGGTCGTTTTACCCGTTGCGCTATCCCCGCGAATGATGGTCAGGTTGCGTCGCAGTTCAAATTCATATTTCAGGTACTTTGTGCCAACGACCACTTTATGAATGCCTTTCATTTCTGTCAGCCCCTTTACACAAACTCACCTGCGGATAAGATCAGTTCTTCCATACTGTGAACGATTTGATTCGTATTCAGCACTTTTATTGTAAACGGCTTTTTGCCAAAATCCATCAGGTGACGCAAATTCACTGTGCGATCCTCCTGCTCTGCAATTTTGAGCAGCCACTTTGCACAGTTGTCGCCACAAGTCGATGCGTTGAACACTTTCTCCGGCTCAAACTTTACCAAAATCAGTGTCTTTACGCCACCAGACAAACCAATCGGTGGAATTTTACCCAAGACCGGGCTGTCAATTACACCACTGTCGATAACGGTAGACTTATCCACGTCCTGAATCATTTCCTTGACCATCGGGTCAACGATCCAGTCTTCCTCGTAATCGTATTTGAAATAAGAAGCCGTATTGTACACCGCTTCCTTCATATCACCGTAAAAAATGTTCAGCATAGTATCACCTCATTGATGTGCGTACTTCTGCTATCATTGTACCCTCTTTCCGCTTACAAAACAAGATGCAAAAAGCTCTTGGCCTCCATTACAGAAGCCAAGAGCTTTTATCTTCTTTGTCCTACCAGATTTTATTTCCGGGGAGACTTAATTGCAGTCTGGGCGGGTTCCAAAATTGCAGGGCGTTGAAAAGAATAATAGTACGTTTTTATAGGTCAACAAGCGTTTTTATCTTCGCATGAATTCTACTCCAGAAATGTTTCTTGTTCGATTGTGACCCCATATTGCAAAATCTTATCAATTGCATCAACAAACAGCGTATGTCTTCCCGCATTCCGCTCTTCCTTCAGCTTCTTCAGATACTGCTCCGGCCGCTTCAGGCCATTTTTGTGGTACTGTTCCACAAAGCGCCCTTCCATACGCATGGGTTCAAGCTGTGGGAACACCGTTTGCAGGTTTTCAAACATGCAAAAACCGCCCAGATCAATATCTGCCCAGAATCGAATTTGCATGGTTTCCCCTGCCGCAGCAGCCAGTTTTTCAAAAAGTTTTTTCTTCCGCGGGCTCAGAAAGCCGCCGTGATAAACAACAAGTTCTTCCGGCTGTTTTTCCGCCAGCAAATATTCATCATAGTTCGTTTTATTTTCGATAAAGGTAATGCAGCAGATGTTTTTCAGTTCAATGTCCACAATCTCTGACACAAGTGTACTGGGCAAAGCCAATCCATAAGGTTCTGCTGCGCTGAGCCGTAGTTTTCCCTTCTTCAAGCAGATTGCGCAATCGCCCGAGAGTTCGTAAAGCTCCGGGCGGGCATAGATTCCCAGAAATGCAAGCTGATCCCGCTCACCAAGTTCCGCTTCTGTACAGGCCGCCGCCAGTTGGGTATTGTACTTTCGTGCAATGGTAAGAAACAGTTCCCGTACATTTCGCTCAAAATACTTGGTATCGTGAAAACACTGGCTGCTGAATGCACGCATCGTCACACTGCCGGACAGCTCCGCATACCGTTGAAACGTGAGCAAAAGCTCCTGCAGCAGACCGTCGTTTTCTCTGCAATACATCGGCACTTTCATGCTGTTCCGCACCTGAGCACATACAGCATCCCTCCATGCCGCGATCCATGGAACGGGATTGTCTGCCAGCTTCTGCATGATGATATTTGCAACCTCTTCTGCCTTTTTTCGCGGATGCACTCTGTCGGCGCATTCATAGCACTGTGCGACCCGTTCCAGATCCAGCACAATGCAGGAGAGAACACTCTGCTTTCTCGCCCATTCCAGACGCACCAAAGCCTGCTGCTCCAGCTCCCGCGCTGCAATATTGTAAGCATCCCGAACCACCGCATCTTCGTATTGATACTCCGGCAGCTCCCTTTTATCAATGCGCAGCATTACCCGACGTCTGGATGTGTTGGGTTCAGAAAGATGCTTACTGTTTTCAAACTTATCCAGCAGACGATTCAGGATCACCTGTGCTTCCTTCATTCTGCATCTCCTTTCCAAATGGAATAATATGCATCCGGTATCCGGATTTGTCCACTAATAATGTGCGGTCTGCAATGGGCATAATGTCCGAGACCTTATCCGGCGGCGTACAGATGATTGCCTGCAGCCCCATCTTTCGGAGAAGGAGTACACTCTCCGTGATCCGGTCACTATCCATTTTATTGAAAGCTTCATCGAACACCACCAGACGCACCGTATTACCAAAACGGGTAGCGTCGTTGACGCGGTACAGCTGGGCAAACGAGGCCAGCACCGCAATATAGAATGGCGTTTGTGTTTCGCCGCCAGACTTCATATTCAGTGTTTGAGAAAGCAGCTGCTTGGAACCGTTCTGATCGGTCGTTTCCAAATCAAACTTCAGATACGTCCGGAAGTCTGTATAGCGGACGATATTCTCCTGCAGTTCGCTCTGTTTGCGGGCATTGAGCTGCGTATCGTCTGCCATTGTGATCTGGCTGAACAGTTTTTCGATCAATGGACCGTATTTTTGCTGAAAGGGCAGTGCGAATAGACCGGATTCGCCTTCCATCAGTTCATCTGCCGTGATCATGTTATAGTAATCTAGATAATCCGGGTTTGGCCCTACGCGGAATTGGTACTTGTCTGTGCCAAATTGTGCCTGGCGCAGGGCCTTGTTCAGATTGTGCACCTGTTCTTGCACCTGGTCGATGCTGGATTTCAGTTTGGCAAGGAAATCGTTCTGGAATTGCTCCATTGCGCTTTCCCGTGCCGCCCGGATCTTTTCTTTGTATCGGGGCAGCTCGCTTTCCTGCAGAGTACGCCGTTCTTCCTCGTATTCGGTGTTATCCATCACCTCGATCTGGAATGCACAGGGTTTGAACCGTTCTGCATATTCTCTGCGTGCTGCAAACAGGTTCTTCTGAGCCCCGTCCATCGCCTTTGTGCTCTGCGCCAAACTGTCGCCAAAGTTCTTGCGGATGACATCTGCCTTTTTCAAGCGGACAAGCTCCTGCCGATAGCGGGGAACGCCGATGGTTTCTCGGTATTCCTTCGTGAACTCCTCGTTCAAAACATCTTCGATGGCCTCATACCGTTGGTATTTTTCCGGCAAGATCTCATATTCCAGCTGATGGATGCGGCCTTCCAACTTCCCTTTTTGCACATTTTTCGCATCTTTTTCCTTATTGAATGCAAGGATCTCTTCTTTCAACTGTTCAATGATGCGCCGCTGCTCATCCAACCAGAACAGATTCAGCTGGGAAAGCTGGTTTTTGACTTCTGCGATTTCCTTGATGATCGTCTGGACGCGCTGGTAGTCCTCCTGCTTTTGCGCCACATCGATTCGGACAAATCTTTGGGTAAAAAGCGGATCCGGCAGGCCGGTCAGCTGCTTCTGGAGCGGCTGCCAATGCCGCAGCTCTTCCTGCAGACAAGCCAGTTCCTTTTCCAGATGGTCGATGCGGAGCTGTACCGCACGCCGCCCGATGAATGCGTCTTCCATCCGGTCCTTCCGAAGTGCGCGGGCCACATAACCCTGATACAGCATTCCTTCTGCCGTAATTGCCGTCTTATAGCAGCGCAACTGTTCTGCCGTGTCGCAGCATATCACCCGACCCAGAAGATAGTCCACATAGCTGCGTGCCAGCTTGTTTTCTGTCTCCACCTTTTCTGCCAGACTGCCGGGCAGCGGGCGAAGTGTTTCTTTTTCCCGCAGTTTTCCGATATCTACCAGACCAAACGCACGGTACTCTGCTTCCTGCTTCAGCCGGTCGTAAATGTTAAGTGCATCCTGATAACGTCCCGGCTCCACCAGCAGATAATATTTCTGGTTATTTAGGTAGCCTTCTACCGCTCCACGCCAGCGCTCATCTGCCATTTCCAGCACATCAGCCAGAATATAAACGGGAACCGCATGCCCCGTTTTATCCGCCAGATCCTTTTCCAGCCGGTCTTTGAACAGCAGAAGCCCATGGGGATAATCTTTGATGTTCCTGCGCAGATTTGCAAGCACCGCACTTTTCTGGTCGGCTTGCTTCTTCAGCTCTGCAATACGATCCTCTGTTTTATGAGCCGCACTGCGGACAGCCTCCGACAATTCGGCCGCTGCCTGCTGCCCCGTTTCAAACAACTCCACAGGCCGGGCAAACAATCCCTTCTCGTCACCAGTAAATACAGCATATGCTTTCTGCGCCGTGTTCGCCGCTTCCTGCACCGGTATGAGAAGTTCTTCCGGTTCCAGTTCTTGTATCTCCCCGCAGAATCTCTGCAAACGCCGTGCTTCCCGCTTGATCTCCACTTCAAGATTTTGCAGACCCTGTTCCAGCCTTTTCTGCTCATCTTTCAGAGCCTTTTCCATGTTGAGCAGACGCTCTTCCTCCTGGAAAACATTGCTCTGCCTGCAGGCCAGCTCCAGCTCACTGCGGCGCGTTTCTTTCTGTTCGATCTGCCGCTCAAGCTCCTCCCGTTGCTCATTCACATTTGCAAGGTTCTCCTTGCATTCAGTTCGTTCCAATTCCCTCTGGTCGATCTCTGTCTGCGCAGCTTCTTTTTCGGCCCACCGTACCAGAAACTTCTGGATCTGGCAGCGGTCTATGGCTTGGTTCATCTCCTGATACAGCCTGCTGATTTGCTGCAGCGCATCCAGCTTTTCCTGCTGACGCTGCGCCAGCAATTCGTGCCGTTTATAATCCCGGATGTTTTGCTGCATCAGCTCAATATTGGGTTTATCCGGAATATCGCAGATGTTCTCCGTAATAAATTTTTGGATATCCACAATTGGCCGGAACGAAACAGCCTTCTTCATCATCCGTAAGACCTGCTCGTTGTGGACGTTCCACTTTGCAAGCATGTTGCGGCGATACTCTTTTTGGGTATCGTAAAATTCTGCCCGTGCATAGTTCTGCTTCAAAAAACGGCGAAGTGCAGAAATCTCCATTGCCTCGCCCTGCTCAATAAAGCAATTTTCCGGCAGTGTCCCCGTGTAAATAAAGAATGTATCACGGTAACTTCCATCGCTGCGGCAGTCAAAGGTAACGCCCGTCACAAAGCTGCTGCCCTCCATCTCATCCTGAAATTCGCAGACAATATAGGTGGAAAAGTCCTTACCACGGCGGGAATACGGGCTGTTATCATCCATGTCGGCGCGCAGATAGCCTTCCAATGTGCGCTGCGATTTTTCGTTGGCTGCCTGATTAAAATTGCGGGAATTTGTCTCGCCCAGCAGCACGATCTGCAGTGCATCGATGACCGTTGACTTTCCGGCGCCGTTCTTGCCGGTCAGGAAATTGATGTCGCCCACTTCAATCAGTTCCTTACTGAAATAGAGCCAGTTGATCAGCAGGATCTTCTTCAGCTTCTTCATCTGTTTCCTCCTTTTTCAAAACAGACACCACCAAGTTCAGCTTTTCGCTGGAGACCGCAGAGAGAATGGTGGGCAATATTGCGATCCTGCAGCTGCCCTGGTTGAATTTTCCTTCCAGTCTTTGAATCACAGAATGGTTTTCCAGTACCGTAAACGCGCGTTTGACCTCTTCCATATTCGGCTTAGCCGGAAAAACGGGATAGTCGGTCACCACTTTTTCCAGCACATCCCGCACAGTACACACGGCATCCTGCTCCAAACCCAAACGCTCCATATTTTCTTCGTAAATCAGCCGTAATGCCAGCAAAATCGCCGTTTCTTTTTTATTGAGGTTGCAACGATTAGCCTCGTCTGTGTTCAACACATAAAAATATCCGTTCAGTTCATCCCTGCGCAAATCCCAGTCCAGCAGGCTCAGGTACTCCTGTACAGCCTCATAGTGCCGTGATAGAAAAAGATAGTCTGGGTTATCCACCCTGCCTTTTCCCGGCTGGTAGATGGTTCGCACAATGTATGTGCGGCTGAGCAGCTGATTGCAGACAGATTTGAATTGTTCCAGTTCTTTTGCCGTTGCATTGGTAACAAAATCAAAATTCACGGCTTCTTCTCCTTCCTCCGGATCTGCATTTGCGGGATCGAATAGCCATTTTTGCAAAAAATGCCATCGAGTTCCTGGACCACATAACCGGCAGATGCATCCTTGCTTCCAAGGATTGCCAGCAAACTCATGATATAATCCTTGTCCTCTTCAAGCGAGAGCTCCTCCGAGCAACGAATGTCAGCGTCTCCCAGCCATCCCTGCACGTAAGCATTTACTGCTGCCCGGCCATATTTCGATTGCAGTAACTGTGCCGCTCTGACCTGTTCTTCCGTATTCGGTGCCTGATCATCTTGTATCAGCACCGACGCGGTTTTTGTCCGTTTTTCGGGGCGCTTACGGTACCACAGACTTTTTTCTGACAAAAAAGACTGCTCATACAATTGAAATGCCGGTTGTATCTGGTCCACCAGCTCAGACGCCCTGCGGTTTCTGGACAGTGCCGTCAGCAAAACATTCAAATTGCCGCGCACGCTTTGATCTCGGTTCGTCAGGTTCTCAATTTTCTGTGTTGCTGCCCTGGTATAGCGCCGGACCTGCGTATCAATTTCTTCAAGATAGTCCTTCTCTAAATTGTCATAGCGTTCTTCGATCCAGAAAATTTTCCTCAGCAGATCGGCACGGCAGTCTTCCAATGTCTTGCCCCGCTTATCACGCAATGCTTCATTTGCCATCGTCATCAGCAGCGCGTCATCTTCTTCCCACCGTCTTAGTATAGATTGAATTGGGACACGATACTTCGGAACTGAGTCTTTGATTTTCAGCGGACGGATGTATGCCTCCACAACTTTTTGTCCGAAGTCATTGAAGTGTGCAGCCAGCACCTGGTTGACATCCTGCATATCGATCTGCATCTGAAAGTAATGCTTTACGTTATGATAGACCATTTGCAACAAACTAATCAGTGCCGTTGTGTTATCGTAGGCACTGTAAAGCGCCGTCATTTTTTCGTAAGCATTGTTGCTGTCGTCGGCGGTCTTTAAGACTGAGAAAGTTCCGAACACATAGGAATATCCACGAGCCGGGCTATCATCGCGGAGTTGGTGGAATAATTCCAGCAAGCGGCTGCTGTAATTAGGAATCGTGATATACTCTTCAAAATCATCCCCACGTTCCTTCTCAAACCACCCCTTACTACACAGCTTGCGGATTAAAAAACGGGCGCGGCCAGAGATATCCCTCAGTTCCTCTTCGTCAATGTCTTCATCTTCAAACGTAGCATCCGCCAGTTCCTGTTCCAGCCTGCCGCGCAGCATTGAATACAAGACATCTTCCCGTATTTTCAAGTTTTCTTGGTATGCTGCGTACAGTACGTCCAGTGCATCCGCATATAAAATACGGTTGGGCGAAGCCAACGGCGAGAAAAGTTCACTGGGAACCACTTCAAAAAACTTCATAGGCCTACCACCTTATTCGACTGATATACGCTTTCTTTTCTATTATTGTAACCTCTTTCCTCTTACAAAACAAGATGCAAAAAGCTCTTGGCCTCCATTACAGAAGCCAAGAGCTTTTATCTTCTTTGTCCTATCAGATTTTATTTCCGGGGAGACTTAATCGCAGCCTGGGCGGGTGCCAAAATTGCAGAGCGTTCGGAGTAACGGTGATACGTTATTTGTGATTTTTCAGTTCGCCTTACTCCATCTCCGCAATGATCTTCTCCAAATTTTCTTCCTGCAAATAGAATTCCGGCAGTTTTGCCTTGTCATACCGCATATAGGGAACATCTTTCGTTCGCTGTTCCAGCAAGTTGGTGAAGAACCGCTCCCAGCTGAAGAATTCGCTGCTCTCGATGAAATCTGCCGGGTGTTCCAGAATTTCAAGAATGTCCGGCTGTCCGAGCAAATCCGCTTTCAAGAGCAGCCATTCCAGCGATTCCGGCAGGTACAAGCTGAACTTTGCGCTATCCTCCTGCATCAGGCGATAAATATCGTTCATCTGCGGGCCAAACGCTGCACCATCCGCAATTACCAGAACCTTCTCGGATTTCAGCAGAAGAATCTTTTGTTTGATGTTATCTTTTCCTGCCGCAGAGATACAGACAACGCCGTATTTCTCGCCGACTTTTGTAAACAACTGATACCCGGAATTTGCATCTTCTGTCAACAGCTTTTCAACTCCTTTAAGCTGCACATTGCTGGCTGTCAGCGAATCATAGACCGGGTACGCTTTATTATAAGTCCGTTTGAAGCGGCTGGTGGTCTTTTTCAGTTCCAGAATGGCGTTTACGCTGTACGGCAGGGTGCTCAAATCTTCTCTTGTGACCAGCACATAGTAGTTGTCCGAATGCTGGATCGCACGGGCAAAGTCAAGACTTGAAACAAAGGTACTGCCTTCATCCACAAACACGATGCTGTCATGGGTCGCATTCAGCTGCAACTCCCAGTTGACACCCGACAGCACCCGGCACGTTTTATCACAGCTCACTGTTACGCCGCTCTGTCGGCCATAGGTCTCGTATGCTTGCAGCATCTCTACCAGCGTTGTTTTTCCGGTGGCGCTGTCCCCTCGCAGAATCGTAATGTTCCGTTCCAGTTCAATTGTGAAAACGACCCGTCCGCTTCGGACTTCGATTTTATGTTTTCCCTTCATCCTATCGCCTCACACAAACTGAAATGCAATCGGCATCAGTTCTTCCATGCTGTGCACCACATCACCGGTGTTCAGGACTTTCACATCCACCGGGAATTTCTTCTTGCCAAAATCCATGAGATGCCGCAGGTTGATGGTCAAGTCCTTCTTTTTCGCCAGCTTCAGAATAAAGGGCGCACAGTTGTCGCCACAAGTTGAAGCATTGAATACCTTTTCCGGGTCGTTTGCCATCAGCAAAAGCGTTTTCGTGCCGCCAGACAGTTTTTCCGGCGAGATGACCCCCAGAACCGGGCTTTCCACCGCATGAGGGCCTTTGACATCGGACTTATCAATTTTCTTGATGACCTCTTTGGCAAAGTCAGAAGTCAACCACTCATCCTCGTAGGTATAGTTAAAATAGACCGAGGTGTTGTAAACAGCCTCCGGCATATCTCCAAAGTAGATGTTCAGCATGGTATCACCTCGCAGATGTGAGTCACTTGCTATTATTGTACCTTCTTTCCACTCACAAAACAAGACACAAAATGCCCGCTGGCCTCTTGACAAAGAAAACCAGACCTGTCTGATCGGATGAAAACCATCCCAAATGTCGAAACTGGATTTATTGCAGTATGTAATGATTTTTCCATTCGGCATAATGAATTTGAAGGTCAGAGACAGGAAATACGCTGCTTTTGATCAAATCGCCCTATAAGAAGTCCCAAAAAAGCAGTTTATTATCATTCTATTAGATTTCGATCTATGGATAACAGTGTCATAAATCACCAGATAGAATGCTATGCGTTTTTATAGCAGTTGTTCCTCCCGATCAATTTCTATTTGATTCATAACATCCTGATAAATCACAAAAAGAGGTGTTTTTTATGACAATGGCAAAGAAGCTCCCACTTTTAGCACCTTCCATTCATACGTTTGAAGTGAATGGAACATACACAGATTGCGAAGCGAAGCCCACTGTATTTATAGCAATTCAAAAAATGGTATCCGCTGGAAAATACTATCGGATTCCGTATCATGGCTCCTCGAAAAAAGGCTACTCTTATAAAAGAAAAGATGGTGGTTTGACCATCACATTGGCAGATTACCCAGATTTCAAGAAGAGATACATAACGTTATCTGGCGTGAACCTCGCTCGGATCGCAGGTGATCCATCTCGTTTAAGCTTAACAGATTTATCGCCAGAAGGTTTGGCCATGCAAGAGCAGGCATTTCTGGATGAATTGGAGCAGCTTGGACTCCTTGAAATTGAGAATTCCATTAAATGGAAAATGCACCGGTTGGATATTACACAAGACTTCTATGTGAAATGCGATCCCTCGCTGATGGTAAAAATCATTCGTTATGCAGGAAGCGTTGACCCGTACAGGAAAGGTCGCGCACTGCACTATAACCAGCACAATGAGATCCGAAGCTGTAAATTTGAAAAAACGTGGTACGATTTTGCACTCTATGACAAGCATCAACAGCTCTTAAATTGTGAAAAGGAGAGCTATCCGATTTCTCCAGACGATTTGGAACGCTCAAAAAATCTGGTTCGATATGAAATCCAATTAAAGCGCCCCAGTCTGAAAGAATTTGAGTACGATAAGTTGGAATCGAAATCTTCAAAGCTCCAGTTTGGAAATCATGCGCTGTTTCATTATTTTGATAAAATCAGTGATGATATTCCGCTCTTTCTATATCGGTATGCCGTCGATTATTTTGGCAAGCATTCGTGGTATAACGTTCCAACTGCCTTGAAAGCCGTACAAACGAGCAACCTTGATGACGATACCAAGGAACTTGTCGCTGCGTACATCGAAGCGCAGGATGAGCCGGAACTGACCGATAAGATACATCATAAAAAGAAAATCGCAAAGGCTTTGGAAAAATTAGAGATCAACGATGTAATCATCCCTTGCCGCATCCTGAACGATCGTCAATGCGGCCGATTTCCATGTGCGCCCTTATGCACAAGGGTACAAGGGCTTTGAGCGAACAAAAAATGATCCGTGCAAAACAGAACGAAAATTCACCAGAATCACAAGAATGGAGTTGATTTTCAATGCTAGACAACTATCCAGATGTCCTGAGTTTCCGGCAGGTAATGGAAATCACGCATGTTGGCAGAAATCTACTGCTGCGTCTTCTAAACAGCGGCGAAATTCCCGCCTTCAAGATGGGAAAGCTCTGGAAGGTTTACAAGCAAGACCTGATCCAGTATATGAGCCAATGTCAGTAAGCCTTATCTTTCGTTTGGGGCAAAAAGAATCCCGTTGGACTCCGCAGCAGGAATCCAGCGGGATTCGATTCTATCGATCCGTTAATGTGCTCGTCTCAAATTTCAAGAAGGATTTTACGCCTTGCACTTACGTCAAAATTGTATTTGGGCACCGTTGTTTGCTGCGATTCTCACTACTTCATCGACATAAGGCTCCGCTTCATCGTCCGTTTCCGCATAGCCTCTGCACTGCCATCATAGATTTCAAATAGCTCTTTCATGGTTTTTCCTCCCATCTCAATGGATGAACAGCTTTTTCAGAATCGCCACTGGAATCAAAATCAATCCCAGCAGCACACCAAGAACAAATCTTGTCAAGAAGATATCTTTTAATGACCCAATTTGAATCTTGTTAGCATAGATCGTCTGTCCAACCGCCCAGTAGCTCAGTACACAATACGAAATAAAGACAAGCATTTCCATAGTATTTTTCCCCTTAATCGATGCGCCGCAAATAACCTCCACTTTCTTTTGACCAAAAAGTGGAGGTTATTTCCTATTACTGAGCCGATTTAATCGTAATCACGGGATTGTCATTCGCACACAGGTACGACAGAAGTTTTGTCATATCTTTCCCCGAAATCTTGATATCTCCATATCCTGAGTTCATATTACCATTTTCGCCCACACCGTCGATGAACAATGCTGAGCCCGCATACGGAGTTGCACTATATGCGCTCAATCCATCTCCGTTGAATCCAAAACAGATGCAGGCATTGGACGAGCCCTTTGAGAATTTTGGATACATATTTTCTGCTCCACCCTTGTCGGCCCAGTCTTTGTACGGGTCATTTTTAGATTGAAGGGTATTATAGTAGATAGACTCCGGGTCACATACCCAAACACTGTCTTCCTTAATTATTTTAGAGTACAGCATCGTATTTTTTTCTTTGGTAGAGAAAGCAAAGCAGATTGGGAAGGTTCCTTCCGGGGTCATATGGTCGCCTTCCGTTTTATCAGTAGTAAGTCCATTTGCACCAATTGCTGCTGTAGTGCTTAGGTCTTTTTCCCACTGACCATCCCGGTACGTCCAAAGGGTTAAAGTTGCATTGCTGCCTGTGGCCTCTACAAGGATTTTCTGCCATGTGCCGTCTTTCTCGCAGCCAGAAACTTCGGGTGGGATAGCGTCAGATTGAATAGATGCCGCCGTATTACCGTTTTCAGCAGTTACCGTCTGCGTCGTATTTGCACTGGTATCGGAATCATCCACGGCAAACAATTCTTCCAAGGAAATCTTATCTGATGCCAGTAACGATGCCGTTGCAAGATTTGAATAGATCAACTCCTCATCGGGTGCTTCATTGTCAAATGTTCCCTTTTTCCGTATTGAACCATCCTGATTATATAGGATCCCCTTTCCGTTATATTTATCCTTCTTCCACTCACCATCATAGGCAAGCCATCCATTTGATGCATACAGCTTTCCTTTTCCTTCTATAGAACCTTTCTTCATTTCCCCTTCGTATTTGATGTGTGGAATCAAAACTCTCTGGTTCAAATCTACCGTTGTACTGGGGGATTCATATAGATTTACGGTCACAATTAATTTGAGCACTCTTTTTTGGGGAAGAAGAAGATCAATTTGCCTTACCAATTCATCTTCGCTCCATTTTTCGCTCATCTCATCGATGTAATCCCGAAATTTATACAGGAAGAAATTACCAACAGCCTGACAGTCATTGTCGTAATAGGTCGTCATTTTTCCTGTAGCCATATTTTTTTCATAGTTTCCAGCATGGGCCAGGTAATGAACTAAACCATCGTATGTAAACGAAATCCCCTTTCCTTCAATCTTTCCATCCTTAAATTTTCCAACATATTGCAGCGATAGTCCGTTCCGAGTACTATATGCGAACAATGCTCCGTTTCCATTCGGTTTATTTTCTTTCATTCCTCCATAATAAAATAGGATCTCTTCATAATCGCCAATACGATCCTTGGGCAGCGAAGACACTTCCATGTACTGACGTTCCGACTCCATAGTGAGCAGTGTCTTCACAATTCCAGAGTCAGTTTTCACATCCATCCGATAAAAATCACTGTCGCTCATCACATCCTTGCCTTGCAATTTCAGCAGTTTTTCAACAAAAAGCCGTGAAACGTCAGAATCTTTGAGCGCTTGTTCCAACGTCATTTCCGTCACCGTCTGCGGAGTGTTTTCCCCATAAATTATATTGATAGCTTCCGCATATTGTGCTACAGAATCTTTATAATAGGGATTTTCCGACTTATTGTATGTACTGCTGGCGTTTTCAAGGTTTTCTAATGTGTAAACAAGCTCTTCCTCCGGTTTCACTTCTTCTGTTTCCGAAGCCGCAACGCTCATTTCCGATGTAGCGGTTACAGACGTCACATCAGACGAGGAAGTTTTCTTATCTGAATCGTTGTCAGACGAAGAGCCTCCAAACAAACCAATCAGGATGAAAAGCACAACAAATACAACCAGACACCCGCAACCAGTCTTTGCGCATCCTTTTCCACTTGATGCCTTTTCTTTATCTTCAGGGGTCGGATCAACTGGCGCAGCACTTGTTTGTTCATCTCTCGACTGCGCAAAATGTGTTTGAGCACCCTTGGGCGGTTCTGGTGCTGTATAAGAAGTCTTCTGCGCTGTCTTTTCCTGACGATAGTAAATTTGGTCATACTGCCAGCGCTTGTCTTTATCAGACAATATCTCGTATGCCTCATTGACATCTTTCATCTTTTCCTGTGCAGCTTCTTCCTGTCCAGGATTCAGATCGGGATGATATTTCTTTGCCAGAGCCTTATATGCCATCTGAATCACTTCTGTTGATGCATCCGGTGCCACTTGCAGAATTTTATAGTAATCCTTCATATATCTCTCCAGAACACCATTTCTTAAACCAATTTCAAATGTATCGTCCGCTTAAATTCATTTCATCAAATCAAGATCATAACGATCAAAACCACCATAATAACATTCAACACTAATCCCACTGTCGCCATTTTCTTCTTGGCAGATTTCCGTGCTTTTATTCCAAAGAATACTCCAATCGGAGCCGCAATCAGCGGGACAAATCCAGTCGTAGCCAATGCCCATGCTAAAATTCCGCAAATCAAGCTGATATATGCTGTACTATTCAGCTTCTTGGCTTTCTCCTCTGCTTCCGGCACTTCTGTTTCTGGCTTTCCAAGTTCCTGCAGCTCACACTCTTCTTCAGCCTTTTCCTGCGGGGCTTCTTTCGTTTTTATTTCCTGTTTTTTCTTTGATTCTGCTGCTTCTCTTGCATTTTGCTCCGCATCTTCCTTTGCTTTTTGTGCTGCGTCTGCAAGAGCTTGAGCTTCTTCTGCCTGTTTTTCTCTCAGTTTTGCTTCTTCCTGAGCCTTATCCTCGGCTTCCTTCTCGGCTTTTTTCTCTGCTTCCTGTTTTGCTTTTAATTCACCTGCTTTCTTTTCTCTTCGCTCTTTTTCTGCCCTCGCCCTTTCTTCCTCCTCCTGTTTTTTCTTTCGTTCTGCATCCTCTTTGAACTTTTTTTCAGCCTCTTCTCTCTCTTTTTCTTCTTGTCTTGCTTTTAGCTCAGCTGCTTCTTTTTCTGCTTTTGCCTGCGCCTCTTTAGCTTGTTTTTCTTTTCGGTCTAATTCTACCTTTTCCCCTGCATCCTGTTTCTTTCCGCATTCATCGCAAAACAGTGCATCATCTTCTAACTCAGCACCACAATAAATACATTTTTTACTCATTTCATAGTACCCCTTTCTATCATCAATCTTCTACTTTTGCTCCGCAGGCAGAGCAGAATTTCTTTCCGGGTCTTATCTTATTGCCGCACTCTTTACAAATGCGTTCCTCAGAAAAGTCATATCCGCAGCCTGCGCAGAATTTTGCTGTGCTCTTATTTATCTTTTTACAAACCGGACAGTATTTTTCATTCTGAGATACTTCTGCCATAGTCATTGCTGCTTTTTGTTGAACATCAATCGTTATTTTACGACTCTCGCTTGGAGGCAGTTCTTTGTTTTCAACTTTTCCCTGAGGTTCTTTTTCGTTTTCCTGCTTTACGTCTTCAAATTCTTCACCCCTTCTGATTTCATCAACAAGTTCACTGCCAGCCCCTACCGGAATTCTGCTCAAACTCTGAAGATCCTCCAAGAATCGGCATACAATATACTCTCCATATTCTCCAGAACCAATAACGGTATATCGTCCGACATGAACTCCATGATCAATATAGATATCTTCATCACAGAAATCATCCCACGGAACAAGGCCTGCACCCCATACCGAGTGAAAATAAACGCCTTTTGTTCCGACAGCAAAACCCGCCATGTTCTTCTTGAAATGACCCATGATATTAGCTGCAAGTACAAAATAGATTTTTTCTTTTGATGGTATCTCAAAAGACTCTCTTGCAAAATCCAATTTTTGACTCGGACCGATTGATTTTCCTCCATTCATCAAAACATCTTCTGGCCACGCTTTAAACCGTGTGCCATAATGTACATACAGCGTATTCGGAAAATCAATCATCCTGATTGACCCGTCATCAATAAAGCTTCTTTTGTTCTCTAATATGTGAAATTCTCTCAATCCGGATCGCTCATACCCGAATTTATAATGGTTATTCAGAAAAAGAGCATGCCTTTCCTGTGCATAGACAGCAAGTTTTATGTACCGTGCAGCACATTGCCGATCTACCGCTACTCCTTGCTCACTCTGCTTTATCAAATACTCTCCATAGTTAACCATTGCAGATGGTTCATATTGTTCCGCGGTATCCTCTAGGTATTTACGTCCCTTTTTCACAAGCTCGTCATTATCGAAAAGGCAAAGATATCGACCCGCCTCCGCGACAGCAGCAATACAAGCATTTTCCTTTTTTGCAAGTTCAATGATTTCTTGCATATTCTTGTCAATGCCATACCGACTTGTACGACCATTGATATTCTTTCTTTCATATTCCAATTCATTTTTCAAATAGACAGCATAATCACTTCTTTTTCCAATCGTTTCCACTTCCTGAAGCACTACACTGAATACTTTTTCTTCATCTTTCCGGATAGCTTCTTCCAAGATGTCAAATAAATAATATTGTGTGAGTGCATACTGTGCAATCGGATCATTGGCATTGGCCGCATTCCAAAGTTTTAAAATATTTCCTTGCAAAGCATCCACCCGGAAGCGATCATACCTCTGTTTAAACTCTTCCTCGCTTTTTGGAGATTTTATATCGGTAACCACCGAACTGTTTAAAAGAGCTTTATTATTTGCATTTTCTTCAACCAGTGAATCTTTACACAGCTTTTGCAAATCCTCCATAAAATCCATAAGAGTTACTTCTTGTTCCTGATCAATGAAAGTATACTCCCCGATATGCAATCCTCCCTCTTGATAAATTTTCAGCTTAACAAATTTTTTCCACGGAATACATCCTGCTGTAAGGAAACCACTTTTCGCATAAAAACCTGCAGCACCAATGGCAAAACCGGTCATCCCATCTTTGAAATGAGAAAAAATATCCATAGAATATGCCATGTAAACCTTTTCCTGCGCTGGAATCTTGCATGATTTTCTAACATTAGATAGCTGCGTACTCTGCAAAAGCTCACAACCTTCATTCAAAAGAAGATCTATTCCTTTTAGGTTGCCTCTATATTTATTTATTACAACCCTCGGAAAAGCCGTCATCTGTATAGTTTCACCATTTGTAACAAAGCATTTTTCTGTTGTAATCTGCTTATATTTTCCCAAAGTGCTGTCAAGCATTATATTTACCGGATAACCAAAATTATATTTTTTATTAAGGTTTAATGCCTTTACTTCTCCCGCAAATGTAGCCGAACGCAAATAACAGTATCCTTTTTCACTTGCAACTCGATCATCTTTCGCTTTTAAATACAATGCTTCTCCACAAATCGCCATTGCTACCGGATCATGTTGTTCTGCCGCCAACTTTAAATACGGCATAGCAGAATTCAATGAATTTCCTTCAAGATAATATGTTCCAATCCTCCTTACTGCTGCAATGCATGGTTTTCTCTTATCAGCCAAATTTCGAATTGCTGTCATGGCACTATTTGCTTTATCTCTAGCACCCGCATCAATTATAGTAACTTCTGGTTTTATGAACATTTCAAAGCGAAACAAAAATTCCAAATACAGTCTGAAGTCGCTTTCATTGGTTCTTTCTTCTGTCAAATAAAACATTACGCCTCGCAAAAATTTTTCATCGCAGTATTTGATTGCATCTGAAAGAATGACTTCTCGACAATATTTTTCCAATACATATTGAGCTGCTGCATTGTTAAGATCTGCTGCTTTGAGCACTTCTGTCATCTTTCCCTGCATAACTTGATCTGTATAAAACGAATACTCATCACGGAATTCTGTATATTCCAAAATCTGCTCTTTGCAGCATTCAGCATATTTCATAAAATCAGCAGCATTAAAAAGTGGCATATCTGCCTTAACTTTATTCAAAATCTGAATCAGCTGTGGGTACAATGTTAATATCTGATCCGGTGATTTATGGACTTCATCTAGCTTTAGGTTCAACCACGCCATCGCACATTGATTAAGTTCATCATTGAAATCAGCCAAATCAAAAAGAGGGTTATCTTCTTTAACTTCATTCGCAATCTGAAGCATTTGCTGATATAGCATCGGAGCTTTATCAGGCGATTGATGAAGTTCTTCCAACTTTTTCTTCAGCTGATTCCTTGCTATTTGGTTAATCGCGTCTTCACACGATTCTCGCACTTCAAAGAAATCTATAGTTTTAAATAGATCTGGCAAAAGCTGTGCATTCGTACCCTCGTAGTTTTTCAGTATTTTTCCAATACTATAAATTTCAGCATAATAAAGTGCCTTGAAGGGATTTACTTGAATCCCATCAATATCTGCGTTTAATACATCTTCATATGCCTTCTGAATTTCCTGATCTGTGTTCTTTCGATTACATACTGAATCAAATACGCTCTTGATGTTCTCTCGGCGTGTATCGATTTTTACTGTGTCAAAATTGTATTCCTTCAGCAATCCGTGCTCCACTAAAATTCTTGCCTCAATCATTTTCAAGATATATGCAAGGTCTTTTAATGCTTCTTCAAAGCACATCATCGTATTAACAGGATTGGCAAGCTTTTCCTTTCCTGTTCGTCCGCCCTGAAGATAATCCCTTCTATACTCAGAATAGAATTTCAGCGGTTCTTTTCCTTTCAGAGATGTATGCTGAATCTTTCCGTAATAATCTGCTTCTCTAATATCATAAATTTTTCTTGACAGCAAGCGTTGAAAGGCAATTCTGTTTGTCTGTTCCACCAAATTGTCGTAAAAAGGATAAACTTTCTTTATCACGTCTTCCATTACGGCAATCTGCGCATCCTGATAGAATTTTCTGAGTTTTTCTCCATTGGCCTTTCCTATGTCATTATAATAACTGGTCATTGCAATTTTATCTTTGATTTCTTCTGAAAATTCCAGATTTCGATTGCCCAGTTTCAATACTACTTTTTTCTCTGGTTGAACAAGCTCTTTCTTCGGAACCATAGGCGTTTTTTCCACCTTGGAATCCTGCTCATTCTGACCTGCTTCCTGAACGTACTTTGGTTCTACCGAAGCTGTTGCCTCATGCGCTGATGTATCAATCAAAACTTTTGCTCCACATTGAAAGCAGAACTTTGCGTTATCCGGCAATTTTGCACCGCATTGCATACAAAACATAAAAGTGCCTCCATCTTCTAATATATTCATTTACTTTTATCAAGAAAGACAAATTTAACGCCCACTATTACGATTTATCTTGTTAAGATTATACGATTTATAGAATTACCTGTCAAGCCATCCGCCCTTAAAATCGTAAGTAACACTACGATTTATCCAAGGAAGTCTATGACATGGAACGCGAGAAGCCAAACTTTGACATTCTGGGAAGGATTGACCGGGAGCGGTTGGCTCGTGGATGGTCTGAATACACACTTGCCGAGAACTCTGGTCTGACGCAATCCACCTTATCAACGTGGCGCAGACGAAACCTTCAGCCTAACGTGACCTCAATTGAAAAAATATGTCACGGCCTTGGTATCACACTCTCGCAATTTTTTGAAGAGGACGCTGCCGTTCACCATTTGACAGAGGAGCAGAAATCCCTTTTGACCATCTGGGATAGACTTTCGCCCTCGCAAAGAATCGCTATTTTGGATTTGATTCGGGCATTTCTGCCTGAATAAAGCAAACCCTTACAAAAAAGAAGGATGCCCGGCGACCACTGCGTCACCTGACATCCTTCTTCATTAGATAAAGGACTTCAGAACTTTTTTCAGTGCTTCACGCTGTTCCGGGGTTATGCGATCCAGCAAATTCAAAAATTCCTGTTGTTCCTCTTTTGTAAATTCGCTATGGAGTTCATCTTTTACACGTTTTTCGTTTTTCATAACAACTCTTCCTTTTTAAGTTTCCCCTCGTCAGTCAAATCAGCCCGAATCTGCCGCTTATATTTATAATAGGTATTCCGGGCAACTCCAGTCAATTTCATGCACTCCATGTCATCCAATGTGCCGCCGAACGCCTTACAATGGACACGGATTTTCTCCTTGGCTGCTTTGGACTTTTTGGTTTCAAATCCAATACCTTTCTTACGGCCAACCTGCTTGCCGTTCAGCCGGGCAGTTAAAAGCCCTTCACGGGTACGCTGGTGCAAATCTGCAACTTCTTTTTCGGATTGCTCAAAGGCCAGTTTGATCTGCTCTTTTGCCAAGGCCATCAGATACTCGTTGATACCCTTCAAGATAAAGTCCACATTTGTCCCTGTCATGGCAATGCTGCCGGACAGGGCTTTTTTGTAGGTTTCGGTGTCGATGTGGTGCTCTTTCAAAAACACCAGTCGGATGCTCTTGTGGTAAAGGTCTTCGTACAGAGCAAAACCTTCTTCTGCATTTCTGGACATCCGGGACACTGAATCGAACACCACCATATCCCCGGATTTCAGAATCCGGTAGAGCTTCAGCCACTCCGGGCGAAAGACGGATGTGCCGGTGTAGGCTTCCTGCACGACATGGGCGGTCGGGTATTCAGCTCTGATGTTGCGAATCTGACGGTCAATGCTCTGTTTTGCAGTTGAAATTCTGCAATAGCCGTAAATACTCATAACTTTTTCTTTCTGTATCAAAAATGCCGTTCGTCATTTTAGCGTTGCCGATTTGCTGACGCAACTCTCTCAAATGATAGAGAGTTTGATACTCTTTTACCTCTACGGCATTTTTAATACTTTTCCGGCACAAGTTTTCTGTCATTTCTGCTTCACATAGGTCTTTATAAATTCTTCCACTGTGACACATGGCTTTTGATTTTTCTCTGTTCCTCCAAACGGAGCATAGTTCCAGTCGGTATCCTCGTCAATATATCGCCGCCCATCATCGGGCAGTTCCAGCGGCTCTGCAAGGATGATAGTTCCCCAGTGGTTGACCATCACAAAGGGTGCGATCTCGCAGGGAATACCCCGGCACTCATCATCATGCCGGACATCATAGGCGTACAAGCCGTCCGGGACAGTATCTCTCTTGATGCGGATGCTGGTGAACAGCGCAGGCTTTCCGCAGACGGCGATTTCCTCATAGTGTTGGGTTATTGCATCAAAAGTCATAGAAAAGCCTCCTTAAAGTGCAATCAAAAATGCCCGAAATTTTTTAGCGTAATAGTCAATTTCTTGCGGTGGCAACGAAGTTAAGTTACCTTCATCATCGGTTCCTGCAATGAAACCGGCTCCGGCAAGATAATCTGCTCCATCCCAGAGCAGGCGGCTGGGAGTCAGGTTCAGCAGTTTGCCTTCATCGTTGCCGACCAAGGTGACTTCAGAACCGGTATCGGTCAGCGGAATGCATTCGATCAGCCCACCAACAAAGTTCTGCATGGCTTCAAGGGTGTTGTCCAGTTCGACTTCCTTAGGCAGTTCCATCGGCAGGAGCGCAAGGACTTTGATTTTTGCTTCTTTCACTTTAGAATCTCCTTATGCTACGTTCAATCTGGTGGCTTTATAGCAGTCAGCGCACATTCCCTCATGGGTGGCTGCAAACTCTGCCGCCTGCATGATAGAACCGTCCTTCAGCTTGACCCTCTTGATGGGCTGGTTGCACCGGGCACAGATGCAGGGCACAGGCGGCTGTTCCTGCTTCGGGGTAGAGGATCTCGGTTTCGGCTGATTTTGCGGCTCTGATTCCGGCTGCGGTGCAGCATCTTCCGGCAAATCCTCTCCGGCATAAACGTACAGGCCCAGACCAAACATAGCAAGGTTCTTCACCAAGCACCGCATGATAGCCTTATTCACATCGAACATGGAGGCTGCTTCTACGGTGCGTTCTTCCATGCCGATTTTTTCACGGCGGCAGGTCTGCGGATTGTAGTCCCATTTCGGGGTGGTGTAGGTATAAGGCGTGGCTTTCATCGCTTTATTTGCGCTATCCAGTACAGGCAGCCACATTTCGTGTGAAACGCCCTCAATCGTGACCGAGGTGTACACCATGAAGCCGGTTATTGGGTCATAAACATATGGTAGGCCGTTGAATTTCTTGACTTCGTAGCTGGCAGAGGGATATAGCTTCTTCACCTCTGCCCAGGCATACGCCCAGCTTACATATTTCAGCTCGGTATTGCCGGACTTCTTGACTTCCAGATGATCTTTGAAGTCAATAGCAAATAATTTTACGAATGGATTTTCCGTAGCCATAATCGAACCTCCAAGAAAAAAGGTAGCAGAGAATTTACTCCCTGCCACCTGATACAAAATTTATGCCGCATGAACGATGGTGAACCTGCGGCTGCTTACATTTTTGCTGTACTGGTTGAAAATGTCTGGTTGCTCTTTCCGCAAACGCTGGGAATCCACACGCTTGCTTTCGGAGGACACCCACGATACTTTGTAACCGGGTGCTGTGCCATAGGCAGCATCCTGCATTTTCAGCTTGACCTGCTGCTCGATGGCCGTTTTCTCCTGTTCCATCTGATCGATTTGGTCGGAAAGCTCCTGCCGCTTATCCAGAAGTCCATGCAGGGCACTCAGGTCAGCAGTCTTGTCCCGGTTGTCTACCTCATAAAGCTGGTTGATCTGCTGGGTGTCACAATCGCAACCGTTGGGTGCAGGGGGAATCTGGGGCACAACATGGTTCGTCCAGAAACGTTCTTCCTTATCAATGAGGTCAGAAAGCACCTGCTTATCCGTCACGATTTTGTGGATCACCAACTCTCTGCCGAAAATCAAAGCCGCCACATACCAACAGTCGAAACCGCTGACGGCCAAGTAGTGGTCAACCTGCGCCAGATAATGAGCTGGGATTTTCCCATCTGCCCACTTGTCCGCAGAGAACGGCGAAACCGTTTTGCACTCCAATCCAGCTTTCTGCCCAACGATCAGACGGTCAAAGTCTGCCAGAAGCAGCGGATGTTCCTCGCTCTGGTAGATAGCGTTTGCACGGCGCACCTTAAAACCCGTTTCTTCGGAGAACCGCTGCGCCACATAATCCTCCAAGTCACGGCCCTGCCGCATGGCCTCGTTGTCGATATTTTCAATGGTATCGCTGATTTTATCGTAGTACACCTGAAATGCGGAGCGATAAGGATTCAGGCCCAGGATAGCCCCGGCATCCGTGCCGGTAATGCCGCATTTGCGGTAGCGGAGCCAATCTTCTTTGGACAGGTTCCGTGTAGATACAAGTCGTTTCATGCAATGTTCAACCTCTCTTTCATCTGTTTTTCCGCAATAGAAAAATCATATTCCACCAAGTCTTTGATAATGGTGGAAAATTCATCCACCAAGGTACGATCATCGTCCAGCCACAGGGCATACAGGAAATCCAGAATATTTCGCTGCACTCGGAGATGGTTCCAGAAACGCTCGTCCATCTGCTTTTCGGTGTCCAGCGTAATCAAGGCACAGACGATGGTGCTTTTCATCGTGATCTCGTATGCCGTGGTACAAGTCGGCTTCGGGAAATCGGCTTCAATGCTGTTCAGGAACTCAGAAAATTCCCGGACAGCCCGGTTGCTCACATCGTTCACACGTTCTCCTTTATGCTGCTGCCAGCACCATCTTGTAGGCTTTGTCAATCATGGGATTGCCCTCTGCGGTGCGCAGGAACAGGTTCTCGTTGTAGTTGCGAGTTTTACGGATGGGGTCTGCATGGGTGGCGAAATCCGAAACAGCGTTTACGAACCGCCAGCCGTTCTTTCCGACCCACTCCAGATCGGGCGCATTATAATAGCGGGCCTTCAAATCTTCCTGCAAGCGCAGGTTATTCTTTCGCTGGCCATCAGTCAAATCTTCGGTGATAGGGAAGAACTCATTGATGAACTCCTGAACCTTGCGGTCAGACAGCTTGATGGTGGTCAGCTCATGGATACCCTTGCCCAGTTCGCCCATGTAGCTGTTGGCAAGCTGTAAGGTTTCACGGGCATCCTGCACCCGGAGCAGAACATTTTCGGTATGGCGAGCAGTCCAGATGCGCTTTGCAGTACCCAAAGCCAGATTCAGGGTGTTCTGGCAGACTACACGAACCGGGGTCATGGCTACTTTCACACCAGAGCTACCATCGTGACTGTTGAAGAACACAAGATATGGTGTCACTTCGTCTCCGGCGATGATGTATTTCTCCGGCAGCTTTGCCAGCATCCAGACCTTCTTGCCGCCCTGCAAAGAACCGGCAGTTTCATAAGTAACGCCCTCACCCAGCAGGTCATCGGTAAACTGAAATGCTTCTTCGTTCTGCACAATGCGGTAGCGGTCAGACACCACACCCAGAACAGCATCATCGGTGCTGCGGACATTGGCGCGATAGCCGGGGATCATAGCACCCGTGCCGGAATAGATGTTGCGGCTTTCCACCTTCCAATCCAGACCAGCCAGCTCCAAGGCCTCACGGCTTGCAGGGGCATCCATCACGATACGGCCAAGGCCGTGCCAAGGGGTTTCGCGGACAGAGAACATGGTTTCAACGTTTGCGGACATAATCTTTACCTCCAAGATTTTATTTCTGATTGATATTCTTACTTCTTTTCGATCTGATGCGCTGTCCAAACAATGATCTTTGCAGCACCCTTTCCAACTGCTTTCACCACCTCCACTAACACTTTTTCCAAAATTTCAGTCATTGATTTTTCCTCCGTTTTTCTGTAAAAAGTAAAGACCTGTAATCTTCAGAATTTGCTTACAGGTCTTTCTATGCAAGGTTATAATATATAATTATATCTGAATCAGATACGCTTAGCTTGTGCCAAGTGTGTCAGACGTGTCAGTATTTTTACAAATCAGCCCTATATTTTCATGTTTTTCGGGCGTTTTAAGGGTGAAAATATAAGTATATATATATGATTTATTTTGAAAATTTCTGACACAACCGGCACAGCCGACACACCCTCTTACCTTTGAATTTTCGACCGGATACCCACAACTACTGTGAGATCGTGCCATTCATTTTTACGGATCCCCTGATTCCGGGAGGCCTTGAATGCTTTTGCCTCCTCGAATGAAACCGAAAAGCGAGCCATTTCGATAAAGCCATCCATCGTATATACAGCGGTATTTCTCCCCTGCAACTCTGACAGCTGGAAATCAAGCACCCAGCGAAACTCTTCGTTCGTCACCGGAGTGATCTGCGCCACACAGCTGTTGATAAGTTCCCGGTTGACATCGTTCTCCGATGCCTGCTGCCACTCATCCAGCTTCTGAGAAATCAGGTTCATGTCCAGCGCTCCGCTGCGTTCATCCTCCTGTTCTACGCTCTCATACTGGGACTGCAATTCTGCGATCTGCTCGTCCAACCCCTTTCGGCGCTCCACAAGTTCCTGTTTGGTGATAATGCCATCCGCGCACAGGTCGATGTATTTAGCCAGCCTCTCCTTCTGCCGGGCAATGCTGTTTTCCAGCATTGCCTTCTTGGAAATGCGGACGCTTTTCTCCTCTGCCATACAGCGGTTCAGGATTTTATAGACTTCTTTGACAGTCTTGCCTTTGTCAAAGGTAAGATGCTGGAGCACCTTCTCTGCCATCAAATCCAGTTTCCACTCACAGATTGCTTTGATCTGGCAGCTGATGTTCAAATCAAGCCCATGTTCCTGCAAGTAGCTGATGCTGGGTTTTCGGGTGCGGCGGTAGCACTGGAAGCCGTGAATTACAGCACCGTCACGATTTACGCGCCACTTGAACTGGATAAATCCGGCACCACAGTTGCACCGCAGCTTTGCTGTCCAGATGGATTTAGGCGTATTCCGCATATACTTGTGCTTCTTTCCGTTTTCATCGATCACTCGTGCCGACTTCGATAACAAGATCTGCTGGCACCTGTCCCACATTTCCTCTGATACAAGCGGCTCAAAATCGCCTTTCACATAGACGTAACTGCTCTCATCCAGATTTTTGACACGTTTTTGCGTCAAATAGCCGTCACTGTGAGACTTGTTGTAGCAGATGCAGCCTTTATAGGTTGCATTATGTAGCACCCGGCTCACCTTGGAAGCGTCCCACGAAACATGACCGCTTGCGTCCAATCTGCCTAGCCTGTATAATTCTGCTGCCACCTTTTGAAGCCCAACCTTTCCAGTCGAATACATCTGGTAAATCAGTTTTACGGTCTGTGCCTGATCTTGGTTTGGAACATAGGTTCCATTCTCCCTGCGGTATCCCAAGATATTTCCGTTTCCATACAAAACGTGCTTCTCCCGACTGATTTCTTGCCCCGCCTTGACGCGCTCTGAAATTTTTCGGCTTTCGTCCTGTGCCAAGGAAGACATAATCGTCAACCGAAGCTCACCATAATCGGTGGCCGTGTTGATACCATCGTTGATGAAAAATAGATTCACGCCCACAGCCTTCAACTCACGGATATAGGACAACGTATCAACTGTATTTCGTGCAAATCGGCTCACCTCACGGGTAATGATAAGGTCAAATTTACCTTTCTTTGCATCCTCTATCATATGCAAAAACTCTGGCCGCTTCTGCGCCTGTGTTCCGGTGATACCTTGATCTACATAGACCTCCACGATTTCCCAGTCCGAGTGCCGGGAACCTTCAATTTTATACCATTCCAACTGGTTTCCCAGTGCATTGATCTGTGCCTCATGTTCGGTTGAGACACGCGCATACACTGCTACTCGCATATTTTACCTCCACATTTTGAGATTTCAGGATAAAAAGAAAAGCTCTGGCAGAATCCTCTACCAGGGCCTTTCTCTGTCGCTTACGAAGCCTTTGCAGGCGGTTCTTCCTCCTGCTCACGCTTCATCCGAAGGAAGTTCTGATAGGTGGGCAGGTTCAGCAGTCCTGCCGCAAAAAGAGCTTCGATCAGACAATAGGCCATCGCCTTTTCGTCAACGTTCAGCATCGTAACACCTCCATAGTGCTTGTGATTGTGCTGGTGATCAGAGATATAACATATCACTGAGAAGTCAGACGTTACGGACGAAGGCGGATGCCTCGGAATGCTGATACAGGGTTCTTGCGGACAATCATGTCATTGCCCGGACATCTGGAACGTGTGTGTTCCAGTTCCATCATAGTCAGCGCCTCTTTGAAAGCCGATCTGCTGCACGCCCAAACATCCTTCTCCTTGCAGAAGTCCAGATAGGCGTTGTACAAGTCTTCCAGCGCCGTCACCACATCCGGATCACACCGCTCACAAGACTCCTGTACAAACTGGCCGGCACTCTTGATAGAAGAGTTTTGCACAACGTACTCCGCACTGTCCACCTGTGGAATCTTCGGGAAGATGTAGTTGAGCTGTACGAGCTTTCGTGCATAATGCAGTGCCTTTGTGACAATTGCATTTCGCTCAGCCCAGATTTTATCACCCAAATATGGGTCTTGCTGATCATCCGGAACGGCTCTGTCGAACGGCAGATATACGATGCGCTTCTCAAACGCATCATCCTCCCCGTCCAGACAAAGAGGGTGATTACTTGCAAAGACAAACTTGATCTGCCTTTCCAGCGTCACCGAGCTGAGGTATTTGCGAGGAACGTCGATGGAATCGCCGCCGGTGATCTGCTTAAGGCGTGAGACAACTTCTGCATTGAGCTTTGTGTTTGGCATGTCCAGTTCAAAGTTGATGACTGCGCCAAGCAACCGCATCAGACCAAAGTTTTCCTTCATTGTCCGAAGACGAATGTTGCTGACAGACTCCTTGGGGTAAAGTCTCTGGCAGAAGTTGCCGAGGACACTCTTACCGCTGTTCGAAACGCCCTCCATGAAGATGAAGAATTTTCCTCGTGTAGGATAGATAAACAGCGATCCAAGCGCCATCCAAAACCGCTCCAGCAATTGAGGATTCCCATGCGTTACCCAGAAAAGGAAACTGTCGAACACCGGGCACTTTGCCTTCGGGTCATATTTTGCCTTAATGCAGGTAAAGGTCAGCCGATCAGGGCTATGTGGGTAAAGTCGCTGCTTTTCAAGGTCAAAGATACCATTTTGCAAAGGCGCATAAATGGGTTCATTCTCCGCCTCGCTGCGCTGGAGCTTTGGGTCTGTGACACAGCACTCATAGAGGTCTTTATACCCATACAGACTCGACTCATAGTTGAGTTCATAGTCCACATGCTCTCGGTATAGCCTGATCAGGTGCTCTGCATCCAGGTATGCGTAGTAATACCCATTGTGGTAGTATAGCGCATTTCCATAAGAAATGATGCTGACACGCTTATTCAGTTCACTTGTCATTCCAACGATGTATTGTGTCTTAGGAGCTTTTTTGAGAACAGGTGCAGGGTGTGGTGGATTTCCCGGCTCAGACAATGTGCATTCCTGCACATTGTCTGGTACGCCATCCTGCACCAAGATGGGTGGCGATACTGTGTCTCTCGCATTGAGAGAGTCCGGATAGTCCGAAAGCTGTTCGGAGAGTATCGGCGCATCCAACTTATGCCGTGCCTTGTTCCGTTTCTCCTTAAACATCTCGCTGGTCTTCGGTCTATCCTCAGGGACAATCGGCGTCATGTTCTCTAATAGCTCAACCTCATCAGACTGGAGAACTTCATTAGAACCATTGAAATCGCAATCCCATGCGGGCACAGCTTCTGGCCCTTCAGTCGGCCGGACACGCTGCTCAAGCAATTTCTTTCGTTTTTCCTTGAATTCGGCTTTATTCATGCTTTTCTTCCTCCTTAGAAGTTTTCTGAACGTAGCTTTGCGCGATAAGATTCTCGATGAAGTTCTGCTTACCTGTCATATCGCCAGAAATGAGGTAATCAATTCTCGTCAGTCCACCATCCCGGTTATCACCAACCCAGATGTATCCAGTTTCTGTATCCCAAGCATGAATCAAAAGCTCATAGTGAGTCTCCTGTTCAACATCTTCGGCATGACCAACGATGATTGGTACATCTCCTCTGAGAATAAGGCAGAAGAAGATTTTCCCAGATTTGTCGGTTTTCGTGCTGTACAGAATCCGAAAGTTCTTAGTTCCATCTTCAATTTTCCAATTGTAGGCTGTGATCTGTTTTCCATCCTTGAAAACAAAAACCTGAAGTCCCTCAAGAGCGGTGCTATATCCCCCGTCACAAAAGGTGACCTTACCATCGGATCTCCCAATAGCCGCATAGTTTTCTTTTAGCTTGAAAGCTTTATTCAACCATCCAACACTTTTTTCTGACAGAGTGCGTTCCTCTTCCTTCAGTGCTTTGTAGATTTCTTCGTTGTTTTTCTGCGTCATAATTATAGCCTCCTAAAATAAATGATAATTTGCTTCGACAACGTATTTGTCGTTTGCAGCTATAGCTTATCACTCTTCCCTCATTTACTCACGACTGGTGATTATCGCAGAAAACCATCTTTTCATCCGACATTCATTAACAATTTATTCATATCAAGGATTTCAGATCAACTGATTCGTCGTTTTGTCGTCATTTTATAAATTTCATTTTATTTTTTGCATTAAATCATGGAATAAAATTTGAAATTTAAAAAAAAAATCCAGAGATGCCGCTCCACATAGCATCTCTGGATTTTCCCTTGCAAAATTCTTCTTTTTACGCCATCTCCTGATCTCCAAAAAGTCGTTCTATTTCTTCATTTTCATCCTCTTCCTCGTAAAACTCCATGTATTTGGCTACCTCTTTAAGTTTTCCCATACACTCATTCAATATCTCGCTCATCTTATCATATATAACTAAATTTGCACCTATATCATGTGGACAATTATATTCATAATATTGTACCATATCAGATAACTCTTCAAACGTTACTATCATACAAGATTTGTTATCTCCATCCTCTTTCGGAAAATGCCGTTTTATAATAAGTTCTAACTTCTCTTTTTCAAGCCCTAACTTACGGTTCATTTCTAAAGATCGTATGCCTCTGACTATAATCTCCTTTAAAACTTCATCGCTAGCTTTAATTATCGAAGTTTCTATGGAGCAGTCTTTCCACCAGTAATCTTCTACGTCTATGCTTGCTGCCTCGTTTAAAGTTCGTACCATAAAGTTTTTAAATAGCTGCACACCTTCTTTCTCTTTAAATAATAGAAGCAGATCAAAAAATGTTGCATTCTGCGCTGTTATACTTGTTTTGGCTCCCAATCTTAAATCGTGATTTACAAATTTCGTTCCAAGAATCACACTTAACCTAGCTACAAGCCGCTCATTCACACTCTTTAATCCATTTCCAACATCCGGTACATCATCCCACACATCTTCCTCTCTTTGTTCGGCATTCAATTTTTCTTGCCATACTGCATCAGTCTCGTCATCGTCTGGCACACTTTCTATTCCAGCCTCCGATGCCCACTTCTTTCTGCAATACTGATGGAATGTCATACAGGTTTTATCTTCTGCCGCCTGTTCATATTTTGAAATGACTTTTTCTTTCTTTTCCGCAAGCGCTTTAATCTGTTTTGAGGCTTCTCGTCTTGCCTTGGCCTTAGCTCTAGTTTGCTTTTGTAATTCAGTATATGCATTTTTTTCATCCATCATTGTTTTCCTCCTAAAACACAAACCCTCCCCGGTGAAACCATTCAGTTTCACCGGGGAGGGTTTATCATACGCTTATCTTCCCATGTTTTGCGCGATTAGTGCATCTTCATGCAACAATCTTACTTTCTGGGATTTTTGATAGCAGCCTGAGCAGCAGCCAGACGGGCGATAGGCACACGGAAGGGAGAGCAGCTGACGTAGTCCAGACCGACGTTGTGGCAGAACTCCACGCTCGTGGGATCGCCGCCGTGCTCGCCGCAGATGCCCAGACCCAGATCGGGGCGGGTCTCGCGGCCATCATGGGCAGCCATCTTGACCAGCTTGCCGACGCCGACCTGATCCAAATGCTGGAACGGATCGCTCTCGTAGATCTTGTTCTCGTAGTATGCGCCCAGGAACTTGGCAGCGTCATCACGGCTGAAGCCGAAGGTCATCTGGGTCAGGTCGTTGGTGCCGAAGCTGAAGAACTCAGCCTCCTTGGCGATCTCGCCGGCAGTCAGGGCTGCACGGGGGATCTCGATCATGGTACCGACCTGATACTTCATGTCAACGCCAGCAGCAGCGATCAGCTCATCAGCGACCTTGACAACAACGTCCTTGACGAACTTCAGCTCCTTGACCTCGCCGACCAGCGGGATCATGATGTGCGGGGTGATCATATGGCCGGTCTCAGCAGAGACGTTCAGAGCAGCCTTGATCACAGCGCGGGTCTGCATAGCAGCGATCTCGGGGTAGGTAACAGCCAGACGGCAGCCACGGTGACCCATCATGGGGTTGAACTCGTGCAGAGAAGCAACCACGTTCTTCAGGTCTTCGTAGGTCATGCCCATGTCGGCAGCCAGTTCCTTGATGTCCTCGTCCTTGGTGGGCAGGAACTCGTGCAGGGGCGGGTCCAGATAACGGATGGTCATCGGGCGCTCACCCATGATGCGGTACATAGCCTCGAAGTCGCCCTGCTGGAACGGCTCAACCTTGGCCAGAGCAGCCTCGCGCTCTTCCACGGTGCGTGCGCAAATCATCTCGCGGACAGCCTTGATGCGGTCCTCAGCGAAGAACATGTGCTCGGTACGGCACAGGCCGATGCCCTCAGCACCCAGATCCACTGCCTGCTGTGCGTCGCGCGGGTTATCAGCGTTGGTCATGACCAGCAGCTGACGAGCAGCGTCTGCCCAGCCCATGAAGCGGTTGAAGTTCTTGTTGCCGGTAGCGGCCACGGTAGCGACCTGCTCGCCGTAGATGTTGCCGGTGGAGCCGTCGATGGAGATCCAGTCGCCCTCGACGAACTTGTGGCCGTTGATCTCGAAGGTCTTGGCCTCCTCATCGATCTTGACCTCGTTGTCGTTGCCGCAACCGGAGACACAGCAGGTGCCCATACCACGAGCAACAACGGCTGCGTGGCTGGTCATGCCGCCGCGGACGGTCAGGATGCCCTGAGAGACCTGCATGCCCACGATATCCTCGGGGCTGGTCTCCAGACGCACCAGAACGACCTTCTTCATCTTGCCGGACTTGACCATCTCCTCTGCCTCTTCAGCAGTAAAGACGATCTGGCCGCAGGCAGAACCGGGAGAAGCTGCCAGACCCTTGCCGACGACCTCGGCGGCCTTCAGGGCAGCGGCATCGAACTGGGGATGCAGCAGGGTATCCAGCTGCTTGGGCTCCACGCGCAGGACAGCCTCCTGCTCGGTGATCATGCCCTCGTCCACCAGGTCACATGCGATCTGCAGAGCAGCCTGTGCGGTACGCTTGCCATTACGGGTCTGCAGCATGTACAGGTGGCCGTCCTCAATGGTGAACTCCATATCCTGCATATCGCGGAAGTAGTTCTCCAGACGGGTTGCGATCTCAACGAACTGATCGTACACCTCAGGCATCTGATCCTTCAGGTGGCTGATGGGAGAAGGAGTGCGCACGCCGGCAACAACATCCTCGCCCTGTGCATTGATCAGGTACTCGCCCATCAGCTTCTTAGCGCCGGTGGCGGGGTCACGGGTGAATGCAACGCCGGTGCCGGAACGGTCGCCGGAGTTGCCGAATGCCATCTGCTGCACGTTGACAGCGGTGCCCCACTCGTAGGGGATCTCGTTCATCTTGCGGTAGACATTTGCACGGGGGTTATCCCAGCTGCGGAACACGGCCTTGACAGCCTCGATCAGCTGATCGCGGGGATCCTGCGGGAAGGGACGGCCTTCGTTCTCCTCGTAGATCTTCTTGAAGGTGCCGACCAGTTCCTTCAGGTCGTCAGCAGTCAGGTCCACGTCGTTCTTGACGCCCTTAGCTTCCTTCATCTTATCGATCTCGACCTCGAACAGGCTCTTCGGGACCATCATAACGACGTCGGCGAACATCTGCACGAAGCGGCGGTAGCAGTCGTATGCAAAGCGGGCGTTGCCGGTCTTCTTTGCCAGACCCTCAACAGCCTCGTCGTTCAGGCCCAGGTTCAGGATGGTGTCCATCATGCCGGGCATGGACTGACGTGCGCCGGAACGGACGGAGACCAGCAGGGGGTTGGTGTTGTCACCGAACTTCTTGCCGGTGATCTCTTCCAGACCCTTGAGGTGCTCAAAGATGTCAGCAGTGATTTCGTCATTGATCTGACGGCCGTCTGCGTAGTACTGGGTGCAGGCGTCGGTGGTGATGGTGAAGCCCTGCGGCACCGGCATACCGGCTGCGGTCATCTCGGCCAGACCGGCACCCTTGCCGCCCAGCGTGTTCTTCATGGTGACCTTGTCACCGCCGAAAGCGTCATTGCCTTCGCTGAAGTAGTACAGATACTTTTTGCTCATGCGTTGTTTACCTCCCATTCGTGACCGGCGGCATGGCAGCCGCGGTCTCATCGTTTGCCTTGTCTTGAACGTACGATGAACATTGTTTTATGAATGCTAAACTATTATACCAGAAAATCCATTCCTTTCCACCATGCAAAATCCCGAATTTGTCTGTTATTTTTTATGCAAATCTCTTGAAATTCTCCAAGTTTTAAGGTAGTATAGAATGGGAGAAAGTTCGAGAGGTTTTTTGTTTATACACGCGATTTCTCATCCTGTTGGATACAACTTTCTATCCCTGTAACTTTTCAAATTCTATTTTGTCGGAACAAAGCTTTCCGCAGCGGGGTGCTGGGGCGGACAGGCAACAATTTTCCGGTCGCCTTTTCTGTCTCTCTTCCGCCGCGCGCTTTGGTGGGAAGGGAGATTTTTTCATGCAGAATCCTATTTCTGAGCAGGCCCGTGCCGCTGCCTTGGCACAGCTGGACGCCGCCGAGACTGCCCGCGAGGACATCCTTGTGCAGCACATTGCAAACGGCGTGGCCATCAACAGCCGCACCGTGCAGATCGACCCGGAGGTGGTCATCGCCCCGGGCGCTGTGATCCTTGCGGGCACCATCCTGCGGGGCAAGACGGTCATCGGCGCAGGCTGCGTCATCGGCCCCAACACCCTGATCGAGGACAGCACCGTGGATGAAGGCACCACCGTGAACGCCAGCCAGATCTACGGCAGCCACATCGGCCCCCACAACAACATCGGCCCCTTCACCCATGTGCGGGTGAACACCGTCACCGACTACGGCGTGCATCTGGGCGCCTATGTGGAGACCAAGAACTCCAACTTTGCCCGTGGCAACACCGTGAGCCACCTGACCTACATCGGCGACAGCGATGTGGGCAAGTACTGCAACTTCGGCTGCGGCACCGTCACCTGCAACTACGACGGCAAGGATAAGTTCCGCACCCAGATCGGCGATTACTGCTTCATCGGCTGCAACACCAACCTTGTGGCCCCGGTCAAGGTTGGCGACGGTGCCTACACCGCCGCCGGCAGCACCATCACCAAGGATGTGCCCGCACAGGCACTGGGCATCGCCCGGGAGCGCCAGACCAATCTGGACGGCTGGGCAGAGCCCAAGATGGAAGCCTACATCGCCAAAAAGCAGAAGCTGGAAAACGAGCAGAGCAAATAAACCTCTGCCAGAAGGGAGCTGCGTATGAAGTCTGAAAGCTTTCGTAAGCAGGCGCTGAGCCTTGTCCTTTTCTTCGCGGCTGTTGCCGCCGTGTTCGCCCTGACCCGTCTGCGCAGCGACCCCGCCAAAAAACAGGCGGAGTTCGTGGTGCAGCAGCTGCTCTCCTGCTCTTCTGCCGTGGAGCAGGCCGTGGAGCAGGCTGTGGACGCCGCCGCACCCTCCGGCAGCGAACCGGGGCTTGCCGCAGTGGATACCGATGGGCTGTACGCCTTTCTTCAGGCGCAGCTGGGCGATGCCATGACCGCCGACTGCCTGAACAAGGTCATGGCAAACCGCCTGCCCACCCGCATCACCGCGCTGGCAGGGCAGTCCGGCGGCAAGCTGACTCCCGCTGACCTTACCCTGAAAAAGCGCGCCGGGGCAGAAAACTGCTATGACTTTTCCGCCGCCCTGCTGACCGTCACGGACAGCACCGCCGCCGCGCAGGTGTCCGGCACCATCACCATGGTGAAGGAGGACGGCCGCTGGAAGGCCTCTGCCCTCACGCTGAACCTGTAATATAATGCTTCTCTGCCCCTGTGCCCTGCGGCATGGGGGCATTTTTTGCTTATAATGTATATCTTTTTGTGCGCGCGTATGTTATACTTAGATGTTGTATCACACTATTATCAGGAAAAGGTATTATCATATCATGAATGAAAACGATATCTGGCTCATTGCAGGGCTGGGCAACCCCGAGGCAAAGTACGATGGCACCCGCCACAACGCCGGTTTTGCCGCGCTGGACGCACTGGCCGACAAGTGGAACATCTCTGTGGGCAAAACCAAGTTTCAAGGCCTGTGGGGACAGGGCGAGGTGGACGGCCACAAGGTGGTGCTGCTGAAGCCCCTGACCTACATGAACCTCTCCGGCGATTCCATTGCCCCTATGGCGGGCTTTTTCAAGATCCCTGCCGACCATGTGCTGGTGCTGTGCGATGACATCACACAAGCCCCCGGCAAGCTGCGCATCCGCCCCTCCGGCTCTGCGGGCGGGCATAACGGCCTGAAAAGCATCATTGCCCGGCTGGGCGGTGAGAATTTCCCCCGCATCCGCATCGGCATCGGCGCAAAGCCCCACCCGGACTACGACCTTGCCGCATGGGTCCTGGGCAAGTTCCCGCCGGAGGACGCCAAGGCCATCGCCGACCGCTACTCTGACCTTGAAGCCGCCGCAAAGCTTATCATGGACGGTAAGCTCAGTCTGGCACAGAGCAAGTATAACGGGTAAACGCGCCCTCTCAGGCGCTCCCGCGCCAGATTTCCCCTTTTGTCACCTACGGTGACATCTTCCCCCGGAGCGGGGGAAGTCTTTCCTCAAAGGGGGAGCCAAGCCATTACGTTCGTTGCTAAAGTATTAGGCGCAATGAGAAAGCTTCCGGCAGTGCTCTTGGCTCTCCCCTTGGGAGAGCTGTCACCGAAGGTGACTGAGAGGGCGAACCCGCTAACCGCCGCACATTTTCAATGCTCATCCCAGTAGGAAAGGAGGTTTTTCCATGTACGAAGCCTTACTCAAGGCCACCCCGGAATATCAGAAGGTCGCCGCAAGCTTTGGCTCTGCAGGGCCGGCGGCGCTGTTCGGTCTGCCGCCCGCAGGCAGGGCGCTGCTGTATGCCGCACTGCAAAAAGACCTTGGCCGGGTGCTCTGCATCGTGACCCCCGGCGAAGCCGAGGCCACCCATTTTGCGGACGACCTCAAGGCGCTGGGGCTTACCGCAGCGGTGTTCCCGCCCCGGGACTTTATGCTGCGCCCGGTGGAGGGTGCAGGCCGCGAGTACGAGTACCGCCGCCTTTCGGTGCTGGGTGCACTGGCGGGCGGACGGCTGCAGGCCGTCTGCGTGCCCGCCGAGGCACTTTTGCAGTACACCGTGCCCCGGGCAGAATTCATCCAGAACACCCTCACCCTGAAGCCCGGCATGGTGTATAACCGCGAGGCGCTGGTGGCGCGGCTGTTTGCCGCCGGGTATGTGCGCCGCAGTCAGGTGGACGGCCCGGGACAGTTCAGCGTGCGCGGCGATATCGTGGATATCTACGCGCCGGATATGCGTCAGCCCGCCCGCGTGGAGTACTGGGACGACGAGATCGACTCCATGTCCTCCTTTGACCTGCTGACCCAGCGGCGGGACGGCGCACTGGAAAAAATATACCTCTCCCCTGCCCGCGAGGTGCTGTTCGGCAGCACCGCCGAGACCGCCGAGGCGCTGCGCAGCGCCATCAAAAAGGCGCGCGGCAAGCACCGCACCGCGCTGGAAAAGGCCACCGAAGCCGATCTTTCCCAGCTGGATTCCGGCCTGATGCCGGAGGCCATGGATAAATATTACGGCATCCGCTACCCCGCCCCCGCCACGCTGCTGGACCATCTGGACGCGCCGCTGTTCATTCTGGACGAAGTGGGCGGCATCCGGGATGCCCAAAAGGCCACCGAGTTCCGCCGCAGCGAGGAGCTGACCGGACTGCTGGAAGAGGGCGTGCTCTGCCCCGGGCTGGATGTGCTGTACCAGACCATGGACGATCTTGTCATTGCCGCCCAGAGCAACAGTACCCTGCTGTGCGAGAACTTTCTGCGCGGGATGAACGAGTTCAAACTGAAAGACCTCATCAACGCCGAGGCCTTTGCCGCCCCCAACTGGAACGGCGACCTTGCCTCCCTGCGGGAGGGCTTAGACCCGCTCATCGCCCAAGGCTATGCCGTCACCCTGTTTGCCGGTACGCCCAAGGGCGCAGCCGCTTTGACCCGCGACCTTGCCGACAAGGGCTATGCCGTGAGCATGAGCCGGGATGTGCGCCCCGCCAAGGGCATTTTACAGGTGCTGCCCGGGCATCTGACCGCTGGGTGCACCTTTTCCTTTGCCCACGCAGCGGTGCTTTCCAGCCGCCGTCACGGGCTGGACGAGGAAGCCGCCGCCGAGGCCAAAAAGCGCAAAAAGAACAAAAACGCCCTGTCCAGCCTTTCAGACATCAAGCCCGGGGACTATGTGGTGCACCAGAGCCACGGCATCGGGATGTACGCCGGTATCCAGCGGCTGGAGGTGCAGGGCGCTACCAAGGACTACCTCAAGGTGCAGTATTCCGGCTCGGACGTGCTGTATGTGCCGGTGACCCAGCTGGATCTGCTCAGCCGCTACACCGCCCCCGGCGATGAGGAAAAGGTAAAGCTGGCAAAGCTGGGCGGCACCGAGTGGCAGCGCACCCGCGCCAAGGTGAAAAAGGCTACCGAGGAGATGGCGCAGGAGTTGATCGAGCTTTACGCCCGCCGCCGTCAGGCCACGGGCTACGCCTTCCCGCCGGACGGCGACTGGCAGCGGGACTTCGAGACCCGCTTTGACTACGACGAAACGGACGACCAGCTGCACGCCACCGCCGAGATCAAGCAGGACATGGAAAAGGGTTACCCCATGGATCGTCTGCTCTGCGGCGATGTGGGCGTGGGCAAGACCGAAGTGGCGCTGCGCGCCGCCTTCAAGTGCATCATGGGCGGCAAGCAATGCGCCCTGCTGGCACCCACCACCCTGCTGGCGTGGCAGCACTACAACACCCTGCTCTCCCGCATGGAGGCTTTTCCGGTGAAGATCGGGATGCTGTCCCGCTTCCGCACCGCCAAGCAGCAGAAGGAGACGTTGCGCGGCTTACAGGCCGGCAGCGTGGATATCGTGGTGGGCACACACCGGCTGCTGTCCAAAGATGTGAAGTTCCACGACCTCGGCCTTGTCATCATTGATGAGGAACAGCGCTTTGGCGTGAAGCACAAGGAAAAGCTGAAGGAAAACTTCATCGGGGTGGATATGCTCACCCTGTCGGCCACCCCCATCCCCCGCACATTGAACATGGCCATGAGCGGCATCCGGGATCTTTCCACCATTGAGCAGCCGCCCATCGAGCGGCAGCCGGTGGAGACCTTTGTGCTGGAATACAACGATGTTATCCTTGCCGAAGCCATGAAGAAGGAGCTTGCCCGGGGCGGGCAGGTGTACTACCTGCACAACCGGGTGGACAACATCGAATCCTGCGCCGCCCATGTCAGCCAGATGGTGCCGGGTGCGCGGGTGGGCATCGCCCACGGCAAGATGACCGAAGAAGAGCTGAACCCCGTATGGCAACACCTGCTGAACGGCGAGATCGACATTCTGGTCTGCACCACCCTCATTGAGACCGGCATTGATGTGCGCAACTGCAACACCCTCATCATTGAGGACGCCGACCGCATGGGTCTGGCACAGCTGTACCAGATCCGTGGGCGGGTGGGACGCTCCGGCCGCAAAGCCTACGCCTACTTCACCTTCCGCCGGGACAAGACCCTGACCGATATCGCCCAGAAGCGGCTTTCCGCCATCCGGGAGTTTACCGCTTTCGGCTCCGGCTTCCGCATCGCCATGCGGGATCTGCAGATCCGCGGCGCGGGCAGTCTGCTGGGGCACAGCCAGCACGGCCACATGGAAGCCGTGGGCTACGACCTCTACGTCAAAATGCTGGGACAGGCCATCTCCCGGGCACGGGGCGAGCCTGTCCAGCGGGACAAGAGCGATTGTCTTGTGGACCTGCGGGTGGACGCCTTCATCCCGGAAAAGTATATCCCGGACGGCGCGGGGCGCATCGAAGCTTACAAGCGCATTGCCGCCATCCAGACCCCTGAGGACGCCGCCGATGTGCTGGACGAGCTCATTGACCGCTACGGCGACCCGCCGCCCTCGGTGAGTGATCTGGTCAACGTCTCCCTCGTCCGCGTGCAGGCCGCCGCCGTGGGCGTGTACGAGGTGACCCAGAAGAAGGACACCCTCGTGCTGAACCTGGAAACGCTGGAACTTGCCATGATCCGCGGCCTGCTGCAGGCTTTCAATGGCCGTGTCACCGCCGGAGCGGGCAGCAAACCCTATCTCTCGGTGGTATTGCAGCCGGACGAAAAGCCGCTGGAACTGCTGCAAAGCATCCTGAAAGCCATGGATGCCATTTTGAACAACAAGGAGCCAAACCAATGAAAAAGAAACTGCTTGCGCTGGTATGCGCACTTGCACTGACCGTCAGCCTTGTAGGCTGTGTATTCTCCACCCCGGACACCGTGGGCAAGATCGGCGATTTTGAGGTGACCAGCGGCTTATATCTGCTGGCGCAGTACGATGCCTATCAGCAGGCTGCACAACTGGCAGGCTCTGAGCAGGACGCCAGCAAGGTAAAGTCCTTCCTTAAGGCCACCATCACCACCGATGCCGACACCGGCGAGACCGCCGTGGTAAGCGACTATGTGGCGCAAAAGACGCTGGAGACCCTGCAGACCCTTGCCGCTGTGGATGCCCGCTTTACCGAGCTGGGCGGCGAGCTGACCGAGGAGCAGAAGTCCGCCGCCGACAGCTACGCCCAGCAGCTGATGGATAACTACGGCGACACCTACACCGCCAACGGCATCGGGCTGGAGACTTTGAAGCTGTTCCAGCAGCTGCAGTACAAGCACACCCTGCTGCTGGATCTTGTCTACGGTAAAAACGGCGAGACCCCTGTGGAGGACGGCGAGCTGACCGAGCATCTGGACAGCACCATGTACGAGATCGGCTTTATCACCGTGCCGCTGTACAACACCAGCACCTTCGCCTTTGCCAGCGATGACCAGAAGGCCGAGATGCTCTCCCTTGCCCAGAAAGCTGCGGACAGCTACAACGCCAGCGCCCCGGAGGACACTTCCAGCCAGCTGACCACCTTTAACAGCATCGCAAGCAGCGCACTGACCGGGATCTGTGCTGTGCTGGATGCAGAGGTTCCCTCCACCAGCACCCTGCAGACCGACCTGCTGAGCGAAAGCGACCTGACCGACGCCTTTACACAGGAGGGTGCCGCCGATACCCTGCGCGGCCTTGCCTACGGGCAGGCAGCCGCCATCCAGTACTCCAGCTACGCCATGATGCTGGCCGTCCGTCTGGACCCGCTGGGCGTTTCCACGCTGGATGCTCTGCGCAGCCAGATTTTGAGCGACCTGAAGGGCGAGGAGCTGGACGACGCCCTTGCCGCCTACGGTGCCCAGCTGGCGAGCACCCTGAGCAGCTCTGCCATGAGCAAACTGCCCGCCGCCAAGATCGTGAACGACACCAGCGCCAACAGCTGATAACAGTATAAAAATCGCAAAATGGGGTCGGGAAAAATCCCGACCCCATTTTTTATTATAGAACTACAAAGCAGACCCGGCAGGCTCTTTCGGAGCCGGTGCCGGGTCTGCTTTATATGTTAGAAAGTCAGGGAATGCCGCCAAGGAAACAGAGTCTTAGCGTACATCACTTCTCGTTCTCGTAGCTGAGGACAGCGTAGGGGTAGAAGATGTTGGCATCCAAGTAGCCTGCCCAGCGGCCGGGCTTGCGGGTGTAGTAGCCGATGGGAATATCGCCCCGGATGACGCCCTTAACCAGAATGAGCATATGGCGGAGGTACTCCACGCTGAAGGGGTTCAGGTTCTCCCAGTGGCCCGTCAGCAGCTCGTAGTCCACATCCTCGTTCCGCAGCAGCACCTCTGCCATGAAGTGCTCCAGACTCGGCAGATAGGTGTCGGTGGTAGCTTCCATCATGAACAGGTCGCCAGAACCAACGGCGTCACCGGTAAAGATGTAGTCCTTGTAGAAGAACACCACAGAGCCCTTGGTGTGGCCCGGCACGTCCACCACTTCCAGCTCCTCAGAGCCGATGCGGACCGTGTCACCATCTACGATGTTCACCAGCTTCAGGTCCTCGGCGGTGAGACCGAAGAATTTCTGCATGCTGGAGATCAGGTCCTCCCGGTCATCGGGGTGGATATAGGTGCGGCGGACCTTGCCGGACTTCAGCAGGGAGGGAATGCCCAGAATGTGGTCGCCGTGCTTATGGGTCAGCAGGATATCCAGCTCTGCGTCAGGGTTGGTCAGCACGTTCTCCCGCAGGTAGGCGTAGAGGTCTGCTGCGCCGGAGCCGCCCATGGCGGTGTCAATGACCAGGGCTTCCTTGCCCAGATCCAGCACCCACAGGGTGTCCATGCCAAAGTCCATAACACGGGTGATGTTGTACTTTACCGGGTAGTGACTGAACATCATGTTGGGGTTTAGCTTGCCGTGCTGGGTCCGGGTGAGGGACTGGGTGAACATCCAGTTATAGGGGGTGCCGATGCTGTACACCCGCTCCCAGACCTTGTGGGGCTCCGGCATGGAACCGGCGGTAAAGCCCTCGTACTTCACGCAGGAGCAGCCGGCATCCTTCAGGGCCTGCACAGCCTTGGCGGTCTCAGCCTCGGGCATCTCGGGGTCATCCTTGCAGTGGTAGGCCCAGACAGGGGTGTTCTTGATGGCCTCAAAGGCGCCGGGGACGTTGTACCACTGGGCAGGCACCATGCCGCACATGGGGATGGCAGCGGCAAAGTAGTAGGGGTAGGCCAGGATCATGTTCCAGACACCGGTACCGCCCATGGACATACCCTCGATGTAGATACGGTCCGGGTCGATGCGGTGGGCAGCCACATAGCTGTCGATAGCAGACTTCAAGGCCGTAACGGTGTCCGGGTCGGTCCAGTTCTTGCCGGGGCACTGGGGTGCAAACAGGTAGGTGGGGTTCTTCTGGATCATTTCGTCAGAAATGTAGAAGGTGGCACCGTCGTTGGCGGTAAGCTGGGTGCCGTTGGGGCCCACACCGTCCTCACCGTGGAGGAAAACGATCAGGGGCAGCTTCCCCTTCAGGGCAGGGGCGTAACGGCGAGGGTTGTAGGCATAGTACTCCACCCCGGCAGAACTGCCGGCCTTGAAACGCTTGGCCAGCGCATTGCGGTCGGGGCTGTCCACCTTGACCAGACAGTTCTGGTCGGCGTCCTGGGCAAAGGCGATGCCACTGGTGCCCAGCACACTGGCAACAGCTGTAAAGGCGGCGGTGCTACGCATAAAGTCACGTCTGCTCAGTTCCATGGTCTTTTCTCCTTTTCTTAGTCGAAAAAATGAATACAGTTTGTGAATGCCGTACGGAAATCCCTCACCATATCAGATGAGAGTTGTCGTTAATATATTAATATATCAGAAAAGTACTGTCAAGAATGCGCCAAAAACTTTGGAGAAGGCTCTAAGCCGGGCTGTCGGGGTTTGTCAAAAATGACGAAGTCCATCCTGCCAAAAAGGGGCCGTTGCCAAATAGCTCTCTGAAAAAATATGCACAAAACCCGGAACCTTTTCAGGGCCAAAATGGCTCAAAAAGGGTTCCGGGTCTCTGTTTTTGCACTATTTCTTTGTGCTAGTTGCTATCGCATTTTTATTTTGCAACAGCCCCAAACATAAGAATATATTTTCCGCTGAAGATTGCCAGAGTGCAACGACAACGACCGCCGCCAGTGGCGGAAACAGGGAGGAGTTGTTGGGGCAGCGGCCAGCAAGACGCAAGTGCCACCCAAGGCACGAAGCGGATGCTGGGTGCCGCAACCCGATAGCTGAGGCCATTTCCAATCGTCCCGCGCCAAAGGCTTCTATTTTACTACCCTTGCAAACTCTGCGGCAAGGGCAGCGTTCACCGAACGGACGGCGTTGGCGTCCGGCTTGATGGCGGTGCGGTCGTAGGTAAACAGGCCGTTCACCTCGTCCTCCACGTCGGTCAGCTGGGTGTACACCAGCGCCGAAAGCCCCTTTTGCAGCTGCGGCAGCACCGTGCCCAGCTGCATTTTTTTGTAGCGGGCGGTCAGCTCCTCCCGGCTTTTGGCTGTGCCGTAGCCGTAGGTCTTGCGGGGCGGCTCGTGCCCCGGCATAGGCCATGCAATACCGCCGTACTCGCTCAGCGCCACAGCGCGCGTCTGTGGGCGCACCCGCAGGGGGTAGAAGTAGTTGTGCAGGGAGTATACATCCCCGCCGCCCTGATCGTACCAGCCGCTGGCCTCGTCCACAAGGCGGGTATCGTCCAGCGCGCGGATGGCTTGCACCGCCCCGGCGGCATCGTACTGTCCCCAGCCCTCGTTAAAGGGCACCCAGCAGCCCACGCAGGGGTGGCAGCGCAGCGCCTGCACTGTATCTTCCAGCTCCCGGCGGTATTCGGTGCGGCTGCTCTCGCTGCCCCGGCTCAGCAGCCCCCACAGCGCCGCCTTGTCCGGCAGGCGGCGCATAAGCGGCTGCAAAACATTGGTCAGGTAGGTGACGAACCACAGGTTATACTTGCTGCCGCCGTTGACCATATCCTGCCAGACCACAAGACCCAGCTTGTCGCAGTGGTAGTACCAACGCTGCGGCTCGATCTTTGCGTGCTTGCGCAGAAGATTGTAACCCAGCGCCTTTACCTCGCTCAGCTCCCGCTCCACCGCCGCATCCGAAGGCGGGGTGTACAGTCCCTCCGGCCAGTAGCCCTGATCCAGCAGGCCGTTGAGCAGGATAGGCTTGTCATTCAGGCAAAAGCGCAGCACGCCCTTTTCGTCCGGTGCGCAGCTCCACTTGCGCAGGGCAAAGTAGCTGTGCACGGTGTCGAACTGTTCTTCCTCTCCCTGCGTGGTGCCCACGGTCAGGTCATACAAAAAGGGCGTGTCCGGGCTCCATGGGAAGAAATACTCGTCCGCAATATGCAGCGTCACTTCACCGTCCTGGCCGGCCTCATCGCTGCCCCAGTCCTCGGCAATGGTCACACCCCCGGCGCGCACCACCGCCCACAGGTTCGCCGCGCCGCCGGGTGCAGAGGTATGGGCTTTCACGGTCACGGTGCGGGCATCGTAGTCCGGCGTAACGGTGAGAGATTGAATGTAATTTTCCGGCACGCGCTCCAGCCAGACCGTCTGCCAGATGCCGCTCTGGGCGGGGTAGAACATCCCGCCGGGCTGCAAAGTCTGCTTGCCCCGCGCCTGTGTGCCGTGGCCGGTGGGATCCTGCACCGCAACCCACAGGCTGTTGCGGCCTGTGCCGTTGAGCTGCGCGGTGATATCCAGCGTAAAGGGCCAGTAGCCGCCCCGGTGGCCGCCCACCAGATGTCCGTTTACCTGCACGGCGCAGGCGTAGTCCACTGCGCCGAAATGCAGCAGCACCCTGCCGCCCGTCCCGGCGGGCGGCGCAAAATATCGGTGGTAGTGCAACCACTGCCCGGGCTGCAATGTGCGCCCCACCCCGGAGGCGCGGCACTCCGGCGCGTAGGGCACTAAGATCTCGCCGTCCCAGCCCGCCGGACGCTGCGCCGAGGCAGTGATGGCGTACTGCCACAGGCCGTTCAGGTTCTCGTAGCTGTCCCGGCGCATAGCCGGGCGGGGATATTCCGTCAGAGGGTGCATACACTCACCAGCCTTTTTCTCGTTTGCTCCATTCTAGCACAGCCCGGGGCGTTTGTATACCGTGGAGCGGACGATTTTAAATGGCCGCCGCGTGCGCTTTGGCCATCTTCAGCGGAAAATTATTTTTATATTTGCAATTCTGGAAAATCTGCGGATTTTCCAGAATTGCTTCTTCATGGGAGTAAAAAAGAGCCGCCGCACGGCGGCATGGCTGTGCGGCGGCTTTGTGAGAAGGTGGGAAATTGTTTAGTTCTCGGCCAGATTACCGGTATAAAGCTGGTAATACTTGCCCTTTTTGGCGATCAGCTCGTCGTGGCTGCCGCGCTCGATGATGCGGCCCTGCTCCAGCACCACGATGCAGTCTGCATTGCGGACGGTGGACAGGCGGTGGGCGATGACAAAGCTGGTGCGGCCGTACATCAGGCCGTCCATGCCGCGCTGCACCAGCGCCTCGGTGCGGGTATCGATGGAGGAGGTCGCCTCGTCCAGAATCAGCACCGGCGGGTCTGCCACGGCTGCGCGGGCAATGGCAAGCAGCTGGCGCTGTCCCTGCGAGAGGTTGGCGCCATCGCCGGTCAGCATGGTGTTGTAGCCCTCCGGCAGACGCTTAATAAAGCCATCGGCGTTGGCCAGACGGGCGGCGGCGATGCACTCTTCATCAGTGGCATCCAGCCGTCCGTAGCGGATATTTTCCATCACCGTGCCGGTAAACAGGTGGGTGTCCTGCAGCACGATGCCCAGCGAGCGGCGCAGGTCGGCTTTTTTGATCTTATGGATGTTGATGCCGTCATAGCGGATCTTGCCGTCCTGAATATCGTAGAAGCGGTTGATCAGGTTGGTAATGGTAGTCTTGCCCGCGCCGGTAGAGCCGACAAAGGCGATCTTCTGTCCCGGACGGCCATACAGGTTGATGTCATGCAGCACCGTTTTTTCCGGCACATAGCCAAAGTCCACGTCTGTAAAGGTAATATCGCCCGCCAGCTTGTGGTAGGTGGTAGTGCCGTCGTGGTGGGGGTGCTTCCACGCCCACAGGCCGGTGCGCTCGGCAGTTTCCACCAGCTGGTCGTTGCGGTCGTACTTGGCATTTACCAGCGTCACATAGCCCTCGTCGGTCTCGCTGGGCTCGTCCATCATCTTGAAGATGCGCTCGGCACCAGCCAGTGCCATGATGACGCTGTTGGCCTGCATGGACACCTGACTGATGGGCATATTGAAGCCCTTGTTCAGGCTGAGGAAGGCCACCACGGTGCCAAGGGTCATGCCGCCAACGCCGCCCACAGCCATGGCTGCACCAGTCAGTGCGCAGATGGCGTAGCTGATGTTGCCCAGCTGGGCGTTGACCGGCATCATGATGTTGGAGAAGTCGTTGGCCTGCTTGGCGCTTTCCTTCAGCTGGTCGTTCAGCTCACGGAAGCCGGCAAGGGTCTGCTGCTCGTGGGTGAACACCTTGACCACCTTCTGGCCCTCCATCATCTCCTCGATGTAGCCGTTCACCTTGCCCAGATCCCGCTGCTGCTGGATGAAGTACTTGGCGGAGCTTTTTGCGATCTGCTTGGAGCAGAACAGCATCAGCGCCATCATGAGCATGGTAACGATGGTCAGCTGCCAGCTGAGCATACACATACTGAAGAACACCGATACGATGGTGATGACGCTGGACACCAGCTGCGGGATGCTCTGGCTGAGCATCTGGCGCAGGGTATCCACATCGTTGGTGTACACGGACATGATATCGCCGTGGGGATGGGTGTCAAAATACCGGATGGGCAGGCTTTCCATGTGGGTGAACAGCTTGGTGCGCAGATTGCGCAGCGTGCCCTGCGTTACGTTGACCATGATGCGGGCGTTGGCCCATGCGGCCAGAATGCCCACAAGGTAGATGCAGCACATCCGCACCAATGCACCGGCCAGTGGTGCAAAGCTGGGGTTCTGCTGGCGGGTCATGGGGACGATGTAATCGTCCATCAAGGTCTGCAAGAACAAGCTTGCCTGCACATTGGCCAGCGCGCTGACCACGATGCAGATAAGCACAAGGATGCAGTGGGGCAGATAGTTGCGGAACACTTCATCCATAATGCGCTTCAGCAGCTTGCCCGGGTTTTCCACCTTGGGGCGCGGCCCCCGTGCGCCCCGCGGGCCGGGGCCATGTACTTCTTTTACTGCCATTACTGCGCACCTCCCTGCTTGTCAAAATCGCCGCCGCCCTGCGTCTGGCTGTTGTAGACCTCCTGATAGATGGCATTGGTCGCCAGCAGCTCTGCGTGGGTGCCCAGACCGTTGATCTGGCCGTTCTCCAGCACCAGAATGCGGTCTGCATCCTGCACCGAGGAAATGCGCTGTGCAATGATGATCTTGGTCGTGCCGGGGATCTCCTCCCGGAAGGCCTTGCGGATCTTGGCATCGGTCGCGGTATCCACGGCGCTGGTGGAGTCGTCCAAAATCAGCACCTTGGGCTTGCGCAGCAGGGCGCGGGCGATAGTCAGGCGCTGCTTCTGGCCGCCGGACACGTTGGAGCCGCCCTGCTCGATCCATGTATTGTACTTATCCGGGAAGCGCTGGATGAACTCATCCGCGCAAGCCAGTTTTGCCATGCGGATGCACTCTTCCTCAGTGGCGTTGGCATCGCCCCAGCGCAGGTTATCCAGAATGGTACCGCTGAACAGCACATTCTTCTGCAGCACCATGGAGACTTCGCGGCGCAGCACGTCAAGGTTATAGTCCCGCACGTCCACGCCGCCTACCCGCACGGTGCCGCTCTCGGCATCGTACAGGCGGGGGATCAGCTGCACCAGACTGGACTTTGCACTGCCGGTGCCGCCGATGATGCCCAGCGTCTCGCCGGGCCGGATGGTAAAGCTGATATCGTTCAGCACCGGCTGGCCGCTGCCGTGCTTATACTTGAAGGTAACGTGGTCAAACTGGATGCTGCCGTCTGCCACCTGCTGCACCGGCTGCTTTGCCGGGGGCAGGTCGGTGTGCTCGTCCAGCACCTCCACGATACGCTTGGCAGAGGCGGCGGACATGGCGATCATGACAAAGGCCATGCTCAGCATCATCAGTGCCATAAGGATGTTCATGATATAGCCGAACAGGGCGTTCAACTGACCGGTGGTAATGGCACCGTGCAGCACATATTTTGCGCCGAACCAGCTCAGCGCGATGTTGCAGCCGTACACCGCCACCAGCATGGCGGGGTTATTGAAGCTCAGGCGGCTTTCCGCGTTGACGAACTGCTTGTACAGGCTCTCGCAGGCGGCAGTGTATTTTTCGTTTTCGAAGCCCTCGCGCACAAAGCTTTTTACCACGCGGATGGCAGAGACATTCTCCTGCACCGAGGCGTTGAGGTTATCATAGTTCTTGAACACACGGTCAAAGATGCGGAAGGTGGGGATCATGATGGCAGCCAGCACCACCACCAGAAAGACCACCGCCACCACGAATACCAGCGACAGCGGGCCGCCGATGACCACAGCCATGAACATGGCAAACACCAGATGCACCGGAGCGCGCACGCACATGCGCAGGATCATCTGGAAGGCGTTCTGCACGTTGGTCACGTCGGTGGTCATGCGGGTAACAAGACCCGCTGTAGAGAATTTGTCGATGTTGGAAAAAGAGTAATGCTGGATGTTTTCATACATGGCATCGCGCAGATTTCCGGCAAAGCCGGTGGATGCCTCGGCGGCATACTTGCCCGCCAGTACGCCCAGCACCAGCGCAATGGCTGCCACCAGAAAGGTAAGCAGGCCGTAGCGGATGATGGCGTTCATATCGCCCTTTTCAATGCCCTGGTCGATGATAAAGGCCATGATGGTGGGCAGCAGCACATCCATAATGGCTTCCAGCGCAGCAAAGAGCGGTGTCTTGATCGAGGCGGCTTTATACTCGCCCAGATGCGACACAAGCTTTTTGATCATCTGAGTTCCCTCCTGTTGAATTTATTTGTTTGGTACAAAACAATTTTATACATAACAATTTAAATGTCAAGACGTTTCGTAAAATGTTCATAATTACTAATTTAACAAGTCCTTTTTCGGCGCTTTGACGGAAAAGATCGTTATTTCAGTGCTTCCCGCAGCTTGTTCAGCAGCCGCAGCAGTTCTGCGTTCTCCTCCTCGGTCAGCAGTCCGGCCACATAGTCGTCGGTCTGGTGGAAGGACAGCAGGGTCTTTTCGTGCCGTTGGATGCCCTCCTCGGTCAGCACCAGCTGCTTGAGCCGGGTGTCCTGCGGCACGCTCAGCCGCTGGATGTAGCCCTTGCGCTCCATCAGCTGCAAAATGTTCGTCACCGTGGAGCGGGTGATGGAAAATTCCCGCTCGATGTCCCGCTGGAACACCGGCTCGTCCCGGTGGCGGTAGAGATACTCGATGATCCACCCGTGCATGGGGGTGGTCTGCTCTACCCCGTTGGCGCGGGAAAACTGGTTCAGCCTGCGGAAGATCAGGTTGTCCACCCGGCGCAGCTGAGCGGGGATAACCTGCGGCCCTTCCCACGGCGGGTCCAGCTTGCAGTGCTCTTCAATAGGGTGCTGTGTACACATAATGGTTTCCTCTATTCAAGTTGTTCGATGTGAAACTGTTTGATACGATACATATATTACTCATATCCCCGCTCAATGTCAAGGGGCGGGGCACAAAAAAGGCCGCTGCGGAAAATTTTCCGCAGCAGCCTTGATTTTTATGGATACGGGATACGCTTACAGCTTTTTGCCGGTCAGCAGCTCATAGGCCTCCAGATACTTGGCAATGGTCTTGTCAATGACATCCTGCGGCAGGTCGTAGTTGCTGTCAGGGTTGGCCTTCAGCCAGTCGCGGACGAACTGCTTGTCGAAGGAGGGCTGGCTGTGACCCGGCTCATAGCCCTCCAGCGGCCAGAAGCGGGAGGAGTCCGGGGTCAGCATCTCGTCGCCCAGCACCACGTTGCCGTCCTCGTCCAGACCAAACTCGAACTTGGTATCGGCAATGATGATGCCGCGGGACAGTGCATACTCGGCGCACTTCTTGTACAGGGCAATGGTGTAGTCGCGCAGCTTAGTGGCGTACTCCAGACCGTGGCCGGGGAACTGCTTCTCCAGCACGTCGATGCTCTGCTCGTAGGAGATGTTCTCGTCGTGGTCGCCGATCTCTGCCTTGGTGGAGGGGGTGTAGATGGGCTCGGGCAGCTTATCGGACTCCTGCAGGCCCTCGGGCAGCTGGATGCCGCACACCTTGCCGGTCTTTTGGTAGCTTGCCCAGCCGCTACCGGTAATGTAGCCGCGCACAATGCACTCGATGGGCAGCATGGTCAACTTGCGGCACATCATGCTGTTGCCGGTGAACTGGGGCTGGCGGAAGAACTCCGGCATATCCTGCACATCCACGCTCAACATGTGGTTGGGCAGCAGATCGCGGGTGTAATCGAACCAGAACTTGCTCATCTGGGTGAGCACGGTGCCCTTTTTGGTGACCTTGTTTTTCAGGATGACGTCAAACGCAGAAATGCGGTCGGTGGCAACCATGATCAGGCTGTCGCCATTGTCGTAGATCTCGCGGACTTTGCCTTCTTTGATGGGTTTGAACTCAGTCATAATCAAACACTCCATTTTTCCATGTTCTCAGCAGCGCAGCAGCGCAGCGCAGTTCTTACCCTATTATTCTACCATACTGCCGCGCGGTTTAAAAGGAACAGAATAAAAGAAAAACAGGCAAGTTTTGTGTTTTTATCGTGAAAAGTGCGCAAAAAGCAGCAGGAAATTTCGGCGTTTTGACGATAAAAGTCGTACTTTATCCCCAAATGCACGCACCTTTGCAAAATGCAGTCATGGACAAGCGCCGCCAGTTGCGGTATCATAGTAGTATGCGTATATCTGCGCTCCGCAGGGGCGCAAAAGTAAACAAGGAGGTAAAGAGTATGGGCAAATTTCCCAAGGGCTTTTTGTGGGGCGGCGCTACCGCTGCCAACCAGTGCGAGGGTGCATGGCAGGCAGACGGCAAGGGTCTGGCAACGGTGGACGTGACCCCCTTCGGCCCGGACCGTTTTCCGGTGGCAACGGGCTATATGGAAATGCTGGGCTGCGATGACGCGCATTTCTACCCCAGTCACGAGGCCATTGACCTGTATCACCATTATAAAGAGGATATCGCCCTGTTTGCAGAGATGGGCTTCAAGTGCTTCCGGCTGTCCATTGCATGGACCCGCATCCTGCCCAACGGCGATGACGCTCAGCCCAACGAGGCAGGACTGGCCTTCTACGACAGCATTTTTGACGAGTGCCATAAGTACGGCATTGAGCCGCTGGTCACCATCTGCCACTTTGACACTCCCATTGCCCTCATCAAAAAATACGGCGGCTGGAAAGACCGCCGCATGGTGGACGCCTATGTCCACTACTGCGAGGTGCTGTTCGACCGCTTCAAGGGCAAGGTGAAGTACTGGCTCACCTTTAATGAAATCAACATGCTGCTGCACCTGTCCTTTACCGGCGCCGGGCTGGTATTCCACCCCGGCGAGAATGTGGAGCAGGTCAAGTATCAGGCCGCCCATCACGAGCTGGTGGCCAGCGCAAAGGCGGTAAAGCTGGCGCACGAAAAAATGCCGGACGCCATGGTGGGCTGTATGCTGGCGGCAGGGCAGTTCTACCCCCGCACCTGCGCCCCGGAGGATGTGCGGGCGGCGCAGGAGGCCGACCGGGACAACTACTTCTTTACCGATGTACAGGTGCGCGGCGCTTACCCCGTGTGGGCCAAAAAGCGGATGGAGCGCGCCGGGGTGCAGCTGTGCACCCAGCCGGAGGATGACCGCACGCTGCGGGAGGGCACGGTGGATTTTGTGTCCTTCAGCTACTATTCCAGCCGCTGCATCACGGTGGATAAGGAGCTGATGGCGGCAGAGAATGCGGAAGGCAACGCCGTGTCTGCATCGGTGAAGAACCCCTATCTGAAAGTCAGCGAGTGGGGCTGGGCCATCGACCCGGTGGGTCTGCGGGTGACCCTGAACACCATCTACGACCGGTACGAAAAGCCCATGTTCATCGTGGAGAACGGTCTGGGTGCGGTGGATACCGTAGAGCCGGACGGCTCCATCCACGACAGCTACCGCATCGACTACCTGCGGGCGCACATCGAAGAGATGGAAAAGGCCATCAACGAGGACGGTCTGCCCCTGATGGGCTACACCACATGGGGGCCCATCGACCTTGTGAGCGCCTCCACCGGCGAGATGAAAAAGCGGTACGGCTTTATCTATGTGGACAAGGACAACGACGGCAACGGCACCCTTGCCCGCAGCCGGAAGGACAGTTTTTACTGGTATAAAAAGGTCATCGCCTCGGACGGCGAGGACCTGACCTGAGCAAGCGCCCCGGCACTGTTTGCGGTATGGCAGCGCCGGGGCGTAAAAGTGTGAGGAAGAACCGATAACGGAGAAAATTTATGACACCACAAATCATTGCACACCGCGGTGCTTCCTATCTTGCACCGGAAAACACCCTGACTGCCTTTAAAAAAGCCATGGAGATTGGCGCGGACGGCGTAGAGATGGACGTACAGCAGACCATTGACGCCGGGCTTGTGATCCACCACGACTATATGATCGATCTGCACACGGATATTTCCGGCAAGATCTATGATATGACCATGGGCGATTTAAAGGAACTGGATTTTGGCAGCTGGAAGGACGCCATCTTTCAGGACGAGAAGATCGCCACCCTGCAGGAGGCCATGGAACTGTGCAGGCAGATGCCGGGATGCACCGTGCATCTGGAACTGAAATCCACCATGGACAACGACCCGGACTTTGTGCCCCGGGTGCTGGAAGTGCTGCAGCAGACCGAGATGGTAGAACAGGTGATCCTTGTTTCCTTCAACCACGCGCTGCTGCGGCAGGCAAAGCAGTTGATGCCCGAATTGCGGGTGGGTGCACTGGTATACGGCGAGCTGGAAAGCATGCTGCTGCCGCCGCCCATCATCTGGAAGGATCTTGGACTGACCAACGGCATAGAGGACATAGAAGCCATGGATGCCGCCCTGCCGGAGAGCGCAGCCGACGAGGAAAATTGCAGCTGGATGACCCGATGGATGAGCGATAAGGTAAGTATGCTGCGGGCAAGCTTTCCCGGCGAGAGCCTGAACGAGATCTACAAAAACCTGTTGTCGCAGCGGGATCTGCCCGCCTACATCCGCAGTCTGGACTTTGCGCCGGAGTGGGTCAGCTGTGAGTACCACACCGCCTACAAAAACGCCGGTTTCATTGACAAACTGCACGAGATGGGCATCAAGGTGTCTTTGTGGACAGTGGACACGGAAGATTCCGTCCGCAGCCTGCTGCGCACCAGCGCCGATGCCTACATCACCAACCGCCCCGACCGCGTGCGGGAGTGGATGGAAAAGGAACAGGCGGCGACCGCCCCGACAGAGCCTGCCCCCGCTGCTGCGGCAGACGCCGGGACAGCTGCCGCAGAGTAAACCGACCGGAACAGACACAAAAAAGAGATAGGCTTTCCCGAAAAGGAATTGCCTATCTCTTTTTGCATTCATTTTATTCTGCTGCGTCGGTCAGCACAAAGGTCAGCTCTGCGGTGACGGCGCACTTGCCGTCCACCCATGCCGAGGCCTTGCCTACGCCCACAGCGCCGTGCTGCTGCACCAGCTCGCAGTGGAGGGTGAGCACGTCCCCGGGGGTGACCTGCTTGCGGAAGCGGGCACTCTTGATACCGCCGAACAGTGCCAGCTTGCCCTTGTTTTCCGGCAGGCTCAGCGCTGCCACAGCGCCGGTCTGTGCCAATGATTCCAGCAGCAGCACGCCGGGCATGACCGGCTGCGCCGGGAAGTGGCCGTTGAAGAATTCCTCGTTGCGGGTGACGCACTTGCGGCCGATGGCCCACTGCCCCGGCTCGTAGTCCAGAACACGGTCCACGAGGGCAAAGGGGTAGCGGTGGGGCAGGATCTCCGCGATCTGTACACTGCTCAGGGTGTTGGCGTTTTCACGCACGGTACGGGGCTCTGCCATGGGTCAGCCCTCCCATCTGCGCAGGGCGATGCAGGCGTTGTGGCCGCCAAAGCCCAAGCTGTTGCTCAGCGCGTACTGCATCTCCTGCTGCCGCCCGGTGTTGGGCACATAGTCCAGATCGCACTCCGGGTCGGGCTGGGCGTAGTGGATGGTGGGCGGGGCGAACTGGTCCCGCAGTGCCAGCGCGGTAAACACGGCCTCGATGCCGCCCGCGCCGCCCAGCAGATGGCCGGTCATGCTCTTGGTGCTGACCACGGTCATCTCCTTTGCGTGTGCGCCAAACACGGCGTGGATGGCGGCAGTCTCGCAGGCATCGTTCATGTGGGTGCCGGTGCCGTGGGCGTTGATGTGATCCACCTGCTCCGGTGCGATGTCGGCATCCACCAAGGTCAGCTTCATGCAGTCGATGGCACCTGCGCCGCCGGGAGCCGGAGCGGTAAAGTGATAGGCATCGCAGTTGGCACCGTAGCCCACCACCTCGGCATAGATGTGTGCGCCGCGCGCTCTTGCGTGCTCCAGTTCTTCCAGCACCAGCACACCGCTGCCCTCACCCATGACAAAGCCGCCGCGGCGGGCGTCAAAGGGCAGGCTGGCAGCGTCCTGGTCGGTGGCGGTGGAAAGTGCCTTCATGCTGGTAAAGCCGCCGATGCCCAAGGGGCTGATGCAGCTTTCCGCGCCGCCGCAGACCATCACCGGCTCGTAGCCGTCCCGGATGCGGTGGAAGGCGTCGCCTACGGCGTTGGTGCCGCCGGCGCAGGCCGTGACCGGGCAGGTGCACATGCCCTTCAGACCGAAGCGGATGGCCACCTGCGCCGCTGCCATGTTGGCAATGGCCATGGGCACAAAGTAGGGGCTTACCTTCTCCATGCCCTTTTCCTCGCCGCGGGCGTGCTGCTCCTCGATCGTGGGCAGACCGCCGATGCCGCTGGACAGGATGACGCCGATGTCCTTGCCCTCGGCCTCGGTATCAAGGCCGCTGTCTGCAATGGCTTCGGCGGCAGCACCCAGTGCCAGCAGGGTAAAGCGCGCCATTTTGCGGACTTCCTTTTTGTCCACCACGGTCTCGGGGTCAAAATCCTTTACCTCACCAGCCAGCTTGCACTTGAAGTCGGTGGTGTCGAACTGGGTGATGGGGCCGATGCCGCATTTACCGGCACGGGCTGCTGCCCAGCTATCCGCCACGTTGTTGCCCAGCGGGTTCACCGTGCCAAGGCCGGTGATCACAACTCTGCGTTTTTCCATAAGGGTTCTCCTTTACATTGCCATGCCGCCGTCCACACAGAGCACCTGCCCGGTGAGATAGCTGCTTTGTTCTGCGGCAAAAAACGCCACTGCCTGTGCCACATCCTCCGGCTGGCCTGCGCGGCCCGCGGGGATGCCCTGCGTCATGCCGGTGCGCACCGCCTCCGGCAGCACGGCAGTCATGTCGGTGTCGATAAAGCCGGGTGCTACCGCGTTCACGGTCACGTTCCGCGCGGCCAGTTCCCGGGCAAGGCTCTTGGTCAGACCGATGAGCCCCGCCTTGCTGGCGGCGTAGTTGGTCTGCCCGGCGTTGCCCCGCAGCGCCACCACGCTGGAAAGGTTCACGATGCGGCCATAGCGCTGGCGCACCATGCGGCGGGCGGCCTCCTTGCAGCAGAGAAAGGCGCTTTTCAGGTTGGTGTCCAGCACCGCGTCAAAATCCTGCTCGGTCAGGCGCAAAATCAGGTTGTCCCGGGTGATGCCCGCGTTGTTCACCAGCACATCCACCCGGCCAAAGGCCTCTGCAGCGGCATCGAACAGCGCCTTGCAGCCCTCGGCGGTGGATACATCCGCCTGCACGGTCACCGCCTGCACGCCCTCGGCGCGGCAGAGCGCTGCCGTCTGCTCCGCAGGCTCTGCGCCGTGGCAGTAATTCACCACCACATTGCAGCCCTGCTTTGCCAGTGCCACGCACACTGCGCGGCCAATGCCCCGGCTGCCGCCGGTAACAATGGCGGCGCGGGTCAACTTTTCTTCGCTCATTCTGCTTCCTTCCATGCGGTCAGCACCGCATCCAGCTGTTCCGGGGTCTCCACTGCGGTGCAGACCACCCCGGGCAGGGTCTTTTTCACAAAACCGCTCAGGGCATTGCCGGGGCCGACTTCCAGAATGTGGTCCACGCCCAGCTCGCCCAGACGGCGCAGGGTATCTTCCATGTAGACGCTGCTCTGCACCTGCTTTACCAGCAGCTGCGGGATGCTGTCGGTCTCGGCCTTTTCATGCCCCAGACAGTTGAACAGCACCGGCGTCTCCATGGTGCCGAAGTTTTCGCCCGCAAAGCGCTGTGCCAGCGCATCCCCTGCGGGAGCCATCAGCTTTGTGTGGAAGGGGCCGCTGACCTTCAGTGGGATGCAGCGGCGGGCACCGGCTTCCTTTGCCAGCGCAGCGGCCTGCTCCACAGCGGCCTTTTCGCCGCCGATGACCAGCTGCCCCGGGCAGTTGTAGTTGCAGATCTGCACACAGCCTGCCTCAGCTGCCTGTTCGCGGCAGGCGGACAGTTTTTCTCTGTCCAGCCCCAGCACGGCGGTCATACCGCAGTCAAGGCCCTTTGCAGCCTCGGCCATGGCCTTGCCCCGGAAGGCGGTCAGCTCGATGGCCTGCTTTGCGGTGAACACCCCGGCTGCCTGCAGCGCGGAGTATTCGCCCAGCGAAAGCCCTGCCAGATAGGCGGGCTTCACGCCCTTTTCGGCCAGCACGGCGGTCACGCCGCAGGCAAAGGCCACCATGCAGGGCTGGGTGTATTCGGTCTGGTTCAAAACGCCGTCCGGGTCCTCAAAGCAGACGCGGTGCAGGTCAAAATCCAGCGCTGCGCTGTCAAAGGCCGCCCGGAAGGCGGGAGATGCTTCGTAAAATTCCTTGCCCATGCCGGGGTGCTGTGCACCCTGACCGGCGTAAAGTACGGCAAGCTTCATAAATTCTGCCTCCATTCGGTCACAAGTTCATCCATCAGCTCGCGCACGGTGCGCATCCGGTCAAGCCGACCCACGTTTTCGCCGCAGAAGAAGAGACCTTCCTCCACGTTGCCCTTCACCGCCTCGATGAGGGCGTGGGTGATGCAGTAGGGCACAGCGGCGGGGTCGCAGGTCTTGAGACACCGGGCGCAGTGCTTGGGCGGGAAGCGCTTGCCCTCGGCCAGCGCCTGCACCAGCGGGGTGTTCAGCGCGCGGCCGGGCATTCCCACCGGGCTGTGGATGATGCGCACATCCTCCGGCTTTGCCGCCAGCAGCACGTCCTTGTAGGTCTGGGAGGCGTCGCACTCGTAGGTGGGGATAAAGCGGGTGGCCAGCTGCACGCCCGCAGCGTCAAGCTTTGTAAAGTGTGCCATGTCGGCACCGGTGTACACGCCGCCCGCCACAAATACCGGGATGGCGTGGCCGTATTGCTCCTCGTAAGGTTTTACCTCGGCCAGCACCCCGGGCAGGATCTCGTCTAAGGTCTGGCAGCGGTCGGCCAGCAGATCTTCCTCGGCAAAGCCGAGATGCCCGCCCGCCTTGCAGCCCTCGATGACCACAAAATCGGCGGTGCGGTCAAAGCCCTTTGCCCAGCGGCGCAGGATGAGCTTTGCCGCCCGGGCGCTGGATACGATGGGCGCAATGGCTACCTCTTTGGTGCCTACGATGCCCGGCAGCTCCAGCGGCAGACCCGCACCGGAAACCACGGCATCCACCCCCGCCGCTACGGCGGTGCGGATAGCCTCGACATAGTCCCGGGTGGCTACCATCGCGTTGATAGCTACCAGACCCATGCCCCCGGCAATGGCCTTAGCCTTTTGAATCTCTGCGGTCAGGGCACGGTGGTTTGCTGCCGCCGGGTCACGGGCAAAATCCGGCTCGCGGTAGCCTGCATCGGCGGTGGAGATGCACCCCATGCCGCCGCAGGCTGCTACCGCACCGGCCAGCCCGCCCAGCGAGACGCCTACGCCCATGCCGCCCTGCAAAATGGGTACTTGCAGGGGCTTGCCGCCAAGGGTCAGCATTCGGTGTTCAGCGCGGCGATGCGCTGCCTCCCGCCCTGCCACAGGTCGGCAAGGATGTCCGCCACGGGGCGCACCTCGTGCAGCATTCCGGCTACCTGACCGGCCATCAGGCTGCCGCTTACCGTGTCGCCCTCAAAGACGGCACGGCGCAGGCTGCCCAGCGTGTATTTTTCCAGCTCCATCTTATCGGCGCCCGCCTTTTCCTGACGGACATACTCCCGGCTCATGCGGTTTTTCAGCACACGCACCGGTGCACCCACGGTGCGTCCGGTGACGATGGTGTCACTGTCCCCGGCTTTGAGCAGCGCGGCCTTGTAGTTGGGGTGAATGGGGCACTCCTCGCTTGCCAGCAGGCAGGTGCCCACCTGCACCCCGCAAGCGCCCAGCGCCAGCGCAGCTGCCAGCTGACGGCCATCGGCAATGCCGCCTGCGGCAATAACCGGCACGCTGACCGCGTCCACCACCTGCGGCACCAGTGCCATGGTGGTCATCTCGCCCACATGGCCGCCGCTCTCGGTGCCCTCGGCAATGACGGCGTCAATGCCCAGCGGCTCCAGATGCCGTGCCAGCACGGCAGCAGCCACCACCGGAATCACCTTGATACCGGCAGCTTTCCACATGGAAACGTATTTTCCCGGGTTGCCTGCGCCGGTGGTGACCACGGCGACTTTTTCCTCCACCACGATCTGGGCAAACTCATCTGCCTGCGGGTGCATGAGCATGATGTTTACACCAAAGGGCTTGTCGGTCAGCTCCCGGCAGCGGCGGATGTTCTGGCGCAGGGTATCGGCATTCATGCCGCCCGCACCGATGATGCCCAGTGCACCGGCGTTGGAGCAGGCTGCGGCAAACTCGCCGGTGGCAATGTTTGCCATGCCGCCCTGAATGATGGGGTATTTCGTCCCCAGGATCTCGTTTAAAAGTTTCATGGTCTTTATCCTTTATATTCCACGATCATGCCGCCCCATGTCAGGCCGCCGCCGAAGCCGATGCAGGCAAGGGTCTGGCCGGGGTGCAGCTGGCCGCTTTCAGCCAGCTCGTTCAGCGCCACCGGGATGCTGGCAGCACTGGTGTTGCCGTGGCGGTCCATGTTTTTGTAGAACTTTGCACCATCGGCGTGCAGCGCCTTGACGCAGTGGTCGATGATGCGGCTGTTGGCCTGATGACAGACCACCCAGTCCAGATTGTCCAGCGTAAGGCCGGTCTCGTCCAGCACGGTGTGCAGGCATTTGGGCAGGGCATCCACTGCAAAGCGGAACACTGCCCTGCCGTCCATGCTGATGGGTGCCGAGCCTGCGCGGCTGGGGCCGCCGGCATGGATGGCGGCATCGCCCCGGGCACCCAGCGTGATGGCAAAGGGCACCGAGGTGTCGGTCAGTTCAAACACTGCCGCACCGGCACCATCGCCGAACAGCACACAGGTGGAGCGGTCGGCGGGGTCCATCAGACGGGAAAGTGCTTCCGTGCCGATGACCAGCGCGTACCGCCCGCCCAGCGTAGCCAGTAGGCCGCGCGCCACCGCCGTTCCATACAAAAAGCCGGAACAGGCGGCGTTCACATCCAGTGCGGGGCGGTTTTCCGGCAGTGCCAGCGCCGCCTGTACCTGACAGGCCACGCTTGGGGTGGCGTCCGGTGCGGAAAGGGTGGCACAGACGCAGCAGGCAATGTCTGCCGGAGCAAGACCGCTGCGCTGCAGCGCCTGCTTTGCGGCAGCAATGGCCAGTGTAGCGGCATTTTCGCCCTCGGTGCAGTAGTGCCGTGTGCGGATGCCGGTGCGGGTGGTGATCCACTCGTCGCTGGTATCCACGGTGCGGCTCAGCTCTTCGTTGGTGACCGTGCGGCCGGGCAAAGCCCCGCCGGTGGCGATCAGACGCAAACCCTTCATGCTTTCCTCATTTCTCCGATCTGACGGAATTTCTGGTAGCGCTGCTCAGCCAGCTGACGGCCGTTCATGCGGTCAAGACTGCGCAGCTGACGCTGCAGTGCCTCGTCCAGATTGCCGAACAGTACCCCGTGGGCGCGCTGTGCGCCGCCCACCGGCTCCGGGATGATCTCCTCCACGATGCCGTCCTTGTACAGATCCTGCGCGGTCAGCTTCATGATCTCGCAGGCTTCGCCGCTGCGGGAGGAATCCTTCCACAGGATGCTGGCAAAGCCTTCGGGGCTCAGCACCGAGTAGACGGCGTTTTCCAGCATGAGGATGCGGTTTGCCACACCCAGCGCCAGCGCGCCGCCGGAAGAGCCTTCGCCGGTGACCACTGCGATCACCGGCACGGTCAGGCCGCTCATCTCCATCAGGTTGCGGGCAATGGCTTCGCCCTGTCCGCGCTCCTCGGCGTCCTTGCCGGGGTATGCGCCCGGCGTGTCGATGAAGGTGATGATGGGACGGTCAAATTTTTCCGCCTGCTTCATCAGGCGCAGGGCCTTGCGGTAGCCCTCCGGCCCGGGCATACCGAAGTTGCAGCGCAGGTTTTCTTCCAGCGTGCTGCCCTTGCGGTGGCCGATGACCGTGACCGGTTGGCCGTGGAACAGCGCCACACCGCCCAGAATGGCGGCATCTTCCTTGCACTGACGGTCGCCGCACTGCTCAAAGAAGTCGGTGAACAGTGCATCCACGATCTCATCGATGTGGGGGCGCTCCGGGTGGCGTGCCAGAAAGACCCTGTCCTCTGCGGTCAGTGCCCCGCAGCCGGACAGCAAAGCGTCCTCCTGCGCGGAAAGCTCTGCCAGTTCGGCAGCGTGGTTGGTGATATCGGTCATGTTCTCGTCCGCCGGGTCGCCGCGCAAGGCGGCGATCTTTTCATCCAGCGGTGCGAGCTGTTGTAAGATGTCCTTGATCATAAGGCGCTCCCTCCTCAGGCGTGCAGCCGCAGCAGCTGCGCCAGTGTTTCGCGCATCTCGGTACGGGGCACTACCTTGTCCACAAAGCCGTGCTCGTACTGGAACTCGCTGCGCTGGAAGCCTGCGGGCAGCTTTTCGCCGATGGTCTGTTCAATGACCCGGGGGCCCGCAAAGCCGATCAGCGCCCCGGGCTCGGCCAGCATAATATCGCCAAGGCTGGCAAAGCTGGCAGTCACGCCGCCGGTGGTGGGGTGGGTCAGCACGCTGATGTACAGCCCGCCCCGGGCAGAGAACCGCTCGATGGCGGCAGAGGTCTTTGCCATCTGCATCAGGCTGAAAATGCCCTCCTGCATCCGGGCGCCGCCGCTGGCCGAGAAGATGATCAGCGGCAGGTGCTTTGCGGTGGCGTGCTCCACGGCGCGGGTGATCTTTTCGCCCACGGTGGTGCTCATGCTGCCCATAAAGAACCGGCTGTCCAGCACTGCTGCCACAACCGGAGTGCCCTCAATGCGCCCCGTGGCGGTGATGACAGCCTCCTTCAGGCCGGTCTTGCCGGTCTGTGCTTCCAGCTTTTCCGGGTAGCCGGGAAACTGCAGCACATCCTGCGGTGCAAGGTCGGCATCCAGTTCCCGGAAGCTGCCCTTGTCAAGGACGAGGCTCAGGCGGTAGTACCCGCCGATGGGCAGGTGTACCCCGCAGTTGGGACAGACGTACTGTGCCTTGTTCCAGATCTGGCGGGTGGCGCGGCGTCCGCACTTTTTGCATTCCACGAACTGCGGGTCGTTCCACACGGCACCCGCATCCCGCCGGGCCTTCAGCTGGAAGGTGCGCTCCCGCATGCTGCCCGGCAGCAGGTCTTTGATACTGTTCATCTCGTTTCGCCTCGGTCAGCCTCAGACATGGGCATTGATGTAGTTGAAGATATCGCCCACGGTCTTGAGATTTGCCAGCTCCTCATCGGGGATGGACACGCCGCAGGCCTCTTCCAGTGCCATGTTCAGCTCCACAGCGTCCAGGCTGTCGGCCTCCAGATCCTCGGTCAGGCTGGCCTCCATGGTCACCTTGTCCTCATCGCAGCTCAGGGTATCGACAACGATCTTCTTCATTTCCTCGAAAGTCATAGTAGTATTCTCCTTTATGTTCACTGTTTGTTTTTAATTATTTACCTAAAATTTATGAGGTATCGAACACGACCATTATAATCAAACCGTTGGATAAGTCAATGGTTTTAGTTAAATATTTTTATCTTTTACATTTCTGTCACAGTTTGCTTCCTTTTTATATAGGGGCACCCACAGGGCGCAAAAAGGCCGCTGCACAGTACTTTGTGCAGCGGCCTTTCCCGCAATAATAATATTATTTTCTTATTCCAGCCCGATCTGCTGGGCGTATTCTTCCAGCAGTTCCCGCTCAAGGAAGGGGGTCTTGACGCCCTCGCGGTCGCGGTAGGTCTCGTGACCCTTGCCGATGACGGCGATCAGATCGCCCTCCTGTGCGTGATCCACTGCGTAGTGCAGCGCGTCCAGACGGTCGGGGATCTCCACGAACTTCGCGTCCGGGTTGCCCTTGTTCATGCCCTCGCGGATATCCGCAATAATATCCTCCACCTTTTCAAAGCGGTTGTTGTCCTCGGTGAGGATGGAGAAATCGGCCATCTTGGCGCAGATCTCGCCCATGCCGTAGCGGCGCAGCTTGGAGCGGTTGCCGCCGCAGCCGAACACCACCACCAGACGGTGGGGCTTGTAGGCGCGCAGGGTGGTAAGCAGGCTCTCGGTGGATACCTCGTTGTGGGCGTAATCCAGCAGGATGGTGAACTTTTTGCTGATGGGCACCAGCTCCACACGTCCCTTCACCAGGCACTTGCCCAGACCGTCGTGGATGGCGGCATCCGGCAAACCCAGCACCTTGCCCACGGCCAGCGCTGCCAGCGCGTTGTACACGCTGAACTCGCCGGGCATATTCACTTTGACGTCCATCTCATCCTTGCCGGTAACGTGGAAGGCAACACCCAGAAAATCGTGGGTGCGCAGCAGCTTGTAGCCGGTCTCACGGTAGTCGGCCTTTTCATCGCGGCCATAGGTGACCAGCTTGCAGGTATGGCCTTCCAGCAGGGCGGCGGTGTTCTCGTCATCGATGTTCACCACGCCCACGTCGCAGCGCTTGAACAGCTGTCCCTTCCAGCTGCGGTACTCCTCAAAGGTCTTGTGCTCGCCGGGGCCGATGTGATCCGGCGAAAGGTTGGTGAACACACCCACATTGTAGTGCACACCCGCCACGCGGTCCATCATCAGGCCCTGACTGGACACCTCCATCAGCGCGGTGTCGCAGCCGGCATCCAGAAATTCCCGGAAGGTCTTTTGCAGCTCGTAGCTTTCCGGGGTGGTGTTGGCGGTGTCCTTGTGGCGTCCCATATAGTAGATGCCATTGGTGCCGATCATGCCCACCTTGCGGCCTGCGGCCTCCAGCACGCTTTTGATCATGTGGGTGGTAGTGGTCTTGCCCTTGGTGCCGGTGACGCCGATCATGGTCATCTGCCGGGCAGGGTTGCCGAAGAGGTTGGCGCTCATCAACGCCATGGCATAGCGGCTGTTCTCCACCTTGACCACGGTCACCCCGGGCAGGGTAGAAAGGTCGATGTCGTGCTGGATGACCAGCGCGCTGACCCCCTTGGCGGCGCAGTCAGCGGCAAACGCGTGGCTGTCCCGCTGGGTGCCCACGATGCACACGAACAAAAGCCCCGGGGCAGCCTTGCGGCTGTCGTAGATGATATCCGCGATCTCAGTATCCAGACTGCCCTGCACAAGGGTAAAGGGCACGCCTTCCATCAGTTGTTCCAGCTTCATACAGTCTCCTCCAAAGAGCTTCTTTACATGGGGTTTTCTTCTTCGTTGGCCGTCATGCGGTCAGGGTGGGTCAGGGGCAGCTGCTCGGTGTCCGTTTCAGCCGCCGGTTCGGTGGTGTCGGCAGTATCCGTGCTTTCTGCACTGTCGGTGCTGTCGGCGGCATCCTCTGCCGGAGCGGGTTCCTCAGCCTTGGGCGGCACCACATAGCCGGAGGGCAGGGTGGGCTCGCCCTGTGCAAAATAGATCTTGCGTGTGCTGCTGGCGCTGGTATGGCTGAAATCCAGCCGCCCGGTGTCGGTGGGGCCGCAGCCCTTGCCGTCGGCGTTGGTCAGCACATAGCGGGCGCGGTCCAGCTTATAATCCAGATCGTTCAGCGTGCCCAGCAGCACGCTGATGCGGTCCTGATACAAAAATGCGAGCTGCTCGGTGTCTGCCACTTCCAGCCGTGTCACGTCCTGCGACAGACCGTATTCCTCCAGCTTGCTGCGCAGTGTGCGCAGCGCTTCCATACGGTCGTTCTCTGTGCTCACCGTGCTTTCACTCTCGGCGGTTTCCGACCCGGAGGCGCTTGCCGCGTCCGCATCGTCCACGAACCAGAAGCCCTGTCCCGGGGTGGTATCCTGCAGCTTGCCGCCGTACAGGGTGCAAAGTCCCTCAGGCTGGGTGCTTTCCTCGGACAAAATCTTCCATTTGTCCGAGATCACAAGCCATTTATTGCCGTTTTGCACCGCGTAGGCGGGCACGGCCTCGGTCACCTGCACCACCACGGTGTTGGGGTAGTCCCGGATCACCTTGATGGAGCCCAGCAACGGGAAGTTCTGCTCCAGCACCGCGGCCTTTTCGCCGGGCTCAAAGCTGAAGATGTTTTCCTCCAGCTGCACGCCCATCCGCTGCAAAATGCTGTCTGCGGAGTAGCCCGCGATCTCGGTCACCTGCTTGCCGTCCGGGGTCTGCACCTGAATGGAGTTGATGCGGAACAGCATGGTCATGGTCAGGTAGATGCCCGCGCCAATGACGCACAGCAGCATGGCAAAGGCGGTCAGGCGGCGCAGTATCCGGCGGCGCCGCAATGTGGCGCGGGTCACCTTGCGCTTTTTGCGCATTTCCCGCCGGGCAGGGCTTTGCTGCGGGGCGCTTTGCGCCGGGCGCAGACGCTGACCGTTGCCCGCCGGGTGCTGCCGGTTTGCATTCTGGTAATTCTGGTTTTTCCGGCTGCTCTGCCCGCTGCGGGCATTGTTTGCCGGGCGACGCTGCTTGCCACCGGACTTCGCGTTTTTTTGTCTGCTGCCCGCCGGGCGGTTACCGGCGGGGTACTGGGTGGTATTGCTCTCCTGCCCCTGCGCCGGGCGGCGGGTCTGGGACTGGGTGGGGAACTGGATGCTGTTATCTGCCCGGGAGGAGCGCACACTGCCGTTGGCGCTGCGGGAGGGCGGACGGCTGAGCGGCTCGCCGTTGTAGCCGTAGCGGCTGCTGCCGGTGCTCCGGGGCGTATGATCCTGCGAAGGCGCAGAGGTGCGCGCCACATCCCGGTCCAGGTCATAGGGTCTCGGGTTCCGGGGTCTGCCGTTGCGGTCACGGTTCTGCTGCATCATTCGCACCTTCTTTCCTGTTTATTCCGGAGCTGCATCACGGGGTCTTTACCAGCTTGAGCAGCGCCGCAGTGATGCGGTCCAGACTGTCGTCCACAGACAGGCTGCGGGCGTTTTTGCCCATCTCGGCCAGCTTGCCGGGCTGTGCCAGCATGGCAGAAACCGTCTGCACCAGCTTTTCGCCGGTCAGGTCTTTTTCTTCAATCACCACAGCCGCCCCGGCCTTTTGCAGCTCCATGGCGTTGTAGTACTGGTGGTTCTCCGCCACATTGGGGCTGGGAATCAGCACAGCGGCGCGCCCCACGGCTTCCAGTTCGGCCAGCGTCAGCGCACCGGCGCGGCTGATAACGAGGTCTGCCGCAGCCAGCAGCTCCGGCATATTGTTGATGTATTCCTTTACCACAAGGCTGTCGCCGGGGGCAAAATCCTTCTGCTTTTGCAGCTGCTCAAACAGCTGCACGCCGTACTGCCCGGTGGCGTGCAGGTGCAGCACCGGCTTGTGCTCGTGCTGCTCCCATGCGCACAGGTCTGCCACCACCTCATTCACCCGGCGTGCGCCCAGGCTGCCGCCGAAGGACAGGATGACGGTGCGGTCGCCCGCACCCAGCTGTGCGCGGATGGCCTCGCGGTTGGTGGCCTGTGCAAACACCTCCGGCCGCACGGGGTTGCCCACCACAAGGGTCTTGTCCGGTGCGCCCAGCTTTTCCACGGCGGCGGGCACGGCGGCAAACACGATATCCACATCCGGGGCCAGCAGCTTGTTGGTCACACCGGGGAAGGCATTCTGCTCGTGCAGGGCGGTGTGGATGCCCATTTTGGCGGCGCAGCGCACCACCGGGCCGGACACATAACCGCCGCAGCCGATGACGAGATCCGGCTTTACTTCCTTCATCATGGCCTTAGCCTTGGGGCCGGAGAGGGCCAGATTCCACAGGGTGATGATGTTGCGCTTGATGTTGTGCAGGCTGAGCTTGCGCTGAAAACCGGTGATCTCGATGTGGTGGAAGGGGTAGCCCGCCTGTGTGACCAAACGGTACTCCATGCCCTCCTTACGGCCTGCAAAGTGGATCTCGGCGGTAGGGTCGGCTTTTTTCAGAGCACCGGCAATGGCCAGTGCAGGGTTGATATGTCCGGCGGTGCCGCCGGCTGCGATGAGAACACGCATGGTGATTCCTCCTTATAAACGCCCGGTTACAGGCCGGGCGGGCTTCCGGTTTGTTTTACTGTTCTGTACGGGCTGCGCGGGCAGAGGCCAGATCAATGGTCTTGCGTGCAAGTTCTGCTTCCCGCTCGGCGCGGGCGGCCTCCCGCTGGGCACGCATCTGCTCCCGCTGCTGCGCCGCCCGCTCGCCGTTGCGGCCAATGTTCACCATTACGCCCATCTCTGCCAGCAGCAGGATCAGGCTGGTACCGCCGGAGGAGAAGAAGGGCAGGCTGATGCCGGTGTTGGGCAGGGTATTGGTGACCACGGCGATGTTGCAGAACACCTGCCACGCGATCTGCGCCATGATGCCGATGCCTACCATGGTGCAGTACAGATTTTCCGCTTTATAGGCGATGAGCAGCCCCTGCACGATGAACAGCACGAACAGCACGATGATGAGCACCGCACCAATGAAGCCCAGTTCCTCGCACACCACGCTGAAAATGAAGTCGTTGGTGCTTTCCGGCAGCCAGAGCTGCTTTTCCACGCTGTTGCCCAGCCCCAGCCCCTTCAGTCCGCCGGAGCCGATAGCATAAAGGCTCTGCACGGTCTGGTCGGTCATCTGGCTCAGATCCTGCGTCCAGCCGTCCAGACGCTTTTGCAGGTAGGGGATAGAGTCCACATGGGAGAGCAGGGTCTCCAGCAGGGCGCCCGCCGTGATGGCACCCGCCCATGTCAGCACACCGCCGCTGCCGGACAGCAGCAGGATGGTGCCCACCACCGCCACCGTCAGCACGATGCCGGACATGTGCGGCTCCATCGCCAGCAGGATAACCACCGGTATAAGGGGCAGCACCGGCACCACCAGCTGCTTCCATACCCGCACCCGCAGCCACTCCCGGGGGGTAAGCAGGATGCGGCGCTCCGGGTCCAGCCGCTCCACCTGCGGTGCCTTGGCTGCAAGATGGGAACTGAACAGGATCATCTCAAACTTTGCCACCTCCGAGGATTGCAGCGTAAGGCCTGCAAAACGGATCCAGCGGCGGCAGCCGTTCAGGGGTGCCATAGTCAGGGTGACGGCCAGCATGGCCAGCACGATGAAGTACCCCGGCACCACCATCTTGCGCAGAAAACGGTGATCCACATAGCTTATCAGGAACATACAGCCAAGCCCCAGTATCATGCACAGCGCCTGCTGCTTGATGTAGTGGAAGCTGTCGCCCATGCGCAGGTAACCGGTGGTGTAGCTGGCGCTGAACAGCATCACCAGCCCAAAGATCATAATAACGGCCAGCGTGGCCAGCCAGTCGATCAGCAGCCGGGACCACGGGCCCGGGTCTCGCTGGAACACCGGCACCGGCGCTCTGTGTTTTTTGCGGTTAGTCGCCATCTGCGCTCCCTTCCCTCTCTGTGCCCGGTCAGCACCAGCGCAGCAGCGCCAGCGCCAGTACATAGCCGACAGCGCTCAGCGCAAAGCTGCACAGGAACACCGTCTCCGGGCTCATTTTATGCTTTTTTACCCAGCAGCGCAAGGGCTTGCCGGTGCGTTTTGCACCCAGCAGCTGCGCTGCCCAAAGACCGCCCGCCGCCCAGAAGGGCAGCGCCAGCGGCACGGTCAGGCTGGTCATATCCAGACTGAGCGGGATGCAGCCGATGGCACCCGCCGCCAGCAGGCTGCCGCAGCAGCCCACCCCCAGCCTTGCCGGGGGGAACGCCCACAGCAGCAGTGCCACCAGTGCCCCGGCAAGCGCGGCGGGCAGCACCGCCAGCCCGGGCACGCCCAAGCCGGCCTCTGCCATCATCAGCGCCAGCATAGCCACAAAGGCCGCGCCGCACACCGTACCCTCGTCCCGCTCGGCGATGCGGGCACACTCAGCCAGCGCCACCATGAGCACCGCCCACAAAAAGGGCACGGCGCTGCCCAGCAGCACATACCCCGCCCCAGGCACGTCCAGTCCCCGGGGCAGACAGCCCGCTGCCTGCAGCAGCAAAAGAACGAATGCCGCGGCCAGTGCTTCCAGCAAAAGCCGCACGTCCCGCCGCAGCCCCAGCGCCGCCGGGCTGCGCATCCGGGCAAGGTCCTCTGCAAGACCCACTGCCCCAAAGGCAAGGCTTCCGGCCAGCGCCGTGAGCAGCCGTGTCATCAGCCGGCCCTCGCTGCCCAGCAGCTCCGGCTGGCCTACGCAGGCGGCAAGCCAGCCCACGCCCACCGCAGCCACCGTGCCCGCCGCCGCACACAGCCCACCCCACAGCGGGGCGCGCAGGGGTGCAGGCCGGGGCTGCTCAGACTGTGCCGGCTGCTGGTTTTGTTCGCGGCGTTCCAGCACCCGCCGCAGCGGCACAAACAGGCTGCACAGGGCTGTCGTAAGGGCAAAGCCCAGCACCACCGCCGCTGCCAAGGCGAAACGCTCCATAACTCAGCCACTCCATTTCGCCAAAAAGTTATACTTCCGCTTCTTTATGCTCTTCGTAGAAGATATCCAGCACTTTTTCCAGTGCCATGCCGTGGCTGGCCTTTACCAGAATGGCATCGCCGGGCTGCACCCGGCTCAGCAGGGCATCGGCAGCCTCGCGGTAGCTGTCCGCGTGCAGGGTCTTTACCCCCTTGGCCGCAGCCACTACGGCGGTGCGCTTGGCCTGCTCGCCGTAAGTGATCAGGCAGTACAGCCCGCTCTCGGCGGCAAGGCGTCCCAGCTCCTCGTGTGCTTCGCGGCTCAGCTCGCCCAGCTCCAGCATATCACCCAGCAGGGCAAAGCGGCGCTTGCAGGGGAAATCTTTAAACATTGCCAGCGCAGCCTTCATGCTGTCCGGGTTTGCGTTGTAGCAGTCCTCGATGACGGTCACGCCCTCGCTATCCACTACCTTCTGGCGGCGGCCGGTCTGCTCAAAGTTGGAAAGCCCATGGATGACCCTCTTGGCGTCGCACCCCAGACGGGTGGCGGCGCAGTAGGCAGCCAAGGCGTTTGCCACATTATGGCGTCCCATGGCGGGGATGTTCACCACAAAGGTGCCGTGCTCCTGATCTTCCAGCACAAAACTCATGCCGTCGGTCTCCTGCCGGATGGACAGGGCGCAGACGTCCGCGTTTTCATCGCTCAGGCTGAACCACACCGGGCACACATGAGCGGGCAGCGCTGCCTTGCGCAGGAAGGGGTCGTCGTAGTTCAGCACCAGCGGCGCACCCTCCGGCAGACCGTTGCAGATCTCCAGCTTTGCCTTGCAGATGTTCTCCTGACTGCCCAGATTGCCGATATGGGACACGCCGATGCAGGTAATGATGCCCACATCCGGCCGTGCTGCCCGCGCCAGACGGTCGATCTCGCCGGCGTGGCTCATGCCCATCTCGATGACCGCGTACTCGGTGCTGCTTTCCAGCCGCATCAGGGTGCGGGGCATCCCCAGCTCATTGTTCTGGTTGCCCTCGGTCTTGATAGTCTCGCCAAAGCCGCTCAGGGCGGCGTAGGTCATCTGCTTGGTGGTGGTCTTGCCCACGCTGCCGGTCACGCCCACCATTTTGGGGTGGTACTGGCTGCGGTAGTTTGCGCCCATCACCATCATGGCGTGGTAGCTGTCCGGGCAAAGGATGGCCTTTTTCTCCGGCACACCGGGCACGGGATGGTTGACCACCACATACTCCGCGCCCTGCTCCAGCGCACGGGCGGCGAAATCATGGCCGTCGAACCGCTCGCCGGGGAAGGCCACAAAAATGCAGCCGGGTTTTACCTCGCGGCTGTCGGTGGTGACCAGTGCCACCTCCGGGTCACTGGTCAGTTTTCCGGCAGGCACCAGCCCTGCCAGAAGCTTGCTTGCATGGATCTTTTCCATTGTTCTATCCCCTCTCGTTCTATTGAATGCTGCACCCTCATCCATCACTGCCTTGCGGCAGTGCTTTATGCTGAAAGCCTTGGTCGAGGATGCCGAAAAAGCTGTTTTACCCACAGGTCAGGGTGATGATGGTGCCGCGCTGCACGCTGGAGCCGGGCTCGGCGCTTTGCGCCTGCACCGTGCCGCTGCCCTCCACCACGCAGTTCAGCCCGGCGGCGCTCAGCATCTGGCGGGCAAAGTCCGGGCTCTTGCCTGTCACATCCGGCACCTCGGTGCGGCTGCCCTCGTAGGTATCGGTATACAGGTAGATGGTGGTGCCGTAGGGCACCTTTGCGCCTGCGTGGGGGTACTGGTAGGTGACCGGGGCAGCAGACTGGCTGCTCTGGCTCTCCTGCAGCTGATGCTTCAGGCCCTGAATGTTCAGGCTCACCTGTGCGTTGCTCCACTCGGTGCCCACAAGGTTCGGCACGGTAACGATGGTGCCGCTGCGGTCCTCGCCGTCGGTGGCGATGCCCAGATAGGGAGCCACCTCGCTGATGATATTGCCTGCCACAGGGGCTGCAAGGATGGAGGAGTAGTCCGTCCGGGCGTTGTTGGGGTCGTCCAGCATGACGTAGACCAGAATTTCCGGGTCGTTGGCGGGCAGCACCGCCACAAAGGAGGCCACCTTTTTATAGTCGCCGTCGGCGCGGCGGTGCATATTCAACTGCTCGGAAGTACCGGACTTGCCGCCGATGCGATAGCCGGACACATAGGCGTTTTTGCCGCCGCCGGTACCGTTGCCCACCTCGTACTCCATCATCTCCCGGATGACCTCGCTGGCGCTCTGGCTGATAACCTGACGGCGCACGTTTGCGCCGATCTCCTGAATGACGTTGCCGTTGGCATCGGTGATCTTATCCACCACATGGGGGGTGACCAGATACCCGCCGTTGACAGTGGCCGCAATGGCGGTGCACATCTGCAGCGGGGTGATGGCCATGGCCTGACCGAAGGAGGAGGACGCCAGCTGCACCTCGCCCAGCTGGTCGGCGCGATAGTACTGCATAAAGTTGGTCTCGCTGGGCAGGTCCACCCCGGTGCGGGCGGTAAAACCGAAGGCATCGAAGTAGTTATAGAACTGCTGCGAGCCGACACGCTGCCCCAGCTGGATGTAGTAGATGTTGCAGCTCTTGCGCAGCGCCTCGGCCATATTGAGCAGGCCGTGCGCCTTGCGCCCTGCGCAGTGGTAGGTCTCCTTGGCTACGCCGTAAGCGCCGGAGCAGGTAAAGGTGGTGTTCATGGTCGCCACGCCGGAGTCGATGCCCATGGCAGAGGTGATGACCTTGAACACAGAACCGGGGTAGTACAGCTCGGTGATGGTCTTGTTTTTCCACAGGATATCCCGGTAGTAGCCGGAATAGTCTGCTTCCTCGTCCAGAATTTTGTTGCCCTGTTCATCGGTGATGTAGTTGCCGTCGGCGTCCTTTTTATAGACGCCGTAAAGCTCCGGCTCTGCGTGCACCAGCTCGTTGAGGTAGGCCTCGTTGGCGGTGTAGTTCAGCGGGTCGTTGGGGTCAAAGTCCGGTTTGGAGGCCATAGCAAGGATGGCACCGGTCTTGACATTCATTACAATGGCGCAGCCGCGGTTTTCCACCGTATTGGCTGCAATAGCTTCGTTCAGGTACCGCTCCGCGATCTCCTGCACGTTCACATCCAGCGACAGCACCAGATTGGAGCCGTCCTTGGCGGCAAAGGTGGTGGCGTTGGCATCTGCAATGGCGTTGCCCACCGCGTTGCGCTGGGTGATGGTGCGGCCATCCACACCGGCCAAGGTGGACTGGTAGGATTTTTCCAGTCCGTAGGTGCCGACGCCATCCGCATCCGTAAAGCCCAGCACCGCTGCGGCAAAGGCGCCGTAGGGGTAGTTGCGCTGGAAGCTCTTTTCCGAGGACACTGAGATGCGTCCCTTGCGGGAGGTGTCGGTGGCCTTTTTGTGCGCCTTGTTGAAGCTGGTGACGTACTTTTCAATGGAAAGCTTCACCGCGTTGTTCACCTTGGTGGCAAGGGTGACGTAGGCAGAATCCAGCCGGGAAAGTGCATCGTAAACAGTCTGGTACTGCTGCTGATACTCTGCCGAGGAGGTGTCCACGCTGTCCATGCTTTCACCGTCCCCGGAGAGCAGACGCAACGTCAGCTCCCGGCTCACCTCGGCACACATGGCGGGGTCCAGCGTTTTGGTCACGGTGTCGTCATCATTGGTCTTGCTGGTATAAAGGATGCTGCTGTAACTGGGGTCTGCCCAGATAGTCCACACCACGCTGGTGGAGGCAAGGGTGATGCCGGAGGCATCGTAGATCTCGCCGCGGGTGGCCTTAATGGTAGTATCCAGCAGTTGCTGCTGGGCGGCGTACTGGCGGTACTCTGCCCCGTGGATGATCTGGATATTATACAGGCTGCGGATGACGATGGCGGCCGCCACCACCACCGCAAGGATGCCCAGACGGCTGCAAAGCCGCCGCACCCGGCTGTCCAGCCGATCCCGGCCGGAGGCCGGACGCAGGCGGTAGCCCCTGCTTCTTTTGTTACGGAAAGGTTCTTGCATTGGTTCTCTCCTGCGGGGCGTGCACTGCATTCCGCGCGCCCTGCGCTGTTATTTATTCAGACTGCGGTGTCCATAAACCGAAAAAAGCGTGCGCTGCCGCACGCTTTCTTCGTTTATCTCACGGTGCCCAGAATGTTCACCGCGCCGGTGTACAAAAAGTCGGTCCATTGCCGCACGGTGGACTCCCGGCGCACCAGTGCGCCGCTTTCGCCTAGGCGGATGTAGGTGATCTGGCTGGGGTCTACTTTCATCAGACCCAGCCGCCCTGCGGTCTCCTCCACGCTGGCAATGTTGGTCTTGCTGTTCAGGGTGCTGTTGTAGTAGGTATACTGGCTCTGCTCGCTGACCAGCTGCGCCTTAGTGGCTTGGATCTGGTCGTTCAGCTCCACCAGCTGTGCCTCGCTCCACAGCAGACTGATGGCAAAGCCCACCAGCAGTGCTGCCGCCACCAGATTCATGGCGTTATGTACGGCGGCCTGCAGCGGGTTCAACCGCCGCTTGCCGCCCTTTGCTACCCGCAGGTTTGCTTTGCGCTGCGGCTGCGGTGCCCTGCGGCGGCGCACCGCATTACGATCATATGCTGGCTGACCCATGGTTTCTCTCCTCCTCACAATGCCGGTGCTTCCGGCATCTCAGCATTTTTCCAGCACACGCAGGTGGGCGGAACGGCTGCGCCGGTTCTCCTCCAGCTCCTGCGTATCAGCTTCAATGGGTTTGCGGGTGATAAGCTTTGCCTTTGCCTTGCCGCCGCATACACACACCGGAAACTCCGGCGGGCAGGTACAGGCTGTGGACCAGCGGCGGAATTTGTTCTTGACCAGCCGGTCCTCCAGAGAATGGAAGGTGATCACGCACAACCGGCCGCCCGGTGCAAGGTGATCGAAAATGGTATCCAAGCCCTCCTCCAGCGCATCCAACTCGTGGTTCACTGCAATGCGCAGTGCCTGAAAGGTGCGGCGGGAGGGGTTCTTGTTCTTGCGGCGCTCTGCCGGGGGCATAGCGCTTGCTACGATATCTGCCAGCTGCAGGGTGGTCAGGACAGGAGCAGTTTCCCGCGCCTCCACGATCTTTCCCGCGATCTGCCACGCATAGGGTTCCTCGCCGTAATCCCGCAGGATGCGGGCCAGTTCCTCGCGGCTTTCGGTGTTCACAAGGTCTGCGGCGGTCTCGCCCTGCTGGCTCATGCGCATATCCAGCGGTGCGTCCGCCCGGTAGGAAAAGCCCCGGGCGGCATCGTCCAGCTGGTGGCTGGAAACGCCAAGATCCAGCAGTGCGCCGTTGATTTTTTCAATGCCCAGCTGTTCCAGCGCCTGTCCCGCATAACGGAAATTGATCTGTACCACGGTAGCAGGCAGCCCGGCAAGGCGGGAGCGCGCGGTCTGCACCGCGTCCGGGTCCTGATCCAGCGAGATGAGCCTGCCGCCCTTGGCGGCATCCAGCCGCAGGGCGATCTGGCGGGAATGTCCCGCGCCGCCGGCGGTGCCGTCCAGATAGATGCCCGCCGGATCAATGGCAAGCCCCGTCAGGCACTCGTTCAGCAAAACGGGGATATGCTCAAACGAGGCCGGGTCAAAGGGCTGCTGTTCTTCAAAGGCCATTGGCACGGCCTCCTTTCTCGGTTTAGTTTTTTGCATCAGAGGTGCAGCTTGCGCAGCCGCTCGGCGCGCTGGTCGTTGGTCACGGCGGCGCGGCGGGCATTCCAGACCTCGGTGGCCCAGATCTCAGCATGGTTGCGGTTGCCGATGATGGTCACGTCCTTTTCCAGCCCGGCGTAGGCGCGCAGCTCTGCGGGCAGCAGGATGCGCCCCTGCTTGTCCGGCACCACCTCGCAGGCGGTGCTGAACAGGTCGCCGGAGATCGCCCAGCTGTCCATCAGTTCATCGCTTTCCAGCTTGTCCGCCAGCCGCTGGACTTCCTCCATGGGCAGTGCGAACAGGCAGCTGTCCACCCATTCCAGCACCACGAAACTCTCGCCCATGGCGTCGCGGAATTTTGCGGGGAAGTTCAGCCGCCCCTTGGCGTCGATAGTGTAATCATAACGGCCAAAAAACACGCGCTGTTCCCCCTTTCAGGGGCGTTTTCAGGGCATGCGCCCTACTTTTACCCACTTTGCCCCACTGACACATCTTTATTGTAGCAAATCAAGTTCGTGAATGCAAGGGTTTTCGGGCGGCTTTTTGCCGCAAAAATCCACAAAAAAAGTCCCTGTGAGCCGTCATTTTTGCTCGCAGGGACTTCGTTTTCCGCAATCTGTGGAATTTGTGTGGAAAGTTGACCGTTATCAGCCGTTTTTCTTGGCGTTCTGGCGCAGGCTGGCACGGATATTTTTGACCTGTGCGGCGTTTTCCACCATGGTGTCCTCGGTGGTGCGCAGCATATTCTCGCAGTAGTCGGTCACGGTCTGGCGCAGGGTGCGCGCCTCGGTCTGGGCTGCGGAGGTGATCTCAGAAGCGCGCTGCTGGGCGGCCTTGACGATCTCGGCGTCACTGACCAGAATGCGGGCGCGCTCCTCGGCCTTTTTCACGATGGCCTGTGCCTGTGCGTTGGCGCTGTCCACGATCTGCGCCCGGTCGTTCACGATCTGCTGCGCCTGCCGCAGCTCGCCGGGCAATGCCGCCCGCACCTCGTCCAGATAATCCCGGATCTGCTCCACATCCACGATGCGCTTGCCGCCGGAAAGGGGCACGTTTGCGCTCTCTTCCAGTGCATCCTCAATGGTATCCAAAAGCTCGTTCACGTTCATAAGGCTTCTCCCTCCTGCTCAGCGGCGGACTGCATGGGCTTTGTATACTTCCACAGCAGCACCTTGCCGTATTTATACTGTTTCTGCAGGGTCAGACTGCCCGTCTGCGCGGGCAGCACGATGCCTGTTTCGCTCTCGCACAGCACGATGCCGCCCGGAGCAACGCACTTTTCCACGGCAGGCAGAATCTTTTCCAGCGTACCGCCACGGAAGGGCGGGTCCAGCAGCACCAGATCGAACTGCTCCCGGCAGGCCGATAAGAACCGCGCAGCCTCGCCGATATTCACCCGGCTGCGGTCGAACACGCCGCAGGCCTTGCAGTTGCGCATCACGATGCTTACGGCCTCCCGGTTCTCGTCCAGAAAGACGCACCGGGCCGCACCCCGGCTGAGCGCTTCGATGCCCAGCTGGCCGCTGCCGGCATACAGATCCAGCACCCGAGCCCCGGGCAGGTCGAACTGTACGATGCTGAACATCGCCTCCTTCACCTGCGAGAGGGTGGGGCGGGTGACATCGGTGCCGGGCAGTGCTTCCAGCCTGCGGCCCCGGGCTTCTCCTGCGATCACGCGCATGATGTTACCTCCTTGCCGTAGCTGCCGCCCCCGCGGCAGCCGGTTTGAACTCTTTCGTATCCTTTATTATCTCCCAACCGCATAGGATTGTCAAGAGCCCGCATTGCGCTGCGGGCGGCTTTGTGCTACAATCATAGCAGCAATATTGCGCATTTTACGGCGCATTTCAGCAAAGGAGAGTATACAGCATGAAAGTTCTGCTCATCAACGGCAGCCCCCACGAGAAGGGCTGCACCTACACCGCCCTTTCCCTTATTGCCGGGGAGCTGAAGGCACAGGGCATCGAGACCGAGATCCTGCACGTCGGCGGTCAGCCCGTAGGCGGCTGCATCGGCTGCGGCGGCTGCCGCAGCGGCAATGGATGCGTGTTCGGCGGCGTGGTCAACGAGGCCATTGAGAAGGCCAAAACCGCCGACGCCTTTGTGTTCGGCAGCCCGGTGCACTACGCCTCCGCTGCGGGCAACATGGCCAGCTTTATGGATCGTCTGGCCTACGCGGGCGGCAAGTATCTGGCCTACAAGCCCGCCGCCGTCTGCTGCTCTGCCCGCCGCGCCGGTACCACCTCCACCCTTGACCAGCTGGTCAAATACCCCCAGTTCTTCCACATGCCGCTGGTCAACGGCTCCTACTGGGCCATGGTGCACGGCTCCAACCCCGAGCAGGTACTGCAGGACGCCGAGGGCTGCGCCGTGATGCAGGAACTGGGCCGCAACATGGCATGGCTGCTGCGCTGCATCGAGGCCGGTAAGGCCGCAGGCATCGACCACCCGCAGAACCCGCCCCGCCCCATGACCAACTTTATCCGCTGAGGTATGAATAAATTTGGAGCCCCGGAACGCCGCTGGCGTTCCGGGGCTCCATTTCTATGGGCGATTTTATACAATTTTTCCAAGCATTTCTTGGGCAACCTGCCACCGGCAGCTTCCGCGCACTACAAAATTTCTGCTGTTCCGGCACAAAAGGGGCGTGAATGCTTTTTTCGTTCATAACTTTGTGATACCATACCTCTATAAGCATATCACTCAGACGGAGATCCTGCTATGGAACACTACGATTGGAACGAGGGCTGGCTGTTTGCCCCCACCTTTGACCCGGCGCTGGTGCGCCCGGAGTGCCCGGAGCTTTCCCTTACCCCGGTGCGGTTGCCGCACACGGTCAAGCCTCTGCCCTATAATTATTGCAATGAAAACGACTACCAGCGCCTGTGCGGCTACCGGCGGGAGTTTTTTGCGCCCAAGGAGTGGCTGGGCCGCACCGTGCTGCTTACCTTCGGGGCGGTGGCGCACGACGCCACCGTGTTCTGCAACGGGCGGCGGGTGTTCCACCATGGCTGCGGCTACACCGCCTTTACGGTAGACCTGACCGGCGCACTGCGTCTGGGACAGAAAAACGTGGTGGCTGTGCGCTGCGACAGCCGGGAGGATCTGAACGTCCCGCCCTTCGGCGGGCAGCTGGATGCGCTGACCTACGGCGGCATCTACCGCGCCGTCAGTCTGGATATCAAGGAGCCCGCCTACCTGCGGGACGTGTTCATCGAGGCAAAGGCCGAGGGCGATTTCCGCATCTACACCGCCACCGTGGGCGAGACGGTCGGCTGCACCCTGCAGGCCGAGATCCGCAGCCCCGCCGGGAGCCGGGCAGTGTACAGCGGCGAGCTTTCTCTGCCCATCACCGGCACGCTGAACAACGTGCACCCGTGGAGTCTGGAGCACCCCACCCTGTACACCCTGACCGTGCGGCTCATCCGCCCCGGCACCGGCGGTCTGCCCGACCGGGTGCTGGACGAAAAAAACGTGCGGTTCGGTTTCCGCACGGTGCAGTTCGTGGCAGGCGGGCTATACCTGAACGGCCAGCGGGTGGAGCTGCGCGGCCTTGACCGGCACCAGAGCTACCCCTATCAGGGCTACGCCATGCCGGACAGCATCCAGCGGCTGGACGCCCAGCTGCTGAAAAAGGAACTGGGCTGCAACGCCGTGCGCACCTGCTATGCGCCCCCCAGCCCGGCGTTTCTGGACGCCTGCGACGAGCTGGGTCTGCTGGTATTCCCCGAAATGCCCGGCTGGCAGCACATCGGCGATGAAGTATGGCAGGCGCAGGCGCTGCAAAACTGCCGGGAGATGGTGTGCCAGTACCGCAACCATCCCAGCATCTTTTTGTGGGGTGCACGCATCAGCGGCAGCCCCGACAACGAAGCCTTTTATAAGCGCACCAACGAAGCCATCCACCGGCTGGACCCCACCCGCCCCACGGCGGGCACCCGCAGCACCCGCAAGAGCCAGCTGCTGGAGGACGTGTACGCCTACAACGATTATTCCTACGCCGGGCGCGGCGCGGGCTGCGAGAACCGCGCCGCCGTGACCCCTGACACCCGCAAGGGCTACCTCATCAGCGAATTCGGCGGCCAGAACTTCCCCGCCAAGCCCTTTGACGATGAACCTCACCGTCTGGTGCAGGCGCTGCACCACGCCGCCGTGCTGAACGACAGCATTGCCCAGCCGGGCGTGGCGGGCAGCTTTGGCTGGTGCATGACCGACTACAATACCCACCGGGAGTTTGGCAGCGGCGACCGCATCTGCTACCACGGTGTGATGGACCTGTTCCGCAATCCGAAACTCTCCGCCGCCGTCTATGCCAGCCAGAAAACGCCCCGCGCACCCTCCGACATCGTGCTGGAGGTCTCCTCTGCCATGACGCTGGGCGACCTGCCCGGCGGCGCAGCAGCCGCCTGCTGGGTGTTCACCAACGCCGAGAGCGTGCGGCTGTACCGCGGCAACGATTTTGTGGCAGAGTTTGGCCCCGACCGCCGGGGACGCTTTGCCGCCCTACCCCACCCGCCCATCGAGATCAACGATTTTGTGGGCTCGCTGCTGGAAAAGTATGAGGGCATGGATCACGCCACCGGCGCACAGGTCGCCGCCATCCTCAACGAGCTGCGGCGGGACGCCATGGCGCTTTCGCCCCTTTCCAAGGCGCGGATGCTCTCGCTGCGGCTGAGCTGGAACGAGCTGCTGCGGATGTACTACAAATACATCGGTGTGCTGGGCAGTTCCGCGCCGGTGTACCGGTTCGAGGCGGTGTGGCATGGCCGCGCCGTGCGCACCGTGGTGCGGGAGCCGGTGCAGAGCGTCCGGCTGGAGTGCACTGTGCACAACCCCCTGCTGACCGATGGCCCCACATGGGACTGCGCCGCGGTCAGCCTGCGCGCCATCGACCAGAACGGCAACCTGCTGCCCTACTGCGGCGAGGCCGTCTGCCTGTCCGTGGAGGGGCCGCTGAAAATTCTGGGCCCCAGCGTGGTGCCCCTGCGGGGCGGCATGGCGGGCACCTACCTTGCCACCACCGGCGAGGCCGGACGCGCCGTGCTGCACTGCCGCATGGAGGGCGCACTGGACACGGAGGCCGTGCTCACTGTGCGCAGCCGGGAGGAGCAAAACGTTTAATTTTCGTCCTTTCATGATAGATTTGCAGTCTGTTCAAAATTTTATCATGGTTGGCTGATATCCTAGAAGCACAAAGTATTCCGCAGGGCGGCGCTGCTGCCCTGCGTTTCCGTGTGTAAAGCCCCAGAGAAGAGGATGCGAAAACCTATGAGAGAAAAATTCCGTCAATTCATGATCGGGCGCTACGGCACCGATGGCCTGAACCAGTTTTTGAGCATGAGCTCCATCGTGATGCTGCTGGTATCGCTGCTCACCCGCGTTTCCCTGTTCACATGGCTGGGCGCAGCGCTGCTGATTTTGTGCTACTACCGCAGCCTGAGCCGCAACATTTCCAAGCGCACCGAGGAGAACTACCGCTTTTACAGCCTGAAGGACCGGTTCAATAACAAGTTCCGCAGCCTGAAGGAGCAGTGGGCCAACCGCAAGCTGTACCACTACTACCGCTGCCCCCAGTGCCGTCAGAAGCTGCGGGTGCCCCGGGGACGCGGCCGCATCCAGATCTCCTGCCCCCGCTGCGGCACCCAATTCATCAAAAAGAGCTGAGCCGCCATGTTTGGATATGTGATCCCGGATCGGGCCAGCCTCAGCCCCGAGGCGCAGAGCCGCTATCGCTCAGCCTACTGCGGGCTGTGCCGCCGCATCGATGCTCTGCACGGGCTGCGGGGACGGTTCAGCCTGAGCTATGACCTGACCTTTTTAAACATTCTGCTGTGCAGCCTGTACGAGGGCGAAACCCCCGCAGACAGCGGCATCAGCCGCTGCCCCATCCACCCGGTACACGGTGTACTTTGGCGCAGTGCCGACCCCACCGACTACTGCGCCGACCTGAGCGTGGCGCTGCATTACTACAACGCGCAGGACAAATGGCAGGATGACCATAATCTGCTGGCACTGGGGTACAGCACCCTGCTGGACAACAGCACCGCCGAGGCTGCCCAGCGCTGGCCGCGGCAGTGCAATGCCATCCGCTCGTGTCTTGCAAAGCTTGCCGAGTATGAGGCCGCCGGCAGCACCGACCTTGACGCGGTGTCCGGCTGCTTTGGCACCCTGATGGCGGAATTGTTCGACTACCGGCAGGACCGCTGGGCACCGGAGCTGCGCAGCATCGGCTTCCATCTGGGCAAGTTCATCTACCTGCTGGACGCCTACGACGACCTGCCCCGCGACAAGCGCCGGGGCGCGTACAATCCCCTGCGGGAGCTGAGCACCCACCCGGACTACGAGGAAGAGATGCTGGACATCTTCGAGCTGCTGCTGGCACGCTGCGCGCAGAACTTTGAGCGTCTGCCCTGCGTGGAGGACGCGGATCTGCTGCGCAACATCCTGTATTCCGGCGTGTGGCTGAAATACAACTGCAAAAACGCAAAACGCACCGGAAAGCCCGATGCGTCTTGATTTTGTGCCGATGTTCCGGTAAAATAAAACGGATGCGGTGCAGCGGTGCTGTACCGTCAGTATAATGAGTGAGGAAGTATACCGAGCATGAGAGATCCCTATGAGGTGCTGGGCGTTCAGCGCGGCGCAAGCGACGACGAGATCAAAAAAGCATACCGCGCCAAGTGCAAACGCTGGCACCCGGATTTGAACCCCAACGACCCCACGGCCGAGGAGCACTTCAAGGAGGTGCAGGCCGCCTACGATGCCATTACCAAGGGCGATGCCGGCCCCCAGATGGGCGGCAACCCCTACGGCGGCTACCAGCAGCAGAGCTATAACCGCCAGAGCTATGGCCAGCAGGGCTACGGCCAGCAGAATTACGGCTACACCGGCTTTGATGGCTTTGACGGGTTTGAGGGCTTCGACCCCTTTGGCTTCGGTTTTGGCTTTGGCGGCTACCAGCAGGCCGGGCCCAGTGCCTCCGGCACCGACACCCCGGAGATGCAGGCCGCCCGCAACTTTGTGGCCAATGGCCGCTACGCCGAGGCGCGCCGGGTGCTGGACGGCATGACCGGCCGCAATGCGCGGTGGTATTACCTCTCTTCGCTGGCCAATCAGGGGCTTGGCAAAAGCGTGGACGCTTTGCAGGACGCCCGCCGCGCCGTGCAGCTGGACCCGAACAACACCGAGTACCAGATGCACCTGCGCCGGATGCAGAACCCCGGCCAGACCTACCGCACCCAGACCACCTACGCCCAGCCCGGCGGGCTTTTGCGCTGGTGCTGGAGCATGATTTTGCTGAACCTGCTGTGCAACTGCTGCTGCGGCGGCTGGGGCTTCCGTGGCTTCAGAATGTAACGGAAAGAGAACGATTTAAAATGGCTTCCGCTATCGGGTTGCGGCTCCCAGCATCCGCTTCGTGCCTTAGGCGGCACTTGCGTCTTGCTGGCCGCTGCCCCAACAACTCCTCCCTGTTTCCGCCACTGGCGGCGGTCGTCGTCGTTGCACTCTAGCCATATTCAGCGGAAAAATTATTTTAAATTTCGGGATAGCAGAACGCCTGCGGGCGTTCCGCTATCCCATTTTCACAGTAGAGGTCATAAAGGAAAACCACCTGTCAACCGCTACGTTCCTCCCTGTGAAAAAGTAGTTCCGAAACGCCCGCAGGCGTTTCGGAACTACAAATAAAATTCTTCTTTCCGCTATTTATGCGCAAAGCGAACGCGGAGCGCATTCCAAATCGTCTGCTTTAACCAAAAAAGGCTGCTGCACGCACGGTGCAGCAGCCTTTTTCTGTTTGCGGATGTAAGGGGTCGCTCTTACTTCTGGGGAGCCTCGAAAGCAATAGCGGTAGCACCGGCAGCGGCGTCCACGCTCTTCAGAGAGATGGGAGCCACCTCGTAGTGCAGGGTGTCAAAGCTCTGGGTGCTGCCGTCCTCGGTGGTGAACTCCAGAACATAGACAACGTCAGCCTGCTTGTCAGCTTCGACATCGCGGGTGATGACGATGCTCTCGCCGTCAGCCAGACCCTCGCCTGCCAGGTTCTCGCCCTTGTCCTCAGAGCCTGCATCGTACAGGTACAGCTCGGTCACCTTGCTGCCGGTGGTGTTGTACACGGTGTACTCGGCAGAAGTGGCCTCAGCCTCAGAGGAAGCAACCTCGGAGGAAGCAGCCTCGGAAGAGGCAGCAGCAGAGGATGCGGTGGAGGATGCGGTGGAGGATGCAGCGGTAGAGGCAGCGCCGCCGCAGGCGGTCATGCCGACAGCCAGTGCCAGAGCGGCAGCGGCAATTGCAACAGTCTTGAGCTTCATAGGGATTATCTCCTTTTTCGTCTTTTGTTGGTGTCAGCCCCCGGCAGCATACCAACCGCCTTGGTTGGGCTGATGTTCTCTTATTATACGCACATTGACAAAAAAAGCAAGCTTTTTTCGTGAAAAATCAACGATGAAACAAGAACTGTTACCATTTTGACATGAATTTGGCACATTTTAGGTGGCAGAAACATGAAACAGGTTGCATATATGCAGCTTTCGTTTCCTGCCGCTGTGCAGACGGCGAAATAGAGCTGCAAAAAATTTTATTTTCCCCTTGACAACAGCCCACCGCCGCTGTATACTGTGCATCGTGAACGTTGTTCATGTTGGAGGGTGAGTGTATGAATCCAATGGCAACATCCAAGGCGGACATCCTGAAAACCAGCCGGGAGCTGATCCAGCAGAACGGCTGGGCAGCGGTCAACATCCGTGCGGTCGCGGCCGCCTGCGGGGTCTCTGTGGGCTGCATCTACAACTACTTCGGCTCCAAGACCGAGCTGGTAAGCGCGGCCGTGGAAAGCATCTGGAACGACATCTTCCACCACCCGGAGGACGAAGCCGTGTTTCAGGACACCCTGTCCTGCATCCGGTGGATGTACCGGCAGATGGAATACGGCTGCCAGCAGTATCCCGGCTTCTTCACCCACCACGCGCTGGGCTTTGTGCAGCAGGACACTGCCGACGGCAAGCAGCAGATGCGGCAGACATGGCAGCACATTCTGGATGCTTTGTGCAACGTGCTGTGCCACGATGCCAAGATCCGTCCGGGTGCTTTTACCGAGCAGTTCACCCCGGAACAGTTTGCGGGCATCCTGTTCTCCCTGATGCTGTCCGCGGTGGTGCAGCAGAACTTCGACCCCTCTGCGGTGCTGGAGATCGTGCGCAGAGCCATTTATTAAGCAAAAAAACATCCCACAAGCCTTGTGGGAGTTTTTTAAGTCTGAATATGAACGTTGTTCAATTTGGTTTTGCGCCCCTCGAAACATACTATCACCAGCCCTTTTCCCTACGATGCCTCCGGTACGGCTCTGCCGCGCCGGTTCGCTATAAAATCAAAAAACTGCAATCAAAACAAATAAAGGAGAAAAACGCATGAGAGCAATCATTGAGACTGTTTTCGACATCTTCTATCTGGTCACCGTACTCACGGTGGGCATCCGCATGATCCGCGGCAGCAAGGCCGGCACCCAGTTCCGCCTGTTCGGCCTGATGGCCGTTGTGCTGGGCGCTGGCGACTCCTTCCATCTGATGCCCCGCGCACTGGCGCTGTGTACCACCGGTCTGGAAAACTACGCTGTGCCGCTGGGTCTGGGCAAGTGGATCACCTCTGTGACTATGACCGTGTTCTATGTACTGCTGTACTACGTCTGGCGCAAGCGCTACCAGATCGAGGGTCAGAAGAACGTGACCGCCGCCGTGTACGCCCTGTCCGCTGTGCGCATCGTGCTGTGCATGATGCCGCAGAACCAGTGGCTCACCAACCACACCCCGCTGGCATGGGGCATCCTGCGCAATGTGCCCTTTGCCCTGCTGGGTCTGCTGATCATCGTGCTGTTCTACCGCAGCGCCAAGCAGAACAACGACAAGGCTTTCCGCTGGATGTGGCTGACCATCGTGCTGAGCTTCGGCTTCTATATCCCCGTGGTGCTGTGGGCAGACGTGAACCCCATGATCGGTATGCTGATGATCCCCAAGACCTGCGCCTACGTCTGGACCGTGCTCATCGGCTACAACGCCATGAAAGCCGAGACCGGCAAGCAGAGCTAACCCCCGCGTTTTCCCCGCTGCTTAACAGAAAACCCGCCGACAGACAGCGATGCACTGCTCTGCCGGCGGGCTTTTTACATTGTATAAATAAATGTGGCTCCAAAACACCTGCAGGTGTTTTGGAGCCACATTGAAACAATTTCTTTTCACCCCTCGGTGAAATACTCCGGGTGGACACTGCGGGCCTGCTCCACCGAGAGCTTATAACGGTTCAGGTGGCTTTCCAGCGCTTCGCCCAGTTCATCGGCGGTGCCGTGCAGCACCATTTCCAGAATGCGGGTGTGGGCGGCGCAGACGGATTTGTTCTCGTTGGTCTGCAGGCTGAACTTGCGGATACGTTCCACATGCTGCAGCTCGCCCAGCATATGGTCAAAATGCGCCTCCATGCCAGTGATCTCAAAGGCCTTGCGGTGGAACTGATTGTCCAGTTCCAGCAGCCGGGTCTCCCGGTTCGGCTGGGTCTGATCGGCTTCCAGCAGGCGGTAGTTCTCGATGATCTGCCGGTACTCCTGCTCCTGCTGCTCGGTCAGGCGGCCGCGGATGCGGTTCAGGATCTCTTTTTCAAGGGTGAAGCGGGCAAACTGCTCCAGCTCCATCCGTTTCAGGTCAATGGGCGCCACATGGGTACCGCTTTGCGGCTTGATGTCCACCATGTGGGCAATGTTGAGCATGATCAGCGCCTCCCGCATGGGGGTGCGGCTGATGCCCATCTGCTCCGCAAGTTCCCTGTCGTTCAGGGGGTCGCCGGGCTTCAGCTCCATGGTGATGATCCGGCTGCGGATGGTCTGATACGCCTGTTCCCTCGCACTCAAAGATGCCATTGCAGTGTTCTCCCTTCGGGGTCAGTTGGTGATATACTAGTATATGACCATATTACCCAACTGCCGGGCAACTGTCAATAGCAGGAGCAACCGAAAATCAAGGGCAATTTTTTGCTATTTTGTTCAATGAAGTGCCCGCGCCGGGCGGTACACCACCGGCAGCCACACAAAAGCCACCGCCAAGCCGCAGGCCACATCAATGACCGAGTGCTGCTTGGTGAACACGGTGGAAAGGCAGATCAGCGCCGCCCACGCCCACGCCAGCACCTTGCGCAGAGGCTTGCCCTCTGCCAGCTTGCTGTGGCTGAAAGCCATTGCCATGCAGACAGAGCTCTGGCAGTGGATGGAGGGGCAGACGTTCACGGCGGCGTCCGCCTTCCACAGCAGCTGCATGATCCGCAGCGCCGGGTTATCCCGGCCAAGAGTCTCCACGGCAGGACGCAGTTCCAGCCCGTTGGGCAGGATCATGTACACGATCAGGCAGAAGGTCATGCCGGAAAACATGGTCAGGCAAAGCTTATCATAGCTGGCGGTATCGCACCACCACAGTGCCGCCGTCACCCCCGCCAGCAGCAGAAACCAGCTGCAGTAAGGGAGCACAAACCACTCGTTGAAGGGGATCAGATCGTCCAGCAGGCTGTGCAGGATATATTTCGGGGCGGTGACGGTGAGGTCCAGCCAGAAGAACCAGATCAGGTACACCACCCAGTACAGCTGGTACCACAAATGCGGGCGGCACCGGCTGCGCAGTTGGCTAAGTTTCATGTCGTTTCTCCTATTTTTTATGTGAATTGACGTGTTATTATAGCACATTCCATCCACTTGCGCAAATGTTTTCCCTGCGATACAATAAAAACAAGCTACATCTTATTTATAAAAGGAGTACGTCATGCCACAAGAATTTCCCGCCATCCGTCTGGTCGCGCTGGATCTGGACGGCACCCTGCTGAACCGCGAGGGGCACGTCACCCCCCGCACCCGCGCCGCTCTGCAAGCTGCTGTGGATAAAGGCGTGTACATCGTGCCCGCCACCGGGCGTCCGCTGGCCAGTCTGCCGCCGGAGGTGGCGCAGCTGCCCGGCATCCGCTACATCATCACCTGCAACGGTGCCGCCGTGTGGGATTTGGGCAGCGACCCCGTGGGCGCAGTGTACAGCCGCTATTCCAACGCAAAAGAGCACCGCACCAGCACCCCGGTCTGCCTGCTGCACAGCCTGATGCCGGTGGAGACTGCCCGCGAAGCCTTTGCGGTCTGCGAGAGCTGCCACGCCGACCTGCGCATTTTCTCGGACGGATACGCCTGCACCGATGCCCACAGCATAGCGCTGGCCGCTGCCCGGGCAGCAAAGAAGGACGGCACCGAAGCGCGCCAGCCCAACGATGGCCGCTTTACCATTCTGCGGGACGCAGCCGAGTGGATGAGCCGCAACGCCTTTGCCATTGAAAAGCTCTGCGTGTTTTTTGAAACCCCGCAGCAGGCTGCGGCTGCGCTGCCCCGCTTCCGCGCCGTCCCGGGCGTGGAGATCGTGCAGGGGTCGCCGAAAAATGTGGAAGTGACCGCCGCCGGTGTGGACAAGGGCGAGGCGCTGCGCGCACTGGCCGACCGGCTGGGCGTCCCGCACGCGTGCACTCTTGCGGTGGGCGACAGCGAGAACGACCGCGCCATGCTGCAAAAGGCCGGGGTAGCCGCTGTAATGGCCAACGGCATGCCGGAGATCCGGGCGCTGGCGCACCTTGTCAGCAAAGCCGACTGCGACCACGACGGCGTGGCCGAGATACTGGAAACCCTTGGCATCTGAGCCAGTTTTTGCAGCAATTTTCCAGCATTTTTACCGGCATTTGCCCCGATTTTTCGGGTCATTCGTCATTTTTGTGCAATGTATACAAGCTCTTATGCAAAACATTGTGCTTGTTGAGCATTACCAAACGGCCCGCTCTCGTTTATACTAAAGATACGAATGTGCGGTGGGGAAGGTATGCCCATCGGGGCCCTCAGCCGCAGGAGTTCATGCAAATGTTAAAAAGGAGAAATGCGTTATGAATCCCATCGTAGAAAAGGTCTATCAGATCGGCATTATCCCTGTTATCGCTTTCAACAGCGTTGATGAGGCCCTGCCCCTGTGCAAGGCTCTGGCTGAGGGCGGTCTGCCCGCAGCTGAGGTCACCTTCCGCACTGCCTGTGCTGAAGAGTGCATCCGCAAGATCCACGAGGAGATGCCCGAGATGCTGCTGGGTGCCGGCACCGTTCTGACCTGCGAGCAGGCCGACCGTGCTATGGCTGCCGGTGCTTCCTTCATCGTTGCTCCCGGCTTCGACCCCGAGGTCTGCAAGCACGTCATCGACAAGGGCGGCATCATGATGCCCGGCACCTGCTCCGCAGGCGAGATGCAGCAGGCCATGAACATGGGCTGCGAGGCTCTGAAGTTCTTCCCCGCTGAGGCAAACGGCGGCGTGGGCATGCTGAAGAACATCGGCGCTGCCCTGAAGGGCGCTCGCTGGATGTGCACCGGCGGTGTCAACGCCAAGAACGTCAACGATTATCTGGGCTATGACCAGATCTTTGCCGTGGGCGGCACCTGGATGTGCAAGAGCGATGTGATCAAGGCCGGCGACTGGGCAAAGATCACCGCACAGAGCAAGGAAGCTGTTGACACCATGCTGGGCCTGAAGCTGCTGCATGTCGGTATCAACACCGGCAACGAGGAAGAGGCCATGAAGGTGGCTAACCTGATCGGCGCTATGCTGAACATGAAGGTCGCTCCCGGCAACTCCAGCATCTTTGTCGGCAACAAGGAGTTCGAGATCATGAAGAAGCCCGGCCGCGGCACCAATGGCCACATCGCCATCGGCTGCAATAACGTGGACCGCGCCATCTATCACCTGTCTCAGCGCGGCGTGAAGTTCGATCTGGACAGCAAGAACGTGAAGAACGGCAAGACCGTTGCCTGCTACATGGCAGACGAGATCGCCGGCTTTGCCTTCCATCTGGTGCAGGCATAAGCGCCTGTCCCCCTTTTACCGTAAAAGCCCCGCCGCAGCGGGTATGCCCTGCGGCGGGATGATGAAACACCTGATATAAAGGAGAATAACCAATGAAAGTCGTTACTTTTGGCGAACTGATGGTCCGTCTGCAGCCCTTCAACTACGAGCGTTTCGTTCAGGCTAACAGCCTGGAGTTCAGCTTCGGCGGCGGCGAGGCTAACGTTGCTGTTTCTCTGGCCAACTACGGTCTGGACGCAGCTTTTGTTACCAAGCTGCCCGCACACGCCATCGGTCAGGCCGCTGTCAACAGCCTGCGCCGCTACGGCGTTGACACCAGCATGATCACCCGTGGCGGTGACCGCGTTGGTATCTACTACAACGAGAAGGGCGCTTCTCAGCGTGGTTCTGTCTGCATCTACGACCGTGCCAACAGCGCTATCCAGCTGGCACAGCCTTCCGATTTCGATTGGGAGAAGATCTTCGAAGGCGTGGATTGGTTCCACTTCACCGGCATCACCCCGGCTCTGGGCGAGAACGTTGTCGAGATCTGCCGCGAGGCCTGCAAGGCTGCTAAGGCTCACGGCGTGAAGATCAGCTGCGACCTGAACTACCGCGGCAAGCTGTGGACCCGTGAGCAGGCCCGCGCTGCCATGACCGACCTGTGCCAGTACGTTGACGTCTGCATCTCCAACGAGGAGGACGCAAAGGACGTGTTCGGCATCGAGGCCGAGGCTACCGATATCTACGGCGGCAAGCTGAACGCTGAGGGCTACAAGAGCGTTGCCAAGCAGCTGGCTGACAAGTTCCACTTCGAGAAGGTCGCTATCACCCTGCGTGAGAGCCACAGCGCATTCGACAACGGCTGGAGCGCTATGCTGTACGATGTTGCTTCCAACGAGTACTGCTTCTCCAAGAAGTACGACCTGCACATCATCGACCGCGTTGGCGGCGGTGACTCCTTCGGCGGCGGCCTGATCTACAGCCTGCTGACCGGCAAGAGCACTCAGGAAGCTGTTGAGTTCGCTGTTGCTGCTTCTGCTCTGAAGCACTCCATCGAGGGCGACTACAACATGATGACCGTGTCCGAGGTCGAGAAGCTGGCTGGCGGCGACGGTTCCGGCCGTATCCAGCGCTAATTGCAGGAAGGAGTCCAGAATGGATATCCGCTACTCCTGCAACCAGAAGGATTTCAAGCGCTATACCACTGAGGAAATGCGGGACGAAATGCTCATCACCGGCCTGTACAAGGCCGATGAGGTCGTTGCTGTGTACAGCCATGTGGACCGTATGGTCACGCTGGGCTGCATGCCGGTGCACGAGACCGTGTCTATCGACAAGGGCATCGACATCTGGGCCAACTTCGGCACCCACTATTTCCTGGAGCGCCGCGAGATCGGCATGTTCAACATCGGCAAGGATTCCACCGGTATCGTGGTGGCCGACGGCGTAAAGTACGAGCTGGGCTATAAGGACTGCCTGTACATTACGCAGGGCACCAAGGAAGTCACCTTTGCTTCCGCCGACCCGGAGCATCCCGCCAAGTTCTACATGGTCTCTGCTCCGGCACACTGCGCTTACCAGACCCGTCTGATCAAGATGGCCGATGCAAACCACCGCCCGCTGGGCAGCGTGGACACCTGCAACAAGCGCACCATCAACCAGTTCATCCACCCGGATGTGCTGAAGACCTGCCAGCTGAGCATGGGTATGACCGAGCTGGCACCGGGTTCCAACTGGAACACGATGCCCAGCCACACCCACGAGCGGCGCATGGAGATCTATACTTACTTTGAACTGCCCGAGGGGCAGGTGGTGTTCCATATGTGCGGCGAGCCTACCCAGACCCGCCACATCGTGATGCACAACGAGGATGCTGTCATCAGCCCCTCCTGGAGCATTCACAGCGGCGTAGGCACCTCGAACTATACGTTTATCTGGGCAATGGGCGGCGAGAACATGGAGTTTGACGACATGGACAATATCGCTACCACTGACCTGCGCTAAAAGCACCAATCAAACGCCCCGTACCGGGAAACCGGCACGGGGCGTTTTGCTAAAAAATTAACTTGGATACTGTGAAAAAGGAGAACCTCATGGATCTGTCTGCATTCAACCTGCAGGGCAAGGTGGCCCTGATCACCGGCGGTGCCCACGGCATCGGTTTTTCCATCGCAGAGGGCATGGCCAAGTGCGGCGCCGTCATCTGCTTCAATTGCTCCTCTGAGGCCAGCTTAGAAAAGGGCATGGCCGCCTACAAGGCTGCCGGCATCGACGCCCACGGCTATGTGGCAGACGTTTCCGACGAGGACGCCGTAAACGCCATGGTGGCAAAGATCAAGGCCGAGGTCGGCTCTGTGGACATTCTGGTAAACAACGCCGGCCTGATGAAGCGCGTGCCCATGATCGAGATGAGCCACGCCGACTTTATGCGGGTGATCGATGTCCATGTGGGCGGTGCTTTCAACTGCTCCAAGGCCGTGCTGCCCGACATGATGGAAAAGCGCGCGGGCAAGATCATCAACATCTGCTCCATGATGAGCGAGCTGGGCCGCGAGACCGTCTCCGCCTACGCTGCCGCCAAGGGTGCACTGAAGATGCTCACCAAGAACATCGCTTCCGAGTACGGCGAGTACAACATCCAGTGCAACGGCATGGGCCCCGGCTACATTGCCACCGCCCAGACCGC
>OODQ01000066.1_pt1 | contig 106606 bp, 104 predicted proteins | sample 1671321 | NCBI WGS metagenome assembly OODQ01 (sample SAMN06348144, study PRJEB24527) | human gut metagenome | biome: human gut; feature: ankylosing spondylitis patient; material: feces | host: Homo sapiens | place: China | collected 2015-10
TATCAGCCGGAACTTTTCAGCGTCTATTGGTTCTTTTCAAGGGCTTCCTGCTGAGGCTTCAGAAGTCATTCTTTTGTCTCAGCGCTTGGCGCTCAAGTATAATACCACACACCGGCAATCTTGTCAACACTTTTTGACATCTTTTTTCCAATTTCTTTGCACGCGGGGTAAGCTTCTCTGTTTTTCTCCTATTATAATAGCCGCCTTTTCTTGACAAGGCGGCGGGCAGAACGTATTATGGAGTCATTCCAGTATCCTGTATGATGTAGTTATCCTTATTATATAAAGGAGAAGTGCCATGTCCTGTGTCAACATCCGCGGCTGCCGCATCGGGGAGGGCCGCCCCAAGGTCATTCTGCCCATTGTGGAGCGTACCCAAGCCGCTATTCTGGAAAAGGCTGCGCAGTTTTCAACATTGTCGGCCGATTGTGTGGAATGGCGAGTAGACTGGTTCGAAGGCTTTCAGTCCCCTGCTGCCATTGCCCGCTGCGTACAGAAGCTGCGGGTCACCCTGCGGGACAAGCTTCTGCTGGTGACCTTCCGTACCAAGGCAGAGGGCGGCGAGCAGGCGCTCTCCCATCCCGAATACCTTGCCTTTCTGCGCCTGATCCTCGATACCGACTGCGCCGACCTGCTGGACATTGAATTCTTCACCGCCGGGGCAGACCTGCCCAAGCTGGTGGAGCAGGCACATTCCGCCGGAGTCGCAGTGGTGTGTTCCAGCCACGATTTTGCCAAGACCCCGCCCCGGGCAGAGCTCGTCTCCCGCATGGTGCAGATGCAGCAGGCCGGAGCCGACCTACCCAAGCTGGCCGTAATGCCCCGGTGCCGCAGCGATGTGCTGGAGCTGCTGGCCGCCACCGCTGAGATGGCAGACCTTCACCCGGAAACACCGGTCATTACCATGAGCATGGGGTCGCTGGGCGCGGTGAGCCGTTTGGCGGGTGAGGCTTTCGGCTCTGCCATGACCTTTGCCAACCCCGGGCAGGCCAGCGCCCCGGGGCAGGTCTCGCTGGACATCGTAAATGAAGTGCTGAATGCACTGCATTTGTAACCGACAAATTGGAATTTGTGAGGGTAATTATGATAAATTTTTTGAATGATATAAGGAATGCAGAAAATCCAATATCCAATAATAGAAAACTTATAAATACCATAGCGATATTGTTTCTCGGAATAGCTTTGGGAACTTTCTCAAAATATCTGGATTTTCGTCAAACTGAACTTCCAGGTGTGCTTATGGCAATAAATGGAGTCTTAGATATTGGTAATTTTCTTGGGCGTTTTGCAATCTGGATATTGATTGCACTGTGTATTTCTATTTATAGCAATTCTGCAATAAGAGCAAGCATCAATGTTTTTGTATTCTTTGTTGGTATGGTTGCAAGCTACTATTTGTATTCAAACTATATTGCAGGATTTTTCCCAAGAAGTTATGCGATGATTTGGTTTGGATTTACAGCTGTTTCTCCATTATTGGCTTTTGTCTGTTGGTATGCAAAGGGGAAAAGCAAACTGGCATTTATACTATCAGCGCTGATTTTGGCAGTATTGTTCAATATGTGCTTTGTATATGGATGCTGGTATTTTAATGCAAAATCTGTTTTGGAAGTGATAGTCTTTATTATTGGACTTATTGTTTTGAGGAGAGACACATTGAGGAGTTCTGCGCTAATGGGAACGATTAGTATAGTTCTTGCAGTTTTACTTGATATGGTTATTCCATTTCATTTTGGATAAACAACTTCCAGTTTGTCGCACATCCTGCCTAAAACATAAACCGGAACGATCTTCCCTTTTTCGGGTGGATCGTTCCGGTTTTTATGTTATACTGAAAATCGTTTTACGCCAGCTTGGCTTCCAGACGCTCACGGATGGCCTTGATAAAGCCCTCGCTGTCCACGGCGGTGGGGGTGATGCCCTCTGCCAGACCGCACAGGTCCTTGGTCATGATGCCCTCGTTCAGGGTCTGCAGGCTTGCAGCCTCCAGTGCCTCGCCAAAGTGCACCAGCTCCGGCAGGTTATCCAGTTCACCGCGCTTCTTGAATGCGCCGGACCACGCAAAGATGGTAGCCATGGGGTTGGTGGAGGTCTTTTCGCCCTTCAGATACTTATAGTAATGGCGGGTGACGGTGCCGTGGGCGGCTTCGTACTCGTACTTGCCATCCGGGCTGACCAGCACACTGGTCATCATAGCCAGCGAGCCAAAGGCGGTGGAGACCATATCGCTCATCACATCGCCGTCGTAGTTCTTACAGGCCCAGACAAAGCCGCCCTCGCTGCGGATGACGCGCGCCACAATATCGTCGATGAGGCTGTAAAAATAGGTGATGCCGGCTGCTTCGAACTTTTCCTTGTACTCGGCGTCGTAGGTCTCCTGGAAGATGTCCTTGAAGGTGTGGTCGTACTTCTTGGAGATGGTGTCCTTTGCGCCGAACCACAGGTCCTGCTTCACGTCCAGTGCATAGTTGAAGCAGCTGCGGGCAAAGCTGCGGATGGAATCGTCCTTATTGTACTGACCCTGCAGCACACCGGCCCCCTCAAAGTCAAAGACGGTGGCGCGCTGCTGGCTGCCGTCTGCGCCGGTGAACACCAGTTCCGCCTTGCCCGCACCGGGAATGCGGAACTCGGTGCACTTATACACATCGCCGTAGGCGTGGCGGGCGATGGTGATGGGCTTTTTCCAGTTCTTGACCACCGGCTGGATGCTGTCGATCATAATGGGTGCGCGGAACACGGTGCCGTCCAGCACAGCGCGAATGGTGCCGTTGGGGCTCTTCCACATCTCGTGCAGCTTGTACTCCTCCACGCGCTGGGCGTTGGGGGTAATGGTGGCACACTTGACCGACACGCCGTACTTCTTGTTGGCGAGGGCGGCATCCATGGTCACCTGATCTGCGGTGGCATCGCGGTTGGGCAAGCCCAGATCGTAGTACTCGGTCTTGAGGTCCACAAAGGGGAGGATCAGCTCGTCCTTGATCATCTTCCACAAAATGCGGGTCATCTCGTCGCCGTCCATCTCCACCAGCGGGGTCGTCATCTTGATCTTTTCCATAGCAGGGTTCCCTTTCCTCTATCGGTTGTGTATTTTATGCCCCATGCAGGGGCGTTCCGGTTACTTGCGGTAGGCGGCTGCCAGCTTTTCAAAGGCGGGCAGGCTGCGCTTTACCTTTTCGGTGTCGATGCAGTAGGCAAGGCGCACATAGCCCTTCACCCCAAAGCTGTCGCTGGGCACCAGCAGCAGATCGAATTCCCGGGCTTTCTGACAGAAGGCGTTGGCATCCTCTTCCAGTGCCTTGGGGAAGATATAGAAGGTGCCGCCCGGGCGCTCCACTTCAAAGCCCAGCGCGGTGAGTTTTTCGTACAACAGTTCCATGTTGGTCTGGTAGACCGAAAGGTCGCTGGTCACCTTCTGGCAGCGGCTGACCGCCCGCTGGATGATGCTGGGCGGGCAGTTGTGGCCGGTAAAGCGGGAGATCTGGCTCATCATGTCCACAAGGATGTCCTCGCCCTCGCACCCCGGGCGCACTGCCACATAGCCCAGACGTTCGCCGGGCAGGCTCAGGCTCTTGGAGTAGGAGAAACAGGTCAGGGTGTGGGGGTAGAACGCCGCCGGGTAGGGCACAGTCTTGCCATCAAAAACGATATCCCGGTAGGGCTCGTCACTGACCAAGAAGATATTGTGTCCGTACTGGGCGCTCTTTTCGGTCAAAATCGCCGCCATGCGGGTCAGGGTGTCGGCAGAGTAGACCACACCGGTGGGGTTATTGGGCGTGTTGATGAGCACACAGGTAACCTTTTCGGTCAGCATCTGTGCAAAGGCATCCAGATTGGGCTGGAAGGTGGGTGCCTGCGGGGGCACCACCCGCAGCACTGCGCCGGTGCCCGCCACATAGGGGCCGTACTCCGGGAAGTAAGGCGCAAAGGTCAGCACCTCGTCCCCGGGCTGGGTCACCGCCCGGATGGCGTGGGCAATGGCACCCGCCGCGCCGGTGGTGGGGAAGATGTGCTTTTGCGCGTAGGGCAGACCGAAGGTCTCGGTCAGATGCGCCGCCACAGCGGTGCGGAAGCCCGGGTCGCCCTGACTGGGGCAATAGCCGTGCAGGCTTACCGGCTCTTCCTGCGCCAGCAGGGTCTGCATGGCTTCGGTGAACTCCGGCGGGCAGGGCACGCTGGGGTTGCCCAGTGAATAATCGAACACATTCTCGCTGCCGATCTGGGCAGCGCGCTGTCTGCCATACATGAAGGTCTCGCGGATGACGCTTTTGTTGTTCAGCATGGCGCGGTAGGTCTCGTTCAGCATACTACTTTCCCTCTGCTTTCCTTATATCTGCACAGAGCCTGTGCGGGGCGGCTCCCCCTCATTTATGAGCCGCAGCCGTATAGCTCTGTTCCAGCTTGATGATGCAGTTATAGGTGGGATCCTGCTCTTTGATGAACTGCTCCATCTGGGTCAGCAGTTCCACCTTGTCCCCGGCATAGCCCGCGGGGAGCACCAGATCGAAAAGCACATTGGTGTGGGTCTTGCCCGGCACGATGCGCAGATCATGCAGCGAAAGCGCCGGGTCCAGCTGGCGCAGCTTTTCGGTCAGGCGGCTGCGCAGCACCCCCACGGCGGCGTCCGAGGTGACGATGGGGTCATAGTGGATGGTCACCATCAGATGGTCGTTTTTCATAAAGTCCCGCTCGATGTTGTCGATCAGGTCGTGCGCTTCCAGCGGGTCCTGCTCGGCGGGCAGCTCCACATGGATGGACGCAAACTGATGGCCGGGGCCGTAGTCGTGCACCATCAGGTCATGTACGCCCAGCACGCCGGGATAGTTCATCACGGTCTGTTCGATATGCTCCACCAGATCCTCGCTGGGGCTTTCGCCCAGCAGCGGGCTCAGGGTATCCATCACCAGACCCCAGCCGGAGATCAGGATGAACACCGCCACGCCTACGCCCATCAGGCCGTCCAGCACGTCCCAGCCGGTCACCCGGCAGAGGATGGCAGCCACCAGCACGGCGGCGGTGCTCAGCACGTCGTTGCGGCTGTCGGCGGCAGTGGCGATGAGGGTCTCGGAGGAAATGATACGTCCGATGGCACGGTTGAAGCCGCTCATCCACAGCTTGACCAGAATGGACACCACCAGCACCGCCACGGTCAGCCAGCCGAACTGCACCGGGGTGGGGTGCAGCACCTTGGTGACCGATTCCTTCAGCAGGGAGAAGCCGATGCCCAGAATGGTCACGCTGACCACCAGCCCGGCAAGATACTCAAAGCGGGCATGACCGTAGGGATGCTCGGCATCCGGTGCCTTGGCAGCCAGCTTGAAGCCCACCAGACTGACGATATTGGAGGAGGCATCCGAAAGGTTGTTCAGTGCATCGGCGGTGATGGCGATAGATCCGAACAGGGTACCTACCACAAACTTGCCCAGACAGAGCAGGATATTGCACACCATGCCCACCACACTGGCCAGATTGCCGTAGGCGGCACGGACACGGGGATCCTGCGGAGAATTGGGACGGCGTATAAACAGACGAATCAAAAGCTGCGTCATAAAAGCTCCTTTCAGGCTGCGCATTTTCAGCGCACCCAATGTCCTTCTAGTATAGCATTTTACTTTATGGTTTTAAAGGCGTTTCAAAAATTTCATCCCATTACGCCGGATATCAAACCGGGTTGCCGCACAAAAAGCCCCGGCGGCCATGCGGTCGCCGGGGCTTTTCGGAGATTTTGGGACTGTCTGTTCACAGTCTCTTGTAATTAAGGAGGAGTGCTCAGGTTTTTATCACAGGATCGGGCTTTCAAGGTCGCCAGTATCAGCGATGCCGTGCTTCTCGGCGTAGCCGGTCAGCATCAGGGTCAGCGCACCGTCACCGGTCACGTTGCAGGCGGTGCCGAAGCTGTCCTGCAGGGCGAAGATGGCCAGCATCAGAGCGGTACCGGCGTTGTCGAACATCAGGACACCGGTGATCAGGCCCAGAGAAGCCATGACAGTGCCGCCGGGCACGCCGGGTGCGCCGATAGCGAAGATGCCGAGCAGCAGGCAGAACAGGATCATGGTGCCAACGCTGGGCAGCTTGCCGTACAGGATCTTGGAAACGGTCATGCAGAAGAACACCTCAGTCAGCACAGAGCCGCACAGGTGGATGTTTGCAAACAGGGGGATGCCGAAGCTGACCATGTCCTTACGCAGGACCTTGCTCTTGCGGGCGCACTCCAGCGCCACACCCAGCGTAGCAGCACTGGACATGGTACCGACAGCGGTCAGGTAAGCAGGGCCGTAGTGGCGCAGCACCTCCCAGGGATTCTTGCCGGAGTAAGCACCGGCCAGCAGGTACAGCACAGCCAGCCAGATGTAGTGGCCGGCCATGACGATGACGATGATCTGCAGGAAGGCGGGCAGCTGATGGGTGATGGTGCCCTCGTAGCTCAGGCCGCAGAAGGTGGCGGCAATGTAGAAGGGCAGCACGGGGATGATGACCTTGCTCACGATGTCCAGCACGATGTCCTGGAACTCGGCCAAAAAGTCGCAGGTCAGCTTGCTGTTGGTCCAGGTAGCAGCCAGACCCACCAGAACGCTCAGCACCAGAGCGCTCATGACGCTCATGATCTGGGGAATGTTCAGCTCAAAGACGACGCCCGGCAGCTCGCGCAGACCGGCAACGTTGTTGTCGATGGACAGGTGCGGGATCAGGCCGTAGCCGGCGCCCATGCTCATGAAGGCTGCGCAGACAGAGGACACATAGGCGATGACGATGGCCACTGCCAGCAGGCGGGAGGCGTTTTTGCCCAGCTTCGTGATGGACGGGGCAATGAAACCGATGATGATCAGCGGCACACAGAAGGTAATGAGCTGGCCCATGATGTACTGCAGGGTCACCACAACGCCCATGGTGCTCTCGTTGAATATCTGGCCGAGGATGATACCAACAAAAATGCCCAGCAGAAGCCGGAAGGGCAGACTATTGAATAGCTTTTTCATAACTTTAGTACCTCTTTCTTTTTCCCCGGAAAGGGGCTGGGTGGGGAGACTTATTCCGTCTCCGGGAGGTGTTTGTTCAGCATCAGATCAAGGATCACGCTGTCGCTGGTGCCGTGGGTGCTCAGGGTGGCAAAGTTGTCCAGCGTATATTCCACATTGTGCTCCACGATTCCGTCGGTGCTCTGCACCCGCACACCGCGCACGCCCATGGCAGCTGCCTGACAGGCGGCGTTGACGCAGGTGGAGATCTTCAGTGCGCAGTCGGCCTTTGCGCCGTCGCATACCATGCCGGTGACGTTGCCTACCATGTTCTGGATGGTGCAGCATACCTCGTGGTAGCCGCCGCCCAGCAGATAGGCAATGCCGCAGGCTGCGCCGGTGGCAGCAACCGTTGCACCACAAAGGTTGCTCAAGCGGCCGAACTTAGCCTTGATGCGGATCGCGATCAGGTTGGAAAGGGTCACGGCGCGGAGCATCTTCTCCTCGTCGATGTCCAGCCAGCGGGCAGTTGCCACAACAGGCATGGTAGCCGTGATGCCCTGATTGCCGCTGCCGGAGTTTGCCACCACCGAGACCGGCGCGCCTGCCATACGGGCGTCCGCACCGGCAGAAGCGATGACCATGGCGTTGGTGGTCAGGTCGCGGGTCATCAGACCCTTGCGGCAGTTCAGTTCCAGATTGCGGCCAATGGCAAGGCCGTATTCCTTGGAAAGACCCTCGTTGCTGATGGTCGTGTTCACCTGTACGGCGCTGCGGATGATGTCGATGGGGTCGTGCAGGGGGTCCAGCTCTTCAGTGCAGTAATCCCAGATGGAGCGGACGGTCAGAAATTCTGCGATCTGCTCCGGGGTCACCACATCGCTGTCCCCTGCTGCGGCGGGATCGGTGTGCTGCTTGTCCAGCGTAGCCACGCCGTCCTGCTCCACCAGCACCACGTTGGTGTGCAGATCCCGCACCACCGCACGGCCGGTGTGGCCGTCGGCAGTAACAACCACCTCAACGTAGAGCTTCTGCGGCACCTGTGCCACTTCTACCTTGACCTTGCCTGCCTTGACAAGGGCTGCGGCTTCTTCCATCTGCTCCCGGGGCACATAGTTCATGACCTCCAGCAGGTGGACGGGGTCACCGCCTACGGCACCAATGGCGGCGGCGTAATCCATGCCCTGATACGAGGTGCCCGGAATGCCTGCCGACATGGCGTTTTTGATAATGTTGATGCTGGCGCGGACGGTCACGGCCTCTACCCGTGTGCCACCCGCCTTGCGGAGTGCTGCGCCCGCCTCTGCGGCGGTGAGAGCGACTGCGCCGGGCTCCGTACAGCCGGTGGCCAGCTCCATCTCACTGTTCAGGATGCGAACGAACATCTGTTTATCCATTTGGTTCACCGTTTCTTTTCTTCCCGTGCGGGGGAACTTACTTTACAGCAATGCACTCGATCTCCAGCGGAGCGTCCTTGGGCAGCTTGCCCACCTGCACCGCGCTGCGCGCGGGGTAGGGCTGCGCAAAGTACTCGCCGTACACCTTGTTCATCTCTGCAAAATCGTTGATGTCCGCCAGAAACACCGTGGTCTTGACCACATTGGCCAGCGTCATCTCCTGCTGTGCCAGAATGGCCTGGATATTCTTGAGGGACTGTGCAGTCTGGGCGGCGATGCCTTCCGGGATCAGGCCGGTGGCCGGATCGATGGGCAGCTGCCCGGATACATAGACGGTCTGCCCTGCAGCGATGCCCTGCGAATAGGGTCCGATGGCGGCGGGAGCATTGGGGGTAACGATCACCTGTTTCATCCGATTTTCTCCTTTTCCATTTGTCGGGAAGGGCTGTCCTTCCCTTGCTGACACTATCCTAACGCAGTGAGAATATTTTGTCAATAATATTTTCTTATCGCGAGAATAAATTGTCGCGCGTGACAAAAACTCCAGAAAAATGTCATCACTTTGACGAAACAATGGATACAACGCAGCTTCTTATTGTAAAAAACTGTCATTTCTGCTATGATAGCAATAGAACGCGCGTGAGAATTTTTTCTCACGCGCTCCAGCAGTACAAAAGAGGTGAACGGGATGGATGCAAGACTTGAGCCTTATCGCGTAGTGGTATCTTTTCTGGGGGAGGCGCTGGGCCCGGACTACGAGGTGGTGCTGCACGACCTTACCAGTGAGGACGGCACCATTGTTGCCATCGTCAACAACCACATCAGCGGACGCACCGAGGGTGCGCCCCTTTCCAACATGGCGCTGCGCTTCATTCAGGAGCGGATGTATGAAAAGCAGGATTATCTGGCGGGCTATCAGGGCGCTTCGCAGGCCAAGGGGCGGCTGCGCTCCTCTACCATGTTCATCAAGGATAACGGCCAGCTCATCGGCATGCTCTGCATCAACTTTGATGCCGGCAAGTACAGCCGCATCGCGCAGGAGCTGCTTGCCCTTTGCGGGGCACACACCGAGCCTTCCTCCACCGGCATCGGGGTGGAAAACTTTGTCACTTCCCTGCCGGACGCCGTACAGAATGCCATTGCCGAGGTGACCGGCAGCGCCGGGCTGCCGCCCGACCGGCTGACCATGGAAGAAAAGATCCGCATCGTGGAGTCCTTGCACCATGCGGGCATCTTTTATATGAAGGGCGCCGTCAGCGAGGTCGCCGCCCAGCTGGGCTCCTCGGAGGCTACCATCTACCGCTACCTGAGCAAGCTGAAGTGAGCTGCGAACGAACTGCTCCCTGAAAAAGAAATCGCCCACTTGAGCGAAGAGGGGCAGTATCTTTGTGCCAACGAGGGGATTCCACAGTACGAAGATACTGCTTGCCACGGCTATGAAAGCCTTTTGAATTGCAAAATGATTTTTCAGTTGCTATACTGGGCTTATCAAAGTTTTTTCGGGAGGACGTCGCAGTGACCGCACAGATAATGCAAATCGGGAGCAGACCTTGCCGCATTTACGGCGAAGCCCATGCAGAATACCTACTGCTCCAAATGACCGGCGAACACGAGCTGCAAAGCATGGACAGCGAGGTTGCCGCTATTGCACAGAGTGCGCACCACTTTCTGTTTGCGGCTATTCCAGTGGAAAGCTGGAACGATGCACTTTCTCCGTGGGAAGCCCCTGCTGTGTGGGGGAAGCAAGGATTTGGCGGCAAGGCTGCGGACACCCTGCGCTTTCTGACAGAACAGGTCATTCCGTCACTGAAACAACAGTTTCATCTCCCGAAAAACGTCAAAATCATTCTGGGCGGCTATTCACTGGCCGGGCTGTTTGCATTGTGGGCATCCACCCAGACTGATCTGTTCTATGGTGTCGCCGCCGCATCCCCCTCTGTTTGGTTTCCGGGCTGGATGGAGTTTGAACAGCGGCACCTGATACAGGCACAGCGCGTTTATCTGAGCCTTGGTGACAAGGAAGAGCGTACGAAAAACGCCGTCATGGCTGTGGTGGGCGATAACATCCGCACCCTGCACAGCCAGCTTACAGCGCGTGGGGTAGACTGCACGCTTGAATGGAACAGCGGCGGGCATTTCAAAGATGCCGACCTGCGCACGGCGAAAGCCTTTCGGTGGGTGATGGAGGAAAATCGATGAATATTTTGATCGATGCCGACGGCTGCCCAGTCGTTAATCTGACGTTGCAGATTGCAAAGCGGTTTGGCGTTCCGGTCATCATCCTGTGCGACACCTCTCACCAAATCGAGCGAGAAGGTGCGCAGACGCTGGTGTTCGACAAAGGAGCGGACAGCGTGGATTTTGCTCTCGTCAACCGGGTAAAACCGGGAGATGTGGTTGTGACGCAGGACTACGGGCTGGCGAGTATGTGTCTTGCCAAGTGCGCACGAGTGCTGAACCAGAACGGTTTGGAATACACCGCCGACAACATAGACGCTCTCATGCTGCGACGGTATGAAAACAAAAAGCTCCTCCGTGCCGGAAAGCACCCCAAGGGGAGCCCAAAGCGGACGAAGGAGCAGGATGTCAGGTTTGCGGACACGCTTGAGAAAATCTTGAACTACAACCATTGATACATACTTTTGGAAGGCTGGAAAAATCCGGTTGGATATGCAAAAAAGCACCAGCCTGAGCCGGTGCTTTTTGTTGGCGGAGATGGTGGGATTCGAACCCACGTGCCCGATTAAGGACAAAACGATTTCGAGTTTTCCCTGCTTCACGGTACTTGGTGGAAGATAGAGGGAATCAGCCCACTTTGCCAGAAGATACAAACAATCGAATTTACGCTCAAAATTTCATCAAGATCCAAAATCACTAGGCTCCATGCGGATTTGACCCCACTTTCCAAAACGCAGAAAAATCTGCCTTTTGGAGAGAATTGGGAGAGATTTTACACCCGTTGGAGAGAACGAGCGAGAGAGATTCAGGGAGCCAAAATCCATCCACACAATATGTTGCTTCTGACGCTGACAAAATCAAAGCAGCAAAGGATGGATGAACATGAGGACACTGTTAGAGTGCTATAAAATTCTCGAAGAATACCCCAACGGAATGACGAAAGACCAGTTCTACCGTGTTGCCCGCATCAACAAGCAACACGCAAAGTACCTTCTGGATTCCGGTCTCGTTCCGTGTATCAATACAGGAAAGAAAACACGCAAATACCATATTGCGACCCACGATGTGATCACCTACTTGTGTGACCGTGAAGATCATCCCGAAAAGTATAAAGTGCCAACGGGCTTTTATATCGAAAAGAACGGCTGTTCCAAGCGGCACCCGGACAAGCCTGCCGCAGAGATCATCCGCTTCAATTTTACAGAGCCGGAAAAGACAGGGCTGTATACCATGTGGGAGAAGCTCACCGCTGGATATGATGATCTGCTGACCACCCCGGAAGTTTCGGAACTGACGGGCTACTCTGCACAAAGCATCCAGCGATGGTGCAATCAGAAGATCCTTGTGGGCTTCAAAATCCGTGGCACACTGACGATTCCACGGCTTGCGGTCGTTGAGTTTATGTCCGGCGACCGTGCAACGGCTATCGTCCGAAAATCCTCAAAGCACCTCGATCTGCTCCGCACCTATGCACAGGACTGCCATGAAGGTGCAATGACAATTACATATTAAACGAACAGGACTGCTCCACAGCGCAATGTATGTGAGGCAGTCCTGTTTGCTTAGTACCCTTTTCATTGGAGCCAATATTTACATCTGACAGGAAAGGAGTGATAGTTTTCCACATGAACGCACCCATACAGTTGAAAATCCGAGGTCACACCAAATGACGCTGGACTACTTCTATGGTCAGTCGGGCGAGTTGTTCTCCTACTTCCGCATCCCGAAAGCGCTGTTCCAAGACAGCCGTTTCCGGCAGCTCTCCACCGACGCCCGGACACTGTACGGTATCCTGCTGGACCGCATGAGCCTGTCTGCAAAGAACGGCTGGCTGGACGAGCAGGGGCGGGTGTATATCATCTACACCGTCCGAGAAGTACAGGAATCCCTCTGCTGCGCCGAACACAAGGCGGTCAAGCTGTTCCGAGAACTGGAGCAGCTCGACCTCATCGAGCGCAAATGCCGTGGTCTGGGCAGACCCAGCCTGATCTACGTCAAGGACTTTTCCTCCGGCTTGCCAAAAGCGCAAGTACAGAATTGCCCAAACAGCAATTCTGGTGCTGCTGAAAGCGCAATTCTGGTGCAGCCAAAACCGCAAGCAAATAATACTGATAAGAATAAGACAGAGCGGAACGATCCTGACCCTATCTATTTCGAGGGCATCCGGGAGCAGCTTGAGGATTATTTTTATCAGACGTTGGAGGTCGAGCTGCTTCTCCGGCTCTGCCCGGACGAGGAGGACACTATCTACCAGATCGTAGACCTGCTTGTGGACACCTGTTCTACCAAACGCAAGATATTGCGGATCGCCGGAGATGACAAGCCTGCCGAGGTGGTACGCAGCCGGTTTATGAAACTGAACGCCGACCACATCCGTTTCGTGCTGGATTCGCTGGCAGAAAACACCGCCCCGGTGCGGAACATGAAGCAATATCTGCTGGCAACGCTCTACAATGCGCCCACCACCATGAACCTCTACTATCAGAACAAGACGAACCACGACTTTGCGCGTGGTTCACCGAAAGCGGGGTGATGTTATCGCAAAGAAAGCTACGATTATCGCAGTCACCAATCAAAAAGGCGGTGTGGGGAAAAGCACCACCTGTGAGAACTTAGGCATTGGACTGGCAATGGAGGGCAAGAAAGTCCTGTTGGTGGACACCGACCCACAGGGGTCTTTGACCATCAGCATGGGCTGGCAGCAGCCCGATGAACTGCCCACTACCCTCTCTACCCTGATGCAAAAAGCCATGAACGACCAGCCCATTCAGTCCGGTGAGGGCGTTCTGCACCATGCAGAGGGCATTGACCTGATCCCGGCAAACATCGAACTGGCAGGGCTGGAAGTAGCCCTCGTGAACAGTATGAACCGGGAGAAGATGCTCAAGCAGGTGCTGGACAGTGCCAAACGGGAGTACGATTTTATTTTGCTGGACTGTATGCCCTCGTTGGGGATGCTGACCATTAACGCATTGGCGGCGGCAGACGCTGCTCTGATTCCTGTGCAGGCACAGTACCTGTCTGCAAAAGGCTTGGAGCAACTTTTGCAGACGGTGCAGAAAGTCCGGCGGCAGATCAACCCGAAGCTGAAAATCGAGGATATCTTGCTGACCATGACCGACAACCGCACCAACTACGGAAAACAGATCAGCAATCTAATTCGTCAGGCATACGGGAAGCACCTGAAGGTGTTTGAGCAGACCATTCCCCGCTCTGTCCGAGCGTCTGAAACCAGTGCCGTGGGCAAGAGCATTTTCCAGCACGACCCCAAGGGTAAGGTGGCAGAAGCCTACAAATCTCTTGCAAAGGAGGTGCAGGCGGATGCCGATCGACAGCGGAAACTTAGCTCTGAAAGGGCTAGATGACCTGTTTTCCACCGAGGAAAATCGACAGGAGGAGCAACGGGAACAGGTGCAGCAAATTCCCATCGACGAGCTGCACCCCTTCACCAACCACCCCTTCAAGGTGTTGGACGATGAAGCCATGACCCGGACGGTGGAGAGCATCGCACAGTACGGTGTGCTGGCTCCGCTGATTGCCCGCCCACGACCGGACGGTGACGGCTATGAGATCATCTCCGGGCATCGCCGCCAGTATGCGGCTAAACTTGCCGGGCTGGATACCCTGCCGGTCATTGTTCGGCAGATGTCGGACGATGCTGCTGTGATATTGATGGTGGATTCCAATTTGCAGCGTGAACACATCCTGCCCAGCGAGAGGGCTTTCGCCTACAAAATGAAGCTGGAAGCTCTAAAAAATCAAGGTGCTAGGTCAGATTTAACTTCGTGCCAAGTTGGCACGAAGTTCCGGGCAGATGAATCGCTTGCAGAAGATTCCGGCGAAAGTGCCCGTAATGTCCAGCGCTTTATCCGTCTGACCAACCTTATCCCGGAACTGCTGGACATGGTAGATGAAAAGAAGATCTCCTTCAATCCCGCTGTGGAGTTGTCCTATCTGGACGAAAGCCAACAGCGGGATTTTTTAGAAGCCATGCAGGACACCCAGAATGCGCCGTCCTTATCGCAGGCGCAGCAACTGAAAAAGATGGCACAGCAGGGAGAGTTCAGCTACGAAAAAGCCTTTGATGTGATGGGACAGGAGAAAAAGAGCGAGAAAGACACCGTGACCATCAAAAACGAGACCCTGCGGAAGTATTTCCCCCGCAGCTACACGCCCAAACAGATGGAGGAGAAGATTATCCAGCTTTTGGATGCGTGGCAGAAAAAGCAGCAGCGCCGCAACGAGCGCTGACCGTAACGTAAGACCCGATGGGGTCTTTTTTGTTTGCAAAAATTTGGAGGTAACGCCTATGAACAATACGATTGATTTCAAGACCGCAAAGACCATCGACAGCATGAGCAAGAAGCTCGACCACATCGACGATACCGTGACCGGCTTCTTCTCGGTCATGCACATGGCAATGAAGCACGAGCTTGGCAGCGCAGAGCCTTATTTCGCCGCAACCTCGCCGGTTCTGGACCTGACGGTTATCCGTCCTGACGATGCGCCGCACATCCTTGCCTGCTTCGATGAGGCAGATGAGGGCATCGGCATCTCTGAGAACGAGCCGCTGGGCTTCCGTTACAATCCCAAACAGGTCGTCAAGCTGATGGGCCAGCGGTATCTGGTCGGTCCGGTCATTTTTCACCGCTTCGATGAGGATGGCAACTTCGCATCCCTGACGATGTGTGATATGTACACCATCCAGAAATATCTGGAAGCCAAAAGTGTCACCCTGATGATCGACCGCGACAAGCTGACCTGTATCTGCATCGACTGAGGTGTGCCATGCTGAACTTTTTTATCGGATTCGCATTTTTTGAAGCGGGTGCTATTTTCGGATTCTTCGTGGCGGCTCTGCTGAACGCCGCCCATGCCGGGCAGGAGAGCACAATCTTTAAGGAGAATGATAATGGAACAGAATGAAAACACCCTGTCCGTGCTGAAAATTGCGCCGGGACAGTATCCGCAGCAGGTCGAGATTGATAACGACCTGAAGGCTTTGCAGCAGGCAGTGAGCGGTTTCATCGGCGCAAGCTACCTCATGCAAGTCCTCAATGACCCGGAGAGCATCACCGGGTAAAAAGCGTCCCACCGGGACGCGTAGCCTGCATTGAAAAATGCAGATCAAAGGGGTTTGGGGCACTCCCCAACAAGCATTTTGCAACGCAAAAATTGTTTTTGTATAGACGAAAACATTGCTTGCACCGGCTATGCGTCCTTTCGGGGTATAAACACCAAAGTTTGAGAAAGACAAAGAGGCCGCCCGCTGTGCTTGTCTGCACAGTGAGCGACCTCTTTATGTATGTTTTGACACCGCGCCCTTACAGGTTCGCGCCGTTCGAGGCAATCACGTCCCGGTACCACCAGCCCGAATCCTTCACGATCCGCTGCTGGGTGGGGTAATCCACATAAATCAGGCCGTAGCGGCAACTGTAGCCCGCCGCCCACTCGAAGTTGTCGAACAGGCTCCACACCGAATAGCCGATCACCAGGATGCCGTCGGCCATGGCGCGGGCCACCTCCAGCAGATACCGGTGGAGAAAGTCAATCCGCTGGGGGTCATGAACCTCGCCGTCCAGCATGACGCAGTCCAGGCCCGAATAGCCGTTTTCGGTGATGAGGATGGGCAGGTGGTACCGTTCGAACCAGAACTTGCTGGCGTGATACAGCACCTTGGGGGTGATGTTCCAGGCCGCCGCCGTCTGGGGGCTGCCCTGGTAGGCGTAGGCATCGTATTTGGAGGGGTCGGGGACGATGTCCACCGTGCCCTGGTAGCAGTTGTAAGCGTAAAAGTCCAGGGGCTGAGACACCAGGGCCCACTCCTCTGGGGTCATGGTGTACAGCTGGTCCCCGAACTTCTCCTTGGCCCAGGCGGGGTACTGCCCCAGGAATACCGGGTCGGCCCACCAGGTATTGGACATGATGTAGCCGGGGTAGTCGCTCAGAGACTTCTGCCGGGCCTTCTCCACTTCCTCCGGGGAGTCGTCCTTGGGCAGGCAGCAGTCCCCGGTGGGGGCCATGCCCACCCTGGTGCCGGGGCAGTTGCGCCGCAGCATCTGCACCGCCCGGCCGTGGGCCAGCAGGATGTGTTTGGTGATGCCCATCATGGTTTGGTCGTCGTTGTGCTCAAAGGGTGCGTGAACTCCTGCCACCAGCCCCAGGCCACAGAACATCTGGGGCTCGTTGAAGGTGAGCCAGTACCCCACCCGGCCCGCCAGGGCTTTGGATACGACCTCCGCATACTCGGCAAACCAGTCGGGGCTGGCAGGGTTCTTCCAGCCCCCCTGCCGGTAAAGGGCGGTGGGCAGGTCCCAGTGGTAGAGGGTCACCAGTGGCTGGATGCCGTTTTTCAGCAGCTCGTCGCAGAAATCCTGGTAAAATCGGATGCCCGCCTCGTTGACCTTGCCAATACCCTCGGGCAGCACCCGGGCCCAGCTGATGGAAAACCGGTAGGCCTTCAGGCCCATTTGCTTCATCAGGGCCACATCCTCTCGCCAGCGGTGGTAAAAATCAATGGAGATGTCGGCGTTCTCGCCGTGGGCGATCTTGCCGGTGCCGTCATGGACCAGGGTGTCCCAGATGGACTCCCCTTTGCCGTCGGCGTTCCAGCCGCCCTCGATCTGGGTGGCCGCTGTGGATGCGCTCCACAGGAAATCTTTGGGGAAGGTGGTCATAATCTGTCCTCCTTGTATTTCAAGAATCCCCCGCCCGGGGTCAGGCGGAGGATTGCGAAAAAGAAGTACCTGCCCCGGCAAACTGGGACAGAGGGAAGATAGCTTGTTAATGTTTTAGGAAGTGCAGCAGGGCCTCGGCGGAAGCCTTGGCGCCGCCCAGGCTCTTCATATCTGCACTGAACTCCGCAGCAGTGGCCTTGTAGGAAGGCTGGGTCAGCAGCTTGACGATGGCAGCCTTCAGGCTTTCGCTGGTGATGGCGTTCTTGTCCAGGAAGGCGCAGCCCAGCCCCAGCTTTTCGATCTGCCGGGCTGTGATGGCCTGCTCCTCCATCTGGGGGATGGCGATCATGGGCACGCCGTAGTAGATGGCCTCGCCGGTGCCCCCCATGCCGGCGTGGGTGATGAACACCGATGCTTGGGACAGGATGTCCAGCTGGGGAACCATCTGGCCTACTTCCACGTTGGCGGGGATGTCCTTCAGGCTGGCGGGGTCGATGGAACCCAGGGCTGCGAAGACGTTGATGTCCAGGTCCCGGACTGCGTCAAACAGGATAGGGTAATACTCCGGCCAGTTGTTGAAGGCGGTGCCCAGGGAAGAGTACAGCAGGGGTTTGCCGTTGTCGGGGGCCTTCCAGCTGCCGAAGGCGGTCCGCTTGCCGATCTGTACCCCGGTGAACACGAAACTGTCATCGAAAGTCTCGTAATTGGGAACCAACTTTTTCTGCATCATGACCAGGTTGAAGTCCCCGTGGCCGTCGAAGATTTCCTTGACGGTCAGCAGGCGGCAGCCATATTTTTCGGCATAGGTCTGGGCCAACTGCGCCGCGGCCTTGCGCAGAGGGTGGTCCGGCGGGCAGTTCTCGAACCCGGCAGCTACCGAGTAGCTGTCGTTGGAGGGGTAGCTGGTGTAAAGCATGACGTTGGCAACCTTGAGGTTGTCCGCCGCGATTGTGCCGGCAATGCCCGCAAAGTCGTGGACGACAGCGTCGGGTTTGTCGTTTTTCAGGGTGTCCAGCACAGTGTCGATGTAGGCTCCTGCCTCGTTTAAGAACAGGAAGGGCACCGCGGCGGCCACTCCGCCGTCATCCTCTTTCTTTTCGCCGTCCTCATTATGCTTGTCGTTTTCCGCCATCCAGGAGGGTACGGCGACGAACTTTGCCCCGGTGGGCTCGATGATAGTGCGGAAGGCTTCAGTGGTGAAATAAGTCACCCGGACGCCTTTCTTCACCAGTTCGGTGACGAGGGCCAGGGTAGGATTGATGTGCCCGAAGGCGCCCAGCGATACGAATGCGATATGCATACAAAAACTCCTTTCAAACAACAAAACAGCCATGCAGGCAGCGCAGGACGTTGCCCGCACGGCTGCGGGGAAAATAGGTGATGGCTTATTCTGTCAGGCCGTTGTTGGTGATCACTTTTTGATACCAGTAGAAACTGTCCTTTTTCACCCGGGCGCACTGCTTGGGGTCGGTCTCGGTGCGGTCCACATACACCAGGCCATACCGCTTGGCAAAGCCCTGATGGCTGGACACTACATCCACAAAGCTCCAGGGGCAGTAGCCGAACACCGGCAGTCCCTCGTCAATCATGATGGCCAGCTGTTCGATGTGCTCTTTGAGGTATTCGATGCGGTAGGGATCATGGATCTGGCCGTCCGGGCCCAGTGTTTCGCTATAGGCCATGCCGTTTTCGGTGACGATCATGGGCAGACGGTAGCGATTATAGACCTTGCGCATCCCAATATGCAGGCCCATCGGGTCAATGCCCTTATCCATCCACTCGGTTTTGCGCAGGTGGGGATTATCACAGATGTCGAAGGCGTCCGACACCCAGAAGGGCGGCTGGTCGTAGTTGACGGGACCCTCCTTGACTTTGGCGCAAATGCTGAAATAGTAGTTGATGCCGATGAAGTCGGGGGTCGAGGCTTTCAGCACAGCTGCATCTCCGGGCAGCGTCTGAGGGCAAAGTCCATGACTCTTTAAGTAGCTGGCCACATAGGGTGGATATTCGCCCCGGACACTCAGATCGAGCAGGTAGAACTCCATCAGTTCTTCGGCGTTCTCGGCGGCCAGAACATCCTCGCTGCGGCTGGACTGGGGATAGACCACCTGGATAGCACACACCGGGCCGATTTGGGCTTCCGGGTCGATCTGCCGCAGCAGCGAAATAGCCCGGTGCTCGGCCAGCGAGACATGATAGCTCATCTGGTAGATGTTCTGCAGGTTCTTCTGCTTGTCCTGCTCAAAGTTGCCGTTCATGATGCCGGCGGCGGTGGCGATGAGCTGTTCGTTCACTGTGACCCACCGCTTGACGCGGCCCTTGAAGTGGGTAAAGCAGACCTCGGCGTATTTCAGATAGGCGTCGATCATCTTGCGGTCGAGCCAGCCGCCGAAGGCGTCCACCAGCGCCTGCGGACACTCGAAGTGATAGAGAGTAACGAGCGGTTCGATTCCTTTTTCCAACAGATAGTCGATGAGCCTGTCGTAAAAGGCCAGCCCCTCGGGGTTGGGGGTGCAGGTGGCATCCGGCATGATGCGGCTCCAGGCAAAGCCCATCCGGTAGACCTTCAGGCCCAGCTCGGCCATCAGGTCCACATCCTCTTTCCAGTGGTGGTAATGATCGGCAGCCACCTTGTTGTCGGCGATGCCGGACCGGCCGGCACCCCGGTCGGTGGTGGCGGGACCTTTGCCCCCTTCGTTATAGCCACCCTCCACCTGAAAGGCGCTGGTGGATGCCCCCCAGAGAAAGCCAGCGGGGAAAATCATTTGTTTCATCAAATCCATAATACCAACCTTTTTGATTCTATTGTATTACGCAATCAAACGTCCTCCAAATCTTTTTTGGAAAAGCCAAACAAATAAGTCAGGACTGCTGCTACAATCAGGGAAGAGAAGGAAGCTACCACGCCAACGGCGATGTTGGCGTTGGTGCCGCCCACATAGCCCAGCAGAGACAGGAAGTTGGGGGAGGTCATTGCATATCCCCTGAGGTCGAATATGCCGGCGATGGCGCCGCCCACAAAGCCGCCAACGGCCATCGTTACAAAGCAACGGGTAAAGCGGAAGCAGATGCCATACAGAGTGGGTTCGGTGACGCCGCCCAGAATGCCGGAAGCGAAGGCTGCAAAGGATGTGCTGCGATCATCCTTGTTTTTCAGGCGGAGCGCTGCGCCCAGCGCTACACCGAAGCAGGCCCAGGTGGCAAAGTTGCCGGCGTTCATAGGTCCGCTGCCAATACCGGTTTCAAAGAAATCGGCCATCATGGGCATCATCAGGGCCAGGTGCATACCGCTCATCACCAGGAACTCCCACAGGGCGGCGATGACAGCTACACCGAACCAGCCGGTGGTCATACCGAACCAGGCAAGGCCGCCGCTGATGGCGTTGCCCACAATAGTGCCCAGAGGCGCCAGCAGGCAGAGGATAAAGGGCATGGAAATGAGCAGGCTGAGGAACGGAGTGAAAACGGTGGTCAGCAGATCGGGCATGAACTTTTTGACGATCTTATAGACCAGGCAGAACAGGGGCACCGACAGCATAATGGGCAAAACAGTCTGGGCGTAATTGGTCACAGTGGCAGGGATGCCAAAGACTGTGAACGGCTGCCCGTTGGTGGCAAAAACTGCGAAATCGGGCACCATCAGAATGCTGCCAATGAATGAACCCAGCATACCGTTGATCCCCAGTTGCTTGGCTGCATTGTAGCCTACCAGGATGGGCATGAAGTAAAAAGCTGCGTCATACAGGAAATCAAACAGGATGTACAGGTTGCTTTCCATAGAGTACAGGCCCAGCAGGTCGGGGCCAAAGATGGAATTAACGGCACGGAACAAGCCTCCGGCCAGCAGCACCGGGATCATGGGGGTCATACAGCCTGCCAGATAGCCCATGATATTCTTACCCACCTGCTTGGGGGTCAGCTTCCGCTTGGTGATGGCGGCATCCTGGGCGGCAGCAGCATCATCCTTGACGGCGGCGCTGGCGCTGATGCCTGCCAGCTTGCACAGTTCCTCATACACTTTCGGAACATTGGTGCCGATCACGATCTGGTACTGCTGGCCGCCGCGCACAACACCCAGCACACCGGAAATCTTTTTCACCTCATCGTCTTTGGGAAGGCTGTCGTCTTTCAGATACAGGCGCAGGCGTGTCATGCAATGGGTGGCATCCTTGAGATTGGCCGCTCCACCTACTGCCGCCAGAACCTGCTCGGCTATTTTTTTGTTGTCTGTCATTTTTATGTTCTCCTGTTTCAAGTCAGATCGTTGTAAGTGACAAGACGAATGTCCTGCTGCTCCAGCCAGGCACGGACCTCGGGCCGGCAGAGCATGGCGGCCTCCCGCACCCGGGGGGTGGTCATGGTGGAATGATCCAACAAGTAAGCATCGATGTATCCCGGATGGAAGACCATCAAGTCGCAGGCTCCCTCATGGGCGTGGGCCACTGCATCCTGGACCCCGGTGAAAGGGTCGGCCTCATAGGCCTTGAAGTCCCTGGGCATATAGGCATAGACCCGGGTATTCCGGAAGATTACTGCCTCGCCGGGACGGCTCATAGCAAAGTAGGGCAGGCCGTGGCGTTGGGCAACAATCTCCAGTCCCTTGAAGAAATTTGCGCTGGCCACTGCGTGTCCCTCAAAGTAATCCGGCTCCCGCCCGGTAAGGGCCTTGAACTGGCGGTATTGAGCCTCAATCTCCTCAATGACCTCCTCCAGAACCACAAAGTCCTGACCGGCTTTGGCGGCCTCCCGGTAGGCGCAACTGGGCTTGAATTCCCCTTCGGGGGTGCACAAGCTGGGAATGCAGGAAGGGTCGGTGAGGGGCCGGCCCACACAGATGTTGGTGTGCTGACCCAGGCATAGGGAATGGCCATGCAGCAGCCCCAGACCGTGGACGGCAGCTGGCATGTTAGTCATGACGCCCACAGAGCGCACCAGCCCGGCAGCTACGGTCGCCGCAATACCGTAATTTACCCCTTCCGAGTAGCCGAGATCATCGGCGCGAATCAGCAGATATTTCATGGTCTTAACCTCTTCCGTCACGGGATTTCAGCTCCTGCAGTTCCTGGTGTACTTCTATGAACTCGCTGGCGATGGTCTCGAAGGTATCGGCAGCCATCAGCTGGTCCTCGGCGTGCATCAGGAAGATATTGGTCTTCCAAGTCAGCCCCTGGCCCTGCCACTCCAGCAGGTCGGCGTGGCCGTGGTGCCCCAGCACGAAGGTTTCCTTTCCTTCTGCCATCAGTTCTTTGGCCCGACCAAAATTTCCCGCCTTGGCTTCCTGAATTGCTTCGATGTACATCCCCCGGGCGGTACCTACGTTGGCGATGATTTCAAAGGCGATCTCGGTAATGGTCTCCTGCAGCTGCTCCTCAGTCATGGCCCGGGCTTCTTCCACGGAAATTGCCATGGCTCAGCCCTCCAGCACCTTGCGGACGTGGTCCAGAACGGCCTTGCCGTTCATCATACCGTAGTCCTTCATGTCGATGACTTCCACCTTGTTGTTCGGCAGCTCAGCCTGGACCTCTTTCAGGCGGTAGCGGACCTGGGGTCCCAGCAGGATCATGTCAGCGCTCTTATAATTCTTGGCCTCAGACACCGAGTGGGCCGAAATATCGCATTCATAGCCCTCGGCCTTGGCTGCGTCTTTCATCTTGCGGACCAGAGCGCTGGTGCTCATGCCAGCAGCGCACAGAAGAACAATTTTCGTCATAGTTGGGTACCTCCGTATCAATCAGCAATGCAAAGCTTGGATTTATTGTTTTTGTTTCTTATTCCTCGGACTGCTCAGCGACTGCGCCGGCCTTTTCCTCGGCCACAGCCTGGTTGTCAGCGGCCTTGAAGAAGGGATACCAGATGGCGGCGCTCATGATGGTCATCAAGATCTGATAGATGCCGATCTTCCAGGAACCCTGGATTACACCGTAGATGAAGATGGGCATGGTGTTCATGCCGATCAGGCCGGTGGGGCAGGGCATCAGGCCCAGGGTGATGGCGGCCCATGCAAAGACCAGGGAGAGGATGGGGGTGACGATGAAGGGGATCAGCATGGTGAAGTTCAGCATCAGGGGCATGCCGTAGACCAGGGGCTCGTTGATATTGAAGATGCCGCAGGGCAGGACGATCTTGGAAAATTCCTTGTAGCGCTTGGACTTGGCAAACAGGAACATGACGATCACCAGGCCCAGGGTGCAGCCGCAGCCGCCGTTGCAGGCGAAGTCGTACATGGAGGTGTTCCACATGTGGGGGATGGGCAGGCCGGCTGCAGCGGCAGCGGTGTTTTCGGGCAGGTAAGTGAACCACAGAGGGTAGAGGATAGCCAGCACGGTGTAGGAGCCGTGGACGCCGAAGAACCAGAGGATCTGAGCCAGCAGCAGCAGGATGATAAAGCCGCCCAGGCTGCCGGTGATGTTGGCCAGAGGGGTCTGGAGCAGGGCGTAGACGGCGTCGATGACGTTGCCCCAGGGGGTCAGGGTGAACAGGCCCCGCAGCAGGCTGGACACCAGGGCGATAGCAGCCCCGGGGATGATGGAAGTGAAGCACTGGGTGACGTTCTCAGGGACGCCGGCAGGCATTTTGATGGTGATGTTCCGCTCCACCAGGGCAATGTTGATCTTGGTGGCCATGATGCCCAGGATGAAGGCTAGGAATACGCCGTGGCTGCCCAGGTAGTCCAGAACGACGACGGTACTGCCGACCTCGTTGGTGGCCACGGGCACCATGATCAGGTAGGACATCAGGGACATAAGGCCGTTGTTGAAGGCCATCTCATCGTGGCCGAAAATCTTAGCCCCGGCGTAGCCCACACTGAACACCATGAACACGCCCATGAAGTTCATGCAGGCATTGTAGACGGCGTTCAGGAAGGCTGCGATTCCTGTCGCCTGGATGAAGCTCTGGTAGGGGTCAATCTGGATGCTGTTCAACAGATTGAACACTGCGCCGATCATGATGATGGCCATCAGGTTTTGGGAGCCTGTGCCGATGCAGCGGACGTATCGGTTCTGGGCGAATGCGGTGGAGATGGGCACCAGTGTGTTCTCAATGAACCGCCCGATGGGATTTTTCTTTGTCTCCGTCATGGGAAGATTCCTCCTTTTTTCTTGAAACGAACGCTTTGGGAAGGTAGCAGCTCTGCAGATTCGCTTTTCCTTCTTGCACCAAAAGTATATCACATTCGGCATTTGATTTGGTTACAAGCACAGCTTCAGCCTTTCAGGGGGGCCGTTTCCATTTCACGTTTTGAAAAGCAGAAAAACATTTTTGCTGGTTTTTGTGCAATTTGACCGCACGAAGCCCAGCGCCCCGGGAAGCCAAATGCTCCCGGGGCGCTGGGTTTTCTGTGGCTCAGCCGTTCACCTGACGGGGGTATTCAGGCCCGTGGACAGCATGCCGTTTTTCAGTTGACAGGAACCCAGGCTGCAGGGTCTACCAGATCCCACATCTTGGCGGCATCTTGGCCGAAGTAACCCACGCTGTCGTAGGTCACGTTGGCCACATGGCCGCCGATCAGCAGGCCTTCCACCATGATATTTTCACCCCATCCGAAGAAGGTGAACAGGCACTTGCCGCCGTCGGCAGTGGTGTAGACGTTCACCGTCACGTCATCGCCGATGGGGAACCAGTTGACATGGATCTGCTGAGTCATGGTGTACTCAGCAGGGATCTCGCCGGTGAAGGGAATCTCGGCATAGCCCATCACCTTCTGCATGTACAGGTCGCAGGTCTCCATCCAGGTCATGGAAGAGGTGCCCTCCATGCCGGCGCCGAAGCCGTGGCCGTTCAGACCGTAGACATGGAGTTCGGGGTCCAGGCCCAGGTCATAGGTCTGTTTGAACAGCTCCAGGCTGCCTTCCCACTGGTCGTCAGCACCCACGGCGATGAACATATGGGGCAGGTTGGGGTTCTCCGTTTCAATAGGGGCGCCCGAGTAGATCAGATGGGCCACGTCCACATCGCTGTTGACGGCGTCCACGGCGTCGCAGACGTAGTCAGGGTCAAACTGGCTGGGGGTGATGTTGCCGTAAAATTTTTTCAGCATGGTGCGGATGTTGCCGCCGCTGCCCGAGTAGCCGGACACAGCCAGTAGCGAACCCTCCAGGTCAATGCCCCACTGGTCAGAATAATATTTTACCATACGGACAGCCCGCTGCATATCCATGACGATGTCGTCATTGTTATAAGGCGCCACCCGGCGCTGGAGCAAAAAGCAGTTGTAACCCAGCTTGTTGAACTCGGGGCAGACGGCGTAGGCCTCCACCGGGTTGCTGCGGCTGGTGTTGCCGCCGCCGGAGGCGACAATGATGGTACCTTTGGCCGAGCTGGGATCATCCAACAGGTAAGGGATCAGGAATGGCTGGAAATCGGCGTTGTCGTAGACCGACTCACCCTCGTAGTTCACCAGAGGGAACTGCAAATCCTCCGCCAGGGTGGTGACAGGCATATCGTCGCCCCACAGGTAGATCACTTCGCCGTTGATGCCGTCGCTGTAAGGCTTGAGCTGATGGTCAGCCAGGGCGGCAATGGCATCACGGGCTTCCAGGATCTGCTGTTTGTTGGCGTCGGTCAGGGATTCGGGATGAAGGCCCATCATGACGGTGCCTGCGCTCTGGGCCGCATCCCAGGCATCTTGGGTGTACAGGGTGGGATAGTTGCGGACCATCTTGTAGTTGTAAACCTGGGTTTCCCACTCAGCCTGCCAGTAGTTGGGGTCGGATTCAGACAGGGTGTTGATTTTGTAAGGGGCCTGACTGTCGAAATGCCGGGGGATCTGGATGCCCAGCCAGTCCAGGATCTGGGCGCAGTTTTCGCTGGAATCCACCGACTGGGCAGAAGGAACAGACATACCCCCGGGGCTGACCGCAAAGGCGGACGCCGGGATACCCATCATCAGCCCGACTGCCAGGACGCTTGCCACCATGGTTTTGACGCTCTTGTTTTTCATAACAATTCCTCCTTGTATCTGAGATTTGCATACTACAGGTCATGCAGGGCCGAAAACCATCACCTCCCGCAGGTTTCCCGAAGCCGTTTTTTCACACGGCCGATTTGCAGTTCACTTGCCTTTGGCCCATCATGCCACAGGCTGCCAGTTGTTCTGGTCAGCGGCATTGTAGATGGCCTGGGCGTCATTTGATTGATCTCCTTTCTTTGCAATCCGCTCATCTGTTTTTTTCTTCCAAACACATAGACTGTGGAAAGACGGCTTTTCACTTCTGCAATTTCAGTCATCTTGCACCAAAATTATAACATGTATGGAATACAATTTGGTTTCAAATGCATTTGCTCTGTTTCAGGAGCTGATTTTCTTTTTCAGTTTTTGAAAGATCGAAAAAAGTTTCAGCCGTTTTTTGTGCAGACCGCAAAAAAAGACCGCGGTGCGCTATGCGCAACTGCGGTCTTTAAAATGGTATTCCTTATTGAAATGCTTTGTCGTAGGCTCGCAAATACCCCATCAGAATCAGGTCGTTGGCCATCAGCGCCGCATATTTGCCCACATCATTGCGATTGGTCGTGCCGCACTGGAGGATGAAGTCTGCGGTGTTGAGATAGGGGCTGGCCAGGTTTTGGGTGATGATCAGCATCTTGCACCCGCTGGACAGGATAGCGTTGCAGATGTCGGGGTATCGGGTCAGATAGCTGCCGCCCACACTGCAGATGATGGCAAAGTCCTTTTCGGTTAGGCTGCGGGCGCATTCCAGCTGGGTGGCATAGTCCATGAACAGCTCCACATAGCGGCCCATCATCATCATTTTGCTCTGGAAGTAGTGGCCGATGTCCCACAGGAAGTGGTGAGAGAAGTAGGCGGCTTTGCCGCAGTCGTGGAGCGTCTTGACAATGTCGGGGATCACCTGGGCATTTTCGGGGGCAATGGTGGTGTAGATATTGCCGATCAGAGCGTCCCTGTAGGCGCTGATGGCAGTTTCTTGGTTGTTGTGGAGCATAGTATAGAACTGGCGGGAATAGTCGGTCCGCATGGTAAAATCCCGTTCCATCCAGGACTGAAACTCCTTGAAATTGTCCATGCCCAGAAACCGACAAAAGCGGGAGATGGATGCGTTGGAAGTATAACACAGGTCTGCGATCTGGCTGAGGGCCAGCCCCTTCAGCTGGGAGTAATTCCGAAGCAGTGCCACTGCTATGTCGTAGTTTGCGTCCCGTTCCGGCGCCGAGCTCACATAGCTGAGCAGACGGTCCAACAGGGAGCCCATCATTTTCACATTATTCATCCCTACAGCCCTCCCTGCACCATTTGTTCCAATCGGATTTATTGTAACACACCCGTCAGTATTCTGTCAAACCCAAACTTTCCCGGGATGCAGGCCGTCAAATCCAGCATGACCACCGGTCGACAAAATCCAGATTCCGCTTTACAGTATCCGTCAAGCAAAGGCTGATGAAGGCAGACCACAAGTTCTACAAGGCCCACGGCATCTATGATTTCCACCAGAAGCAGAAAAAGCGGATTTTCCAGATGAAGCTGGTGGGGGCCATCTTGACTGTCTCCCTTCTCTCCAGAAAAAGATGAAGGGACAAATAAACCAGTACATCATCGGGTCCCATGAAAAAGTGATCCAAGAAGCGAGGCAATCACTATCGCTGCCTCAGAGGCATTATAAAAACACCTCGTTCAAGCAAACAGCCTGCCGGTCCAATATGACTGGCAGGCTGTAATTTTGCTTTGCCCGAAAACTCAGGCCTTGTAATAAGTTTGCCTGGGGCTGCCCGGGCGATCCGGGATCGTCATCTTCAGTTTGCTTGTTTCCACCAGCGGCAGTACATACTGGCGGATAGCATAGGAGGCCGTCTTAATTCCCAAAAAGGCAGCAATTTCCTGCCGGGTGCGCGGAACTGTGCAATAGGAAAGCAAGTCCGTCTGTGCCCCATCACAACTCGGTTCTGCCGGCTCCATGGAATGACGGAGAGTCACCACAAATTCTCCGCGACGGTTTTCAAACAGCGGCTCAGGCAAGCTATAGGCCGCCGTTCCAGCAAGTAGCGCTGAAGAACATCCTGATTCAAAGTGGACAGGCTGGCCCGCTGGATGGGGCGCTCATCGTCATGCAGATGCTTGCGGAAGGCTTCATAGCTGTACAATTCATAATCGGTCATCGGCAAGTCTGCATCGCCTACCCGGATATAGGAGCCTTTCATCCGGCCAGCACCTTTATAATAGCAGGGGCACTCGGATAGATCGATGGCAGGTATTTCTGCTGAACAGACCGGTAGCCCATCCACTTCTGCAAAAGAAAAAGCAAATATCAACCCGTAGCCATGCTCAAGTCTCTTAGAGGATGAACTTTTGGCCTGGCTTGAAAAGTCTAAGGAGGACGAAGTCAAATCCCGATGGCCGCTATCGCTGCTCACCCTCAGGACAAGCCCCATATCGGGCTGGTCGAAAACACTGAATCCAATTTTTATCTTGACGAACTGGTAGACTCCATACTTGAGGGGACTCGATCATTTCCATTCAGTTGAGCAGCGTAACTAGGAAGATGTCAGAATCCGAGTAAAACACCGGATTTTGGGCGACTTCAGCGTAAGAGTTGAGAATCCGGTCGATGCCGCTGCCTCGCTGCTCCATGAAATTCAACTGTAAAAATACATCCGAAATAATTTAGTTTCGGCGCATGATGAGCAGCTTGCCGCAGAAAAGCAGCGCACCGAGCGTGTGCCCAAGCGCATTCTGACCGAGGAAGAAATGTCGGCTCTGTCCGACCGGCTGATGCAGGTCACCAAGGGCATGACCATCACGGCGCGCTACTTCAAGGAAGACACCGCCCACCCGGAGATTCCCGCAGTGGGCAACTACATCACCCTGACTGGCAAGGCAGACCGCATCGACCCGGTGTTCCGCACCTTGCAGGTGGGCGACACCGTAGTGCCCTTTGAAGATCTGGTGGAGGTCAGTGGGGAGGGTATCATGGAGATCGACCAATATCTCGGCATCTCCGAGGAATAAAAAACGCTGGGAGAAATCTCCCAGCGCAAGCAGCCCTAATCACGGTACCGATATGTGCCAGGCCAAAGCGGACCCAGCACCCACAACCAAGGCAGTGAAACCGTTCTCGTCACTTTTAATACCGTAAGCACCAGCGTTAAAGCAAATAAGAGGGTCATTGCAATTATTTCGGAACGGTCAGGTTTCTTCTCCATACGCAGATCACCTCGAAAATCCGGTCACATCTGCGAAATAGTATAAAAGTCAGTATGCTTCATCCGGTTCGGTAGGTGCTGCGGTAATATCGCGGTAGAAAGTGGCCCATGCAGCTTCCTCATAGGGGCGTACAAAAAAGAAGCCAATGCTCAATGGAATTGTCAGCAGAAGAACAAGAGAAATCGCCAGAGCCTCTGAACCGGTGAAATATTTGAGAACCAGAAAACCCTCGGCATACAGTGGCACCGAACAGAGCAGCTCCCAGCCAATGAAGCTGAAATCCAGACAGAACAGCCGCCATTTGTTGCCGTCCATGATCCGCCGGGATTCTGTGATTGCTTCATTTGCAGTCAACGAAGGATGCTCTGCCATGATGTAAGGTGTCATCGCATAGCTGTATGTTTTCACGATTCCCGGAATCACCAACAGCAGCGACCAGAGGGCGATGTACAGACCCTGCAGGAATTTCATGCAGAAGCCATCCCACAGACGGTCTTTCTGAGAGAACAAGTCCGAGATGGCAGCATCATTTCCATCTACAAGGTTCAGATTAAAATGAGCATATCCCAGTTGAACTGCACCGCCCACGATCAGTTGGAGGACTGCCCACAGAACAATGCCGGCAAGCAGAACAGCAAGCAGCCGACCGCCGTTGGGCTGGGAGAACAGTTCAAAATGGATGTCCTTTGCCTGATTGGAATTGGATACGGCACTGTTGGAACTGCTCACAATGGTAGCACCGAGCGCACTGGCGGCAATACCTGTCAGAACAGCAGTTTTCCATTTTCCGCGCAGAGCATCGAGAGCGAGCATACGATAGTCGGCAGATATTTTCATAAAAGCAACCTCCTGTCTGAAAATGGCAAGTATGTGTGAAAAGGAATATGATATGCCACTTTAATTTAGATACGTTTGAAACGCTGAAAAAATTGCAGCATGAATGAAAAAGAGGCTGTTGCACCGGCTTTTATCCGTGTGCAACAGCCCCTTCCTTTACTTCAGCAGCTTGTCCAGTTCATCATATACGTCGCTGGATTTGTTCGTTGAAATAGCAGTACATTTTGATGTCACTTTGGATTACCTCATTCTTGGGAAAGTAGAAACCAAAAAGGAACTGGAACTCAGCAAAAAAATCCATGACCAGAAGCAGATTATAGAATCATTCGGTAAACAGCTTCTGGCATTTGCTGCAATGGAGATTGAGGCCGAATCTGCTTGATCAAACGCTTTACTGTTGTAAACCGGAACGATTGGTTCCGGTGAAAATGGCAAAACCGGAACTACTGGTTCCTAACGAGAACTTCAGTTTTCAAGTACACTATGGTCACAGCAAGGGCAACACCCCAGATGGGGAGAAGCCCGGAGCTGTAAGACGTACCTTGAAAACTGAATATCATTCCCTCGGATAAAACAATGAAACTTCCGTAATTCGCGGCCCGGCTATAAAGAAGGCGGGGTGGCTGAAAAGCCAATGAGAGGAAGGGTGCAATCCCCCTCACCGAGGTGTATTCCAACCCCCACCGGGCGTCGAGGACAAATAGGGTGGGACACTTAAAACAAAAACTTCAAAGCCCACCACCGGGATTCTTCTGAATCTAGGCAGTGGGCTTTTTCCATACCGAATATTCATTCTGATGACACGGAGGTATTGATTATGAGCCGTACTTTTACCCACAAGACTGACGAATCGACCCTGACCACCCTCTGCCCCCGCTGCCTGAATGCCTTTCGGAACACGCGTGGCATTCGCGTCCGCCGTGCAGACCCCTATCAGCTCACCAAGGAGCCTTGCACCTACTGCCAGACCAACTTCGGCTACGATTACTACAGCCAGCCCACCAGCCCGAAATCCACCTACTTTAAGAAGGGACGGTTTGATGATGAATCTGAATGCGCTTAAGATCGACCCGGAGTTTCAGGGCAAGATCCCGCCGCTGAACGCCGAGGAGGAACACATCTTAGAGCAGAACATGATTCAGGAGCGGCGGCTACTGAATCCACTCATCATCTGGAACGGCTACATACTGGATGGACATTCCCGGTATCGCATCCTCAAGCATCACCCGGAAATCGCTTTTGAAGTGAAGGAAATCCAGTTGCCCGACCGTTACGCTGCACTGGCATGGATCTGTCAGAATCAGTTGGGGCGCAGAAATCTTGACCCGGAACGCCGGAAGTTCTTGATGGGGAAAACCTACGAAAATGAAAAACTTTCTGTGGGTGGGTCAACACATAGAGAACATGATGAATCCGGGAAATTCACCTCATGTAGACAAAATGTCCACATGAGGTCGACCGAAAAACGAACTTGTGAACGTATTGCCAACAAAAATGGTGTCAGTTCCAAGTTTGTGCAACGAGCAGAAAAATACGCAAAAGGCGTTGATGCGGCGGAAGCTGCCGTCCCCGGTGCAATGGAGGAAATACTGACCGGGCATATCAAGGCTACCGATGCCGAGATCACCGCTTTGGCGCAAACCCCAAAAGAAGAAATCCCAGCCATCATCAAGGAGCTACGCAAACCCAAGAAGGACCGGAAAGCAAAGAAGCCGATAAGCCCGGAAAAATCCGATGTTGCTGCCGACGATGCTCCTGATTCCAATGAAGTCCATACCGAGGATGAAATTGAGCCAGTAAGCAATTCGCCCCCGGATTTCAAAAGGAGTATCCAAGGTCACAAACGCTGTCTTACAGACGAAGATCGAAAACGACTTCGGCAATCCATTGACAACCGCCATCATAAAACGACCGTTGCGAACGGCTCAATTATGATGTGCGAAGTTCAGGGCGCAAAGGAGGACTTTATCCGCCGCTGGAATCTCGTATTCAAAGACTATCCCGATGTTTTTGAGGACAACGACTGCCGAAGTGCCATTCTTTCTCTGATTGATGACACTTCAGCCTATCTTCAGACGATAAAGGAGAGAGTGCTATAGAAGGATAGGAGGTCTGATCGCAATCATACCAAAAGACTGGAAATACCTCAGAGGGGACATTTACTATGCGGACATGGAGCCGCACATCGGCTCGGAACAGGGCGGCACCCGCCCGGTAGTCGTTCTTCAAAACGATATAGGAAACCGCTATGCGCCTACCCTTATCGTGGCAACGGTGACTTCTCGCACCGAGAAAAAGAGATATCAGCCCACACACGTTCTGATAGCCCACAATACAGCCTTTGAGAAGCCGTCTGTGGTTCAGCTGGAACAGAAAATCTTCACGATAGACAAAAGCCGCATACAGCGTTTTCTAGGGCGGATTACGCAGAATGAAATGCAGGAGATCGAGAAAGGCGTTGTTTCAAGTCTTGCTCTCGCTGAAATCACATCATAAAGATATATTCTACACTCCATTATAGAGAGGGGAGGAATCTGTTTGGGTGAGGAAAATCTGAATCCCCGTGATGCGTACCGTGTGATGCTCCGGGATTACCCGGATGTATTGAACATCGACCAGATGTGCGAGGTATTGAGCGTCAGCACAAAAACCGGGTATGCGATTCTAAAAAAAGGGAGCGTCCAGCATCTGAAGGTCGGACGCACCTACCGCATCCCCAAGGCACATCTTTTGACTTATCTCATCGGATTCGCACCCGGTAGTACTGTCCGGGCGTGACATCCTTGCATTCTCTCCTGCCGTTGGGTACACTGATGGTGTCAGCGGCAGAAGTTACATATTCAAGTGGATGCAAAGACAGGAGGTAACACTATGGTAGCAGGGCATCTGCAAGAAAAAAACGACTTCTACTACATCGTTCTGAGTTACAAAGACGCAGACGGAAAGCGCAAGACCAAGTGGGAAGCCACCGGTCTGTCCGTCAAGAGGAACAAGAAGAAAGCCGAGGCTCTTTTGCTGGAACGTCGGCGGAACTTCATGGTTCCCACCGCACCTGCGGAGATCCGCTTAGACGATGACATTCTCTTTTCGGATTTCATGCTGAAATGGCTGGAAGTTACGAAAAGCACTATCCAGATCACGACCTATGCAAGCTATCAGGGAATGGTGGAGCGCATCATCGTTCCGTATTTCCGCAAACGCGGCATCAAGCTGGTAGACCTGAAAGCGACCGACTTGCAGGATTTCTACACCAAACAGCTTGAACGGGTCAAGGCAAATTCGGTGATCCATTACCACGCAAACATCCACAAGGCATTGAAGTATGCGGTCAAAATCGACCTGATCCCCACTAACCCGGCAGATAAGGTCGAGCGTCCGAAGAAGAATGAGTTCAAGGGCAGCTATTACAGCGCCGAAGAGATCCATGCTTTGACGGAGATCGCAGAGGGCACCAAGCTGGAGATCCCGGTTCTGCTGGCATCCTTCTACGGCCTGCGCCGCAGCGAGGTGCTGGGGCTGAAGTGGGATGCGATTGACTTTGAGGAAAACACGCTGGAGGTCAAGCACATCGTTACGCAGGCATCCATCGACGGCAAAAAGGTTCTGGTACAGGCAGACCGTGCAAAAACGAAGTCCAGCCTGCGGACGCTGCCTCTTGTGCCGCCCATCCGTGACCGCCTGCTGATGCTGAAAGGTCAGCAGGAAACCTACCGCCGCCTGTGTGGTAAAAGCTACAACCGGGATTATTTGGGCTATCTGTGTGTGGACGAGATCGGGAACATCATCCGCCCCAACTACGTTTCCGAGCAGTTCCCGAAGCTGTTGGAGAAAAACGGTCTGCGTCCTATCCGCTTTCACGACCTGCGTCATAGCTGCGCCAGCCTTCTTCTGGCAAACGGCGTTCCCATGAAGCAGATTCAGGAATGGCTGGGTCACAGCGACTTCTCCACCACCGCCAATATTTACGCTCACCTCGATTACGCTTCCAAGCTCTCGTCTGCACAGGCGATGCTGGAGGGGCTGGGCTATGGCAATGCGTCAGCATGATGCCATACGCCCCAAAGACAGGGTGGACGGGCGATGTTCCGGCAAAAAAGAATGGACAGACGAATAAAATTCATCTGTCCATTCGATTTGGCGGAGCATCAGGGAGTCGAACCCTGGCACCGGTCTCCCGGCCTATCGCATTTCGAGTCTTTGAATCGGTTGGATGAAGCTGGTCCCTCGCGGCTGTCATTGGCAGCTGAGGGCATTTTTGTAACCTCCAAAAAGGCACGTCACGCCGCAATTTGCAGGCAAAAATCAGCCGCTTTTTGCGAAATGACGTTAGAAAAATCCTTTTTCACACGGGTCGTCAGCGGCTGCATTTCAGGTGTAGTTGTGTTAGATGTCCGTTAGAATTATGCAGTGCTGCCGTTGCTGTGCCAGCTCACAGCAGGCTTCCCTGTCTGAACGCAGCGTTTCCCGAAAGCCGGGAGATGCTGCGTTTTCTCTTGCCCGCATTGGGCTGAAAGGGAAGCCGCCATGTCAACATTCCACGTCAATAAAAACGTCAACTACACCGTCATGAGCAACCACCATCTGCAGGATAAGAGGCTGTCCCTGAAAGCCAAGGGACTGCTGTCCTATATGCTCTCCCTGCCGGACGATTGGGATTACAGCCTGAAAGGGCTGACAACCGGGTGCAGGGATGGCATCGACAGTGTGAGAAGTGCGGTTCACGAACTGGAAGATGGCGGGTATCTGTGTCGGAGCAAAGTCCGTGATGCCCGTGGCCGCATTATTGACTACAACTATGAAGTCTTTGAACTGCCACAGAAAGAACGGATTGAAAAACGCCCTGCTCCAGTGCCAAATTCACCATCATCGGAAAATCCAATGTCGGGTTTTCCAACGTTGGAGAATCCAACACAACAAAATACTAATAAACAAAATACTAAAAGACAAAGTACTAATCTATCAGGGCCGACAGGCGAATCCGCAGATTTTGACCAGATGGAAGCACAGGTACGGGAGGAGTTCCGGGAACGGCTGGAAATTGACGCCCTTGCCCAGCGGTACGACCCCGACAAGCTGGAGGAACTGCTGGACAACATTGTGGAGATGTACTGCTGTCCTCGGCAGACCCAGTATGTCGGCAAGCAACCGCAGACCACCAAAGCCATCCGGCTGCGGCTGGACAAGCTGACCAGCCAACACATTGAGTACATCTTCGATGTGATGTCCAACACCACCCAGCCCATCAAGAACATCATGGCCTATCTGCGCACCACCATCCTGAACGCCCCCACCACGATGGAGCACTACTATCAGGCGCAGGGCAACTGGCTGACCGCACAGAGCCGGAAGAAGTGAGCGTCGTTTTCCACAAAGGCCGCAAAACGCGTTGAAAATGCAAAGGAGAATTTCCATGAAGAACACGAACACTGTCCGCACCGAGATCCATTACGCACAGGTTGGGGAGTATCAGCTGCCCCTGTTCACCCTGCCGCAGACCAATGATTCCGAACCGCTGGGCAAATATGGCCGGATGCGGCTGGCCTACCTCAAAACCCAGCGCCCTGTGCTGTATCACCAGATGCTGCTGAACGGTACGCTCTGGCCGCATTTGCAGGATGCCCAGAAAACGGCCTGCGCGTGGCTGGAACGCACGATGACCACTCTGTTAGACAAGTACCCCGCGCCGGACAAAGAGCGTGCACAGCTTCTCTGGGTGGCGCACATGAATGGGCTGAAAGCGCAGGCTGAAGAGGTAGTGGTGAGGGAAGTCGTGTATGCAGAATGATTCCTGATAGCATCCGAACGGTATCAAAAGCCGATATTTTGGATTTTATTCTTGATTTTTGCGGAATATTTGCAAATTTCAAAATCAAAATTTGACTTTCTGCCCAGAATAGAGTACACTGGATTCAGAAAATCATCTGGGAGGAATCGCGATGCTGCTTCAATTTTCAGTCACCAACCACCGCTCCATCAAGGACACGGCTATTATCAGTTTGAAAGCATCTACGGATAAAAGTCTGTCCGACTGCCTGATTTCGCCGGACGAGAAGAAACAGCTTGTGCCAGTGCTTGCACTGTACGGCGCAAATGCAGCTGGAAAGAGCAATGTTCTCCATGCACTCCTGCTCATGCGGGAAATGGTCTGTGGCCGATATGCCAAGCTGCTCAAAGGCGAAGCTCTGCCGCAGGAACCGTTTGCCTTTACAGAGCAGCCTCCGCAGCCCACCAGTTTTGAGGTCATCTACTTCTACAACGGCATTAAATATGCCTATGGCTTTTCCTTCGATAAAACCCGAATCCTGACCGAGTATCTCTATCACTGGCCCAATGGCCGGGAGGCTCTGATTTTTTCCAGAGAAGGCAATGGTTATCAGTTCCGCGAGAATATTCAGGAGCAGTTTACCCTTGCCGGACGCACCGCAGAAAACCGGCTTTACCTGTCCAGCTCCAACGAGTGGAACTGCCCCCAGACCGAGAAGGCCTATCTGTGGTTCTTTGAAAAGCTGACCGGTTTCATGGGAACCGAAATGCGGCTGGATGCCACCTTGTCTGCTATCCGGCAGGGCGGCTCTGAAAAGAGCCGTATCCTGCATGAAATGCTGTATGCAGACCTCGGCATCAAAGACATCCGCATTACCGGCTCCAAAGACGAACCGATCATCTCTGCCCTGCACACGTTGGAATCCGGGGACGGTGCGTCCAAGGGATTCTGGCTTCCTCTGGGGCTGGAATCGGTCGGCACACAGCGGTTCTTCTCCCGCATCGGGATGTGGCTGGCCGCTCTGGAATCCGGGGCTGTTTTGGTCGTGGACGAGATCGAATCCAGTATGCACCCGCTTCTGACCCGACATCTGATCGAGATGGTACAGGATGCTGCCATCAATACGAACCACGCCCAGCTTATTTTCACCACCCACGATACCGGGCTTCTCGATCTGACCCTGCTGCGCCGGGATCAGATCTGGTTTGCAGAGAAGGATGAGAGAACGATGCAGACCGATGTTTATGCTTTGACGGAATTCTCCCCGCGGAAAGGCGAGAACATCGCCAAAGGCTATTTGCAGGGCCGGTATGGGGCGATTCCGTTCATTGGAGGGGATGCAGCATGGGCAGAATAAAAGAGATCAGCCGCAAATCTGTCCACACCAGAAAGCGCAATCCGGTCGTGTATCTTATCTGCGAGGGCAGCGAAACGGAGATTCGCTATTTCAAGCGTTTCCGCAGTCGAGGATGCAATATTGACATTATCCCGATTTCTTCTCAGTACAAGTCTGCCGACAGGCTTGTGCAAAAGGCCAAAGCAACGATGGGCAATAATCCATACTACCCGGAAGATGGTGACTCCATCTGGTGCGTATTTGACCGTGACGATAACTCCAACGAGGTTCTTCTGCGTGCCAAACAGTCCGCTCAAAAGGAAGGCTATCATCTGGCCTACTCCAATCCATCCTTTGAGCTGTGGTTCTTACTGCACTTTGTAAATCAGCAGGCAGAGGTCGAAGATTGTCAAGCACTGATTCCCTTGCTGAAACAAACAAATAGAATCCCCGATTATGAGAAGAACAAGGATTACTTTGACGTTTTGAAGCCTTTGCAGGCAACTGCAATTCAGCGAGCGAAAGCTCGTGCCTGTCAAATCCAGTGCCAAGGCATCGAGCCGATTTCACGGCAGAGCAATCCGTTGACAACGGTTTGGGAACTGGTAGAGTATTTGAACTCTAAAATTTGAAAATACAGCAAAGCCCACAGGCTAGATAGCCTGTGGGCTTTATTGTAGTCAACTACTATTTTTAAGATACAGGAATCAATGCCTCATTTGGCTCATACCAATCATCCGGGATGAGTTTTTTATCGTCTTTCCACCAGCTCTCTGTGACAAACTGATGGGACTGATCTTCTTCTCCGGCAGTATGATCTACCACTATGACCTGCAACTGGCCATGAAGTTCCTCCGTCCTGTCAATTATGAACTTGTACATTTTATTAACTTCATCTTCGTCTATCTTTTGTTCATCAAGTTCTGAAGGAAAATAAACCTGCGAGGGCTGATCGAGAAAAAGAAATCTTGGAACAGGACGATTTGATTCGATAAAATAATATTGGAGTGCAAAATAGGTTATAAGATGTACTCCAACCCAGTTGGAGCCACTTCCTAGTTGTTTTAGCGGCACAGGGCGATCTGATTTGTCTACAACTACAGTCATCTTGTTCAAGTCAAGTCTATAGGGACTATCGCTATGCTCCAGCTGCAGCTCTTCTGCCCATTTTGTCATATACTGCTGTATCCGCGACAGTGCTGACTGCTTACGCTCCTCAACAGAATCTCTATTTAGCGCACCATCTATTTCATTTAGTCTCTCCTCAATCTTTTTTATGTGCTGCTCTTGAGCTTCCGATGTAGCATCATTCTGCACACTTTCAAGCCAAAGACTAATCCGACCAATAACTTTTCCTCTACGGACGTTCAAATCACGAAGTTTTTCTTTTTCATCTTCCTGCTGGTATAAGCTATCAATCTCGGTTTTTAATCTTTTTATTTCTTCTTGCTTCTGTTGTTCATCATTTTCCAACTTTGAAATAAAAGTTCGCAACTTTGGTTGTTCTCTTGTAACGCTCTCGATCGATTTATCCAAAGCAGTGATAGATTTTTTTATCATTTCAACACTTGGAAGAGGTTGTGTCAATTTTCCAGAACATAATGGGCATTCTCCCGGATTAAAGTCCAATTTCTCAAACAATCCGATTGATTCAAGTCTTAGCTTTTGGTGTTCAACTTCACTTGTGTAACCAGTTGTTTCTCCCCAATAGCGTTTTGCACTATTAAGATTTTCTTTGATTTCATTCAAATCATTTTGAGCTTCATGCAGTTTACTTTGCAAGGAGGTCAATTCGTCCATTCCATCGTCAAAATCTTCCATACTTGGATTCCACTTTTCAACACTTTCAAGAACGGATTGCAATTTTCCATAGTTTTGATAGTCAATGGGAATATTTGCATCAAGCAAGCCGACCTGTTGCGCTTCTGTAATCAACACAGCTGCTCGTGTTGAACCGCCACCCATCAAGTATCTATTCTCTTCAAGTTTTCGCTTTTCAATAACCAACTTCCGTTTAAGAATGCTTCGCTCATTTTCTAAAGCCAAAGCCCCTTCACTAACTGCACCTAAAAAATACGGGATAGTATCCTTAATAGCCTGTGTAATGAAATTCTCTGACTGGCGATGAAACAAAAAGTTCTTGGCTGCAATTTCGTCCTGTCCTTGAAAACAATAATACAGCGCATGTCGAATGTTTGCAGCCAACGACTTTCTGCTTTGACCTTCTGGCGGAATATTCAAATTTTCAGAAATTCCTACTCTTCGGGTAAGTGTTTCTTCTATTCCGTCTACATTTGTGTTAGAAGAAAATTCGCCCGTTTGTGGGGATTCGATTTCTTTGCCTACTTCAATGTAACAGTCACTCGTTGTTTGCTGTCCTTTTTCTGGGTTCTTTCGAGCCACAAAAACTCGTTCATCTTCAAATTGTAAAAGTAATCCGTACCAGTCAACCGTATCTCGCACCACACCATCGGCAATATTACAAGATAATCCACCCATACAGTAATCAATAATATCACCAACAGCAGATTTTCCCGATTTTGATTTTCCAGTAATAATATTCACCGTTCCAAGTGAAAAGGGTAAATGGCGGACTTTTCCATTGCGTCCATACAGCACAAGTTCTCGTATTTGCATCATGGTCTTACCCCCAAACTGATGTAAATGTTTTCGACTTTCCCAGCATCTTCAAACCACCTTGCGATATGTGCACATTTCGTAAGGCATTCTGCAATTTCAGAATCGGTATACTTTTCTCTATTCAGAATTTTCGACCTTGGAGGAACTTCCAGTTCGCCAGATGGTGTCAAAATAATTTTTCTTGTCTGAAGTAGCATTTCAACCGCTTCATTTGTAATAGGAATCAACTCCCTCGCTCTTTGAGGAAAGTCTATCAAAAGCTGCGGATTTTGTTGAGCCCATATATGCAGATGTGTTCTACTGGATATTATAGCTCTCGTTTCTTTATGTAAGACCAAGGGTAAAACCAAATAAACCAGCGGAAATGGAAATGCCCGATGCGACTTTTCGTTGTACGCCCGAATCGTGGTATATAGTATTCTTCCGCAAAAGGCTGGATTGAGAAGATATGCGATTTCCCTTGTTCGCATTTTCCACTCTTGCATATCCGCCGCCTCCTTTTATATGCCCAACAACTGTTTTAGACGTTCTTCAAAGTCGATATGCCAACCCACTTTCCGTTGGTCAGCTAATATATGATAACTTCCTCGCATAACGAAGGGCGCTTGACACTTTTCTCGAATCCGAATATCTTTCTCTTCCATTTTAGTAAGAAGCTGTTTTCCTGCTTTTACTTTTTCATCTTCTGCAAGATTCGGATTTTCCTCAAGTGCATCTGCCATTATCGCAAACTCACGTTCCCATTCATCAATTAGCCGTCGCTCGTATTTATCCAATTCATCAATGTATAGCAAATTATTTCGTACCCAACTTGCACGTTGATTAAATGCACGATAATAGTCATTCACTGCAACTTTTAGGTGATGGTTTCCAAGACAAATCAATTTTAGCTGCTGGTAAAATGTTTTATCATCAGCACTCATTTCATCAGCTTGAGTATAGCCCAAGTCAAAAATATCTATAGGAAGATTATCATTCGCATATTCTTGACTTGTAGATACGACATAATTTATAACTTGATCCTGAGATATAAATATTGGCGTATCCGAGTAAAGCCCTTCAATGACTTGCCTGTACCACCAACCTTCCAATCGCTCCATGACTTTATTTTCATATTTTCGGGTACAACTAATCCGAACCTGCTTTCGAATCCTCTTTTCAACATCAATTATATTATTTGCATTATCGAGTACATAAATTTTATTTATTAAGCATTTTGCAAGATTCTCATCCGCCGACAGAAAAGCCTCATAAAACCTTCTATTACTTTGACTTTCGGATTCTGTGCAAACGTCTTTTAAGGTCTGGTACAGAGCGTCCACCATATCGGGAGTCCTTTTTATACCACTGTCCTTCTTTAACGAAGCTGCAACCGTATTGTCAGGTGCAGAAGCTGTTGTAATAATGAGAAAATTCGTTTCTGCTATTAAATCAGGAGATTCGGAAACCAAATCAAGCCAAACCTTTAATGTTCTCCATAAATCTGTACTCTTATCTGTAAGATTTCCGGCTTTGTTTACATGATGTTTCAGTTGTACGAGTTCTTTTGGCACATTTCCATCTATAAGTGCAACATCATCGAACTTTTCTATACTTATTTGAGAATTGGAGTTATCATCATCCAATAACAAAGCTAAGGCATATCGCACTTGATAAAGATAGCCAATCATTTGCTCAGATGCTTGATGGTTAGACATCTATGACCACTCCTTTCCAATCTTAAATAGTTATGTTTATTTTGTTTCAACAAATTTTGTCTAACGGAATAGTCTATCTCTTACAACTCCCTCAACAGCGTCAAAAACTCATCAAATCGGTATGCGCCCTCCATTTGCAAATCCTTATTCTGGAACACCATATAATAGCGGTATGCCTGCTTGCCAGCGGCATCCTGCCATGCACGACCCAGACGAATTTTTTCTCTGGACTCTGCATTTTCCAGCTGGTCGCCTTTGGTTTCAATCAGAATAATCTTTCCACTGGTCGTGCGGACGATAAAATCCGGGTAATGGTTGCGGAATCCGTTCAAACAGAACGAAAACTTGTTACGCTCCGGGTTGCGATGCCACCAGCGGATATTGTCCATGTTGGTCATTGCCAGAGCCATTTTATATTCCAGACCATCCATCTTGCCCTCGGTCTGGTACAGGCTCTTGCTCATTGAAGAAGTGCTATCCGGGAGGGTTATATACTCCGTCAACTGAAAGCGGGGTTCACATACGATTTTCTCCGTTTCCAGCCACTTGTAGAAGTTTTCTCGTGCAGTTTCCTCTTGAAGCTGCATGACGTATGCACGAATTTTTGCTGCAAAGTTAACAGGCATCCGTTCCAGCGCGTCTAGCTCTTCGCGGTTCATATTATCCACGATACCATCGACATAACGCCGCAGTTCATTGTCATCCACCGCGTTCATCTTGCAAAGGCTCTTGTGGATAATATCCTTGCAGATACGCAGTTTATCCTCGCCCGGAAGCAGTGGAAACTGCCTGTTCATGTACTGCTGATAATCATCTTTCAGCTTGGAGATACGCGGTGTCGTGGTATCGCAGTCTTCCAAATCGACCTGCGCCAAATCGTCGTCCAGATGGCCGAAGTCGATTGCGCTGGGTTTTCCCTTCAACGTAAAGTTGCTGAGCAGGTTTTCCTTTGAGAGTTCTTCGCTGTCGTACAGCGAGAAAAGCGATGGCTGTACTTTTAGGCAGAATTTCGGAAGTTTGAGGGTGTGAACATCCTCCAAAAACTCTGGGTTTACATGAGAGGTATCCACTTTATCCTGCACCTCCAGCGGCAAATCGCTCAACGGGTCATTCTGGTGCTGCTGCATAGCAACATCAAAATCGTTCTGTTCCTTTTCAGAGCGGTCAAAAATATTCTGCACCGAGGGAGAAACACTTGCCTTTGCCAAGGTGCTGCCCAACAGTGTCGGGTCGAAATCAAAAAACTCTTCCTCTTCCGCCGATGCCGCAGGCATTGCTTCGTTTATCGGCTGTGTCGGGAAGATGGTCTGCTCCACTTTGGGCAGCGGCTCGACCGGGGCAGCTTCTTCCTGCACACGGTAATCGTGGTCAGTGAAGCCTGCGTTATTCAAGCCCTTGACGATGCCGTCCAGCGTACGCTTGAAGTCCGCAGACGAGGTCAGAACATACGAAGTATTCAGAATCGGAGAAGAATGTTTCCGGGTATAGGGCAGGCGCAGAATACGCCCCACGATTTGCTCCACATCCACCTGACTGGTGCGGTTCGCCAGCGAAGCAAGGATATACGCAAAGGGGCAGTCCCAACCCTCTTTCAAGGCATTGACTGTAATGATAAAGCGAATTGAACACTTTTCCGACAGCAAGTCCACATTTTTCAACTCGTTGATCTCCGCCGTCTTGATGGCAATTTGCTCTGCTGGAATGTTGGCTGCAATCAGGCGTTGGCGCAGTTTTTCAAAGGTCGTTGCATTTTCTGTGCTCTTGGGTTGCGCCTGAAACAGCACGATGGGGCGAATGTAGCTGCCACCCTTTTCGTAGGCATCTTTTGCGTGAATTTCCAGTGTCCGCTGCATCTCGATGGCATCATGCAGCACATCCTGCTGGCTGTTGCGGTTCATCACAATGACAGGCAACTTGACCATGTTCTCGCGTTTCAAGTGAATCGCATCCACAATGGAGATGATGTTGCTTTCCTTAGTGGGCGTTGCCGTCAGATCCAGCACAAAGCAGGGATTGAAGTTTTGCAGCATCTGCTTGCTTGGGTTACTGCGCGCATGGTGGCTTTCGTCTACAATGACCAGCGGATGCAGCTGATTAATGACCTGCATCAAGGCGGTCGGGTCGGTATCTTCCAGCGGCATATCAGGTTCGCCCAGTGCATTTGCCAGCGCAACAAGGCTGCTGTTCTCCTGCTTGGCCTTGAGCCGCTCCTTCTTGCCACGGAACGAATCGTAAGACAGCACCATAATGGAAAGCTGCTCGTTGACCGCAGAGATATTGAAGTGCTGCCCCATCAAAAGCTGTTCTTTGGTATACACTTCTACACGGCTGCCAAAGGCAACATCAATTTTCTGGCGGTAAGGATGTGCAGGGTCACGCAATGCAGCCAAGGTTTGGGTCAGGATAGCATCTGACGGAACCAGCCAAACCACTGCACGGCGTTTTACCACACCCAGTGCGGAGAAAATCGGCTCGATGGCATTTGCAGCCAAAAATGTTTTGCCGCCGCCCGTAGGAACTTTCAGGCAGACATTTGGCACACCGGGCAGAATATTCTGATACTTGGGCATTCCGCCAAATCCGACTTTTACATCTTTCTCCTGCCAGAGCCGAGTATAGGCCGTTTCGATGTTCTTTGTCTGCATCAGAATTTCCAGATAGCGTTCCAAATCCCGAATGACGGCTTTCTGATAATTTTTCAATTCCATAAGAGCCGTCCTCCTTACACCCGCGCAATGTCGCGCGGAATTTTCTTAAACGTAATACCAAACCGCAGCAGGTCATTCTCACTCAATGCACAGCGGTCAGCATAAATCAGATAGTTTTCCGTTTTTTCCGGGATGGTAGACAAAAAAGCATAGTCCAACACGCACATCTGGTCGGGCTCATAGTAGAAATAGTAAGCGGTGTGGTTGTTCTCACCGAGGAAATACGGGCTTCCGTTCTGTTGATTCACCGCAGGTTTCTTCGTTTCCGTATACCAGATGTAGTCACGGATTTTGTCTGTGCCGATGCTTTCATTCAGGTTGCCATCCGGCAGAAGCAGCCGCTCGCCCAGTTCGTAGTAACTGAAATTGCCACCAGTGCCTTCTACGGCGTTCTTGTCTTTGCCATAGCCGTTGATCACACGCTTCACACGTTCAGCAGTCGTAGTATCGGCGTAGTCGCCCATCTCCACCAGAATAAACTTGCGGTGTCCTCCATCCGCTTTGTTCATATTCAGCACCGCATGGGCAGTTGTTCCAGAGCCGGCAAAGGAATCAAGAATCAGCGCATCCTCAGAACCTGCAATCCTCAGCACAAATTCAATAAGGCGGCGAGGCTTAGGCGTGTCAAACTGCGCCTTCCCGTCAAAAATCGTCAACATTTCTTTTTTTGCTTCATCTGTATGACCAGTTTCAGAAAACGGCCAGAAGTTTGTAGGAACGCGACCTCCGACATTATCAAGATATGTTTTTCTACGAATTCCACCTTTTCCACCTTGACCAAAGTAGAACAATGGCCACTGTCCGCGATTATAAATCGCAGCTGCCTTTTGTGCAGCATCTTCCACGCTGTCAGATAGCATGATTGCTTTAACACCACTTTTAACCTGCGCTTCTGACACTCCGCATATTGATGCTCTTTTCTGAACATCCGCTATCTCGCGCAATTCATACTCGCCCCACTGCGACATGATTTCAAACATCTGATCCTGTCCTAAAGACCAGCAACGTCCATTAGACGGGTAAAGAAGTACGCCTGTAAATGGATTCTGAATAGCATAAACCATTCCTTGATGCGTTGTAGCTCCGGGTGCAAAAGCATCTGTGCTTTTCCATGCACATACATCGTTATCCGGGTTAGAGTAACGTGCGTTCATTTCTTCGGTACGAGATAACTTGTTGGGATTCCATCCTGGCTGTTTGCTGTATACCAGAATATGCTCCACCTCGTTTACGATGCCTTTAGAATCATTTCGAGTGGAGTAAGTGCGCTGCCACGAAATATTGGAAACGAAACAGCTCGCACCAAAGATTTCATCACAGATGGATTTCAAGTTGTAAAGCTCGTTGTCGTCAATGCTAATAAAAATCGCACCATCATCCGCCAGCAACTTCTGCAGCAGCATCAGCCGAGGATACATCATGCAGAGCCACTTGTCATGGCGTGTCAAATCCTCGCCTTCTTTACCAACGACTTCGCCCAGCCACTTTTGAATATGCGGATCATTGACATTATCGTTGTAGCACCACTTCTCATTGCCAGTGTTGTAAGGAGGATCGATGTAGATGCACTTCACCCGACCCTCATACTGCGGCAGCAGAGCTTTCAGGGCTTCCAGATTATCGCCGTGGATAATCATGTTATCACTGCCGTTGTCCTCGGTGTGCTTGCCCATTTCGTCAAAGCTATACTGACGCTCCAACACACGGAACGGCACTTCCTGATGATGATTGACAACTTTGCTTTTTCCGATCCATTCCAAAGTAGGCATGGTGTTTTCTCCGTTTCTCTGTGAAAGTTCTTTCACGTTTAATAATAACAAGTTGGGCGGCAAAGCGCAACGGTTCCGGCAAAGAAATACAAGTTTGATGAACAAAATTGCAAGTCGCAAAAGCGTTTTGCAAAAAACGCGTAGCCTGCATCCGTCGGATGCAGTTCAAGGGTTTGGGATTTCCCAACAAGCATTTTGCAACGCAAAATGGTCTTTGTATATACGAAGACCCTGCTTGCTACGGCTATGAACGCCTTTTGAATTGCAAAATGATTTTTCAGTTGCTATACTGGGCTTATCAAAGTTTTTTCGGGAGGACGTCGCAGTGACCGCACAGATAATGCAAATCGGGAGCAGACCTTGCCGCATTTACGGCGAAGCCCATGCAGAATACCTACTGCTCCAAATGACAGGCGAACATGAGCTGCAAAGCATGGAAAGCGAGATTGCCGCTATTGCACAGAGTGCGCACCACTTTCTGTTTGCGGCCGTGCCCGTGGAAAGCTGGAATGATGCACTTTCTCCGTGGAAGTCTCCTGCAGTGTGGGGAAAGCAGGGTTTCGGTGGCAATGCTGCGGACACCCTGCGCTTTCTGATGGAACAGGTCATCCCCATACTGAAGCAACAGTTTCCTCTCCCGGAAAACGTCAAAATCATTCTGGGCGGCTATTCGCTGGCCGGGCTGTTTGCGCTGTGGGCATCCACCCAGACCGATTTGTTCTACGGTGTCGCCGCCGCCTCGCCCTCTGTTTGGTTTCCGGGCTGGATAGAGTTTGAACAACAGCACCCGATACAGACGCAGCACATTTATCTGAGCCTTGGCGACAAGGAAGAGCACACGAAAAACGCCGTCATGGCTGCGGTGGGCGATAACATCCGTGTCCTGCACAGCCAGCTTACAGCGCATGGAGTAGACTGCACCCTTGAATGGAACAGCGGCGGGCATTTCAAAGGCGCCGATTTGCGTACCGCAAGGGCATTTCAGTGGGAAATGGAGGAACACGCATGACAATTTTGATTGATGCAGATGGCTGTCCGGTGGTCGATTTGACGTTACAGATTGCAAAGCAGTTCTGTGTTCCGGTTATCATCCTGTGCGACACCTCTCACCAGATTGAACGTGAAGGTGCGCAGACGCTGGTGTTCGATAAAGGAGCTGACAGCGTGGACTTTGCGCTGGTCAACCGGGTAAAGCCGGGTGATATTGTCGTAACGCAGGACTACGGGCTGGCGAGTATGTGCCTTGCTAAATGCGCACGAGTGCTGAACCAGAACGGTCTGGAGTACACCGCCGACAACATAGACTCTCTCATGCTGCGGCGGTACGAAAACAAGAAACTCCTCCGTGCCGGGAAGTACCCCAAGGGGAGCGCAAAGCGGACGAAGGAGCAGGATGAAGCATTTGTCGCCACACTGACAGATATTTTAGCGAGCATCTGATTTCCTGAATCAAAAATTTGAATTGCAACCGCCGCCCACTCTTTCTCGGAGTGGGCGGCGGTTGTTTCTTGTTCGGCGCATCTTGTTTTGTTAACTTTCTGTTAATTTTCAAAATGAAGGTTGTCAACCAGCCTTTCTCGATGCCTACCAAGTGAGGGAACGCGCTCAACCTTCAATGAAGGCAAAAAAACAGCGTCAACACCCCCCATTTCAGGCCGCTTTTTCTGTTAATAGTAGAAACGCTTCTTTGAAGGTCAGTCATTTGTGACCTTTTTGTTAATTCTCAAAAAGATGGTTTCTTTTGGTCTTTTTCGTCGGCTACCAAGTGAGAGGACTTTTTCAAAAGTGGAGATTCGGCCTCAAGAATTACAACTCAATTACAATTTTCCCTTCGATGCTATGAAACAGGCGTTCTCGATGCCTACCAAGTGTAGGGCATCTTTTTCAAGACCATTCTCGGACTATTATGACGTTTTGTTTACAAAATTGCTTGCAATGCTACGAAATGGCCTTTTTCATCGGCTACCAAGTAGAAGGATGTTTTTCGTCCGTCAAAGTCCAGAAATCTTCCATATGTTCCTTGACAAGTGAATAGTTCAATCGTCCGGTACTTCACAAAAGGTACTTCTGTAACTCGCAGCCCGGTCATAACGAAGACGGGGTGGCTGAAATGCCAATGGTGCGGTGCAAGCCCGCCGCCGGACGATTCCCCACTCCTAGGGAAGTCGAGGACCAATATGGGAGACCTTAACTTATTAACGCAGACGGGTTTGAACTTATCTGCGATGGGGGAGTTGGAACTACTGTCAGCTCTCTTTACATTGCCACCTGACCGCAGCTTTGCTGCAAAGGATATAACCGCAGGTAACACACTTTTTGACCTTAGACTACTTATGCTGAAGGAGTGCCTATGAAGTTTAACAATGCCTATTCCCAGATGTTTCCCGGCTACCCCGATGCCGTCAGCCTTCAGCAGGCTGCGGAGATGCTTGGTCTGAACCGCCATACAGTTGGGGAACTGATCCGTTCCCGCCGCCTGTTTGCGCTTAAAATCGGCCGCACCTACCGTATCCCGAAGCTGAGCGTGATCGAGTTCCTGCTCACCGGGCAGAGTGCGTTTCCGGCTGGAAATCCGCCGCTGGATGTGGTATGCTGTGATTGCAGCAACGGACAGCACGCCTGTTAAATCACAAGGAGGTTTATGATGAAAACAACAGGGTCTGTCCAAGAGAAAAATGGACGTTTCTATTTCGTACTCAACCTTTACGATGCCAAGGGCAAACGGAAGATCAAGTGGATCTCCACCGGTCTGACCGTGCGCGGCAACAAGCGCAAGGCCGAGGCTATGCTCCACGAAGTCCTGCTCCGGTATGACGAAACGGGCAAACTGCCCACAGGCCGGGGCGGTGCCTACGAGAAAGTAGACACCCGGACGGCAAAGCCCATCCCTGCGCCGATCAGATCGGTCAGCAAGTCAGAGATGCTGTTTCTGGATTATCTCAACGAGTGGATTCAGATTCACAAGGCATCCATCCAGACCGCCACCTTCATCAGCTACAACCAGATGATTCAGGGGCGCATCACGCAGTACTTCAAACCGCTGGGTCTGAAGCTCTGCGAGGTCACACCGCAGGTACTGGACGAGTTTCAGGAGAAGATCCTGCTGGATGGCTGCACCACCAACACCGTTATCCACTACCACGCCATCTTCGGCAAGGCGTTCAAGGATGCCGTGCGCAAGGACTATCTGGAAGTCAACCCGATGCTGAAAGTGGACCGGCCCAAGAAGAACAGCTTCCGGCCCAACTTCTACACCAAGGACGAGGTCCAGCAGCTGCTGGAAGTCTCGCAGGATGACCCGCTCCACCTGTGCATCCTCATCACGGCCTATTACGGTCTGCGCCGGAGTGAGGTGCTGGGGCTGAAATGGTCGTCCATCGACTTCGAGCGGAAGTCCATGACCATCAACCACAAGGTCACGGAACAGCGGGTGAACGGCAAGTATGTCCCGGTCGTCAGCGACGTGATGAAGAACAAGACCAGTTGCCGCACCCTGCCGCTGATCCCGGCTGTGGAAGAAGAACTTCTGAAGCAGAAGGAAAAGCAGCAGCTTTACCGCAAGCTGTTCAAGAAGAGCTACAGCACTGAGTATCTGGATTTCGTCTGCACCGATCAGGAAGGCAAGCTGATCCGCCCGAACTTCGTGACGGAGCACTTCGACTGGCTGCTGACCAAGTACGGGCTGAAGCACATCCGCTTTCACGATCTGCGCCATAGCTGCGCCAGCCTGATGGTGATGAACGGCGTATCTATGAAGCAGGTTCAGGAATGGCTGGGGCACAGCACATTCTCGACTACTGCCGATATCTATGCGCATCTTGATTACAAGAGCAAAGAAGGTTCGGCAGGAGTTATCGCTGGGCTGTTAGAAACGAAAAAGTGAAAAGGCCACTATGATTTCTCATAGCAGCCTTTGCCAAACGTGTATTTATGTAAAGGTCTATTAGACCAGTATAATCGCATGCGGGACTCGAACCCGCGACCCCAGCCTTATCATGGCTGCGCTCTATCCAGCTGAGCTAATACGGCAGAAAAACGCACTACCGAGCGAAATCGTTCGATAGTGCGTTCTGGCGGAGAGAAAGGGATTCGAACCCTTGCCCGGCGATTAACCGGCTACCGCATTTCGAGTGCGGACCCTTCGACCTCTTGGGTACCTCTCCGTATACATATCAGATAATGCTACAATTTGTATTGTAATATTATCTTGATTCCGAATGATAAAGCTGTTAGAATATTGTTAGAAAACGCATCGTTCAGACAGGTTCTGAAGCCTGTCAGGACATCAAAATTGACGTTCCCTCGTGTGATATGGAGACATCCAGCGAAGCATCCACTTGGATTTCGAGTCGTTCTCGTTACGACCGCTTCGATACATCTCCAAAATAAACCTTATACAGTATAGCAAAAAAGCCGGTTGTCGTCAACACTTTTCTCCATGTGCCGTACAAAGGCGCGGTGCTGCGGCCCGAATCATCCGCACACAGTACAAAACAGCCTGCACACAAAAACAGACCGCTACACAAAGTCTTGTGCAGCGGCCTGCGGTCATAGTTCAGCTATGATATGCTCAGTTCTTGCTGGTGCTCTGATTTGCGATGAATTCGTCGTACACTTCCTTGGTGATTTCCCAATTCATGGAATACTCGGAATTCTCGCGGATGGGGATGTACTGGAACAGTACAGTGTCGTCATCCTTCAACTCGGGGAAGTGGTCGGCGGCCAGATGGATAGTGACGAGCTTATTCTGCTGGATCAGGCTGTTCTCGGCGTCCAGGATCTGCACACCGCCGTTGTTCATGCTGAAGTAGCGCGATTTGCCCTCAGAATCCTTCACGGCAATCGAGAAACAGTCTGTGACAAGCCGGATGGGGTTTGCACGGGCAGACTCAATTTCCACCTCCAGAGTGCAGGTGCCTTTCTCGATCTTCATGCTTTTCAGGCCGGCAATGACCTGCAGATCGCTTTTGACCGCGCCGGGCAGCGTTTTGCAGACCGGGTTTTTGGGATCCTGATATTCACAGCCGCCCAGCAGACTGGCACCGGCCACAGCCACTGCGGTGGCTGCCGAATACTTCAGGAATGCGCGGCGGGAAAATGTATAAGACATGGCTTGTTCCTCCGTTTTTTACCAGTATGTTCTTCCGGCTGAAGGGGTCAGGTCGTGGAGGGGTCGGAGAGATCCGGTTCCAGAACCTCTGCGGCCAGCTCCCAGTTGGCGTTGAACTCAGGATACTGCAGGTCGGGGTAGAAGGTAAGGGTTACCGGACCATCGGTCAGTGCGTTCAGACCCCTTGCCATTACATGGTAGGTAACGGTCTCGCCCTGCTTGACCTGATGGCTCAGTGCATCCGGGCTGGTCACCTCCAGCTTATTGTTCTGGTCGGCCAGATATCCGTCTGCCTTCACGGCAAAGTTCGCCTTGGTCAGCTCCAGCGCGTTTTTACGCCCGCAGGTCACTACCAGCCGGAACAAGGTGGTGTTGGTCTCTTCATCGTATTCCACCCGATCCAGCGTGGAAACCACCTCCAGCACCTTGTTGCTGGTACCGGGGGCGTGCTGCACCGGAGCGTACCCGCCGCAGCCGGTCAGCAGACTGCTGCCCGCCACAGCCACAGCGGTAAGGGCGGTATATTTCAGGAAAGAGCGGCGGGAAAATTCCCCAGTCATATTCGTTCCTCCTTTGGGACACATCAATACAGATTCTGCCATAAGGCACTACCTATACAATAGGCGAAACAGAGAAAAATGTCAATGATTTTTCACAAAACAAATGTGAAGATTTTGTGGCAACATCGCGCATTTTAGACGAAGCTTAAGTGGTTTTTCTGGTGATTTTGTCAGCTGCGGATCACGTCAGAGGCATTCATGACGAAGGTCAGGCTCTTGCCCTCCAGGAAGGTGGGCACATAAGTGACCTTCAGCTGCTTCCAGTCCTTGGGCACCATGAGCATCAGCACGATGTAGGCGCTGCCCTGCGGGGGCAGGCTCTCCACATCGGAAAAGCTCTGGGAATTGGCGTTGTACAGCGAGATATTGGCGCAGCAGGCTGCGGGCTGGCCATCACAGACGGCGGTAAAGTCCGGGGTAGCGGCGGCCATGGCCTGAAAGTTTGCGTCCACGTTCTCCAGCGGGGGCACGGGGTAGGCCTCGTTGATGGCGTCAATGCCCTGTGCGCCGATGGCATAGCTCTCGGTCTTGCTGCGGTTGACGGTGGTCACCCGCACGCCCAGATACTCGTAGCCCGCCGGCTGCACGGGGTCCTGCGTCAGGTGGAACACGCTGGTCAGCTGCACGCCCAAGCCGTTCCAGTTGCGGACGGTATCGCCGACCTTGACCTCCACCACAGTGTCGTTGCCATTGGACTTGCAGCCGCCCAGCAGGCTGGCTGCGCCCAGTACGGCGGCAGATGCACCGGTGCACTTGAGGAAGCTGCGGCGGGAAATAACAGTAGACATAAGGTATATCCTCCTTGAAGGGTCAGTTTCTTTTTCTTCTTTCTCTGGTTATACCGTTTCCGGCGCACAGATGCAAGAGCTCGGGCCGATTCTTTACAACAATTTCACAAGCGGGGTCACTCCTGCGGCGAAAGCCCCTTGACATGGGTCTCGCTGGTCTTGACCAGATTTAACAGACTGGGCGTGTACAATGGAAATTCCCGCGTCAGGCTCTCGGTGGTCATAGCAAGGCAGGCGGGGTCCTTGACGCCCTCGCCGCCGTTCACATCCTGCCCGTCCAGCAGCGCCTCCACGTTGGCTTCCGCCATTCGCATCACCGCATCGGAATAGCCGTGCCAGCGGTGGGGCTCAATGCTGAACATGCTGGAGGCGTTGTGCGGCTCCGCAGAGTAGAGCAGCCGGAACATCTTGGCCACCGCCATCATCAGGTAGGCACTCACCTCGGTGGTCAGAGCCTTGCTGTGGCACTGGCCGATCTTGGCGTAGAGCACGTTCAGGCTGTTAGAGATAAGCTTTTTGTTCATGGTGGGCAGCACGCTGCCGTGGTAGACGTTGTCCTTCATCTTTTCAGGGTTGGGCAGATCCTCGGCAGAGAGCATCATGCCGTTGCGCTCGGCGCTGCGCCCCAGCAGATAATCGCAGGAAACATTATAGTAATCTGCCACCCGCACCACAAAGTCCAATCCGCACTCGCGGATGCCTTTTTCGTAGTGGGACAGCAACGCCTGAGAGACCCCCAGATCCTCTGCCGCCTGCTTTTGGGTAATGCCGCGCTCCTTGCGCAGCAGCTTGATGATACGATTGAACTCCATGGTGTGCTCTCCTCAATGTCCGCAGGATCTGTTTTTTGGTAACATCCTTGTTTTTGGTTTACAACAGGTTGATTATACACATTGGAAAACGACTTGTAAAGCAAGAAAAATGCCGATATTTTTCGTCTTTTTTCGTCATTATTGTCAAAAGTCTTGCCGGAGACCCCACATCTATGCTAAACTATGGGTATTAACACATAGATTTTGTGTTTCCGCTGCGGCAAAAAAACGACAGGCGTAGTGAAAGCAGGTCTTTTTCGAAACAAAATTTTTTCAAAGAGGTGGTTCCATCTTTCTGCAGTTTGTGCTATAATCTCTTTTTGGCGACTGTTCTTGACCGGCGCACAAATCTGCAAAGGACAAGCCAGACGCTATAAAAGGTAATATACCAAGAATAAGAAAGAGGAAACTTCATCATGAAACTCGAGCGCAAAGTCCGTCTGTGCAGCGCTGCCGCTGCTGTCCTGATCGCCGCCATCGCCCTGACCGGCTGCGGCGGCTCCAAGACCACTGCTTCTTCCGCAGCCGCTTCTTCTGTGGCTGCTTCCACCGCTGCTGCCACCAACAACAGCTGCGGCGAAGGCGTGACTTGGGCACTGGCTGACGGCACCCTGACCATCAGCGGCAACGGCCGTATGACCAACTTCACCAAGGACGCTCCGGCTCCCTGGGCTGATCAGGCTGACCAGATCACCACCGTTGAGGTGGAAGGCACCGTTACCAGCGTAGGCGCTACCGCCTTCAAGGACTGCACTGCCCTGACCACCGTGAACATCGCCGACGGTGTGGAGTACATCGAGGCCGGTGCCTTCAACGGCTGCACCGCTCTGACCGAGCTCAACATTCCCCTGAGCGTGGGCTACATCAAGACCGGCGCATTCAAGGGCTGCACCGCCCTGACCAGCGTGACCATCCGCGACGACTGCCGTCTGGACATGAATGTGTTCCCCGATACCGTGGAGGTCAACTACGCCGAGGGCTAAGCCCCATCCGTGATTCTGAACCAAAAGAGGTGTGATCCATGAAAACCTTCAAGCTTCATCTCATCCGCCACGGCATGACTGCGGGCAACCTGCAGGGCCTGTATATCGGCAGCGGCACTGACCTGCCCCTGTGCGACGAGGGCCGTGCGCAGCTTGCCGAGCTGAAAGAGCGGTTCGTCTACCCGCAGGTAGATACTGTTTTCTCCTCCCCCCTGCTGCGTGCGGTGGAGACCGCCAACATCCTGTTCCCCGGGGCTGCCCACCAGTTTACGGTGCACGATCTGCGGGAGGCCGGTTTTGGCAAGTTTGAGGGGCGCCCGGTGAAGGATCTCGTCCACGACGAGGACTTCAAAAAGTGGATCACCCCGGGCTCCGGCTATCTGCCGGAGGGCGCAGAGCCCACCGAGCAGTTCCACGCCCGCTGTGCCGACAGCCTTATGAAGCTGTTTGAGTACATGATCCGCATGGACGTTACCGAGGCCGCCTGCGTGACCCACGGCGGTGTGATCATGAGTATGCTCAGCCAGCGCGCCGTGCCCACCCGCCATCCCGAGCAGTGGATGGCAGACCCGGGCTGCGGCTACACCGTGCAGACCGATGTACAGCTGTGGATGCGGGACAAGCTGGTAGAGGCCATCGACATCGTACCCTTCGGCTACGCCGACACCCTGCAGGGACAGGCCGAGGCCGAGGAGAACGAGAACTACGAATAAGAAAGGGTTACAGTTTCCCGCTGCCCCTTGACAGAACGCGCAGAATCCTTTATTGTTAAAGGGTAGTGTATTGTATCGTATACAGGAGGAACGCTGTCATGTCCCAATCCATCTCCCGCCGGTCATTCCTGAAATGTGCCGGTTCCGGTGCGGTCAGCCTTGCGGCTGCCCTGCTTACCGGGGTCTGTGCTGCGGCGCAGCAGCCGTGTCTTGCGGGCGAGCCTGCCCTGCTGGACGGCAAAGCCGCCGTGGAGCTGCTGGGCTATGCCCCGGCACCGGAGCTGGGCGGCGTGCTGGTGTACCTCTCGGTGGAAAACCTCTCGGCAGCCAGCCTGCCGGTGGATACCAGCTACCTGCAAAGTCGGGGTCTGCGTACCCGGGAGCAGCTGTACAGCATGGGCACCGGCGTGACCGCTGCCTGCAACGGCCAGAGCGTGCCCTGCGGCAGCTTTGCCGCCCCGCTGTACAACGAGAACGCGGCGGACGCCTCGGTGTTCACCCTGAACCTTGCCGCCGGACGCGGTGCGCTGCTGCACTGCTTCTGCGCTGTGCCGGAGGACTGGCAGACCCTTGAACTGACTTGGCACCCGGACTTTGCCGCCGGACGCAGCGCCATCTTTACGGTGCGCCGCGATGCCGATAAAGCCGATCTGGGCCCCGTCCCCACCACCCCCGCCGAGGTCGGCAGCGTGGTGGATCTGTAACAGCATACCAAAAGAGCCATTGCACAAATTGCGTGCAATGGCTCTTTTTTGCTTGGTAAAACCCCTTCCGTCATCGCCTGCGGCGTGCCAGATTTCTCCGAGGTCGAGACGATTTGAAATGGCCTCCGCTGTGCTCTGGCCATAATCAGCGGAAGAATGATTTTAAATTTCGGGTTACAGGAAAGTCTGCGGACTTTCCTGTAACCCATTTTCACGGGAGGAGTCATAGAGGGAAACGGCATTTGCAGCACCGCTTTCTGCGAAAGCGCGGCGCTGCGGGCGTGCGCTTGCTCCCCCTTGGGGGAGCTGTCGCGCAGCGACTGAGGGGTTTTGAATCGGCGGAGCCGGAAAAAACGGTTAAAAGATCTTCACGCCGAACAGGCGTGAATCTTCAGTTTTTTCCGGTGTAGCCCTCCTCTTTGGGGTTAAAAGGGGCGAGCAGCCCCTTTTTCGTGGCTCCAGCGCGTCGAAATCGCTGGTGGTTTTCTGGTTCTCTTTTGCCACCAAAAGAGAACATCCCTCGGCAAGCAGAACCTTCCCCGCGGAGCGCATTCAAAATCGTCCCGTTGCCGGAGATCAGCCGGCTCCCACCAGCGCTTCGCCGGAGCTGCTTTGCACCAGCAGCTCCTGCCCGGTAAGGCTGGAGAGCAGGGCGATGTAGCTGCGTCCCGCCGGGAGGTTCAGCGGCTTGCCGTTGGAATCGTAGAGGGCAAGGGTGCTCTGGGTGCCCTGCGTCCATGTGATCTGCCACAGGTGCCCGCCATTCAGCCAGACGCCGCCGCCCATGGAAAGGTCGTAGTCCAGCGTGCGGCCGTCGTCCCGCAGGGAGGAGCCGCTGTACAGGATGAGCAGGTTGTCAAAGACCGCCTGTGTGCCGGTGTTGGCATCCAGCTGGGGGGTGCCGTCGGCGTGCAGCATCCCGTAGGCGGCAAGGGCATCGTCATAGACAAAGCCGGTGGCACCGCCGGACTGGAAATTCACGGTCGCCTTTACCGCATCGGCGGCGTTTGCGTCCGGCAGATGGCCGGTGTCCCGCTGGGGCAGCAGGGCAGGCAGAACGCCTGCCGTTTCACTCTCGCTGCCGGAAGCGGTGTTCTGGTTCACGGCGGTGGAGATGCTCAGGCTGTCCAGCACTGCGGCGACTGCCTTGCCGCTGGTGCGCCACAAAGGGGTGTTGTCCCAGCTGTAACCGGTGCTGACAAAGGCATTGCGTCCCACCTCCTGCGCGTCCACCGCACGGAGATTATAGTATTCCAGATACCGCTTGGCATAGGCGCTGCTGCCGCACTGGATGGGCAGCACCTGCTGTCCGCTGAGCAGCCGCCAGTATAAGTCCTGCCCGCGCGTCACCGGCCCTACCACAGGCATGGCGCTGAGGGCGGGGTACACCAGACACAGCTCGGTGGAGCTGCCGCTCTCGGTCATGGCTTCCAGCACCACCGAGGCGCTGCCGATGCCCCACTGGGTGGTGCTGTCGGTGGTGTTTTCAATGACCACCGCCGCCGCCCGCTGCTCCGGGTACAGCAGCTGCTGCCCGGTAAGCGGGTCTGCCGGGGCGGTGCTTTCTGCGGGCGCAGCGGCGGTGCTCCCGCAGCTGCCCAGCAGCACCGCGCACAGCACGGCTGCACCAAGGCGCAGGCTCCATTTGCGTTTCATGGGCTTCTCCCCTTACTGATAGTTGAAGTTTTGCCACTCGTCGTCGTCCACGATGGCCAGATAGGTCTTGCCCCGGTTGAAGCAGATCTCGCTGCCGTCGGCGGCGTAGACCTTGAGCGGGTGCTCCGGGGAGGCTTTCTGCCATGTGCCGCGCTGCACTGCGCCCCGGGTGAAGAAATAGGCCTCGCCGCCGGACACATAGTCCACCTGCTGCACGCCGCCGGAGTTGCCGGGGTAGTCCGCGATGCCCGCAAAGCAGACCAGCAGGTTGGTAAAGCCGAGCTGCTTGCCGGTCAGCTCGTCCACGGTGTTCTCAAAAGCACCGGCGGCGCGGCTGTACATGGACATTTTATAAAGGTGATCCCAGCGGTTGTAGCTGAAGGTGGTCTTGTAGCTGTCCGAGTGCACGATGTTGATGGTCTTGGCGGCGGCAGCGCCGGACATCTTGTTCTCTGCGCCGGTGCGGTAGTCCGCAAAGCGGAAGAAGGTGCTCTCATAAGGGTATTGCAGCCCGATCCCCGCGTTGGCGGCAGCTTTCCGGATCTCGGCACCGGAGGTAAATTCGGTGTGCTCGTAAGCCACGTTGCGGCCGCGGCTGTCGCGGTGCGCCACATGGGGATGGGTGGGGGTGTTGAAGTAGCTCTTGCCGCCGATGTTCAGGCCGGAGTAGTTGTACACGTTGATGAACTTGGTGCAGGGGGCGCTTTCGCCATCGTGGTAGTACAGCGCCTGCCACGGCATGAGCAGCTGCAGGAACTGGTCACGGCCGGAGCGCAGCGGGCCCACCTCCGGGATGGCGTTGGCGTCATAATACACCGCGCAGAAGCGGGAGATGCCGCCCTCCACCTTGCTCTCGATGAGCAGGTCGGCAGAACCGATGCCGCGCTGCGGGCGGGCGTTCTGCCGCTGGGTGTTGCTGATATTGTTCACCATCACGCCCACCATGCGGCCGTTGCTGCGGCGGGGCTCACCGGTAAGGGGGTCGGCGTTGTAGGCGGGCAGGCTGGTGTCGGCACTTTCCGCAGGGGGTTCAGACGCCGCTCCGGCATCCGGGGTTCCTGCATCCGGGGCTGCGGCCTCTGCGCTTTCAGAAGAGGCGGCGCTGTCCTTCCCGAAGGTCTGCTTCAGCCAGTCAGAAAAGCCGTTGCCCACACAGGCGCTGCCGGCGGGCGCGCAGCCGGACAGAGCCAGCGAGGCGGCTGCCAGCCCCGAGGCACGGAGAACGGTACGACGCGTGATCTTTTTCATGCAAAAAACCTCCTGATAAGAGCGTTTTGCGCAGCCCCGGCGCTGTCGGAACGGTTGCGCGCGGTGGATGAAAACGAACGGCCTTTCGGCACTGCTTTGATTGTAATTGTAACGGTTCTTGCGGCATTTGTAAAGTGAAAATTAGCGGCAGCGTAGAAGAGGGGTCACCGCCGGGAAGTGCCCCTTCCGGGGCAGCCCCCGGCAAAAAGGCAGAATCCTCTGCCATGATAGCATGGAGAAAAAGTCCCGGAGAAAAAGTCCCCGCGTTTCTTGCATTTTGGTGCGCGATATGGTATCTTTTTATACAGGTAAACACTTCAGGGTCGGCAAACATTTTGTTGCTTCTGCCGCCCTTGCATGATGACAGGAAGGAATGATACTTATGGGTTTTTTTGACAAGCTTTTTGGCGGCAAGTCCAAGGACGAAAACACCGCTAAGTTCACCAACCAGAGCAAGACCGTGCTGACCCCGCTGCAGGGCAAGGTGCTGGCACAGGCCGACATCCCGGACGAGACCTTTGCACAGGGCATTCTGGGCCCCGGCTGCGGCATTGAGCCCACCGGCGACACTGTGTATGCTCCCTTTGACGGCACTGTGACCCAGATCGCCACCACCCTGCACGCTGTGGGCATTACCAGCAACGACGGCATCGAGCTGCTGATCCATGTCGGCATGGACACCGTGGACATGAAGGGTCAGGGCTTTACCGTTCTGGTCAAGGAAAACCAGAAGGTCACCGCCGGCACCCCGCTGCTGAAGGTGGATCTGGACGCCATCCGCGCCGCCGGCCACCCCACCGCCACCGCCATCATCGTGACCGATGGTGCGGGCGACGAAGTGAAGATGCTGGCAGAGGGCGATGTCGCTCCCGGCACCCCGCTGTTCAAGGTCTGATTTTCTGCATCACAAAAGAGGCCGCTGCAATTGCGCAGCGGCCTCTTTTTGCGGAAAGCATCTTTTTACAGCATGATGCCGGGCAGTCTGCGGCTGCCCGGCATCACTTTTTTACAAAGCTCAGACTATGCGGACGCCCTTCTGGATGACGGCCTTGAGGTTCAGCTCCTTGTCGGCAAGGATGACGTTGCCGTAGCGTCCGGCGGCAAGGCTGCCGTAGTCGTTATCCACGCCGATGCTCTTGGCGGGGGTCTCGCTGGCGGCGCGGACGGCGCTTTCCAGCGGCACGTTCATCTCCAGCACGGCGCGCTTCATGCAGTCGTACAGGCAGGTGTTGCTGCCCGCAATGGTGTCCGGGTGCTCGGTCAGGGTAGCGCGGGGTCCCTTGACCGTGATGGCCTGTCCGCCCAGACTGTACTGGCCGTCCGGCAGGCCGCAGGACATGGCACTGTCCGCGATCAGGCAGATGCGGTCGTCCCCGAAGGTGTTGAAGGTGAACCGCACCATGGCGGGGTGGATGTGCACGTTATCGGTGATGAGCTCCACCTCGGCGTCGTGCTCCATGGCCGCAATGATGGGGCCGGGCGCACGGTGGGTGATGCCGGGCATGGCGTTGTACAGGTGGGTCATGTGGGTGGCACCGGCCTCAAAAGCCTTGACAGCGGTGTCGTAGTCGGTGCAGGTGTGGGCGATGGAGATGCGCACCTCGTTATGGCACTCCTTGATAAAGTCCAGATTGCCCGGCTCCTCCGGGGCAACGTCCACCAGCTTGATCAGACCGTTTGCACGCTTCTGCAGGCGGCGGAACATGGCGGCGTCTGCGCCCTGCACATACTCCGGGTTCTGTGCACCCACCTTTTTGGGGCTGATGAAGGGGCCCTCCATGTTGATGCCCACAAGGTCGGCACCCTTGCCGTTTTTATGGGCGGCAGCAGCGTCCATCACCTTGTTCAGGATCTCCTCGGGATAGGTCATGGTGGCGGGGCAGATGGCCAGCACACCCTTGCTTGCCTCGAAATCCGCCAGCGTCTGGATGGCCTCCTCGGTGCCGTCGCAGAAATCCTTGCCCATCGCCCCGTGGAAATGGATATCCACAAGGCCCGGCAGGGCGTACAGCCCCTCGGCATCCAGCACCTCCTCGCCCTCTTCCGGGGCGGCAAAGGGCACGATGCGGCCATCGCGGATGACGATGGTGCCGCGCTCAAAGGTGTGGCGCGGGGTATAGACCAGTGCATTCTGAAGGATCATACAAAACACCTCGTTCTTTTTTCTTTTCACCCAGTATAGCACGCCGGGTGTTTTTTCAAAAGTCCTTTTGTGTGAACATTGTACCGCTGTGTACAAAAAGCGGGCCGCCAGGAGGGGGCGCTGTGCACCCCGCCCCCGGCGGCCCGGTTCATACTGCAAAATCAACCAGACTTTTGCAGTTCATTCTTTTCAGAAGTGCAGGATCACAGCATCTTCTTCAGCTCGTCGTAGACGAACTGCACCTTGGTGCCGATGATGACCTGGCAAGCGTTCTTGCTGGGACGGATGACACCGGCAGCACCGGCAGCCTTGACAGCCTTCTCGTCAACCTTAGCGTTGTCGAGGACCTCAAAGCGCAGGCGGGTTGCGCAGTAGCCAACATCCTTCACGTTCTCCTTGCCGCCGATAGCAGCCAGAACAGCAGCAGCAACTTCGGTGTAGTTGTTGTTAGCCAGAACGACCTTCTTCTCAGCTTCCTCGTCGTCATCCTCACGGCCGGGGGTCTTCAGGTCGAACTTGGTGATAGCGAAGTAGAACACGAAGTAGAACACCAGGAATGCTGCGATGCCCAGAGGAATGATCATCCAAGTCTTAGCAGCTGCGGGCAGAGAAGCGGAGAACACCAAGTCGGTAGCGCCTGCGGAGAAGCAGAAGCCAGCACGGAAACCGGAGTAGTAGGTGATGATGGTGAAGATGCCGTACAGAGCGGAGTACACAACGTACAGCGGGAAGCACAGGAACATGAAGCCGAACTCGAAGGGCTCGGTAACGCCGCAGACGAATGCGCAGATTGCAGCGGACAGAACCAGACCGATAGCGGCCTTCTTGTTCTTAGCGGTCTTGATCATAGCCAGAGCAGCGCCCAAGATACCGAACATCATGCAGGGGAAGAAGCCGGACATGTACATACCAAGGCTCCAGCCCACATCAGCGGAGGTCTCGCCGGCCCAGAAGTGGCTCAGGTCGCCCAGACCGATGGTATCGAACCAGAACACGTTGTTCAGAGCGTGGTGCAGGCCGGTGGGGATGAGCAGACGGTTCAGGAAGGCGTAGATGCCAGCGCCGATGCCGTCCATGCCAGCGATGCCCTTGCCCAGAGCGACCAGCGCGCCAAAGATGACGGGCCAGACGAACAGCAGAACAACGGACACCAGAATGGAGATCAGGCCGGTAGCAATTGCAACGAAGCGCTTGCCGGAGAAGAATGCCAGCCAGTCAGGCAGCTGGATATTCTTGAACTTGTTGTAGCAGGCAGCGCCCACAACAGCGGCCAGAATGCCGATGAAGGAGTTGCCGGCGACCTTCTGGAAGGCGATGTAGGTAGCAGTGCCCTCTTCCAGAGTGCGCACCATGCCGACCACGCCGGGGCTCAGCAGCTGCTGCATCATCAGGTAGCTGACCAGACCGGCCAGACCTGCGGTACCATCGTTGTCAGCCAGGCCGACAGCGGCACCAATGGCGAACAGCCATGCCATGTTATCGATCAGAGCGCCGCCTGCCTTGACCAGCAGGAAGCCGACGGTATAAGCTGCGCCGGAAGTCGGTGCACCGGGAACGCCCATAACGCCCGGAGCGAGGGCATAACCAAGACCCATCAGGATGCCGCAGATCGGCAGCACAGCGACGGGAAGCATCAGCGCTTTGCCCAGTTTCTGGAGATACTTCATCATAAAGCACATTCCTCCTTAAGAAATGTTTGTGTTTACAGACAGTCTCTGGTTGCAGGCTGTCCACAGTTCCGTAACAGAATAGTAACATATTTTTGCAAAAAAAGAAAGTGGTTTTTTCTTTTTTCTATTAAAATGCGTCAAAAGTCCTTATTCGATGGCACATCTGTCAGTATTTTTTGTTTTTTCTGCACGCGTCCTGATTTAAGTGCTGAAAAATCTTTTCTTTTTATGTCTATTTTGTCCAAATGGTTGCATCCCACCATAGGTCTCTGCGTCCGTACATTTTTAAACAATGCGTTTTCCGTCCAGCACGGCCTGTTTCAGGGTGTCGCCGTCATACACCAGCTTGAGGGAAAAGTAGGGGTGCTCTTCCTCCAGCAGACGGAAAAAGAGCTTATCCCCCTCCCAGATGGGCAGCTTTTGCACCTCAGACTTTTGCACCCACTGCAATTCGCCCTCGGCGCAGGCATCGCCCCTTATCATCTCGCCCTCCCACCGGTCGGCGGTGTACAGGTGGATGAACTCGGTCATGTTGCCCCACACAAAGGTCAGCAGTCCCCGGGCACGGTAGCGCGTCAGGGTAAGGCCGGTCTCTTCCCGCACCTCCCGCACAAGGCAGTCCTCCGGGCTTTCAAACCGTTCAAATTTGCCGCCCACACCCACCCATTTGTCGTGGTTGTAGTCGTCCTGCTTTTTGATGCGGTGCAGCATCAGGTAAGCGTCCTCCCGCTCCAAATAGCAAAGGGTGGTGCTGAAGATGGGAAATTCCGGGTCCATAAATGCGCCTAAGTTCATTGGTCGTTCTCCTTTTTTGTCCGATGTTTTTTCGCCAGAGGTCGAGAATGCTTACCGTATGCCGCCGCGCAGCGGCGGCATACGCGTATCTTTTTTCATAAGAAAGGGCTGCTGCATGAAACGCTGTGCAGCAGCCCTTTGGGAAGTGTTTCCGCTGCGGATGCCCACAAAGCAGCGGAAGCATTTTTCGATTTATGCCTTGCGCCCGGCGCGGCCCTTGCCTGCGCTGTTCAGCTTGCGCACCAGATCGTTCTGGTGCTTGCGCTGGCTTGGCGTGGGCTGGGGGTCTTTAGCTTCCCCGGCGCGCTTGCCGGTCTGGGCAGCATCGGGGTCGATGCGTTCCAGCGTCCACTCCTGATTGCCGCCCGCCACATAGTTCCAGATCTGCGCCTGTGCGCCGTTGGCGGTGTTCATGCCCACAAGGTCGATGTACTTATCCGCCAGCACATTGCGGATGCGGGTGCGCCCGCTGCGGGTGGGCTCCAGCGCCCAGCACTGGCTCAGCCCGCTGGTGCGGCTCCACTGGTGCAGCCATGTGCCCTCCACCACGCCGCCAAGTGCCAGATCGATCATCTTGCCGGTAAAGCGGTTCTGGATACGCCAGCGTCCATCGCCCGCGTCCACAAACTGCCACTGCTGCCACGGATGACCCGCATAGCTCCACAGCTGGATACCGGCGCCGTTCTCCGTGTTGAAATCCTTTACTTCCAGTACCTTCCCGTTGGGGGCCTTGATAATGTAGTATTCCCCCTCCATAATGACGACCTGCGATGCCTTTGCCATAGAGCACAACTCCTTTCCGCTATGGTAGCCCTATTATACCCGATTTGCCCGCTGGCAACAAGAATGCTTTTCCATAATCTTTCTTTTGTTTTTTGTGCATTCTGCCGTGTTTTTGCGTCGGGAACGTTTTCAGGAACCGATAATGATTTTTACCGGCGGGCACTTTGCACTCCGGCGCAGGTTGTGGTACAATAAAGCCATCCACTATTAAGGAGGGGATCTTTCATGACCAACGAGACTTTACAAACCATCCACAGCCGCCGCAGCTGCCGCGCCTACGAGCCCCGGCAGATCACGGATGCCGAGCTGGACGCCGTGCTGGAGGCCGGCACCTACGCCGCCAGCGCCATGGGACGCCAGAGCGCCAAGATCGTGGTCGTGCAGGATGCCGCTACCCGCGCCCAGCTGACCCGGATGAACGCCGCCGTCATGGGCACCGACAGCGACCCCATGTACGGCGCACCCACCATTCTGGTGGTGCTGGCCGATGCCCACGCAAACTGCGCCGTGCAGGACGGCAGCCTTGTCATGGGCAACCTGATGCTGGCCGCCGCATCGCTGGGGCTGGGCAGCTGCTGGATCAACCGCGCCCGGGAGGAGTTTGACTCCGCCGAGGGCAAGGCACTGCTGAAAAAGTGGGGCATCGAGGGCGACTGGATCGGCGTAGGCCACTGCATTCTGGGCTACCCCGCCGCCGCGCCCAAGCCCGCCGCACCCCGCAAGCCGGATTACATCGTAAGAGTATAAGGAGTTTTATGAAGCCTGATTACAAGCTGGTCGCAAAGGCCAAATACATCCACAACACCGCCGACCTTGCCAGCGAGCTGTGGCACGAGGTCTACAAGCGCTACTACCCCGCAAAGCAGCTGGACACCCTTGTGGAGGAGCTGCAAAGCGCCGACGCCATTGAAGCGGACATCGACAACGACGTGAACTATTTTCTGGTGTTTCTGGGGGGCAAGCTCATCGGCTACTTTGCGTGGAAGATGGAGAACACCGCCCTGCACCTGATGCACCTGTACCTCAAGCCGGAATACCGCGGCAAAGCCATCGGCCGGGACATCGTGCAGACCTGTGAGCGGCTGGCCAAGGGCGAGGGCAAAGGCCGGGTGTGGTGCACCATCCACGCCAAGGCGCTGCCGGTACAGCAGTTCTTCAAGGCGCTGCGCTACCGCGAGCTGCGCCCCGCCGAGCAGGAAAACGGCACCGTGCCCCGCAACGAGCTGGTGTATGAGCACACCCTGAGCTGATTTCCGAAAAATCACAAAATAGCCATTGAAATTTATCCGCGTTTGTACTACACTGATGTAGTGTAATAAAGCCGCTGTCTGCGGGCATTTTGTGCAAAAAAGGAGACTATCATGGCGAAAGATCATCCCACCGGCAACTCCGGCCTGTACCGGGCTTTTCTGCAGCTCAAGACCCCGGAGGAATGCTATCGTTTTCTGCAGGACGTGTGCAGCTATTCGGAGCTCAGCGCAATGGAGCAGCGCTACAACATTGCCGAGTTGCTGGCCGACAAGTGCATCTACACCGAGATCATGGACAAGACCGGCGCGTCCAGCGCCATCATCAGCCGGGTCAGCCGGGTGCTGAGCGCGGACGATAGTGTGCTGCGTGCGCTGCTGGAAGCTGAAAAAAAGGCCGCTGACTGATACAAAAGCCGCGTACCGCCCAAAGCTGCGGCACGCGGTTTTTCTTTTTAAGATTTGAACAGGAGGTTATTCTTATGGCAAAAGCTGTTGTATTTTTTGCGGAGGGCACCGAGGAGTGCGAAGCTCTGCTGGTGGTGGATCTGCTCCGCCGCGCCAAGGTGGAGGTGCTGGTGGCCAGTGCTTCCGGCAGCCGGGAGATTCTGAGCAGCCATAAGGTGCACATCACCGCCGATGCGCTGGCAGAGGAGGTCGATTATTCCGATGTAGATCTGGTGGTGCTGCCCGGCGGCATTCCCGGCACGCCGAACCTTGCCGCCAACAAGACGGTGACCGACACTTGCGCCGCCTTTGCAAAGGCGGGCAAAAAGGTAGCCGCCATCTGCGCCGCACCCAGCGTGCTGGCAGCGCTGGGTCTGCTGGAGGGCAAAAATGCCACCGCTCACGCTGCATTTCAGGACAAGCTGGCCGGTGCCCATGTGCTGGACACCGAGGTGGTCGTGGATGGCAACATCACCACCAGCTACGGTCTGGGCGGCGCGATCCCCTTTGCGCTGGAGCTGGTGCGTCAGCTGGCGGGAGAAGCCGAAGCCGACCGCATCCGCAGCGCCATCGCCTACCGGCACTGAGAGGAGGGGGACTGTATGCGTTTTGTCACCTGCCGTCTGCCGGACGGTGTGGAGGACCCCGCCATCCTCTCGCAGGACGGCACACAGGTCTGGCCGCTGAGCTGGCTGGGGCTCTCCTACGAGACCCTGTCCGATGCCATCCCCTTCCTCACCCCGCAGGTGCGGTTCGGCTTGCAGCTGGCCATCAGCGGCATCCCCGCGCTGCCGGTGGAGGCCGTCACCCTGCAAAGCCCCATCCCCTGCCCCGCGCAGGACGTGGTCTGTCTGGGCATCAACTATATGGCGCACTCGGACGAGGCCGAAAAGTACTCTGCGGACGCCTTTTCTACCAAGCATCAGGACGCCATCTACTTCTCCAAGCGGGTCAGCCGCGCGGTACCGGACGGCGGCTTCATAGAGGCGCACACCGACCTTGTGCAGAAGCTGGACTACGAGTGTGAGCTGGCTGTGGTGCTGGGTAAGGACGCCAAGGATGTGCCCGCCGGGCAGACCAAAGACTATGTGTTCGGCTACACCATCCTGAACGATGTCTCCGCCCGGGACGTGCAGACCGCCCACAAGCAGTGGTATTTCGGCAAAAGTCTGGACGGCTTTACCCCCATGGGCCCCTGCATCGTCACGGCGGATGAATTTGACAGCTACCCGCCCGCGCTGCCTATCCGCAGCCGGGTGAACGGCGAGCTGCGGCAGGATTCCAACACCAAACTGCAAATTTTTGATATCGACCATGTCATCCACGAGCTTTCGCAGGGCATGACCCTGAAAGCCGGTACCATCATCGCCACCGGCACCCCTGCCGGGGTGGGCATGGGCATGGACCCGCCGCAGTTTTTGCACCCGGGCGACACCGTACAGTGCGAGATCGAGGGAATCGGCACGCTGACCAACACCGTGCGCTGAATCTCCTTGTGGAACTGCCCAAAATTTTACACAGATTTCAGTCCGATTGCACGAAATGCCGCCGCAGTACTGCTCTTTTACGGAAAAATATGGTATACTACAAAATACTGATAAAAAATGCGGCGCATCCGCATCAAAGGGGTAAATGACATGAAGGAATACGCATTTGGCATCGATCTGGGCGGCACTACCGCCAAGGTCGGCCTGTTCACCACCAGCGGCAAGCTACTGGAAAAGTGGGAGGTAAGCACCGATACTTCCAATAACGGTGCTCACATTCTGGAAAATCTGGCTGCTGCCGTGCAGCAGAAGATGCAGGAAAAGGGTCTGTCCGCAGACAAAGTCGAGGGTGTCGGTCTGGGCGTGCCCGGCCCGGTGCTGGATTCCAGCATTGTGCCCATCGTATGTGCGAACCTTGGCGGCTGGGGCAACCGCAACGTCTCCATTGAGCTCAGCGAGCTGCTGGGCGGCATCCGGGTGCTGGTGGGCAACGACGCCAACGTAGCTGCGCTGGGCGAGATCTGGATGGGCGCGGCACAGGGCTGCCGCAGCGCCGTCATGGTCACACTGGGCACCGGCGTGGGCGGCGGCGTCATCGTGAACGGCAAGGTCATCGACGGCGCTCACGGTGCCGGCGGCGAGATCGGCCACATCACCGTCAACCCCCACGAGACCGCCGTCTGCGGCTGCGGCAAGCGCGGCTGTCTGGAGCAGTATTCCAGCGCCACCGGCGTTGTGCGCTGCATGAAGAAGCTGCTGGACGCAAACCCGGACACCGCCTGCACCCTGCGCGGCAAGGACTTTGAAGCCAAGGACGTTTTCGACGCCGCCCGCGCCGGGGACGCACTGGCTGCCCGTGAGGTGGACGAGATGGCCTCCACGCTGGGCATGGCACTGGCAAACATTGCCGCCACCACCGACCCCGAAATGTTCATGATCGGCGGCGGCGTGGCCCGCGCCGGGGAGGTTCTGTTCAACCCGCTGGTGCGCCACTACAAGGAGTACGCCTTCCAGTCCTGCAAGGAGACCCCCATCAAGGCCGCCAGCCTTGGCAACGACGCCGGCATCTACGGTGCCGTGCGCCTGATCGTGGGTGCCTGATCAGGGAATACCGATCGCTTTCAAACCAGCCAAGCCTGCGGGCTTGGCTGGTTTTGTTTTTGCAGGAGACAAAACAAGTCTGATTTTCCAAAAGCGTTGCATATCGGCGCAAAAAGGCAACTGCCGTCTTGTTTATTTTGTGCATTTATGCTAAAATAGCGTGCATACAGTTGATTTTTGTAGAGCGGTATTACTTTTTCTGATGCTGTAAAAATTCGGCTGAGCCGAAAAAATAAGGACGCAACAAAGGAGAACACGCCATGAAAAAGCTTTTCGCCATGACGGTGGCCGTGCTGCTGCTGTTTTCGGTGCTGCTGGGCATTCCCGCCGCCTATGGGCAGGCACCGGAGACGGGCAAAACGCTGGACATCCTGTTCAGCCACGACACCCACTCCCACCTGAATACCTTTACCACCGTGGTGGAGGATGAGGAGACGGACATCGGCGGCTTTGCCCGCGCCAACACCCTCATCAAGGCGCAGCGCGCCAAAGACCCGGACACCCTTGTGATCGACGGCGGCGATTTTTCCATGGGCACCCTGATCCAGACGGTGTTTGAAACGCAGGCCGCAGAGCTGCGGATGCTGGGCTACATGGGTTACGATGTGACCACCTTCGGCAACCACGAGTTTGATTACCGCTCCAAGGGGCTTGCCAATATGCTTACCAGCGCCCGCACCTCCGGCGATGCCGTCCCGTCCATCGTGGTCTGCAATGTAGACTGGGACGCCATGGAAGCCGCCGGCCTCACTGAGGGACAACAGATGCTCAAAGACGCCTTTACCGCCTACGGCGTGCAGGACTACACCGTGGTGCAGAAGGGCGATGTGCGCATTGCCGTGGTGGGCGTTTTCGGCAAGGATGCGCTCTCCTGCGCGCCCACCTGTGAACTGAAATTCAAGGACCCGGTACAGGCGGTAAAAGCCACCGTGGCAGAGATCAAGGCAAATGAAAATGCGGACATGATCGTCTGCGTTTCCCACAGCGGTACATGGGACGACCCCAAAAAGTCTGAGGACGAGCTGCTGGCCAAGGGTGTGCCCGAGCTCGACCTCATCCTGAGCGGCCACACCCACAGCCGCATCCGGGAACCCATCCGGCACGGGGACACCTATGTGGTCTCCTGCGGCGAATACGGCAAAAATTTGGGCAGCCTTACCATGGCACAAAAAGCGGACGGCCGCTGGCAGGTGACCGATTACCAGCTGATCCCCATCACTGCCGATATTCCCGCCGATGCGGAAACGCAAGAGGTCATCGACCGCTTTATGGACACGGTGGACGAGGATTATCTGGCGCAGTTCGGCTACACCAAAGATCAGGTGCTGGCAGAAAACGATGTTGTTTTCTCCAACCTGAAGGATCTGGGCAAGGTGCACACCGAGCATAATCTGGGCGATATCATCGCGGATGCCTATGTGTACGCGGTGGAGAACGCCGCCGACTATGACGGCGTGCCGGTAGATCTGGCGGTAGTACCCAGCGGCACCGTGCGCGACACCTACGCCCGGGGCGATATCACAGTGGAGCAGGTGTTCAACTCCTTCTCGCTGGGCATCGGCGCGGACGGCGTGCCGGGCTATCCTCTCATCGAAGTCTACCTCACCGGCAAGGAACTGCGCACCGCCGCCGAGATCGACGCTTCCGTGTCGGATTTCATGACCACCGCGCGGCTGTATTGCAGCGGCCTGAACTTTACCTACAACCCCCACCGTCTGCTGCTGAACAAGGTGACGGACGTCTATCTGGTCAAGGACGGGCAGCGCGTGGAGCTGCAGGACGACAAGCTGTACCGCATCGTAGCAGACCTTTACAGCGGGCAGATGCTGAGCGCCGTGACGGATATGTCCTACGGCCTTTTGTCCATCGTGCCGAAGTACGCCGACGGCACTCCCATCGAAGATTTTGAGGATGTGATCCTGACCGAAAACGGCAAAGAGCTGAAGGGCTGGGACGCCATTGCGCGGTACATGGCCTCGTTCGAGGACACCGACGGCGACGGCATCGGCAACGTGCCGGACTACTACAACACCCTGCACGACCGCAAAAAGGTAGAGGACAGCCGCAGCCTTTCCGCGCTGCTGAAAAAGCCCAACCGCTTTACCTTTATCCTTCTCGGTCTGATTCTCACCGTAATTCTGCTGGTGGTATGCCTTGTGCTGCTGCTCCGCAAACTGGTGCGCAAGCTCCGCCGCAGAAAAAAAGCACGTTAAAATAGCACAATGCCGGACAGCCTGCGGGCTGTCCGGCATTGTATTTTCACAATCAGAATCTCCCCTTCTGCAAGCCTTCCAGCACCTCGTACAGGTCGCGGCACTCGGCGGTGTACAGACGGCGCATCTCGTCGTTGGCGGGTGCCATGTCCGGCACCATCACGGTGACAAAGCCGCCGGCGGCACCGGCGCGCACGCCGTTGTAACTGTCCTCCAGCACAAGGGTGCGGTCACGCGCAGTGCCCAGCGCCTCGGCGGCGCGCAGAAAGATCTCCGGGTTGGGCTTGGAGGCCGAGAACTGCTCGCCGGAGACGATCACCTTAAAATAGTGGGTCAAGCCCCAGCCGTCCAAATGATGCCGGATAGAGGCCATCCGGCTGGAGGAGGCCACCGCCATGGGGATGTGCTGCGCGTCCAGCCATGTCAGGATTTCGTCCAGCCCGGGCTTTTTGGGCGGCGGTGCCTGAAACGCCTTTTCCGCCTGTGCGTGCAGCGCCTCGATGATAGCATCCGTGTCGCAGTTTTCCCCGTAGAAGCGGCGCAGCACCGCCCGCATGGTGTCCCCTGCCGTGCCGCGGGCGGCAACGTCCAGCCCTTCCTTATAAGAAAGCCCAAGGGTGGCAAGTGCAGGCTCCCACAGGGTAGCCCAGACCCGCTCGGTGTCAAACATCAGGCCATCCATATCAAAAATAACGCTGTCGATCATGCAGTATGCTCCTTCCATAGAAAAGCGGGGCTGTGCCCCGCAAAGTGCTCTGTGCCCCTATTGTACCATAGATTTGGCAGTTTGCACACCATTGTGCTCACAATCTGGTGCAACTTTACCGGTGGAAAGATGAAACATTTTGCGATTCCTTGCAAAACCGCTCCGGAATATTATAATAGAAACCAACATTTGTGTCATAAAGCGCCGGAAATCGTGCGCACGCGCATAAAAGGAAAGAGGGAAACTCACTATGTTGGATATCAAGATCACCCGCACGGCTACGCCCAAGGCAAAGCCCACCGATGAGACGAAGCTTGGCTTCGGCAAAAAGTTCTCCGACCACATGTTCGTCATGGATTACACTGAGGGTGAGGGCTGGCACGATGCCCGCATCGTCCCCTATGGTCCCTTTGAACTGGACCCCGCTACCGTGGTGTTCCACTACGCACAGGAGATCTTTGAGGGCATGAAGGCCTACCGCACCGCCGACGACACCGTGCAGCTGTTCCGCCCGGACTGCAACGCCAAGCGTTTTCAGGATTCTGCCGACCGTCTGTGCATTCCCAAGATCCCGGTAGAGGACTACATTCAGGCTGTCGAGGCTCTGGTGGACGTGGACCGCGACTGGGTGCCCCACACCGACGGCGCTTCCCTGTACATCCGTCCCTTCATCTTTGCCAATGATGTGGGTCTGGGCGTGCACGCCTCCAAGCACTATATCTTCTGCATCATCTGCGCTCCCTCCGGCGCTTACTACGCCGAGGGCATCAACCCCGTGCGCATCTATGTGGAAGATGAGTATATCCGCGCCGCCCCGGGTCTGACCGGCTTTACCAAGTGCGGCGGCAACTACGCCGCTTCCATCAAGGCCGGCGAGCTGGCCGAGGAGCAGGGCTACGCACAGGTGCTGTGGCTGGACGGCGTGGAGAAGAAGTACGTTGAAGAAGTTGGCAGCATGAACATCATGTTCAAGATCGACGGCAAGGTTTACACCGCCGCTACCGTGGGCACCGTGCTGCCCGGCGTCACCCGCCGCAGCTGCATCGAACTGCTGAAGGACTGGGGCTACGAGGTCGTTGAGGGCAAGATCGCCATTGCCGACATCATGGCTGCTGCCCGCGAAGGCAAGCTGGAAGAGGTGTTCGGCACCGGTACCGCCGCTGTTGTCTCCCCCGTCAAAGAGCTGGTCTGGAAGGGCGAGCACGCCTTCATCGGTGACGGCAAGATCGGCCCTGTCACCCAGAAGCTGTACGACACCATGACCGGTATGCAGTGGGGCAAGATCCCCGATACCAAGGGCTGGATCGTGCCTGTGGAAAAGAAATATTGAGCCGCCTGTCACCCTACGGCTTTTAAAGGGACTGCTGCATACCGTCTGGGGCAGCAGTCCCTTTGCTCTATAATCATTGCAATTCCCGCCGCATGGTGCTACACTACCTATAAAGGGCGTGGGCTTGCCGCCTGTGCCCCTTGCAGGAAGATTTGAGAGGAAAGAAGCACCATGATCAAAAAATGGAGCATGAGTTACCCGGCGGTCAACGGCACCGAACAGCGCCGGGCGTATGTCTATCTGCCCACCATGTACGAGGCACAGCCGGAGTGCCGGTTCCCCGTGCTGTATATGTTCGATGGGCAGAACGTGTTTTTCAACGAGGATGCCACCTACGGCAAAAGCTGGGGCGTGGCAGATTATCTGGACTATACCGACACCCCGCTGATCGTGGCGGCCATCGAGTGCAACGCCGGGGCGAACAACGAGCGTCTGGTGGAGTATTCCCCCTACCGCTTCGATGACCCCACCTACGGCCACTTTGACGGCAAGGGACAGGCCACCATGAGCTGGTTCATCCACCGGTTCAAGCCTTTGATCGACCAGAATTTCCGCACCCTGCCGGACAGGGCACATACCTTTATCGGCGGCAGCAGCATGGGCGGGCTGATGAGCCTGTACGCCCTGCTGCAATATAACGATACTTACAGCCGTGCCGCAGCGCTGTCGCCCTCTATCTGGGTGGCACCGGATAAGCTTTCCGGTCTTGTGGGGCGCGCAAAGCTTGCCCCCGGCACAGTGCTGTACATGGACTACGGCTCCCGTGAGATGGGCAACCACGAGGGCATCCGCCGACAGTTTTCTGCCTTGAGCGGCAAGCTGATGACCCGGGGCATCCACCTGACCAGCCGTATCGTGCCCGGCGGCACCCACTGCGAGGCCAGCTGGGAAAAACAGCTGCCCTTCGTGTTCCACACCCTGCTGTATGAGGTGGAGGAATAAGAGAAGGGTAACACCATAACCACACCAAAGGAGGAAACACCATGGAGATGCAGTATTTCAAGGAGTACAGCCCGGAACTGGGACGGGATATGGAGTGCAAGCTTTACGGCCACGCAGGCCGCCCGATGCTGTATATCCCCTGTCAGGACGGCCGATTCTTCGATTTTGAAAACTTCCACATGACCGATACCCTTGCCCCGTGGATCGAGTCCGGGCAGATCATGGTGCTTTCCATCGACACCATGGATCAGGAAACCTGGTCGGACGCACAGGGCAACCCCTACTGGCGCATCCGCCGCTATGAGCAGTGGCTGCGCTACATCACCCGCGAGGTCGCTCCGATGCTTCAGCATCTGGCGCAGCAGCGCAACGGCTGGAGCGATCTGCCCGGCATCATCGCCTTCGGGTGCAGTCTGGGCGCCACCCACGCGGTAAACCTGTATCTGCGCCGCCCGGATATCTTCTGCGGCTGTCTGGCACTCAGCGGCATCTACACTGCTCACTACGGCTTTGGCGACTATATGGACGAGCTGGTGTACATGAACTCCCCTGTGGACTACATGAAGAACTTCCCGGAGGATCACCCCTATATGCAGCTGTTCCGCAGCCAGAAAGCTGTCATCTGCTGCGGTCAGGGCGACTGGGAACAGCCGGACACCACATGGCTGCTCAAGCGCATCTTTGAGGCAAAGCATATCCCCATCTGGGTAGACCTGTGGGGTCACGATGTCAACCACGACTGGAACTGGTGGTATAAGCAGGTGGCATACTATATGCCCTACATTCTGGGTCAGCAGTGACCCATCCCGTGAAAACGAAACAACGGCGCGTCCATGGACGCGCCGTTGTTTCCCAATATTAAAGTCTGTCCCGCCCCGCAGGGGCATTGCAATCATAGAGGTAACGGAAAGAGGAATCAACAAATACTATGCAGAACTTTATTTTTATCTCCCCCAACTTCCCCACGAACTACTGGCAGTTCTGCCGGGAGCTGAAGAACAACGGCCTGAACGTGCTGGGCATCGGCGACCAGCCCTACGAGGAGCTGAAGCCCGAACTGAAGGTAAGCCTGAACGAATACTACAAGGTGAACAGTCTGGAAAACTACGACGAGGTGTACCGCGCCGTGGCCTTTTTCACCTTCAAGTATGGCCGCATCGACTGGCTGGAGTCCAACAATGAATACTGGCTGGAGCGGGACGCCGCCCTGCGCACCGATTTCCACATTACCAGCGGCTTCCAGACCTCTGATATGCCCCGCATCAAATACAAGAGCAAGATGAAGGAGTACTATCAGAAGGCCGGGATCGCCACCGCCCGCTACCACATGGTGGATGACCTTGCAGGCTGCAAGGCCTTTGTGGCGCAGGTGGGCTACCCGGTGGTGGTCAAGCCGGACAACGGCGTGGGCGCTTCGGATACGCACCGCCTTTCCAGCGACAAGGAACTGGAAGAATTTCTGGCCTACAAGGAGAAGGAGCACCCGGATGTGGCCTACATCATGGAGGAGTTCGTCCGCGCCGAGGTGAACAGCTACGATGCCATCATCGACGCCCATGGCAACCCCATCTTTGAGGCGGGCAACGTGAGCCCCGTGTCCATCATGGACATCGTGAACAACGATGACAACTCCATCTACTACATCATCAAGGATCTGCCGGAGGACACCCGCGCCGCAGGCCGTGCCGCCGTCAAGAGCTTTGGGGTGAAGAGCCGCTTTGTCCACTTCGAGTTCTTCCGCATGACTGAGGATCAGGCCAGCATGGGCAAAAAGGGTCAGATCGTGGCGCTGGAAGTCAACATGCGCCCCTGCGGCGGCTTTACCCCGGACATGATCGACTTTGCCCGTTCCACCAACGTGTACAAGATCTGGGCGGACATGATCGCCTTCGGCGGCACCGATATGCCGGTGGGTGAGCACTATTACTGCGCCTTTGTCGGCCGCCGGGATGGCAAGAGCTTCGTTTACAGCCACGAGCAGCTGATGCAGAAGTATCAGGACAATATGCGCATGGTGGACCGCATCCCCGAGGCACTGTCCGGTGCCATGGGCAACCAGATGTATGTAGCCACCTTCTCCACCCGTGACGAGATGGAAAAGTTCTACTCCGATGTGCTGGCCGTCACCGATGCCACCAACGCCAAGGTGCAGGCTGAGCTGACGAAGGTGCTGGCTCTTGGCGAGCCGGAGACTATTTAACCGTAAAAACACAAGCCCGGAAAGTCCGCAGACTTTCCGGGCTTGTTCTATTTCATTATACCTTTGCAGCGCCCCGTTCCAGAATACCGTTGAAGCGGGAGAAGAAGGTGATGGTGGTAATGGTAGCCGCCAGAATATCGCTGACCGGCTCTGCCAGAAAAACGCCGAACACCGGGTTCGGCAGCAGGTGCGGCAGAATGAAGATGAGCGGGATCAGCAAAATGATCTTGCGCAGACAGGCCAGCAGCAGGCTGACCTTGGCCTGTCCCAGCGCCATAAAGCTCTGCTGGCAGGCGATCTGGAAGCCCATGGCAAAGATACCGGCCATGTAGATGCGCATGGACCATGTGGTGTAGTCGATCAGCGCCGTATCCGAGGTGAAGATGCCCGCCACAGCCCCCGGCGCCAGCATCATGAGCAGCCAGAACAGACAGGTGTAGCAGCTGCACAGGGTCAGCTGGAAGCGGAATGCCTCCTTGACGCGGAGCTTTTTGCCCGCGCCGAAATTGAAGCTCATCACCGGCTGACCGCCCTGACAGATGCCCTGAATGGGCAGGGTGCACAGCTGGGAGGCGCTGGTGATAACGGTCATGGCACCCACAGCCACGTCGCCGCCGTACCGCGCCAGACTGGAGCTGAAGCTGATGGACAGCAGGCTCTCAGTGGACATCATCACAAAGGTGGAGATGCCCAGCGCCATCACCGGCAGGATGACCTTCTTTTCCGGGCGCATACAGTCCTTGCGCAGGCGCAGGATGGTCTTTTTGCCGGTGAGGAAGTGCAGGATCCACACCGCACCCACGGCCTGACTGAGCACGGTGGCAATGGCAGCGCCCTGCACGCCCAGCCCCAGACCAAAGATCAGGATGGGGTCGAGAATAATGTTGATGACCGCACCGATGACGGTGGTAAGCATACTGGTCTTGGCAAAGCCCTGCGTGGTGATGAAGGGGTTCATGCCCAGCACCAGCAGCACGAACACCGAGCCCAGAATGTAGATGCGGCTGTAACTCAGCGCATAGGGCAGGGTGGCGTCACTGGCACCGAAGAGCCGCAGCAGGGTGGGTGCTCCGGCGTAGAACACCACGGTCAGCACCACCGAGAAGAGCAGCAGCATGGTAAAGCTGTTGGAGATGATCTTCTCCGCCTGCTCCTTGTCGCCCTGCCCCAGCGCAATGGCGGTGCGGGGCGCGCCGCCCGCGCCCACCAGCATGGCGAACGCGTTCAGCAGCATAAGGATGGGGGTGAACAGTCCCACGCCGGTCAGCGCTGCCGCGCCGATGCCGGCAATATGTCCGATGTAAATGCGGTCCACGATGTTATACAGCAGGTTGACCACCTGTGCAACGACCGCCGGGATCATGAGCTGCAGCATCAGCTTTTTTACGCTGCCAGAGCCCATATCCTGTTTTGCCTGTGCCATGGATGTGATTCTCCTCTTACTTCAAATTTGAACTATCTCTTATATTATACTCAAAACCCGCAAAAATACCAGTCCTTTTTGCAAAATTTTCCGTGCTGCGCAAAAAAGTGTGTTCCTCCCCCGCCGCCGTACCGGTCTTGCCGCTGTGCACTCTTTGCGGTGCAGCATTCCGGGCGGCAGCGGCCTTTGCATCCAAGTTTTCGGCGATATGTCTGTAAAAAAGCAAGGTTTTTCGTCAGGTTTGTGTCTTGTGCACAGCGACATTTTTCAGTACAATAAAGAGGCAGAGAAGAAAAATAAGCGCTGCGACCAAAATAGGTCGCCGCGCTGTTTTGTATTTTGCGGCGCAGCTGCGCCCGGTGAAAAAAGGAGTGCTGTACAATGATCAACATGGTCAAGCTTCCCACCAGCAAAAGCGAACTGTTCCTGCGGGTGGCCAAGGGACATTTTGCCACCAGCCACAGCCACATCAACTATTACATCGACGTGACCACCCAAAAGACCCGCCTTTCCGAGGCAAAAGCCGTGGCAAAGGAGCTGGTCAACGCTTACCAGCACAGCACCATCGTGGATACCGTGCTCTGCTTGGACGGCACACAGGTCATCGGCACCTGCCTTGCCAACGAGCTGACCAAGGACGGCTTTACCAATATGAACGCCCACAAGACCATCTACATCGTCACCCCGGAATACACCTCCGGCAGCCAGATCATTCTGCGGGACAATCTTGCCCCCATGGTCAAGGGCAAGCACGTCCTCATTCTGGCCGCATCCATCACCACCGGCTACACCATTCAGGCAGCCGTGGAAGCCGTAAACTACTACGGCGGCATCGTGGCAGGGCTTTCGGCTATTTTTGCCACCACCCACGAGTGCTTGGGCTACCCGGTCACCTCCATCTTTGACCCTACCAGTCTGCCGGATTACGCCAGCTTTGACTCCCGCGACTGCCCCCTGTGCAAAGCCGGGCAGCACATTGACGCGCTGGTGAACAGCTTTGGCTACTCGGCGCTGTAACGCAAATGCCGAATGATTGAAAATGCGCTCCGCGTTGCTCTGCGCATATTCAGAGGAAGATATCTTTTTAATTTCGGGGTTCAGGAAAGTCTGCGGAGCTTGTCGGGGCAAAGCCCCTCCATCTGCTAACGCAGACCGCTCTGCCGCTTAAAAGCCCCACTGGGGCTTTCATTGCTGCGCAAACGCGGACTTTCCTGAACCCCTTTTTCACAGAGAAAGAATATTAAATGCAGTTTTCCGCTGCGTCCCCTCTCGTGAAAATGGGATAGCGGAGCGTCCGCAGACGCTCCGCTATCCCGAAATAAAAATAATTCTTCCGCTATTGATGCGCAGAGCGCAGCGGAGCGCATTCCAAATTATCCCGCGCAAAAGGAACGGCGGTGCTGCCGTTCCTTTTTGTTGTCCCACGGGCGGGATTGTGCTATACTGATACCAGACAAAACTAAGGTGTATCTGAAAGTAAAGAAGAGGTATCAAATCCATGAAAATTCCCGCAAACGGTTTTACCCACGCCGGCAAGTTCCATGCCGATGACGTGTTTGCTACGGCGCTGCTGCAGATCCTGCGCCCGGATATCAAGATCACCCGGGGCTTTACCGTGCCTGATGATTTTGACGGCATCGTGTATGATATCGGCTTTGGGATGTTCGACCACCATCAGGAGCCCCGGGAGTACCGCGCCAACGGCGTGCCCTACGCGGCCTTTGGCCTGCTGTGGCGGGTGCTGGGCCCGGGTCTTGTAGGCGAGCGGCAGGCGCGGCTCATTGACGAAAACTTCATCCAGCCGCTGGACCTGAACGACAACACCGGCGAGCAGAACAGCCTGTGCGATGCCATTGGCTTTTTCAACCCGGTGTGGGACTCCAAGGAGGATCAGGACAGCTGCTTTTTCAAGGCGGTTGCTGTGGCAAAGCAGATCTTGGAAAACCAGATCGACAGCGCCAACGCCGTGAACCGCGCGGACGAAAAAGTGCAGCAGGCCTACCGCAACTCCCGCGACGGCATCGTGGTGCTGCCCTGCTATCTGCCGTGGAAAAACGGCCTGTACAAGACTGATGCTCTGTTTGTGGTGTACCCCAGCCAGCGCGGCGGGTGGAGCGCCCAGTGCGTCACCGACCACAAGACCAAAAAGTCCAAGCTGCCCTTTCCCCAGTCTTGGGCGGGGCAGCCGCAGGAGGTCATCGAGCAGAAGAGCGGCATCCCGGGCATCAGCTTCTGCCACGCCAGCCGCTTCCTCATCACCGCCAAGGACAAGGAGACCGCCCTTGCCGCCTGCCGTCAGGTGTTGAAAAACAATGGACGCCTTGCCTGACGTCGCCTACGTTTACATGGTGCGCTGCACCGGCGGGCAGCTGTACACCGGTTGGACGAACCACCCCGCCGCCCGGCTGAAAGCGCACCAGAGCGGCAAAGGTGCCCGCTACACCCGCACCCACGGCGCGGTAGGCTTTGCCTATCTGGAGCGCTGCGCGGACAAGCGCACCGCTTTGCGCCGGGAAGCCGCCCTGAAAAAGCTTTCCAAGCCGGAAAAGGAGGTGCTGTGCGCCGCATGGCGCGCCGCCGGGTGCCCCGGGGTGGAGAACGATTGAAAACGCCCTCTGCGGGGAAAGTTTCTGCCTGCCGGGGGATGTTCTCTTTTGACCCCGATGAAGTGGGCACCACCGGTTTGAAACCCTCTCAGGCGCTCCCGCGCAGCGACGACTGAGAGGGTTCGTTCCCCCAAAAGCAACAAGGCCGTCCGGCATTCGTCGGACGGCCTTGCTGCACTTATTGGAAAGGATCGATCAGGAGATGGCAATTGTTATTTCGCCAGACCCAGCTTTTTCAGCCGGTTCCATGCGCGGATGACCTGTACCTTGGTCACACGCTTGCCGGGCGTAAAGGCGCCCTCGCCCATGTCGGGCAGCAGCCCGGCTTCCACAGCCCAGCGGGCTGCCTTGGCGGTATCCGGCTCCGCCACATCGCTGTAAACAGCGGGTGCAGCGGGTTCGGGCTTGCCTGCGGTGCTCCACAGCAGCACGGCCAGCTGTTCCCGGGTGCGCGGGATGGGCGTGCCCTTGGGCAGCAGGTCTGCAAGGATGCTGTAAGTAACAGCCTCATAGCCCATTACTGCGCTGCCTGCAAACCACGCCGTTGTACCGGCCACGATGGCCACCGTTTGCAGCGGGCTGAACTCGGTGCTGTCCCCCTGCGGCGGCTGCTCTGGCGGCTCCTCCGGGGTGGTCTCGGCGATGATGCGGAACGAGCCTGTTTTAACAGTTCCACCCGCATACTGTGCACTGCCTGCGACGGTTACAGTATAGCTGTAATCGCCCGGCTCAATGGGAGCGCCGTCCAGCACTTTGCCATTCTGCATGTAGGTCACGGTAACATCACCGTAGTCCTTATTGCTGGTGTTCTTAACAGTTACTTCCTTGGGACTGCCGTCATAGGTCAGGTTGTTGGGCAGGACAAAGGCAAAGTCTGCGGGGTCTGCCGGCGGCAATTCCGCCGCGCCCTCGCCGGTGGCGCTCAGGTTAAGGATATGGGTCTGCGGGATGTTATACTTGCGCAGGTCGATGGTGCTGTTGTAACGCTCTCCATCGGCTACAGAGCCGCTATAAGCTACGCCGTTCACACTCTTGATGGGGGCATGCGTGATGACCGAGATGGTGTTCAGATCGGTGTCAACGTAGAGGGTGGAGGTTTCTGCGTCCCAAACACCCTCCATCATGCCATTGATGCCGTTGATGTATTTTTTAGCGTACTCGGCACCTTCCGGTGCAGTGTAGTTCAGGGTGTAGTAACCGTAGCTCCGTTCAGGTCTTCGGTATCCTTTGCCACCAGTGCATGGATGGTGGGGTTATTCTGAATGATGCCGCCCTCATTATAGACAACGGTGTACTCGCCGCCGTCAATGATGGGCTGGTAGGGCTCTGCATTGCCGTCATAGCCGGCCGTATTTTCCACCGGCAGCTTCAGGGTGTTCTGGCTGTTTTCGACCGTGCCGCCGTTTTCCTCTGCCAGTGCGGCGGCGCTGGCGGTGTCGGGCGGGGCGCTCTGGGCAAGGGCGGGCAGCGGCATTGCGGTCAGTGCCATGCTCAGCGCCAGAACCATACTGATGAGCCGTTTTTGCATAAGATTCTCTCCTTCTCAAGCGCCCTCCAAGCCGGGCGCTTTTGTTGTACCCAGTGTACCACGTTTTGCCCGCTTTGGACGGTTTTGGGCACGAATCGCCCCGCAAATGCGCTGAAACGACCCGGTGCACCACACGCACCCGCAAAAAACAGAAAACCGCCCGGTTTGCGGTTACCGGACGGTTTTCTGCTCTATAGGAATTACGGGAATGGCATATTGAACAGAGCACTGCTCTGTGCTTGTAGTATACCACGAACGGCGGCAAAAGTAGAGCAATTCTGCGTGAATGGCCCCTGAAATGCATCGAATCGCCCTGAAAAAACCCAAAAAAGCCCTTGCGCACCCTTTTGGGACGCAAAAAAGGGACTGCCGCACAGCGCTGTGCAGCAGTCCCTGCGGGGTTATAAGGGGTTACGGGGCAGCGGTTTTAGCCGCGCTGCTGGTAGTTCTTCCAAGTGCGGATTACCTCCAAGCGGCTTACACGGCTGCCGGGCTTGAAGTTGCCGTCCTGTGCGGTCATCAGGCCGGTCTCCACGACCCAGCGAATGGCCTGCAGCTCTGCGGCATCTGCTGCCACATCGTTGAACAGTGCAGTGCTCTGGGTTGCAGGCTTGCCTGCGGCGGTCCACAGTGCAACTGCAAGCTGCTGGCGGTTAGCGGGGATGGCCATGCCCTCGGGCAGAACGCTCTTCAGGTAGGCCGTGGTGCCTGCGATATAGGCACCCACGCCAATGGCTGCGCCGCCCACAGCGGCTACTGCCACAATGGCTGCACCGCCGCCGTCACTGTCACCGCCGGGTGCGGGGGTGGGGTCGGGGTCGGGCTTAGTAAGCGTATCGAACGCAGCCATCAGATCCACATCATGGTCGGGCATGGTGAATTCCAGCACGCGTGCGGTGCTCTGCTCCTCGGTCAGCTCCAGACCGGTGCAGCTCCAGCTCTTGAACTTGCTGGTCTCGGTGTCCTCGTCTGCGGTGGCCTTGAGCTCTGTACCCACAGGCACAGCTGTCAGGTCGGCAACAGTGCCGCCGTCCTTCAGAGTGACCTTTGCATTGGTGACCTTGAGCTCATAGGTCTCGGGAGCGTTCTCGGTGTACTGTGCTTTCAGCGTGACCTTGTTTGCGGGCATCGTGAAGGAGATAGTCGCCTTGGTGGTGTCCACGTCAGTGGGCAGACCGGTCACTTCCCAACCGGTGAAGGTGTAACCGTCCTTCTCGTCTGCGGTGGCAACGAGCTCTGTACCCACGGGCACAGCCGTCAGGTCGGCAACAGTGCCGCCGTCCTTCAGGGTGACCTTTGCATTGGTGACCTTGAGCTCATAGGTCTCGGGAGCGTTCTCGGTGTACTGTGCTTTCAGCGTGACCTTGTTTGCGGGCATCGTGAAGGAGATAGTCGCCTTGGTGGTGTCCACGTCAGTGGGCAGACCGGTCACTTCCCAACCGGTGAAGGTGTAACCGTCCTTCTCGTCTGCGGTGGCAACGAGCTCTGTACCCACAGGCACAGCCTTCAGGTCGGCAACAGCGCTGCCATCCTTCAGGGTGACCGTTGCATCGGAGACATCGAGTTTATAGGTCTTGGGAGCGTTCTCGGTGTACTGTGCTTTCAGTGTGACCTTGTTTGCGGGCATCGTGAAGGAGATGGTCGCCTTAGTGGTGTCCACGTCAGCGGGCAGACCGGTCACTTCCCAACCGGTGAAGGTGTAACCGTCCTTCTCGTCTGCGGTGAAGCTGAGCTTCTCACCTGCAACGTGCTCGGTAGACTTGTCGTCCACGGTCAGGGTGTACTTCGACTCAGACACAGTATAGGTGCCCACTTCGTACTGGGCGCCATCGTAGTGGTCACTAGAATCCACCACGATGTAAACGCTGTAAGTGCCTGCCTTGGTGGGCTTCGTCACAGACGGGGACGAGCCATCCTCCGGGACATACTGGATGGAATAATGCGGGGCATCGTCAAAATACATCGGGCCGGTATAGTTTGCAGTTTGGGTCTTGGAGTCATACTCAAAGTCGGCTCTGTTCGCTTGATATCTGCGTACCACCTCGCCGATATCAAGCGAGCCTTCTGTGTACTTGTCGCCCTCTTGCGCTACGATGCGCTGCTTGTAGAGGCCGTACATGTCCGCTCCCGCCGGGTAAGTTTCAAACACCCTGTCGTCGTAGGTGCGCACATAGACGAGGCTCAATTTGCCCACGCCCTCCTTGCTGCTGGTGACGGTCTGAGGTCCGATGATCGTCCCGGAAACGGTAAAGTCGCTCTTGCTCAGGGAAGAGAAGGGCAGCTTTCCGGTGGTGGCCATGTTCACCACAATAGGCTCGCCGTCATTCTTGGCGGTCAGGGTCAGGGTCTTGCCATCTGCGGAAAGCTGTGCGCCGTTGTAAGCGCTGACATCCTCGCCGTTGATATTCGTGACCTCTGTGCTGAAGGTGAGCGTCACCGCAGTATTGCCGACAAGGTAAACCGCATCTGCCGTTACGGCATTGCCCTTGACGGTTTTCACAGTGCCGTCTGTGATCATCAGCTTGCTCTGCTGCTGACCGGCGGCGAGGTATTTGCTTTCAATATAGCCGCAGCTCACCGTATTGGAAATAGCAGCCTTGCTATAAGTATTCGCCATCAGGCTGCCGGTGATCACGGCATTCTGGATGACCGTTCCTTCCGATGTATTATAATAGTCGGGCAGCTTGATATTGTTGAACACGCCGCCAAGGATCTGGGCATTACTACTATTCAACTGGACAGTTGCGTTGAACTGACCGCCGGTGATCTCGCCGTAAGCTTGGACGCTCTTCTGGAAGGTGCCGCCGGTGATGGTGCCGTTATAGCCCAAACGGACCTCCGCTTCGAACTGACCATCGGTGATCTCGCCGTAAGCTTGGACGCTCTTCTGGAAGATGCCGTTGGCGATGGTTCCATTAGCTTCGACGCTCTCCTGGAAGGTGCCGCCTGCGATGCTGCTGTTTCCATCCGCGTTAACAGCCTTCTGGAAAGTGCCGCCCTCAATAATGGCGTTCTGGGCGATAACAGGCGCGCCAGCCTGAATACCAGCAACCGTCACATCCGTCAGCACGATCTGATCGGAAGCAATAGTTGCATGATGGGGGTTGATGGTATCCGAGGTCAGATTCACCGGGCTGCCATCGGGGCTGGTGAGGATAAGCACCGACATCGTTCTATAACCATCCTCGTCCTCACCGGAGACCTCAGCGTACTGCCAGCCAAGACCCTCGTAGACATCGCCGGTCACACCACCCTCGCTCACGGAATGCGGGGTCACACCGGTCCGGTCGGGCAGACCTTCTTCGGTAATGCGCAGGGGCTTGAGGTTGCTGGGATCGCCAGCCTGATTTACCAAAATCTCCTTGCCATCGTTGTTGCCGGTGATATGCAGTACAGTGCCCTCGGCATAGGTCTGTTCATTGTAACTGTTGGCCGCTGCACCGTTGATGCTGAACACATCGGTGTTCAGGGTAAGCTCTGCGCTGGCATTGCCCACCAGATAGATGGTATTGACAGAAAGGGGCAGGTCTCTGCCGTTGATCGCAGTCACACCACCGCCGTTGCGCACGGTCAGCGTGCTGAGCTGCTGGCCATCGGCAAGCGCATTCTCTATGCCGTTGCCAGACAGCTTGCACAGAACGGTGTCGGAAATGGCAAGGTCGCCAAACCTGTCAAAGCTGAAGTTCTGGGCCACTGCCTTGGAAATGGTGCACTTGCCCATGCAGGAGAGGTAATCAAAGGTGCCGCCCTCGATCGTGACATCTTTGAAGTCAGCCTGACGGATGATGCCGCCGGTCACGGTAGCATTCGAAAGCTCGACATAGCAGTTGATGGGCACTGCGCTCAGCTGGCTGAAATTGATCACCTTACCGCCCTGATCCCCGAGCTTCAGTTGTCCGGTCGCACTGGCGACATTGGGGTAGCAGGTATAAGTCCAGCCCTTGCCAAAGTATACGCAGACCTGATATATGCCCTCGTCCAGACTGTACACATGGGGCACATCGTTCACATCGGGCGTACCCTTATCGGTAAAACTCAGTTCCTTGTCCATAGACGGGATCGGAGTCAGTGCTATGGATGCGTTGCTCTCTGAAAGCGGCGGGAACATACTGACCTCGGCAGAGATCGTTGTACCGTTTGCACTGATGGAAACCGTGGCACAGCCGTTCAAGGAAGCGTTGCTGACGCCCGCAGGCAGGGGGACGACGCTGCCGCCGGTCAACGATGCAGCCCATGCAACGCAACCGGGGGTGTACTGCACCTCCAGCTTCAGGCTGTGATCGCTGTACAGCTTGAGCATATACACATCCCCGGTCACCGGCTGGCCGTTCAGGGTGCAGTTTTCCGGCAGCAGCAGCTGGTGTGCCTGCTGCTACGTGTCGGCGCTCAGGCCGGAGATATCGCGGAAAAAGCCGCCCCGGACATTGCCGCCGTTCTCAGTCACCTTATCGTAGGTGCCGCCGTCAATGGTGCCCAGATTCAGCTGCACATCGGCGTAGCTGCCGCCCAGAACGCAGACGCCGTACATATTGTCGGCCTCTATTAAAAGTGTGCTGGTGACAGTGCCATCCAGCAGATAAACCGTGTAACTATTAGCATTCTTGACGGTCACATTGCAGCTGACCGTGCCGTCCAGAATGTACTCGGTATCTTCACTGCCGGTACCGGTGATGGTCAGCCCGGTAGTTTCGTCAAAGCTCCAGCCGGTACCGGACGCTGCCTTGGGCAGACCGTTCGTACCGATCTTGATCTTGACCACCTGATTTTTTGTTTCAGAGTTCGTACCAACAGCCTCATGCTCGTCTTCCGAGCTGTAAGTGATGCTGTTGGCCTCTTCCGCCACCGCGGAAGAAAGCCCTGCCCCTGCATCTGCAAATGCGGATACAGGGAGAATGGAGAGCATCATACTGAGTGCCAGTATCATGCTCACGATGCGTTTTTTCATGATATCCTCTCCTTTGTCGGTTGATTTGTCCGGCTATACCCCCAAACGGAACAGCCGGAACGGACAAAAATGCCAAGTTGAGTATAGCACCAAAATTCAAGGAAATAAAGCGCTTTTGCGGGCAGCACCTGCCAAAAAAAGGTGCAAAATTATGGGCAAAATCACGATACGGGGGGGGGTATGCTTCTCTCCCATAAAAAAGCAGTTCCGAAACGCCCGCAGGCGTTTCGGAACTGCTATAAAAATATTCTTTCCGCTCTTTATGCCCAAAGTGCAACGACGACGACCGCCGCCAGCGGCGGAAACAGGGAGGAGTTGTTGGGGCAGCGGCCAGCAAGACGCGCGTGCCGCCCAAGGCACGATGCGGATGCTGGGTGCCGCAACCCGATAGCGGCGGGCATTCAAAACCGTTTTACTTGCCCGCCAGCAGCACCGCCAGCACGGCTTTCTGGACGTGCAGGCGGTTCTCTGCCTCGTCAAAAATCTCGTCCGCGTGCTGCTCGAACAGGGCGGTGGAGATCTCCTCGCCCCGGTGGGCGGGCAGGCAGTGCAGCACCAGCGCGTTGGGCTTTGCGTTTTCCAGCAGACGGCCGGTGAGCTGGAAGCCCACAAAATCCCGCAGACGCTGCTCGCTCTCGGCAGTGCCGGGGGCGGTGGTGTTCCACGCGGCGGTGGCCACGATATCCGCATCCCGCAGGCCCTCGGCGGGGTCGGTGGTCAGGTGGAAGGCATTGCCGTATTGGTGGGCAAACATCAGCACATCCGCTGCCGGGCGGTAGCCCGGGGGACAGACGCAGGATACCTGCATCCCCGCCAAAAGGCCGCCCACGATCAGGCTGTTGGCCATGTTGCTGCCGTCGCCCACAAAGCAGAGCTTCAGCCCTGCCAGCGTGCCCCGGCGCTCCCGAATGGTCATCAGGTCAGCCAGCACCTGACAGGGGTGTGCGTAGTCGGTAAGGCCGTTGATCACCGGAATGCCGGAAAGCTCGGCCAGTTCCTCCAAGTCCCGCTGGCGGTAGGTGCGCCAGACGGCGCAGTCGTAGTAGCGCCCCAGCACCCGGGCGGTGTCCCGCAAAGGCTCGCCCCGCCCGGCCTGTAATTCGGCGGTGTTCATGTAATTGCCCAGACCGCCCATCTGGTACACGCCCACCTCAAAGCTGGTGCGGGTGCGGGTAGACGCCTTAGAGAACAGCAGCGCCACGCTTTTGCCCGCCAGCAGCGGGGCGGTGCGGCCCGCCTTGCAGTCCGCCTTCAGCTGGTCTGCCACATCCAGAATGTGGGTCAGCTCGGCGGGGGAAAGGTCGCTCATTTTCAGCAGATTTTTCATGCCTGCTCCTTCGGAGCCGTCGGCTCCATCGTGCCCAGCACCTCAGCCAGCACCTCCAGCGCCATGTCTACCTCGTGTTCGGAGACGGTCAGCGGCGGCAGCAGACGCAGCCGGGTCTTAGCGGTAAGCACCAGCAGGCCCTTTTCGCGGCAGGCAGTCAGCACATCCGCAGCCTGCACATCAAAGAACTCAATGCCCACCATCAGGCCGATGCCGGAAATGTTCTTGACGTGGGGCAGCTTTGCCAAGCCGGTGCGCAGCTGTACGGCGCGCTCGCTGACCTGTGCAAGGAAGCTCTGGTCCAGACGGTCTACCACCACGTTGGCACCGGCGCAGACCACCGGGTTGCCGCCAAAGGTAGAGCCGTGGGTGCCGGGGCCCATGCCCTCGGCTACCTTTTCATTCATCAGCACCGCGCCGATGGGCAAGCCGCCGCCCAGCCCCTTGGCAAGGGTGACGATGTCCGGCTTGAGGTTATAGTGCTCACAGCACAGGAAGGTGCCGGTGCGGCCTACGCCGGTCTGCACTTCGTCCACGATGAGCACAAGGTCTTTTTCGTCGCACAAAGCGCGCACGGCCTGTACATAGTCCGGGTCCAGCGCCATCACGCCGCCCTCGCCCTGAATCAGTTCCATCATCACGGCGCAGGTGTGGCGGTCTACCAGTTCCTGCAGCGCTTCGATATCCCCCGCCGGGACGTACTGGAAACCTTCGTTGAAGGGGCCGAAGTAGTTGTGGAACACCTCCTGCCCGGTGGCGGTCAGGGTGGCAAGGGTGCGGCCATGGAAGCTGTTGACCAGCGTGATGACGTTGTAGCGGTCTTTACCATAGTGGTCTACGCTGTACTTGCGGGCGGCCTTGATGGCGCCCTCGTTGGCTTCAGCACCGGAATTGCCAAAGAAAACCTTGCTCATGCCGGTGCGCTTGCACAGCTTTTTCGCCAGCTTGCCGCAGGGTGCAGTGTAGTACAGGTTAGAGGTGTGCTGCAATTTGTGTGCCTGCTGGGACACAGCTTCTGCCCATGCAAGGTCGCAGTAGCCAAGGCTGTTCACCCCGATGCCGCTGGTGAAGTCCAGATACTTCTGTCCCTCCGGGCCCTCGGCGTACAGCCCGTGGCCTTTTTCCAGCACGACGGGATTGCGGTTATAGGTGTGCAGGACGTACTCGTTGTCCCGCTTGATGACTTTTTCAGAATCCATAGGTGTACCTCCTGTAACATGGAGTTCTTGCGCAATGCTGTGCGGACTCCTCTGAAGCTGTACCGCCACCGCTGAAGCCTTCCCCCCAAGGGGTGAAGGCTTTTAAGCGCTCCTGCAAAGGGAAAAAGCGGAGCGGTTTCGTTGCCTTTATTATAACTTTCCGCCGGCGATTGCGCAATCTTTTTATTCGCGGTGGCTGCGGCGGTAGAAGCGGGTACCGGAGCCGCGGTCGGAGAACAGTTCCAGCAGGATGGAGTGCGGCACGCGGCCATCAATGATGACCGCCTCGTGCACGCCCTGATAGATGGCATCCGCCATGCCGCCGATCTTGGGGATCATGCCGCCCGCAATGATACCGGCGGACTTGTAGCCCTCGATCTCGGTCACCTCCACCTCGGGGATGAGGGTGGTCTCGTCCTCCTTATCCCGCAGCAGACCCGCGATATCGGTCATGGACACCAGCTTTTCGGCCTTGAGGGCAATGGCGATCTGGGCAGCGGCGGTGTCCGCGTTGACGTTATACGCCTGCCCGAGGTCATCCATGCCCACGGTGGCGATCACCGGGATAAAGCCGCCGTCCAGCAGGCTTTCGATCAGGGTGGCGTCCACATGGACGATCTCGCCCACATGCCCCAGCTGCGGGTCCAGCTCGGTGCAGCGGAGCATCTGTCCGTCCATGCCGCACAGACCCACGCCGCGCCCGCGCAGCTTTGCCACAAGATCCTTGTTCACCTTACCGGCCAGCACCTGCTGCACGATCTCCATGGTGGCATCGTCCGTCACCCGCAGACCATTTGCAAAGTGGCTTTCCACGCCCACCTTTTTCAGCATCTCGTTGATGGCGGGGCCGCCGCCGTGCACCAGCACCACCCGCACGCCCAGCAGCGTCAGGGTGACAAGGTCGTTCATCACGGCGTTTTTCAGCGTCTCGTTGATCATGGCGTTGCCGCCGTATTTGATGACCATGGTTCTGCCATGGTATTTCTGGATATAAGGGGTGGCCTCCGAAAAAAGCCGCGCCATTTCTTCGTTTTTCATCTGTTCCGCGCTCCTGTCAGGTTCTGTAATCGCCGTTGATCTTCACATAGTCGTAGGTCAGGTCACAGCCCCACGCCTTGGCGCTTGCCTCGCCGGTGCCCATATCCACCTTGACCAGAATATCGTGCTCTGCCAGCACCTTGGCGGCTTCGTCCTCGCTGTACGGATGGTAGGCTGCGTTCTCGCACACATACACCTCGCCCGCCTTGCTGGAGAGCCAGACGCAGACCTTATCAATGGAGAAATCGCCGGGGGTGTAGCCGATGGCACACAGGATGCGTCCCCAGTTGGCATCGCGGCCAAAGACCGCCGCCTTGAACAGGTTGGAGCAGACCACGCTGCGGCTGACGGCGCGGGCGGTTTTCAGGTCGGGCGCATGGGTCACTTCGCAGGTAATCAGGTGGGTAGCACCCTCGCCGTCTCCGGCGTGCTCGGCGCACATGTGCTCTGCAATGGCGGTCAGCGCTGCCACAAAGGCGGCGTAATCCGCGTTCTCCTCACAGATCTCCGGGTTGCCCGCCAGACCGGACGCCATGATGATCAGAGTATCGTTGGTGGAGGTATCCAGATCCACGCTCATCTGGTTATAGGTGCCGGGCACTACCGTCTTGAGCGCCTTTTCCAGCAGCGCGGGCGAGACGGCGGCATCGGTGGTATAGAACGCCAGCATGGTGGCCATGTTGGGGGCGATCATGCCGCTGCCCTTACCGATGGCACCCACGGTGCACACCTTGCCGCCCAGCTCGAACTGGATGGCGTATTCTTTTTTATGGGTGTCGGTGGTCATGATGGCGGTGGCGGCGTCCGTGCTGCCCTGCGCGGTGGCAGCCAGCTTTTCCGCTGCCGCCGGGATGCCCCAGGCAAAGGGGTCGATGACCATGGGCTGACCAATGACGCCGGTGGAGGCGGGCAGAACGTCCTTTTCGTCCATGTTCAGTGCCTTGCCCACCAGTGCACAGCACTCCTCTGCCAGCGCCACGCCGTTGGCGGCGCAGGTGTTGGCGTTGCCGCTGTTTACCACAATGGCCTGTGCGTAGCCATCGGCCAGATGGGCGCGGTCCACCTTGATGGGCGCACCGCAGACCTTATTGGTGGTGTACACGCCCGCAGCAGCGCAGCGCACCTCGGCCTTGATGAGCGCCAGATCATATTTTTCACTGTGATTTGCCCGGATGCCGCAATGGACACCGGCGGCGGCAAAGCCCTTGGGCGCGCAGATGCCGCCCGCAATTTCCTTATACTGCATAACGATTTTCCTTTCTCACAAAGAAAAACAAGTTTATTCCAACCCTTTGGTCTCTTCCAGACCCAGCATCAGGTTCATGCACTGGACGGCGGCACCGGAGGAGCCTTTGCCCAGATTATCAAACAGCGAGACCAGCATCATCTGGTCTCCGGCGGTGTTCACGGTCAGGTACAGCTCCATGCGGTCGGTGCCCGCCATGGCGTTGGAGTACAGGCCGTTTTCCGGCAGCGGCTCGTTCAGGCCGTGCACCTTCACGGTGGCGGCGTCCTTGTAGTAATCCGCAAGGGCAGCAGCCACGGCCTCGGCAGTAGTGCCCGCAAGGCCAAGATCCAGCGGCACCAGCACCTGCATCCCGCAGTAGTAGTCGCACACCACCGGCACAAACATCGGCGTGTGCGCAAGGCCGCTGATCTTCTGCATCTCCGGCAGGTGCTTGTGGCCAAGGCTCAGGCCGTAGCTCTTGGGCGCATCCAGCTTGCTGTGCGCCGGGCGGTCGGGGCTTTCGTAGTCCGCGATCATCTTTTTGCCGCCGCCGGAGTAGCCGGAGATACCGGTGCAGCTGAAGGGGTAGCTTTGCGGCACCAGCCCCAGCTCTACCAGCGGGCGGGCGATGCTGATAAAGCCGCTGGCATAGCAGCCGGGCACTGCCACGCGGTAAGAGTTCTGAATTTTTGCCTTCTGCCCCTTCAGCTCCGGGAAGCCGTAGTCCCATGCGGCGTCGGTGCGGAAGGCGGTGGAGGTGTCCAGCACCTTCACGTCCGGGCGCAGCAGGGGCATGACTTCTTTAGAAGCCGCATCCGGCAGGCAGAGGAAGGCAAGGTCGGCAGAATTGATGACCTTTGCCCGCTCGTGCACATCCTTGCGCCCTTCGGCAGAGATGGACAGCAGTTCGATCTCCGGCCGTTCGGCCAGACGGTCGGCAATGCGCAGGCCGGTGGTGCCGGAGGAGCCATCAATAAACACCTTTACCTTCATGCGTTTTCCTCCTCCCATGCGTCCAGCCGTGCCGTTGCCAGCGCGATCTGCTTTTCTACGCTGGCGGCGCTGGGGCCGCCGTAGCTGGTGCGTCCCTCGCAGCAGTGCACAAGGTCGATGGCATCATAGATATCGGCCCCGAACAGCGGGCTGTAACTCTGGAACTGGGTCAGGGTCAGCTCTTCCAGTGTTTTGTCGGCGGCAATGCAGTCCGACACCATGCAGCCGGTCAGCTTGTAGGCGTCCCGGAAGGGCATTCCTTTCTTGGTCAGGTAGTCGGCGCAGTCGGTGGCGTTGATAAAGCCCTTTGCGGCGGCGCGGCGCATATTGGCGGGCAGGGTCTTCATGGTGTCCAGCATGGGGGTGATGGTCTTGAGGCAGAGTTCCAAGGTGTCCACTGCATCAAAGATGGCTTCCTTGTCCTCCTGCATATCCTTGTTGTAGGCCAGCGGCAGGCCCTTCATCATCACCAGCAGGGTGTTCAGGTCGCCGTACACCCGGCCGGTCTTGCCGCGGATGAGTTCGGTCACGTCGGGGTTCTTCTTCTGGGGCATGATGGACGAACCGGTGGTAAAGGCATCGTCCAGCTCAATGAATTTGAACTCCCAACTGCACCACAGGATGATCTCTTCCGAAAGGCGGGACAGGTGCATCATGCAGATGGAAATGGCGCTTGCCAGCTCGATGCAGAAATCACGGTCGGACACGCCGTCCAGACTGTTGGCGCAGGGGGCAGCGAAGCCCAGCTTTTCGGCGGTGAAATCCCGGTCCAGCGGGTAGGTAGTGCCTGCCAGTGCACCCGAGCCCAGCGGGCACTGGCTGTCCATGCGGGCGGTAGAGTCCGCAAAGCGGTCGAGGTCGCGCAGCAGCATGGAAGCGTAGGCCATCAGCGCGTGGCCGAAGGTGATGGGCTGGGCGCGCTGCAGGTGGGTGTAGCCGGGCATGACGGCGGCGGTGTTCTCCGCCGCCTTTTTGCACAGCACCCGCACCAGCTCCACGATGTAGGCCTGCAAAGTCTTGCTGTAATCCCGCAAAGTCAGGCGGATATCCAGCGCCACCTGATCGTTGCGGCTGCGGCCGGTGTGCAGCCGCTTGCCCGCATCCCCGATACGGGCGGTCAGGGTCTGCTCCACAAAGGTGTGCACGTCCTCGGCGGCGGGATCAATGGTCAGGGCACCGCTGGACAGGTCGTCCGCGATGGAAGCCAGACCGCTGAGGATATCCGCACAGTCCTGCTCCGAGATGATGCCCTGCCGTGCCAGCATGGCGGCATGGACGCCGCTGCCGCGCATATCCTGCGCGATCATCCGCTGGTCGAAGCGGATGGAGGAGTTGAAGTCGTTGACGCGGCTGTCCACCGCCTTGGAAAACCGACCCTTCCAGAGTTGTTCTGCCATAATATAAACTCCTTATAAAAACGGCAAAGCCGCCGCAGGGGAAAACGCTCCTGCGGCGGTGCCGCCGGCAACGATGCCGGTGTGAGAACCCGCGTGTGAAAGTGTGAAAACACACGCAGTCGAAAATGTTGCGATTACTTGACCTCCGGCCAGTTCTTGGACAGCTTTGCGCGCTCCTTGATGGACAGGCCGAACAGGTTGATGAAGCCTGCGGCATCGGCCTGATTGTAGTCCTCGTCCTCACCGAAGGAAGCGGTCTGCTCGTCGTACAGGGTGTACGGAGAGGTGACGCCGGCGTTGATCATGTTGCCCTTGTAGAGCTTCAGCTTCACATCACCGGTCACGGTCTTTTCCAGACTATTGGCAAAGGCATCCAGTGCCTCGCGCAGCGGGGTGAACCACTGGCCGTTGTACACGATGTCGGCGTACTTCTGTGCCAGCTGTGCCTTGAAGTGAGCGCTTTCCTTGTCCAGCGTGATGGTCTCCAGCACGTCGATGGCCTTGTACAGGATGGCGCCGCCGGGAGTCTCGTACACGCCGCGGCTCTTCATGCCCACCAGACGGTTCTCCACGATGTCCAGCAGACCAATGCCGTTTGCGCCGCCCAGCTTATTCAGGTGCTCCACCAGCTCCACAGCGCCCATTTCCTTGCCGTCCACGGCGGTGGGAACGCCCTTTTCAAAGTGGATGGTCACATAGGTGGGCACATCGGGTGCCTGCTCGGGGCTGACACCCAGCTCCAGGAAGCCGGGCTTATTGTACTGGGGCTCGTTGGCGGGGTTCTCCAGATCCAGACCCTCGTGGCTCAGGTGCCACAGGTTCTTGTCCTTGGAGTAGTTGGTCTCGCGGTTGATCTTCAGGGGGATGTGGTGAGCCTCGGCGTAGTCGATCTCTTCGTCACGGCTCTTGATGTCCCACTCACGCCAGGGAGCAATGATGGCCATATCGGGGCACAGGGCCTTGAGGGTCAGCTCAAAACGCACCTGATCGTTGCCCTTGCCGGTGCAGCCGTGGCAGATGGCATCTGCACCCTCCTTGATGGCGATGTCTGCCAGTGCCTTGGCGATGCACGGACGTGCAAAGCTGGTGCCCAGCAGGTAGTCCTCGTACTTAGCGCCGAACTTCAGGGTGGGGAAGATGTAGTTCTCCACAAAGTCCTTCTTCAGGTCCAGCACATACAGCTTGGATGCGCCGGTAGCCTTGGCCTTTTCTTCCAGACCGTCCAGCTCGGTGCCCTGACCCACGTCACCGGAAACAGCAACGACCTCGCAGTTGTTGTAGTTTTCCTTCAGCCAGGGAATGATGATGGAGGTATCCAGACCGCCGGAGTAAGCCAGCACGACTTTTTTGATGTTTTCCTTTTTCATGATAAACGTGCTCCTTTTAATAAAAATACACTTTTGTTCTCTGATGCGCATTTCCCTTCGCATCCTCTGTCTTTCGTTTGCGGTTGATGCTTTTATTATACGCAGCGCGGGTTTTCCGTCAATGCTAAAAACTGCCAAACATAGCGCCCGTTTCGCTTTTCTTTTGGTTCAATCTGTATCTTTATACAAATATTTTTAAATATATGCACATTTTATGCAGTTTGAGTGTATTTTTTCATGGAGTTAGAGAGAAATAAACCACCGGAGCATCCGCAGATGCTCCGGTGGTTTAACTATAACTATTTAGTTCAGTTTCAGATCGCCCTCTTTGATCCAGCCCAGCTTGCGCTCCACCTCGCAGAACACCACGCTGAGCACGGCGGGCAGCACAAAGCACAGCAGCACCATGGCAACCCAGTCCATGGGGGTGATAGCGGCCTTGGTACCGGCGGCAATGTCGCTGACCCAGCCGGTGTAAACGCCGATCTGACCCACCAGACCGCAGGTGCCCATGCCGGAGGAGACCGCCGCGCCGTTCATCTCAAAGTGGAACAGGCAGGTAGCCAGCGGGCCGGTGATGGCACTGGCCAACGTGGGGGCGATCCAGATGCGGGGGTTCTTGATGATGTTGCCCATCTGCAGCATACTGGTGCCCAACCCCTGACTGACAAGGCCGCCTACGCCGTTCTCCTTGTAGCTCATCACGGCAAAGCCCACCATCTGGGCGCAGCAGCCTGCCACGGCAGCGCCGCCTGCAAGGCCGGTCAGACCCAGTGCGGCGCAGATGGCGGCAGAGGAAATGGGCAGGGTCAGCGCCACACCCACGATGACCGACACCAGAATGCCCATGACCAGCGGAGCCTGCTCGGTGGCCCACATGATCAGGGTGCCCACCTGACTTGCAGCTGCACCGATGGGTGCGGCGATAAGCATGGAAAGCCCGACGCCTGCAAAGATGGTCACCAGCGGGGTGACAAGGATATCCACCTTGGTCTCCTTGCTCACGGCCTTGCCCAGCTCTGCCGCCACGATGGCAATGATAAGCACGGCCAGCGGGCCGCCTGCACCGCCCAGCGCATTGGCCGAGTAGCCCACGGTGATCAGGCTGAACAGCACCAGCGGCGGGCAATGCAGTGCCCAGCCGATGGCGCAGGCCATGGCGGGGCCGCTCATGGCCGTAGCATAGCCGCCCAGATCCACCAGCAGTGCAAGACCGGTCTGCTGACCCACCGTCTTGATGATGGTGCCGATGAGCAGACTGGCGAACAGGCCCTGTGCCATTGCGCCCAGTGCGTCAATGAGGTAACGCTGCGGAGAGATGACGATATCCTTCCGCGCCAAAAATTCTTTCAGCTTCGACATAAAACTTACCTTTCTATCCAAAACAGATCGTTAAGGTTACGAACGTATGTCCTGTATCATACCATACACCTGTCAAGACAGCAAGAGGTTGCTGGAAAAATTGTGAAATTTCGGCTTTGTGCAATGTTCTGCCCTGCCGGAACGTATTCCATTTGGAACATTTTCCGACACACTGCCCCGGTGGAGAATTTGTGTAGAAGCCCGCTGTGCCGTTGACGGCTCCCCGCGTGCGGGTGTATACTAGAGGAAGCGTAAAGTTATCATCCGCCGTCCTTTTTATCCTGAACCCATGGGCGGTGTGGAATAAAAGCAGGCCCGCCCCGGGCAAGGGGCAAAGGCCCGGAGCAGCACAGCGCTGCACCACCGGGAGATTCGGAGGCAGAGACGACAGATGAAAAAACGATTTGACCGATCCGGCACAGCCCGCCGCAAGGCGGTGACAGCCATTGCAGCGCTGACCATGGCGCTGGTTCTGGCTGTGGGCGGCGCAGGGGCAGCGACCCTGCTGTCTGCACAGCCGGAAACTTTGACTGTGGGCGCGGTCGTTCCCCACATCACCGCCGAGGCACCGCAGACAAGCAGCCCGGCTCCGGCCGACCCTGCCCCGGCGGCGGAGAGCACGGCGACTGCCCCGGAGCAGACAGCGGAAAGCACTGCGCAGCCGCAGCAGGCCGAGTCTGTCCCGGAACAAGCAGAAAAGCCGGAAACCGCCGAAGCAGAACCGGCTGAACCGGAAGAAGCTGCCGCAGCACCGGAAACGCCGGAAACACCGGCACAGCCCGCCGGGGACGCCGCACTGAAGGAGGAGAGCTCCCCTGCCATGCTGCTGGAAGAGACCCCGGAGCTGGCTGCGCAGGACCCGCAGGCTCCCGCAGCGGACGGCACCGCCCAGAATGATACCGCCGCCCAGCACACCCCGGAGGGCAGCGTACTGCTGACCCCGGAGCAGATCCAGCAGGCGCTGGATTCCGGCGCGCTGGAGGATGCCGAGGCGCAGTGCATCGACCTGACTGACGAAAACGGCTTTTTCCGGTGGCTGTTCAACTGGCTGTTCGGCAGCAAGGATAAGGAAGAGGAACCGGCTCCGGCCTACTCCGGCTGGCGCACCGAGAACGGCAAGACCTACTACTATGCGCAGGACACCAACAAAAAAGTCACCGGCCTGCGCTCCATTGACGGCAAGCTGTATTATTTCGATGCCAACGGCGTTAAACAGGACAATGTGACCTTTGGCATCGACGTGTCCAAGTATCAGTCCGGGCTGGACTGGAACAAGATCAAAAAGTCCGGGGTGAGCTTCGTCATCATCCGCATCGGCTACCGGGGCTACGGCGCTGCGGGAAACCTGGTCAAGGACCCCATGTTCGAAGAGCACTTTACCAACGCCCGCAATGCGGGGCTGAAGGTGGGCGTGTATTTCTTTACGCAGGCCGTGAACGAAGCCGAAGCACAGGAGGAGGCCGATGGCTGCAACTGGGCTTTGAATGGCCGGATGCTGGACTACCCCATCTTCTATGACACCGAGGCCTCCACCGCCCCGCACGGCACCGGCCGCGCCGACGGTCTGGGCGTCGAGGACCGCACCAAATGCGCCATCGCCTTCTGCGAGCGGGTGAAGGAACTGGGCTACAAGCCCGGCGTGTACGCTTCCACCACATGGTACCGCAAGCGGGTGGATTACAACACCCTGCGCAGCCGCTACACCATCTGGAACGCCCACTACGGCGTCTCTTCCAGCCCCATCGGCTGCGATATGTGGCAGGGCACCGAGAAAGCCCGCATCAATGGTTACAGCGGCGAGCTGGACGCCAATATCAGCTATATCGGGTAAAAGAGACTAACCCCCCCCCCGGTCAGCGGCGCAAGTCCTGACCGGGGGGGTTTTTATCATACCGTCCTGTTTTTGTGCATAAGCTGGTGGCAGAGTATGCAAGCGCAAATGGCGGGGAGGCATGGGGATATGTTTGTGGTAACACTGAGCAAGACGAGCCTGAAAAAACTGGGAGCAGGGGCGGCGTGCTGCGCGCTGGTGGTGTTCAGCGCCATGCTGGGGCGGTTCATCAGTACCCGGACGGTGGCGGTGGCTGCCCCGGTGAACCGCATCGAGAGCGCACAGGACATCCAGACATGGTTCACCGGCTATGGGCTGGAGGTGGACGGCGCGTCCATTACGGCGGATAAGGTCAAGATCCCCCGCAGGTGGGACGACAGCTTTTCCGCCTTCAACGGGGTGGTGCAGCAGAGTGGCATGGATCTTGCCCGCTACAAGGGCAAGACGGTGGAAAAATGGTCGGCGCTGCTCCCGGCGGCAAGCAACGGCGAGACCAGCCGCTACGGGGTGCTGCTGGTGTATAAAAAGAAGGCCGTGGGCGCGTATCTGCTGGAAAAGCCCTCCGGCACGGTGCTGGGACTGCAGGACGCTCAGAACGAACTGGCAAAACAAACTTCCGGCGAGGATTACAGCGGCGACTGGGGCGAGCGGCACGACGAGCAGCTGACCGACAGCACCGCACAGCAGACCTCCGGCGAACCGGAGGCAGAGCCCGAAGCCGCCCCGCAGGCAGCCCCCTACACCGAGCTGCCGCTGGACGCAGAAGGGTACCCCGTGGAATAGGGACGACATTCGGGGAAAAAACGACCTTTTTTAAGCTCTTGTCCGGCAGTTGCACAAACTGCCTAGTTTTTACAAACGATTCGACAAAAATTAGACAAAGCACGGATTTTTGTAGCATCCGTATGTTCAAATATAACAAAAAATTCTTGTAAAAATCGGCAATATGAAACGATGCAAAAAAACCGGTACGGGTTTATAATAATAGTATACCAATCCCTGTTGGCAAAGCCATGTTCCGGGGCTGAATGTGCAGCCCGGGCAGAGGGATCAAGTAAGGAGAAAATGATTATGAAGGAATTTCAGTACACTGTTAAGGATGCCTGCGGCATCCATGCCCGTCCCGCCGGCCTGCTGGTCAAGACCGTGAAGGGCTTTGCAAGCACCGCCACCCTCGAGAAGGACGGCAAGAGCTGCGATATGCGCAAGCTGATGGCTCTGATGGGCATGGGCGTCAAGCAGGGCGAGACCGTGACCATCAAGGTCGAAGGCGATGATGAAGAAGCAGCCGCAGAAGCAATCCAGAAGTTCCTGAGCGAGAACGTCTGAGCCGCGGCTTGAAAGCCGAGCCCTCGCGGGAAAACTGCGGGGGCTTTTTTTAACAAAACGCCGGGCGCTGCACGCCCGGCTGTAAGTGGAAGGAGAACGTGCTATGCAGGTAGGCACCGGCAAAAGCGTACTCAATGGCATCGCCATTGGCAAGCTGAAGATCTACAAGAAAAAAGATACCGCGATTTCCACCGCCCCTGTGGCAGATACTGCCGCAGAACTGGAGCGTTTTGAAGCTGCCCGCCAGAAGGCCATTGAGCAGCAGACCGCCCTGTACGAAAAGGCACTGGCAGAAGCCGGCGAGGACATCGCCGAGGTGTTCAACATCCACGCCATGATGCTGGATGATGACGACTTTGTGGACGCCATCAAGGAGATCATCAACGGGCAGAAGATGTGCGCCGAGTACGCCGTCAAGACCGCCGGCAACAATCAGGCTGCGGTGTTCTCTGCCATGGACGACCCGTATCTGCAGGCCCGCAGCGCCGATGTGCTGGACATTGCGCAGGCCATGCTGGACATTTTGCAGGGGGTGGACAACGCTTCCCTGCAGGGCACCGAGCCCAGCATTCTGGTAGCCGAGGATCTGGCTCCCTCCGAGACCGTGCGCATGGATAAAAGCCTGCTGCTGGGCTTCATCACCCGCGAGGGCAGCTCCAACAGCCACACCGCCATTCTGGCACGCAGCATGAACATCCCCGCCCTGATCCAGTGCAAGGACATTCAGGACGACTGGGACGGCAAGATGGCTGTGGTGGACGGCTACAACGCCTGTGTGTATGTGGACCCCACCCCCGACCTGCTCAAGAGCCTGAAAAAGCGCCAGCAGGAGGACCAGAAAAAGCAGGCCCTGTTGCAGGAGCTGAAGGGCAAGCCCAACACCACGCTGGACGGCAAGACCATCAACGTGTTTGCCAACATCGGCGGCATGGGCGATGTTGGCGCTGTACAGCAGAACGACGCCGGCGGCGTGGGTCTGTTCCGCACCGAGTTCGTCTACCTGAACTGCAAGGACTTCCCCACCGAAGACTACCAGTTCGAGGCTTACAAGCAGGTGTTGGAAAGCCTTGCACCCCGCAAGGTGGTGGTGCGCACCTGTGATATCGGCGCAGATAAGACCGTGGATTACATGAAGCTGGATCACGAGGATAACCCCGCGTTGGGCTACCGTGCCATCCGCATCTGCCTGACCCGCAAGGACTTCTTCAAGACCCAGCTGCGCGCGCTGCTGCGTGCTTCCGCCTACGGCAACATGAGCATCATGTTCCCCATGATCACGAGCCTGCGGGAGCTGCAGGACGCCAAGGCTGTTCTGGAAGAGTGCCGTGCCGAGCTGACCGCCGAGGGCGTAAAGATGGGGCAGAACATTGAAGTGGGCACCATGATCGAGACCCCCGCCGCCGTGCTCATCGCGGACGAGCTGGCCGCCGAGTGCGACTTCTTCTCCATCGGCACCAACGACCTGACCCAGTACACCTGTGCACTGGATCGCCAGAACGCAAAGCTGGAGCCCTTCTTCAACCCCCATCACCCCGCCGTGCTGCGCGCCATCAAGATGACCATTGAAGCCGGTCACCGCCACGGCATCTGGGTGGGCATCTGCGGCGAGCTGGGTGCCGACACCGCCCTGACCGAGACCTTCCTGCGCATGGGCGTGGACGAGCTGTCCATGAACGCCAAGAGCATCCTGCCGGTGCGCAAGATCATCCGCAGTGTAGACCTGAGCAAGCCCTCTGAGAAGGCCTGACCCGCGGAAAAAATATTATTATAATTTGTGGCTCAGAAACGCCTGCGGGCGTTTCTGAGCCACTTTTTTTCACAGAAGGGGTAACTCCCGGACAGGCAAACCTTGCCGCCACACAAAAAAGCTCCCCCTTTGGGGGGAGCTGGCACGCCGTAAGGCGTGACTGAGAGGGTTCGCGCGGTGCGCATTCCCAATCATTTCCGCTGTTCCAGCATGGTCTGGAGGCGGGTCTTGGCGCGGTAATAGGTCACCCGCGCCCATGCGGCATTGTGACCAAAAATAGCCCCGATGCGGTCAAAGGGCAGTTCGCCAAACACCCGCAGGCTGAAAACCTCCTTGTAGGGTTCTTCCAGCGCGTGCAGACACTGGTGCACCGTAAAGGCAGCATCCTTGTCCACCAACAGCTGCGCGATGTCCGGGCTGTCGGCGGCTTTTGTTTCGGCATCCTCCAGCGGGGCGGCATGCTTTGCGCGGCGGCAGTGGTCGTAGTAGGCGTTGCGCGCTACGGTGAACAGCCACGCCCGCACATCCTGCTTGCCGTCGTAGTCTTTCAGGCCGTCCAGCGCCCGGAAAAAGGTCTCCTGCGTCAGTTCCTCGGCCAGCGCTTCGCTGCGGGTAAGTCCCTGCAAAAACAGGCAGACGTCCCGGAAGTAGAGCCGGTAGATGGTTTCAATGTCCATAGTCAGCCCTTCTCAAACACGCCTTGTTCCTGTGTGACCACATCCTCAGATTCGTAAACATAGGTCTGCGTTCCATCCTCTTTTTTCAGGATGAACCGCTCCACCTGCTGACCGTCCCTGTAATAGCGGGTCTCGTCGGCGCATTGCACTGTCAGCAGCTGTGTGCCGGAGACTGTGATGCTGGTATCGGAAGCCGATGTGCCCAGCAGCCCTTCCAGCGCAGCATGGATGTGCGGGAAGGTATAGCGCACCGCCCGGACGGTAACGGATGGTTTGCCCCAGTTAAAGGAGCCTTCCAGTTCCAGCCAGACGTTTTCGCCCTGCACTTCCAGCACACAGAGGTTCGCTTCGTTTTCCTTTTTGTTGTAAGTCCAAATCTTCGCCTGTTCTGCCGTTACCGGCGTTTTTGCGCCGCCCATCCAGAACGCCAGCCCAAAAGCGCACAGCACTGCCAGAACCGCTGCCGCCGCTATGCGGATGCTCTTTTTCTGCAAGGTCTTTCGGATGCTCCGCAGCGGTGCATCCGGCTGGGGTTCCGGCTGCACCGGCACCGGTTTTTCCATCTGTTCCAGCTCTGCACGGCAGGCGGGGCACTCTGCAAGGTGCTGCTCCACCAGCGCACTGCTGGCGGGGCTGGCAAGCTTTTCGGCGTACAGGGGCAGTAAGTCGCGGATCACGTCACATTCCAGCTTCATGGTCATTTTCTCCTTTGCGGGCTTCCGTGTGCCCTTTCACCCCAATAACGCACAAAGAGGAAAAACGTTACAAAAAATCTGCAAATTCACCGGACTGCGGTCTTTTCCCGCAGTTTTTTCGTTCCCTTGAGGAAGAGCCACACCAGCACCCCCAAAAGCAGGCAGATGCCAACGTGCATGGCGGCCATCATGTAGTAACCCTGAAAATCGAACCGCACCGCACCGGCCATCAGGTAGGGCTGATGCCCTGCTTTGTACAGGGTGACAAAGCAGGAGATGGCGTTGTACAGGCCGTACAGCCCTGCCGCTGCGCACACAATGACCCGCAGCAGCTTGCTTGTGATGAATTTTACGAACATAATTGCAGCTCCGTCCTCTCTCCGTCCTTGTAGCAGTAGATGCCCCCTGCGCGGGAGAAGTCCTTGTCCACCTCCACGCAGTCGAAGGCGCTGAAGGCCTGTTCAATTTTTTCGGGCGTGCAGACAAAGCCCCGGATCTTCAACGCAGCATCCTCGCCCACCACCTCGTTCCACAGATGGATCGACCAATAGCTGCAATTTTTGTTCACCGTCCATTTATCGTGCTGTTCCATGTAGTCCTCAATGACCTTCAGCTGCTCCTCCCTGATATTGGTGCTCAGGGACAGTCTGCCGGTGTAGCGTCCGTAATGGGCGATATAGCACGGTTCCAGATCGAACAGCAGCCCCGAAAGTCCTGACACCGCCCAGACCGAGAAGGTGACCATCTCCCCGTCCGGAATGGCGCGGTCCTTCAGGTAGACCGTGTGCCCGGTGCGGTTGTCCAGCCCGATCCATGTATACCCGAAACACTTGAGGAAGGGCTTGGATTCGCTCTTGCCGTCAAAGGTGGTGATGGAGAGGATAAGCCCCTCCTCTTCACAGGGCAGGGTGCGGGCAGCTTTGCCGGCGGCAGCGCTGCACCACAGCCCAAGGGCTGCTGCACATACCGAGAACAGCACCGCCCATGCAATGATCCTCTTTTTCAATGCAATTCCTCCTATATGTTACGGCTCAGCCGTTTTCCTTCCAGAACAAGCCGCCGGAGGTCTGGAACAGCAGCCGGGGGTTCACGCTTCTGCTGCCCAGCTTGAAGTCCATGGTCAGCTCTTCGCCCAGCGCGCCCACAGCCTGCCCCTTTTCCACGGTCTGGCCCTTGCTGACCGAAAGCTCCTGCAAGCCGTACAGATAGCTGCGCAGCCCGCAGCCGTGGTCGATGACCACCGTATTGCCGGTAAGCGCCAGATTGCCCGCAAACACCACCGTGCCGTTGGCTGCGGCGCGGCAGGGCGCACCGGGGATGGTGTACAGCTTTGTGGAGTTGGAGCGACTGCCCTGCTGACCGTTCGTTACTTTAATTTGCCCGTAGTCCACCAAGGTCATGGAGTCCTCGGCGGGGGGCACAAAGCCGCCCTGCCACTGCTTGGCGGTGGCGGCAGCCTCGTACAGCGGCCAGATGGCACTGCGGAACTGGGCGTTGGCGCTGTCCGCAGCGGGCTCCTCGGCCTCTGCCTCCACCGTGCCAAAGTCCTTCGGCAGCACGGTCAGGGTGCGGGTGATGGTCTCGCCGTTCACCGTAATGTGTACCTCGTGCCCGCCGGAGGAGGCGTTATAGGCTGCCGGGATATAGGCACGCCAGCCCTCTGCGGCGCGCACGCACTGCACGCTGCCAAGGTCGGTCTCGATGGCAGGCACGGCGTCCCCGGTCATACCGGAGATGCGCACGCCTACCGTGCCGCCCTGCTCCACCCGCTCGGCGGAAAGCTCCACCTCCGCGCTGGCCTGCAGGGTGAACCGGAAGCTGTACCGGTACCAGCCGGTGGGCTTTGCGGGGCGCTCCAGCCCCAGATTTTTGCGCAGCTGGCCGGTGCTGCCGCCCTCGAACTGGGTGATGACCCCGCCCTTGGGCACGCGCCACGCGGTCAGCTCCGCCTTATACTCGCCGTTCGCAGGGAAGAGGAAGTTCTGGTACTCCCCTGCGCTGCCCGCAAACAGCACATCCCCCGCCGCATTCTGAATGGTCAGGGCGGTGTAGCAGGTCCACTCCGGCAAAGAAAGTTCCGGGTGAGCGGTGTACAGCACACCCAGCTTCTGCACACTCAGGGTGGCGGGGCTGGCGAACACCTTATCCAGCTGACCACCCAGCAACGGCACCTGCCAGCAGGAGCCGTTGGCTTCCAGCGCCTGCCCGCCGAACTGTGCCGCACCGTCCGGACAGCCGCCCTCGGTGGTAAAGGCATAGCTTACCCCCATCACAGCCGCCAGCAGCACCACCACACCCAGCGCCACACTGATGATCCAGAGCAAAAAACGCTTCATGTTCCTTCTCCTTATGTACAAAAAGGGCGCACCGATGCAGTCCGTTCAGACAGACTGCTCCGTGCGCCCCGATGTGCTCATCTTCCCGGTAGTTTCCGGTATTTCAGGATCATTCTGCCTCGGTCTCGTCCTCGGCAGCAGCTTCCTCCGGCTCTACGGTTTCTGCGTCATCCTCGCCGAACAGCAGGCGCTCGTATTCGTCCAGTTCCTTCTCGCGGCGGTTCAGGTAAAGTGCCACAGCAGCCAGCGCACCAGCCACAGCAGCCAGAACAGCGATCACAGCGACCAAGCAAGATTTTTTCATAGATTCAGTACACTCCTTTTTGCAGTTGAAACGTTGTTTCAGCTTGATTTTTCCAGCGGGCGTCCCGCAAAAGGATCTTGATGCAAACGGCGATCAGCGCCGCTTTGTAGCTTTTATTATACCCGCTCCCGCCCAAAATTACAACCGTTGCACCCTAATTTTCACGCCCCGAAGGTGCTGCGGGGCACAGTTTGGGCAGTGTGCCGGTTTTGGCGCGGTTCATTACAGCAAATTGCCAATATCACAGCAACAGCGGCTTATACGCCCGGAACGCCCCGGGCAGGGCGTAGGTGGTACGCAGCTGCTCCCGGCTTGCCCAGACATAGCCCGCCGGGGCACTCTGCACCGGAACGTGCAGCTGTACCCCGGACATGAGCCACTCGATGTGGGTAAAGATGTGCTTTGCGGCGGGCAGGGCGGCGGGAGCTGCCGTGCCGGTGTCCAGCCCCAGTGCCGCAAGCCGCGCCAGCACCTCGGCCTGCAAAAGATGCTCGCCCTCCCACAAGACCGGCTGCCACAGCCCGGCCAGCAGCCCTTTTTCCGGCCGCTGCTGCACCAGAAAGCCCGCCGGGCTTTCCACAAGCGCCAGCGTTACCGGCACAAGCTTGCGGGGCTTGGGCTTTGCCTTTTGGGGCAGCTGGGCGGTGGTGCCCGCCGCCCGGGCGCGGCAGACTTCTGCCAGCGGGCACTGCCCGCACAAAGGTGCGCCATTGGGCACGCAGACCAGCGCGCCCAGCTCCATCAGCGCCTGATTGTAATCCCCGGCCTTTTCCGGCGGCTGATGCTCCATGACCCGGGCGGTAAAGGCCTTTTTTACCGCCGGTTCTGTAATCACGCCCGGGTCATTGTACAGACGGGAAAACACCCGCAGCACATTGCCGTCCACGGCGGGCACAGGAAGACCGAAGCTGATGGACGCGATGGCCCCGGCGGTGTACTCCCCGATGCCGGGCAGTGCACGCAGGGCGGCATAGTCGGCGGGCAGCTGCCCGCCGTACTGCGCACAGACGAGCTTTGCAGCCTTTTGCAGGTTGCGCACCCGGCTGTAATAGCCCAGCCCCTCCCACAGCTTATGCAGCTTTTCCTCCCCGCAGGCGGCAAGCGCGGGGATATCCGGCAGCGCTTCCAGAAAGCGGTAGTAATACGGCAGCACCGCCGACACCCGGGTCTGCTGCAGCATCACCTCGCTGAGCCACACATGGTAAGGGGTGGGGTCCTCCCGGAAGGGCAGGCTGCGGCGGTTCTTGTAAAACCACTCCAAGAGGGCAGGCGAAATGTTTTCCACTTGTTTTGTGCTCCTTGTTGAAAAATGAAGAACAAGAAAGCCGCCGCAGAGGCGGCGGCTTTCTTTGATTACAGTATGCGCGCTTCTCAGAAGCCGTATGCGGTGCGGGGGAAGGGCAGCACGTCACGGATGTTCTGGATGCCGGTGAGGTACATGATCATACGCTCAAAGCCCAAGCCGTAGCCTGCGTGCTCCACGCCGCCGAACTTGCGCAGGTTCAGGTACCACTCGTAGTTGGTCT
>OODQ01000088.1_pt1 | contig 94630 bp, 83 predicted proteins | sample 1671321 | NCBI WGS metagenome assembly OODQ01 (sample SAMN06348144, study PRJEB24527) | human gut metagenome | biome: human gut; feature: ankylosing spondylitis patient; material: feces | host: Homo sapiens | place: China | collected 2015-10
CCAGAGGGTTGGCCTCCACAGCGCTGATGACAGCGCCGGTAGCGGTCAGCTCCTGCGCGTACTTGCAGCTGTCCTTGACATCCACGATGCTCTCAAAGCCATCACGGGTGCCGGAGCCAGCCTCACGGCCGATCAGAACGATCTCGCCGTCGTCGCCGCCGACTTCAGACCAGTTGGTGATCTCGCCGGTGAACATCTGCTTGAGCTGGTCAACGGTCAGATCCTCCACCTTGCTTGCATTGTTGACGATGATGGCGATGCCATCCAGAGCGATGGTGGTGCCATCCACGTCAGCCTTCTCGTCGTCCTTCAGGGCACGGGAGGACAGGCCGATGTCCAGGGTCTTATCGGCAGCACCGGTGATGCCTGCGCCGGAACCAGTGGGGTCGTAGCTGACGGTGACACCCGGCTCAACCTCAGCAAAGCCTTCGGTCAGGGCAGCGATGACGTTCTTCATGGAGGTGGAACCACCGGCAGCAACGTTGCCGGACAGGGCAGCAGCGGTGGAAGATGCAGCAGAGCCTGCAGCGGTAGAGGTGGAAGAAGCTGCAGCAGAGGAACCAGAACCGCCGCAGGCGGTCAGGGCAGCAGCGGCAGCAGCACCGCAGACAGTGAGAAACGAACGACGCGTGATCTTTTTCATAATATTTGTCCTCCAAACATCCGGGCTTTCCGCTCCCGGCTCTTGTTTTCGTATTTTTCCTGGGTACGGCACTATTGTATCCCAGTCGGAGAGCCGCTTCGACCACAAGCGGGAAAAATCGAGGTAAATTGTTCGGACATGTTTTTGCCCCAATGTAAAATTTGGGCGCAAAAAAGCCCGGGGTGCGGGTGCACCTCGGGCTCTTGGGGGATATTAGGATTTTTTGATGGACACAGTTTTGTTGCCATTACGCAGATAGAACACGATGCTCTGATCAAAGAACGAAACTCTCATCTTTAAGGGTTCGCCCTTTTCAAAAGTCGTATACGACGCATCATCCGAAGGAGCCTTAAAGCTCACCTGCACTGTCTTAGTATTCATTAACGGCACATCGGTGCTCGACAGATTTCCAGTAGGTTTATCAAGTTTCCATGGTGTTTCGCCAACAGCAGCAGAGAAAACCCGGGAATACTGCACAGAATTAAAACCTTTTCCTGTGTATACGATTTTAACCGTAGCGTCTACCCAATGTTCACTCTTCGATTCGCCTCCAGAAGTCACATAAGTTCCTCTCGTCTGTGCACTCGAAATTTGAATCTTAAAATCTCCCAAAATCGCTTCGTTTTCTGCCAGCTGTTCACCGCCCCCATCGCAGCCGGTGAGGACACCGGCGGCAGAAGCGGCCAGCACAGCGGCGGCAGATGCTTTCAGAAAATCACGGCGGGAAAAAACATTGCGCATCAGAAATTCCTCCCATCTCAGATCTGGTTTGTTCCTATCACCATAGTACCATATTTACCCAGACTGTCAAGGGACAGAATTCAACCTCTCAGAACTGCACCTCCACGCCATCGGGGCGGCAGAAGGTGACGTTCCTGCGCCACTGGGGCTCGCCCATGGTGCGGCGGTAGCAGTCTGCCAGCTGCCGCACGGCTTCCTCGGGGCTGCGCACCTTTCCGCCGCAGCAGGGGAGCACCAGCACCCGGAACCAGGCATCAAAGAGATGCTCTGTCCAGCCGGTGTCCTTGGCCCCGCACCGGGCGTAAAAGCCCAGGCGGCGCACAGCCATGGCCTCGTCCTCGGCTTTTTCAGGGCACTCCGCTTCAATGAGGATGGCCTGTGCGCCCTTCTCGTGGTCAGGCAGGGCGGCCAGCAGAACGGCTCCGATGCCGCCGGCCCGATACTGGGGCAGAACGGCAAAGTAATCCAGCTGGCTCACCTCACAGCCCACGGGCCGCACCATCAACAGATACGCCACCAGCGCGTCGTCCTCATACACGCCCCAGGTGTGGGCGGTACCGGCGGCCTCGCTGTTCAGGATCATGCTCAGGGGCTTCAGCTCTCCGGCAGGAAAATCCCGGCGCATCTCGTTCAGGTAAACGTTCGTCAGCTCTTCGGCGGTCAGCAGCCGCCAGGTCAGGTTCTCGGGGTTCATACGATACGGGTCCCTTTCTGGTAGACCGCCTGAATATTCAGTTCCTTGTCCGCCAGGATCACATTGCCGTAGCGGCCTGCAGCCAGACTGCCGTAATCATTGTCGATGCCAATGCTCTTGGCGGGGTTTTCGCTGGCGGCGCGGACAGCGCTTTCCAGCGGGACGTTCATCTCCAGCACGGCACGCTTCATGCAGTCGTACAGGCAGGTGGCACTGCCCGCAATGGTGCCGGGGTGCTCGGTCAGGGTGGCGCGGGGGCCGCTGACCGTGACCGCCTGACCGCCCAGGCTGTACTGGCCGTCGGGCAGGCCGCAGGCCATCATGCTGTCGGCGATCAGGATGACATGGTCATCCCCGAAGGTGTTGAAGGTGAACCGCACCATGGCCGGGTGGATGTGGACATTATCGGTGATGAGCTCCACCTCCGCGCCCCGTTCCAGCGCCGCAATGATGGGGCCGGGCTCCCGGTGGGTGATGCCGGGCATGGCGTTGTACAGGTGGGTCATGTGGGTCGCGCCTGCGTCAAAGGCGGCGTTGGCGGTGTCGTAGCTGGTGCAGGTGTGGGCAATGGAGATGCGCACCTCGTCATGGCAGGCGGCAATGAACTCCAGCGCACCCGGCTCCTCCGGGGCGATATCCACCAGCTTGATCAGGCCGTTTGCCCGCTTCTGCAGGCGGCGGAACATTGCAACATCCGCCTTGTGGAGATACTCCGGGTTCTGGGCACCCACCTTGTTGGGGCTGATGAAGGGGCCCTCCATGTTGATGCCCACAAGGTCTGCGCCTCTGCCGTTTTGATGGGCGGCGGCGGCATCCATCACGCCGTTCAGGATCTCTTCTGAGAAAGTCATAGTGGCAGGGCAGATGGCCAGCACGCCCTTACCTGCCTCAAAATCGGCCAGGGTCTGGATGGCTTCTTCATTGCCGTCACAGAAATCCTTGCCCATGGCACCGTGGAAGTGGATGTCCACCAGGCCCGGCAGAGCGTAAGCGCCCTTGGCATCCACGATCTCTTCGCCTTCCTCCGGCTGTGCAAAGGGCACGATACGCCCTTCCCGGATGGTCAGGCTCCCCTCCTCAAAGGTGTGGCGGGGGGTATAAATCAGAGCATTTTTGATGATCATATTCTTATTCTCACGCTTTCCTTCGTGCAACCTCTCAGTCGGGCTTGCGCCCGCCAGCTCCCCTTGTAGGGGAGCCTTTGGCAAAAAGATTCACTGAAATCGGCTGCCAAGGCCTCCCCTCATTAGGGGAGGTGGCATTGCGCAGCAATGACGGAGAGGTTTCATTACAGCAGGCTCAGTGCTTCCTCATCGGCCACAAGGATGCAGTCGGGGTGCATCTGCAGGATGGAGCCCGGGCACTCGGGGGTCACAGGGCCGGAGACGACTGCCTTGACTGCCTTGGCCTTTGCCAGACCGTTGGCCACCACCAGAACCTTGCGGGCCTGCATGATGGTCTTGATGCCCATGGTGTAGGCCTGCTTGGGCACCAGATCCTCGTTGCCGTCAAAGAAGCGCTTGTTGGCCTCGATGGTGGCAGGGGTCAGATTCACGCAGTGGGTCTCCAGCTCAAAAGCCTCGCCCGGCTCGTTGAAGCCGATGTGGCCGTTGGGGCCAAGGCCCAGCAGCTGCAGGTCGATGCCGCCCACGCTGTGGATGATCTCATTGTACTTTTTGCAGGCATCCGCAGCATCGGGGTTGGTGCCGTCGGGCAGATGGATGGCCTCGGGGCGGATGTTGACCTTGTCAAACAGGTTCTTGTGCATAAAGCTCCAATAGCTTTCGGGGTGCTCCTTGGGCAGGCCGCGGTACTCGTCCAGATTGACGGTGGTGACCTCAGAGAAATCCAGGTCGCCCTTGTTGTACCAGTCCACCAGCTGAGCGTATGCGCCAACAGGGGTGCCGCCGGTCGCCAGACCCAGCACGCAGTTGGGCTTCATAATGACCTGTGCGGAGATGATGTTGGCAGCCTTGCGGGACATGTCCTTGTAATCCTTTGCACGAATGATCTTCATAATGGGGAACCTCCTGTTATTTTGCTTTGTTGTTTTCAGTATAGCACGTTTTCCGGCCAAAAGGGTAGCCGGTTTGTGAACAAAACAAAATGCCGCCGAAAGCGGGGCGTAAACGCCCGCCCTCAGCGGCATTTTTACAGTTTGGGAATGGATGCGGAAGCAACCAGCCTTCCGCGCAAAAGCGTGCTCAGAAGGATGCTTACAGCATCTTCTTCAGCTCATCATACACGAACTGCACCTTGGTGCCGATGATGACCTGGCAGGTGGTCTTGTCGGGGCGGATGACACCGGCAGCGCCGGCAGCCTTCACAGCCTTCTCATCCACAGCGGTGTAGTCCTTGATGGTGAAGCGCAGGCGGGTAGCGCAGTAGTCCACGCTGGAGACGTTCTCCTTGCCGCCGATGGCCTTCAGCACGCCAGCAGCAACCTCAGTATAGTTGTTGTTGGCCAGAACGACCTTCTTCTCAGCCTCTTCGGCATCCTCGTCCTCACGGCCGGGGGTCTTCAGGTCGAACTTGGTGATGGCGAAGTAGAACACGAAGTAGAACACCACGAATGCAGCGATGCCCAGAGGAATGATCATCCAAGTCTTAGCAGCTGCGGGCAGGGAAGCGGAGAACACCAGGTCGGTAGCACCTGCGGAGAAGCAGAAGCCAGCACGGAAACCGGAGTAGTAGGTGATGATGGTGAAGATGCCGTACAGAGCGGAGTACACAACGTACAGCGGGAAGCACAGGAACATGAAGCCGAACTCAAAGGGCTCGGTAACGCCGCAGACGAAGGCGCAGATGGCAGCGGACAGAACCAGACCGATGGCGGCCTTCTTGTTCTTGGCGGTACGGACCATGGCCAGTGCAGCACCGGCGATACCGAACATCATGCAGGGGAAGAAGCCGGACATGTACATACCCAGGCTCCAGCCCACATCAGCAGAGGTCTCGCCTGCCCAGAAGTGGGACAGGTCGCCCAGGCCGATGGTGTCGAACCAGAACACGTTGTTCAGAGCGTGGTGCAGACCGGTGGGGATCAGCAGACGGTTCAGGAAGGCGTAGATGCCAGCGCCGATGCCGTCCATGCCTGCGATGCCTCTGCCAATGGCGACCAGTGCATCGAAGATGACGGGCCAGACGAACAGCAGAACGACAGAAACAACGATGGAGATCAGGCCGGTGGCGATTGCAACGAAGCGCTTGCCGGAGAAGAATGCCAGCCAGTCAGGCATCTGGGTGCTCTTGAACTTGTTGTAGCAGGCTGCACCCACCACAGCGGCCAGGATTCCGATGAAAGAGTTGCCGGCCACCTTCTGGAAAGCGATGTAGGTAGCGGTGCCCTCTTCCAGGGTGCGCACCATGCTGACCACGCCGGGGCTCAGCAGCTGCTGCATCATCAGGTAGCTGACCAGGCCAGCCAGACCAGCGGTACCGTCGTGGTCATCAGCCAGACCAACAGCGGCACCAATGGCGAACAGCCATGCCATGTTATCGATCAGAGCGCCGCCTGCCTTGACCAGCAGGAAGCCAACAGTGTAAGCTGCGCCGGAGGTTGCAGCACCGGGGACACCCATGACACCCGGGGCCAGAGCATAGCCAAGGCCCATCAGGATGCCGCAGATCGGCAGCACAGCGACGGGAAGCATCAGAGCTTTGCCCAGTTTCTGGAGATACTTCATCATAAGACACATTCCTCCTTAAAGAATGTTGTTGTTATGGAGGCCTCTGGTTGCAGGCTGTCCATAATTGCGTAACAATATTTTAACACATCCTCCGAAAAAAAGAAATAGGGTCTGCGCCTGTTTTCGCAATTTTGCACCAAAAATCCTTGAATTCGCATCTTTCGTGAAAAACTTTTTGGAATTATTGCGCATTTCAGAGCAGGATTTTGAAAAAACTTTTCTTTTGCCCTTTCTTCCCCAAACCGCTTGCATCCCGCGCCGGAATCGGGTACTATACTTATAAATAGAAAACACAAGACCCAGGGAGGTTCTTTTTATGGAATGGACAGATATCCGCCTGACCGTGGCCAAGGCCGATGCCGACAATGCCGAGGCCGTTGCCACCATGATCGCCGAGGGCGGCATCTATATCGAGGATTACAGCGACATCGAGCAGCAGGTGGCCGAGATCGCCCATGTAGATCTGATCGAACAGGAGCTGCTGGACAAGCCCCGTGATACCGTGATCATCCACATGTATCTGGAGCCGGGCGCTTCCCCCGTGGAGACGCTGGCCCTCATCCAGGCCCGGATGGAAGCGGCAGGCATCGCCTACACCGTGGAGACCGAGGGCGTGGAGCAGGAGGACTGGCAGAACGGCTGGCGCAAATACTACCACCCCATGGACATTGGCAAACGGCTGGCCATCGTGCCCTCCTGGCAGGAGTACGACACCGACCGCGTCAAGCTGATCCTTGACCCCGGCCTTGCCTTTGGCACCGGCGGCCACGAGACCACCAGCCTCTGCCTGGAAGCGCTGGACGAGCGGGTGCGCGGCGGTGAGCGGGTGCTGGACATCGGCACCGGCAGCGGCATCCTTGCCATTGCCGCCCTCAAGCTGGGCGCAGGCAGTGCCGAGGGTGTGGACATCGACCCCGTGGCCGTGCGCACCGCAGGCGAGAATGCCGCCCTGAACGGCGTGGCCGACAAGCTGACCGTTCTGGTGGGTGACCTGTCCGACAAGGCCAGCGGCAGGTACGATATCATCACCGCCAACATCGTGGCAAACGCCATCATCAGCCTTGCCCCCGCCGTGCCCGGCCTGATGGCCGAAAACGCCACCTTTATTGCCAGCGGCATCATCGACAGCCGCAAGGACGAGGTGATCGCCGCTCTGGAAGCCGCCGGCCTGACCGTGCAGGAAGTGAAGGAGAAGCGCGGCTGGGAGTGCATTATTTGTAAAAAGACGAATTAAACCTCTCAGGCGCTTCGCGCCAGCTCCCCTAATAGGGGAGCCCTTGGCATACCGGCCAGTTTTGCCGGTAATGAGGGAAACAGGAGTTTATTTTTATGCCGCATCGCTACTTTACAACCGAAATCTCCAACGGCACCGCCACCCTGCGGGGGGCCGATGCCCATCATCTTTCCCGCGTGATGCGGGGCAAGCTGGGGGACACTGTCATCTTATGTGACGGCAACGCCGTGGAATACACCGCCACCATCACCGGCTTTGGGCCGGAGACGGTGGAGTTCAGCGTGGAGCCGGGCTATCCCAGCGCCGCCGAACCCAGCGTGGAAGTGACCCTGTTCGTGGGTTACCCCAAGCAGGACAAGCTGGAGCAGGTCATCCGCCATGGCGTGGAGCTGGGCTGTACCCACTTTGTGCCCTTCTTCAGCCGGTACTGCGTGGCCGCCCCCAAAAAGGAGGAGCAAAAAAACGAGCGCTACAACCGCATCGCTTTTGAAGCCGCCAAGCAGTGCGGCCGGGGTGTGCTGCCGGATGTTGCCCTGCCCCTGCCCAATTTCGGGGCCCTCTGCCGCAGTCTGGAAGGGTACGACCTCGTGCTCTTCTGCTACGAGCTGGGCGGCGCACCCCTGCGCCAGCTGCTGGCAGACGCACAGCCTGCCGATGGCCAGCGGCTGAAGATCGCCCTCATCACCGGTGCCGAGGGCGGCTTTGCCGCGGAAGAGGCCGAAATGGCCGCCAATGCCGGTGTGAAAACGGTCGGCCTTGGCCCCCGCATCCTCCGGTGCGAGACCGCCCCGCTGGCAGTGCTCTCCGCCGTGATGACCCTGACGGGCAACCTGGAGTAATTTTTATTTCCACATATACAAAAAGGACGGCGCATGCCGTCCTTTTTGTTTACTTTATTTTCGCGTTCATCAGCGCTTTTTTTACCTCAATGAGGTTTTGCGGGCTGACCGAGAAGCTCCGCAGGCCCAGCTGCAGATATTGCAGGGTGTTGGCCGGATTGCCCACCGCGCTGCCGCAGATGGTCACGGGGATCCCGCCCTCCCGGGCAGCCTCCACCACCATGCGAATGAGCTTTTTCATTGCGTGGCTGGCCGGGCGGTAGTAGCGCTCGGCAATGGAGATATCCCGATCCACCGCGTGGGTGTACTGGGTCAGATCGTTCGTCTCGATGAGGAAGAAATTGCACCCATGCTCCACGAATTCCTCTGCCGTCAGGCAGGCCGAGGGCACCCCGAACATCACACCAAAGGGCGTATCCGGGTCAAACTCCTCCCCGCGCTCCCGCAGCAGCTGGCGGCAGTGCGCTACCAGCCGCATGGCTTCGTCCCAATCCTCGAGGTTGGTCACCATGGGGAACATGACCCGCAGGGGGCCGTGGGCTGCCGCCCGGAGCAGGGCGCAGATCTGCGTTTCAAACTGATGGGTCTGGCGCAGGCTGCTGCGGATGCCCCGCAGACCCAGCTTGGAGGATTCCAGCCCCCTATGGATATCGGCCATGGCGCGGTCCACACCAAAATCAAAGGTGCGCACCGTTACCACACCGCCCTTTGCGGCGGCAATGCAGGATTGATAGAACACGAACTGCTCCTGCTCGTCCACCGGGCGGCCCGGCAGCATCATGTAGCCGCTGCGCAGCAGGCCCACGCCGGAAGCGCCTGCCTGCAGCGCCGATTCGATATCCTCCTGCCCGTAGCAGTTGGCCAGAAGCTCAAACGGCACATCATCCTTTGTCCGGTTGGGCAGGGCGCTGATGCGGGCGGCTTCCTCGCTCTCCCACTGCAGCTCGCAGATGCGGCTGACCGCCTGCTGACGGGTGTTGGCATCCGGGTCCAGGATGCACTCGCCGTTGTTGGCATCCAGCACCACGGTGCGGCCGTCGCAGTCGTCCAGGAACGCCTGCCCCACCTGCACCACGCAGGGAATGTGCATGGCCCGCGCAATGATCGCCGCGTGGCTCTGCTTATTGCCCTCCGAAGTGATGATGCCCAGGATCATCCCCGCCGGAACGCTGAACAGATCGCTGGGCATCAGCATCTCTGCCGCCAGGATCACCGGGTGATCCAGCGCCAGCCAGACCCGGGGACGGTTGGTCAGCACGTTCACCACGCGGCGGGCGGCATCCAGAATATCTGCACTGCGCAGCTGCATGTAGGCGTTGTCCTCCATGGCAGCAAGCTGCTCCGCATAGCGGTTGCCCACACGGTACATGGCCTCGGCAGCGCTGATGCCCGCCCTGATCTGGAATCTGACCTCGTTCATAAAGCCTTCGTCTTCCAGCATCATGCTCTGGAACAGGAAGATGGCCTGCTCCGTGGGGCCGCTGCGGTCTGCCATGCCGTCAAGCTCACGCTGGGCTGTCCGGACAGCGTTTTCCAGTAAACGCTGTTCCCGTTCCGCGTTGAACGGCCCGGTGGCAAAATTTTCGTGCCAGCGCTCCAACCGGCTCACCTGTCCCATCACAAGGCCCGGCGAGGCGCTGTGTCCCTGATAGACCTTCATTCCTCGATCACCTCCGGCAGTATCGGCCCGGTAAGGGCACGGCAGACCAATGCCTGTAAGAACGTATTGGGCAGCAGAGCGGCCCGTGCGGCCTGTGCCGCATTGCCGCTGCCCTCAAACAGGGGCGCAAAGCTCTCGATGCGCTCCCGGTCGCATTTTTCCAAAAAGGCTTCCGCCAGTGTCCGGGTGGTATAGAACACGGTGGGGTCCACGCCCGCATCCTCAGCGGCAGCTTCCAGCGGGGCCAGCTGGGCATCCTTCATGTTGGCCAGCAGCAGGGCCGCATCCGCTGTCAGGGTCACGGGGTATTTTTCCCGTACCGCCTTCTGCACCTGCTGGAATTTCCACGCAAAGGCGGCGGCATCCTCACAGCTCTCAGCGCTGGTGGAAACGGCATAGGCGCAGCCCCGCAGGTATCCCATGGCACGGCGGGTATCGTAGTAGCCCAGCTCCATGTTCCGTCTGGCGGTATCGGGGTCAAAGTGGAGGATGTCCCCCAGCTCCCAGTAGCTGCGGATCATGGTGGTGGGCAGGCCGGTGCGGTTGGGCAGGGTGATGCCCACCCCTTCCAGGTCAACACAGACCAGCTCCTCCGCGCCCATCTTCTGGGCCAGCGCGGTGGGCATATTGTCCCGGTAGCCGCCATCCAGAAACTGCACCCCGTCGATTTGCTTTGCCCGCAGGGCGGGGAAACAGGCGGCAGAGGCCAGCAGGTAATCCTTCACCTTGCCCGCCGGGATATCCTCCAGCGTCAGCTCCCGGGGCTTCAGCCCCCGCTTTTCCACGGTGACAAGGCCGAACCGGATGGGCGAAGCCCGCAGGGCATCCTCATCCAGCACCCGCTCCACGATCTCTTCCAGCGGGGTCACGTCCATGCCGCCGTCCCGCACCACTTCCCGCAGGAAGGCGTGCAGCTCAGAGAGGTCGGCGTTTTCCTCCGGCAGCTCCATCACGTCCTGGCTGCGGATGCTCATCCACATATCCCGGGCCGTTTCGTACAGGTCCAGCGCAAACATGGCACCGTTCAGGCTGCCCACACTGGTGCCGGTGATGATCTGGGGCCGCCACCCCAGCTCGGTCAGGGCACGCCACACACCCACCTGATAGCTGCCGCGCGCACCGCCGCCTGCCAGCACCAGTGCCTTGACCGGGGTATCATTCTGTGCCATCTGGAACGCCTCCTAGTCATTCTTTGGAAATCTGTCAGAAGTATACCATATTTTCCGGAAAAATTCTCCCTGTTTTTGGAACAAAATCCATGGTATAATTTTGTTAACTTGTGTGAAACGATGGTGGAGGTAAAACAATGCACTGCAACAACTGGATCTTTGATATGGACGGCACCCTGACCGACAGCATGACCGTGGTATGGGAGGGTGCGCCCGATGCCCTGCTGGCCCGCTATGGCCGCACCCCAAAATCTGACCTCCACAAAACGCTCCTGACCATGGGCATGGCCGATGGCGCGGCCTACCTCATCCGGGAGTATGACCTGCCCCTGAAAATGGAGGACTACAACGATGTGATGTGGGATGTTATCACAAAGCTCTACGAGACCGTGGAGCTCAAGCCCGGCGTACGGGAGCTGCTGGCCCGCCTGAAGGCCGAGGGTGCCCGCATGTGCATCTGCTCCAACACCTGGAGCGCCCAGTGCCGCACCGTGCTCACCCGTTTGGGCATCGATGAATATTTCGACTTCTATGTGGAGGCACAGGGGGCGCTCCACAAGAGCAGGCCGGATGTATTTTTCCAGACCCTTACACGCCTGGGCGGCACTGACCCCGACCGGTGCGTTGTCTGTGAAGATTCCCTCTACGCCGCCCGCACCGCCCACGACGCAGGCTTCCGCGTCATCGGCATCGCCGATGCCGCCAGCAAGTCCGATGAGCCCGCCCTGCGGGAGGTCAGCGACCAGTTCCTGACCGACTGGACGGAGCTGGACTGGGACAAAGTATGACCCTGCACCATGCAGAAAGCGGCCCGCAGATGCAGGCCGCTTTCTTTTTTGCGTGATAGACCTATCCTTCCAGAAACGTCCGGAACGCCGCCCTTACGGCGGGCTCACGCCCCCGGGGGATGGGCACCCGTGCCCCGCTGCGCATCCAGAGCTCCCCGGAGGAGAGCTGAGCGGCGGCGGCAAGGTTGACCACATAGGAGCGGTGGGGCTGCAGAAAACGGGCATCGGCCAGCAGGGGCTTTGCTACCTCGGAAAAGGGCACCCGCAGGGAGAGGGAGGCCACGTCCTCGCCGCTGGCAAGGTGGTAGTGCACCACATGGTGGGTGCATTCCAGATACTCGATGTCCGCAAAGGGCAGGGCCCGCAGGCCCATAGCCGTGGTGACCGGGATGACCGGGCCGTATTCCGGCTCGGTGGCCCGGTCCAGCAGGGCTGTCAGCTGCTCCGGACGGAACGGGATATGCAGGTACTGCATCGCGTCCACCCGGAACGCTTCGTAGGCATAAGCCGTGGTGTGGGCCAGAAAGGCCAGCGGGGCCCGCACACCCCGGCGGCGCAGCTCTGCTGCCGCCTGCAGGCCACAGCATGGGTTAGCGGCAGGCAGCTCAATGAGGTAGAGCTCGTACCGGGAGCCCGCTTCCTCCTGCTGCAGCAGGGCCGCCGTGCTTTCCAGCTGCTCCACGATGCAGGCATCGGCCCGGCGGGCATAATATTCCATGCAGTGGCGCTGCACCCGGCCCCGCAGCACAGGGTCCGGGCTGCACACCGCAATGTGAAAGATCATATCCGCTCCTCCTTTCCCTCTGCACAGCGCTTGATTTTTGCGCCATGAGGGAGTATTATGGACGAAAAAAGAAATGGGGGACACCGCCATGGATCAGCCGCTCGTCAGCATCATCCTGCCCGTATACAACGCTCAGAACCATCTGGCCCGCTGCATCGGCAGCATCCTGAACCAGACCTATAAAAACATTGAACTCATCATCCTGAACGATGGCTCCAAGGATCACAGCCTGCCCGTGTGTGAGGAGTTCCGTGCCAGGGACAGCCGCATCGTGCTGGTGGACAAGGAGAACTCCGGCGTGTCCGACACCCGCAACCTGGGCCTGAAGCTGGCCGGGGGCGAGTATGTCCAGTTCGTGGACAGCGATGACTACATCGACCCGGGCTTCACCCAGCATCTGGTGGAAGCCGCCGAGGCGCACCACGCAGACCTTGTGATTGCGCCCTACAAAATGGTGATCCCCGCCGGGGCCACAAAGCCCGAGCAGGTGCTGGAAAAGCTGGAGGACAATCTGGGCGTGATGAGTGTTGCCCGGCCCCCTGAGGTGCGGGAATACGGTTTCCTGCCCGCCGGGGTCTACGACAAGGACACCTTTGCCCTGCGGCTGATGGACAAGCCCGCCTCCTATTTTTACAGCGTGCTCTGGAACAAGCTCTACCGCCGCATCCTGCTCACCGGCAATGACATCCAGTTCACCAGCGAGCTGAAATGGGCCGAGGATCTGGTGTTCAACATGCAGTATATCCAGTATGCCGAGACCTTCGTCTCCATTGACAAAGCCGGTTACTACTACGTCCAGAATCCCCAGAGCATCTGCCACACCCAGATCAACCCGGCCTCCATCGTGCAGAACAAGATCCAGACGTTCCGGTATTATAAAGACCTCTACACCCGCCTTGGAATGTACGAGGAGGTGCGGCCCCAGCTGTACAAGTTCCTGGTGGATATCGCCGAGAGCACCTACCCCTCCGGCCCCTTCAAAAAGATCATTGAGGAAGCCAAGGAATATTGGAAAAACCGGAAAGAATAAACCAAAATCGGGAGACCCCCTGCGGGGTCTCCCTTTTTTGTGGTTATGCTCCGATGGCAGCGCACTTCTTTGCCAGCCAATCCCGCTCTTCTTCATTCAGGCGGGGAGCCAGCTTCTCAAACACTTCGCGGTGGTAGGCGTTCAGCCAGTCCAGCTCGTCCCGGGTCAGGACACCGGGCACCACAGGAGAGGTGGCAATGGGCACAAAGGTCAGCGGACGGAAGGCCAGGAAGGTGCCGTACTGGTTGTCGGCCTTGTGGTAGCACTCCAGCACGTTCTCAATGCGGATACCCACCTGACCGGCCTCGTACACGCCCGGCTCATCGGTGACGAGCATGCCCGGCTGGAACACCGTGGTGTTGCGGCCGTTCAGGGAGTGGGGACCCTCGTGGACGTTGCCCACAAAGCTGACGCTGTGGCCGGTGCCGCAGCGGTAGTTGATGAGGTGCTGCCACAGCGGCTCACGGGCGATGGTATCCAGCATATGGCCGTCGCAGTAGTTCAGCCAGACAGCCTTTGCAATGTCGATGTGGCACTGCAGGGTCCAGGTGTAGAACAGCTTTTCGTCCTCGGTCAGCTCACCCAGCGGGTAGGTGCGGGTGATATCGGTGGTGCCGTCCAGATAGGTGGCACCGCTGTCCACCAGCAGGAAGCCCTTGCGCTCCAGCTTGGCATGGTCCTCCTCGGTGGCGTGGTAGTGCATCATGGCAGCGTTTCCACCGTAGGCGGCAATGGTACCAAAGCTCTCCACGATGAACTTGTCCTGTGCGGAGCGGTACTTGTGGAGGATCTCGTCCACAGTCAGCTCGGTCAGCTCTTCCCCGGCAGCCAGACGCTCTTCCAGCTCCTTCTGGAACCGCACCATGGCAACCGCATCCCGCAGATGGGCTTCGCGGTCGTGAGCCAGCTCGACCTCATTCTTCACACCCTTCATGGGCAGCAGGGGGTCGGCCTCATCCTTCACGGTCAGGGCAGCATTGTTCTGCAGGGTCTCGTAAACGGCAAAGTTCACGGATGCAGGGTCAGCCAGCACGGTCTGGGGCTCGGTCTCAGCGGCCAGGAACTTGAGCACATCATCGTACTCCTGGATCTCCACGCCGTTGGCCTTGAGCTCTGCGGCAGCTTCCGCGCCCAGACGCGCGGTGTTGATGAAGAGCACCGCGCGCTCCGGGGTCACATAGCAGTAGGACATGGCATAGGGGGTGCACTGGATATCCATGGCACGCAGGTTCAGCAGCCAGGCCAGATTATCCAGCTTGCCCACCAGCTGTGCGGTGCAGCCCAGCTCCTTGAGCCTGCCGCGCAGGCGCTCCAGCTTTTCGGCAGGGGAGAAGCCTGCATACTCCTTGGGCAGGATCCATGCCGGGGTGGCAGGCAGGGCGGGGCGGCCCTCGGTCCACAGCTCATCCTCAAGGTTCAGGGTCTTGATGGTGCCCTTCTTGGCATCCAGCTTCTTCTGCACGCCGCGCACCAGCCCGCAGGAAGCGGTCAGGCCGCACAGGCCCAGCACGCCGTTCTCAGGCAGCACCTTGCCGCAGTATTCCTCCACGGTGGGCACGCCCGGCTCACCCATCCGCATCAGCTGGATCTCGGTACCGGCGATCTCCTTTTCCGCCTGCACAAAGTAGCGGCCATCTGCCCAGACAGCGCTCTCGGTGGGGGTGACGACGAAGTTGGAGTTCTCGCCGTGGAAGCCGGAGAAATAGGTCAGGGAGGTGTAATGGTCAGGCAGGTACTCGCTGGAATGCGGGTCACCCACCGGGATCAGATAAACGTCCACGCCGTTGGCCTTCATGGCAGCCCGCAGGGCGGCCAGACGCTCAGGAACCGTGTTCATGCTCATAATAAAAAGCCTTCTTTCTTCCATCTATCTGCCGGAAAAACGTCCGGCGGCGGGGGTCACTGTGTCTTATTGTACCATCACTCCGGGCAGAATGCAATTCACCGGCAGCGAAAAGCCCCCGCCGGGGCATCAGCACTCAGGCGGGGGCAGAGAGCACGGTCACTGCGCGTTCTTTTTTGCAAGATCTTTGGTGTACAGGGCACGGGTGGCGTTCAGCACAGCCAGCACCATCACGCCCACATCGGCGAAGATGGCGGTCCACATGCTGGCCAGACCCAGCGCGCCCAGCACCAGGCAGGCGAACTTGATCGCCAGAGCAAACACGATGTTCTGATACACGATGCGCAGGGTGCGGCGGGCAATGCGCATGGCCAGCGCGATCTTGGCCGGGTCATCGTCCATCAGGACAACATCAGCGGCCTCGATGGCTGCATCGGAGCCCAGAGCACCCATGGCGATGCCCACATCGGCACGGGACAAAACCGGGGCATCGTTGATGCCGTCGCCCACAAAAGCGAGGTTTTCTTTGGGCTGCTTTGCGGCGAGGAGCGTTTCGATCTGGTCCACCTTGTCGCCGGGCAGCAGGCCTGAATGGTATTCATCCAGCCCCAGCTCGGCGGAAACGGCCTTTGCCACAGGCTCCGCGTCGCCGGTCAGCATGACCGTCTTGCGGACACCGGCCTGTTTCAGGCCCTTGATGGCAGCAGCACTGTGGGGTTTGACCACATCAGCGATGAGCAGATAGCCTGCATACCTGCCCTCCATGGCAACATGGACGATGGTGCCCGGCTCGGTGATCTCGGAAACCGTCAGGCCCAGCTTTGCCATCAGGCGGGCGTTGCCGGCAGCGACGGTTTTGCCGTCCACCTTTGCGGTCACGCCGTGGCCGCCCAGCTCCTGCACATCGGTCACACGGCTGGGGTCAATGTCCTTACCATAAGCGTTCTTGATGCTCAGGGAGATGGGGTGCTTGGACCAGCTCTCGGCCAGAGCGGCGGCTTCCACAAGGGCATCCCCGGTCACGCCGTTTTCGGGGTGGATGCCCACCACCTTGAAGGTGCCCTGGGTCAGGGTGCCGGTCTTATCAAACACCACGATGCCGGTGCGGGCCAGCTCCTCCAGATAGGTGGAGCCCTTGACCAGGATGCCGCAGGCAGACGCGCCGCCGATGCCGCCGAAGAAGCTCAGCGGGATGGAGATGACCAGAGCGCAGGGGCAGCTGATGACCAGGAAGGTCAGGGCGCGGTAGACCCAGTCACCGAAGCGGGCGGGCTGGCCCATCAGCAGCAGAACGATGGGGGGAACAAAGGCCAGCGCCAGTGCGCCGTAGCAGACGGCGGGGGTGTAGACCCGGGCAAAGCGGGTGATGAAGTTCTCGGCGCGGGCCTTCTTCATGCTGGAATTTTCCACCAGGTCGAGGATCTTGGAAACGGTAGACTCACCGAACTCCTTGGTGGTCCGCACCTTCAGCAGGCCGGTCATGTTCACACAGCCGCTGATGACCTCATCACCGGAGCGGACATCCCGGGGCAGGCTCTCGCCGGTCAGGGCGGCAGTGTTCAGGGCAGAAGTTCCCTCCACGATGATGCCATCAATGGGCACCCGCTCGCCGGGCTGGACCACGATCACGGTGCCCACCTCCACATCATCGGGGTCCACCTGCTCCAGCCTGCCGTCCTCGTCCTCAACGTTGGCGTAATCGGGGCGGATATCCATCAGGCTGGAAATGCTCTGGCGGCTCTTGCCCACGGCCACGCTCTGGAACAGCTCGCCGATCTGGTAGAAGATGATAACGGCACAGCCCTCCACATAATCGCCCAGCGCAAACGCGCCCACGGTGGCAACAGCCATCAGGAAGCACTCGTCAAAGGGCTGGCGGTTCCTGATGCCCAGCAGTGCCTTGCGGAGCACATCCCAGCCGACCACCAGATAGGGGATGCAGTAGAGCAGCAGCTCCACCGGCGTGGGAAACTGGGGCAGCAATTTGAGGATGAGCACCAGCACCAGAGCAGCAATGATCCGGTACAGGTTCTTCTTCTGCTTTTTATTCATATCTGTACTCTCCTTTTTGGGGGATTCCGGGCCGCAATGCGCTGCGGCGGGCGGGGTGGATTCAACAGGTTTTCCCCACGGGATAGACTTTTCCACGTTTTCCCCTGAGTTTTCCACGGACTTTTCCCGGAGAAAACCTGCTTTTTCGCGTTTCTTTTTGCACTTTTTCGCAGAAGCTGTTGAAAACACGGTGGAAACTGTTGAAAACCCGTTTTCTTTTCCACAGTTTCCCACACCGGCTTTTGGGCCGTTCTGCCCGAAAAATGCGTCACAAAAAGCTCCCCCGCAGGGGAGCCGCACCGGAGTTACAAACCCCTGTTTCCTCAGATATCAAAGATCTCGCAGTCGTCCTCGACCTTTTTGCAGGCAGTCAGAACGTTCACCATGGTATCGTGGGGGTCTGCACCCTCAGCAAACTCCACCTTCATCTTCTGGGTCATAAAGCTGACGGTAGCCTGTGCCACGCCTGCAACGGTGTTGGCGGCATCCTCCATCTTCTGGGCGCAGTTTGCGCAGTCAACTTCGATCTTGTAGCTCTTCTTCATTATAAGTACCTCTCTTTATTTTATGTGGACCTCTCAGGCACGCCTTGTGCGCCCGGAGGCAGTGTACTGCGTTTTCCGTTTACTCCTCAATGTGATCCATGCCCATCGAGAGGATGCTTCTCACATGGTCATCATCCAGTGCATAGTAAACGGTTTTGCCATCCCGGCGGAAGCGCACGAGCTTGGTATCCTTGAGCACCCGGAGCTGGTGGCTCACTGCCGACTGGCTCAGCTGCACCGCATTGGCAATGTCCTGCACGCAGAGCTCATTGTCATGCAGCGCATATAAGATCTTGATGCGGGTGGAGTCGCCGAACACCCGGAACAGGTCGGCCAGCTCATACAGCACCTCGTCATCCGGCATCACCACCGGTTCCGTGTTTTCCTGCTCCGCCGGGGTCATCTGCTCCAATCCGATCATGTCCGTTCTCCTTTTGCCGCATTTTGTATGAACATCTGTTCATGTGTTCATGTTATCATGCAGAAGAGCTTCTGTCAAGGGGTTTTGCAAAGTTTTCTGCGCTCCTCTCAAAATCATCGAAAAAAGCCGCAAAAAACGCCCAAACGGATGGAGATTTGCAGAAAAAAACGCCCAAACAGGTGCATCTGTGCCAAAAGTGTGGTATTCTAACAATGTATTTTCAAAATTTTCGCCTTCGGGCATCTGGAAAGGACGTATTTTTATGTTGGAAGCTGGAATCCGCGGCGAGCAAAGTGTCGCCGTTACTGCCGAGAACACCGCAAAGACCATGGGCAGCGGTACGCTGGATGTGTTTGCCACCCCCGCGCTGGTGGCACTGGCCGAAAAGACCTGCTGGATGAGCGTTGCCGCCGCGCTGGACGAGGGCTGCGGCACCGTGGGCACCCGGCTGGAGCTGGAGCACAGCGCCCCCACCCCTGTGGGCATGACCGTGACCTGCGAGAGCGAGCTGACCGCTGTGGAGGGCCGCAAGCTGGTGTTCAAGGTCTCCCTGCACGACGAGAAAGGCCCTGTGGGCGGCGGCGTGCACGAGCGGTTCATCATCAACAACGCCAAGTTTGCCGCAAAGGCAGAGAGCAAAAAGGGGTAACGGCCTCGCCCTCTCAGTCAGCGCCGTTGGCGCTGCCAGCTCCCCCAAAGGGGGAGCCTTTGGCATTGTGGGCAGGCTGACCGTGCAGATACAGCGGCACTCTGTCCTCTTCCATCACCTGCGCTTCTGCCTTTTGCTGGGCGGCGGTCAGCAGGCGGATGGCCTGTTCGTTGGCGCGGAACAGCTCAAAATACAGCGCTTTATAATCCGGCGTGGCGGCGGCCCCCTTTCCGTTTGCAATAGGGATAGTCTGCCCCGGACCGGGACAAAAAATCAAGTGAGGAATCATTTATGAAAAAGACAAATCTCTCCTGGGTGGGGGCACTGCTGGTGTTTGCCCTGCTGCTGTGGTGCACCGCAGCCACCCCCGGCACCATTGCCGACCCGGCCAGCTACGCCCCCGCGGTGTACAGCTCCATGCTTTCCCTGCTGCCGCCGGTGGTGGCCATTGTGCTGGCCCTGAACACCAAGGAGGTCTACACCTCCCTGCTGGTGGGCATTGCCACCGGCGCGCTGCTCTTTGCCAACGGCAACCTGGAGCTGGCGCTCAACACCCTGTTCTTCAACGAGGACGGCGGCATGGTTGCCAAGCTCTCTGACAGCAGCAACGTGGGCATTCTGGTTTTTCTGGTGATGCTGGGCATTCTGGTGGCCCTGATGAACAAGGCCGGCGGCAGCGCCGCCTTTGGCCGCTGGGCCTCCACCCACATCCACACCCGGGCCGGGGCGCAGTTTGCCACCCTTGTTCTGGGCATGCTCATTTTTGTGGACGACTACTTCAACTGCCTGACCGTGGGCTCCGTGATGCGCCCCGTGACCGACCGGCAGAAGGTCTCCCGCGCAAAGCTGGCCTACCTCATTGATTCCACCGCCGCCCCGGTGTGCATCATTGCGCCGGTGTCCAGCTGGGCCGCCGCCGTTACCTCCAGCGTGCCCGAAGGCTCCGGCATCAACGGCTTTACCATGTTCCTGCGCACCATTCCCTACAACTATTACGCCCTGCTGACCATTGTGATGAGCCTGTTCCTCATCTTCACGGGCACGGACTACGGCTCCATGAAGCAGCACGAGGACAACGCCCGGGCCGGCGACCTTTTCACCACGGCTGACCGCCCCTACGGCGACGATGTGGATGCCGGGGACGATGCCCACGGCCATGTCATTGATCTGGTGGCCCCGGTGCTGGTGCTGATCGCGGCCTGCATCTTTGGCCTGATCTACACCGGCGGCTTCTTTGAGGGCGTGGACTTCATCACCGCCTTCTCCGACTGCAACGCCTCCGCCGGTCTGGTGCTGGGCAGCAGCATTGCCCTGATGTTCACCTTTGTGTTCTACCGTGTCCGCAGCGTGATGACGTTCCAGGATTTTGCCGCCTGCATCCCCGAGGGCTTCAAGGCCATGGTCAGCCCCATGCTGATCCTGACCCTGGCCTGGACGCTTTCCGGCATGACCAACCTGCTGGGTGCAAAATATTACGTTGCCAACCTGCTGGGCGGCTCCGCTGCCGCCCTGCAGTACCTGCTGCCGGTCATCATCTTCCTGGTGGCGGTGTTCCTGGCCTTTGCCACCGGCACCTCCTGGGGCACCTTCTCCATCCTGATCCCCATTGTCTGCCACGCTTTCCCCCAGGGCGAGATGCTGGTGGTCTCCATTGCGGCCTGCCTGTCCGGCGCTGTGTGCGGCGACCACTGCTCTCCCATTTCCGACACCACCATCATGGCCTCTGCCGGTGCGCATTGCAGCCATGTGAACCATGTTTCCACCCAGCTGCCCTACGCCATTACCGCCGCTTCCTGTTCCGCCGCGTGCTATGTGATCACCGGCCTGACCCAGATGTTCCTGGGCAGCAGCGCCAGCCTGTGGACCTCGCTGATCCTGCTGGGCGTTGCCATTGTGCTGGAGCTGGTGGTGCTGAACATTCTGCGCGTAAAGCTGGGCAAAAAGGCCAAAGCGTGATATACTAAAGGAAATTGAGTGTTCGAAGGGAGACCGTACCATGCTGGAAAAAGCATTCAACGATGTCTATACCAAGTTCAAGCTCCATTTCTACCAGAACGTGTTCCAGCGCTTTGCCACCCGTGAGGCGACCCTGACCACGGTGGAATCCTTTTGCATGGAGGGCATTATGGCCATGGGGGAGCCCACCATTGCGGAGTTTTCCCGGATGATGCAGATCTCCACCCCCAACGCGGCGTATAAGATCGGCTCGCTGGTGCGCAAGGGCTATGTGGAAAAGATCCAGTCCACCACCGACCGCCGGGAGTATCACCTGCGGCCCACCCAGAAGTATATCGACTACTACAACATCAGCTACTCCTACCTGAGCACGGTGGTCCAGCGGGTGAACAAGCGCTTCCCCAAAGAGGACGTGAAGAAGCTGGAACAGATGCTGACCATCATCAGCAGCGAGCTGATGCCCGAGCTGAACCTGGAAAACAACCCGGAGGCTCCGGAGGAAAAGAAAACCGCGCGCTGAGCCGCACCCTTCCGGAAACCCCGGAAGCCCGTGCGCCGACCCCGCACAGCCAGACAGGACTGCCCCACAGAGATGTGGAGCAGCCCTGTTTTTTTCTGCCGGAACGGGCCATGCGGCCAACAAAAAAAGCCCCGGAGGGCTTGCGGGACCCTCCGGGGCGAGGCAGCGGCGTGCGGGCCCGCTGCCTCAGGGGATAGCGATCAACAGGAGATTCTGGGGGAGCAACTTTTTGGGGGAATCGTTAAGGAATGTGATACATGGCCCAAAGGGTCAGCGGGGTGGCTGCCTGGGGCCTCCTGCACAGCGGCTGGGCAGACGGCTTTCAGGTCTGCCCCGGTCTCCACCGAAAGATAAAGGTTCAGCCGGTGATCCTTCCAGACGGCCCGCACGAACAGGGCATCCATCTGCCCCAGCGCCCCCTCCACCACCGACTCAAACCGGCTGTAACAGGCCGCTGCCGCCTCTGCCGGAAGCCGGACCCCCTGGGTCACCTCCATAGCGCACTCCACCCCGGCCAGCTCCAGGCTGCTGATGGATTCCTCCAGCGCATACCGCAGCTCTGCCGAGGGCACATACCGGTGCTTCTGGGCCAGAAACATCAGGTTGGCCCCCCGTTTCAGGTAAGCGCCCAGCACCGCCACCTGCCCCAGCAGCTGCCGCCTGTCTGCCTCCGGGGCCGTGCGGTACCGGGTCAGAAGCTGATCCATCCGGATGATCTGGGGGGCCAGCCGACGCTGCAGCAGATCGTACAGGCGGTTCTTCTCCCGCAGGGCGTTGGTCTTGCGCTCCGCCTCGTAGTTCTGCTGTTCCAGATAGTTGCGCTCTGCCAGCTCCGTGCGGTTCTCCTTCAGGCGCTCCATGTTTTCCACCAGCTCGGTGATGTCTGTCTGCCACATCACATAGCCGCCCTGCACCGGTGCGCTGCGCAGCAGGGTATGCTCGTCCAGCCGCACCGTGCCGTTCATGGCGGCCTGCAGCTCCCGGCGGTCCACCATGCGGCCATTCTCGGAGCAGCAGTACACATTGCCCTGCCGGTCCACCAGCTGCACCGCCAGAGAGGTGACGCGCAGCAGCTCCTCATAGCCGGTGTTGGACTGGATCAGGCCGCAGCGCAGGCCGCCTTCCAGCGAAGCCGCCGTCATCAGGCAGTGAACGATGGTCATATCCCCCAGAAACTGCCTGATCAGGGGAAAATGGAAGCCGTAAAGCACCGCGTATACCCCCAGCAGCACCAGCGGAATGGCAGGCAGGGGCAGCCGCCGGAGGATCCGGGGGTTCCGGCTCTTGTGGGCGATGATCCCAAAGGCCAGCAGGATGCAGATCACGATCCACCCCACCACCAGACCGAAAAGCCATCCGTACTGGTAGTTTTCGTTCCAGGGCTGCTGCAGCCGGAACACCTGCTGGTGCAGGTCGTTGGTCAGCACCAGCTCCAGCAGCACCGCCGAGGGCAGCCACAGCATTCTGGCCCAGGCAGACAGGCGGTAGCGCTCGGATCTGTCCACCGTCAGGACCAGCTGAACGCAGAGCACCGGTATCCCCAGCATGGGGGCATAGTAGAGGTACCCCAGCATCCGATCGATCTCCGGGGGAGTGTTCAGCTGGAACCGCAGGGTGCGCACAAGGATCCAGAACAGCATCAACAGATCCACGTTCAGCAGCAGCCGCCGCACCTGCGGATGCACCGTGCGGTTGTACAGGGAGATTCCCCACCCTGCGAACAGGCTCAGATACAGCAGGCTCCGGAGGATGCCGCAGGCTTCCTGCAGGCCGGAGGGCATCCCCTCCAGCGGGAGCACCCGGCACAGCCATGCCAGCAGCACCACGGTGCCCACCGCACAGCCTCTTTGAACCTGTTCTCGCTGCCTCTGTTTCATCCTGCATCCCCCGTCTTTTGTGCCGTTCCCCGGTGTTTTTTCTCCATTATATCACATCCGCGCTGTAATTTGCCAGAGAGCAGAGGGGAATGTACCTCTGTGCCGCTTGCGCCTGCTCTGAAAACCGTTTGAATTGCAAAACGATTTTTTAGTTGCTATACTGGGCTTATCAAATTTTTTTCGGGAGGATGCCGCAGTGACAGCACAGACAATGCAAATCGGGAACAGACCTTGCCGCATTTACGGCGAAACCAATGCAGAATACCTGCTGCTCCAAATGACAGGTGAGCATGAGCTGCAAAGTATGGATTATGAAGTGGCGGCGATCGCACAAAGCAGCCGGAATTTTCTGTTCGCAGCTCTCCCGGTGGAAAGCTGGAACGATGCGCTTTCTCCGTGGAAAGTCCCTGCCGTGTGGGGAAAGCAAGGCTTCGGCGGCAAAGCTGGGGACACCCTGCGCTTTCTGACGGAGCAGGTCATTCCTACACTGGAGCAGCAGTTTCCTCTCCCGGAAAACGTCAAAATCATTCTGGGCGGCTACTCGCTGGCGGGATTGTTTGCGCTGTGGGCATCCACCCAGACCGATTTGTTCTACGGTGTCGCCGCCGCATCTCCCTCGGTGTGGTTTCCGGGCTGGATGGAGTTTGAACCGCAGCACCCGATACAGGCACAGCACGTTTATCTGAGCCTTGGCGACAAGGAAGAGCGCACGAAAAACACCATCATGGCTGCGGTAGGGGATAATATCCGCACGCTGCACAGCCGGCTTACAGAGCGTGGCGCAGACTGCACCCTTGAATGGAACAGCGGCGGACACTTTAAGGACGCTGATTTGCATACGGCAAGGGCGTTTCGATGGGCGATGGAGGAACAAGCATGACGATTTTGATTGATGCAGATGGTTGTCCAGGGGTCAGTGATGTGATGAAGAACAAGACCAGCTGCCGCACCCTGCCGCCGCCCTGTTCTCATCCGCACCATCTTTGCCGCAAAAAAGGCACCAGCCTGAGCCGGTGCCTTTTGTTGGCGGAGATGGTGGGATTCGAACCCACGTGCCCGATTAAGGACAAAACGATTTCGAGTCTTTAAAATTGTTGGATGAAGCTGGTCCCGCGCGGCCGTCATTGGCAGCCGAGGGCATTTTTGTAACCTCAAAAAAGGCACGTCACACCGCAATTTGCAGGCAAAAATCAGCCGCTTTTTGCGAAATGACGTTAGAAAAAGCCTTTTTCACACGGGGCGTCAACGGCTGCATTTCAGGTGTAGTTGTGTTAGATGTCCGTTAGAATTATGCAGTGCTGCCGTTGCTGTGCCAGCTCACAGCAGGCTTCCCTGTCTGAACGCAGCGTTTCCCGAAAGCCGGGAGATGCTGCGTTTTCTCTTGCCCGCATTGGGCTGAAAGGGAAGCCGCCATGTCAACATTCCACGTCAATAAAAACGTCAACTACACCGTCATGAGCAACCACCATCTGCAGGATAAGAGGCTGTCCCTGAAAGCCAAGGGACTGCTGTCCTATATGCTCTCCCTGCCGGACGATTGGGATTACAGCCTGAAGGGACTGACCGTTGGTTGCAAAGATGGTCTGGACAGTGTACGCACCGCTGTTCTGGAACTGGAAGAACACGGCTACGTCCGCCGTCAGAAAGTCCGCAATGCCAAAGGGCAGATCATCGACTACGATTATCAGGTTTATGAATCGCCTGTTGAGGACGATCCTGCCGTTCCCGGCAAGGAAGGCGAACCGTCGGACCCGTCCGCATCTAAAAGCCCGAAAAGCCGCATGAAACCTTGTTCTTCATCATTTTTGGATTTTCCAAATTTGGCTGAGCCCAATTTGGAAAAGGCAACGCAACAAAATACTAATAAACAAAATACTAAAAGACAAAGTACTAATCTATCAGGGCCGACAGGCGAATCCGCAGATTTTGACCAGATGGAAGCACAGGTACGGGAGGAGTTCCGGGAACGGCTGGAAATTGACGCCCTTGCCCAGCGGTACGACCCCGACAAGCTGGAGGAACTGCTGGACAACATTGTGGAGATGTACTGCTGTCCTCGGCAGACCCAGTATGTCGGCAAGCAACCGCAGACCACCAAAGCCATCCGGCTGCGGCTGGACAAGCTGACCAGCCAACACATTGAGTACATCTTCGATGTGATGTCCAACACCACCCAGCCCATCAAGAACATCATGGCCTATCTGCGCACCACCATCCTGAACGCCCCCACCACGATGGAGCACTACTATCAGGCGCAAGGCAACTGGCTGACCGCACAGAATCGGAAGAAGTAAGCGCTGTTTTCCACAAAGAACGCAACACCTGTTGAAAATGCAAAGGAGAATTTCCATGAAGAACACGAACGCCGTCCGCACCGAGATCCATTACGCCCAAATCGGGGAGTATCAGCTGCCACTGCTCACCCTGCCGCAGACCGATGATTACGAACCGCTGGGCAAGTATAGTCGGATGCGGCTGGCCTATCTCAAAAATCAGCGCCCCGTGCTGTACAACCAGATGCTGCTGAACGGCACGCTCTGGCCGCATTTGCAGGATGTCCAGAGCGCCGCCTCAGAACAGCTGGAGCGCACGATTGCGGCCTTGGCAGACAAGTTCCCTGCGCCGGACAAAGAGCGCGCACAGCTTCTCTGGGTGGCGCACATGAATGGGCTGAAAGCGCAGGCGGAAGAAGTGGTGGTGAGGGAGATCGTGTATCAATGATTTTTCTTGTCTATCCGTATGAACATGGTATAATGGAGTAAAGGAGTGTGATACCATGAGCCCAATCAAAACGCCGACCAGCATTCAGTTGCTCGAAAAGCAAGAAACCCGGACAAGCCGTGGGATGCTCTCAAAGGGCTGGTATCGTGTGGACGACCAGCTTGTCATGGTAAAAGGCAATTCTATTACTGAGGCTCGAACAGCTGGATATGAGCCCTATTCAGAGGTCATGGCATCACTGATTGCAGAGGCACTAGACTTGCCTCATGTAAAATATACGCTGATGCCTGCTAAATTTTTCCCAGATATTAAAACCTATTCCTGTGATGTGGTCAGCGTTTGCCCCAAGTTCACAACGGACGATGAACAACTGTATCATTTTGCAGACTTGGCTGACGCCCATTTTCTTGCCAGCGGTCAGGCCGCTTCACCGGAGGCACTGTTTCAGTATGCGACAGAATTGTATGGCAAGAAGTGGCTCTATCAGATGTTGGCGTTCGATGCCTTTATCGGCAACGAAGACCGCCACGAAAACAATTTTGATGTAATCGTCCGGGATGGAAAAAATTATGCTCCGCCTATTTACGACAATGGCGGCAGTCTGCTTGCATGGGCAATCGACGAGGAATTGACTGACACGAAGCTCCGTTATCAGTTCGACAAAGCCAAACCGTTCCGCAGTCGTCACGCCCAGCAGATCAAACTGATCGACGAGCCTGTGCTGCCTGTGCGTGATCTGGACACGCTGTATCAGGAGATTATGCAGGCTATTTCGCCGATTCTTGCACTATTGAGTGAAAAACGAGCATCTGCGATCCGTCAGTATCTGAAATACCGTCTACATTACCTGAAAGCCGCCATGGGGTGATAAAATGGCCTATCTGAAATTGATGATGGATGAAAAAGAAATCGCCCACTTGAGCGAAGATGGGCAGTCTCTTTGCGCAAATGAGGGTGTGCCGCAGTATTATCTGCCACTGAACCTTTTCATCGGTGACAAACGTGAAGTTCCATTAGTCGATGTGGTGGTTTGGGCAAAGAAGCGTATCTTTCCGAAAAATCGGATGGACTGTAAAGAAATCCTGAAACGGATGGGCCTACCGGACTACAATGCGTGGGAAATTGTTAAGCGTACCAATGCCTGCCTGATGGAAGATCCCTATTGGCTGCGATTCAGCGAAGATGAAACTTTTGAGGACACAACGCGCGGACGAGCCAGAAGGATTATGAATGAGAATCGGAAAAGCAGCTGATGCTAATTGATATCAACCTATATCAATTAGCAAGTACAACAAAGCCCACAGGTTGGATGGAATTCCAGCCTGTGGGCTTTGCTTTGCCATATTCGTGCAGTTTCTGCTCCGGTTCAGCGGCAGACCGGATCTGCGGCATCGTAAAGGGCTTGTGCCATGCGGCTGGCATCCTCCGGGGTCATCAGATCCTGCACCACATTGCGGACGGCAGTGCCCGCCGCAAATTCGTATTTCGGGATGGAGAACGGCATACAGAAAAGAGCAGCATATATCAACAGCCGCCCCTGCCAATATGCGAAAAATTTTTAATCGATTGCGCTTCCCGCGGTGGTTGGTTTTATGTCTGCGGTACGAATACCTTCTGCTAAAAAATATTACTGCAGCTATTGACAACCGCTCACCGGCTAATATATAATTAAATCGTATAAATTGCAAATTAACCATGCTGCCGGATTCGAGATTGATTTTATGAATCCTAAGGCAGTACCGCATAATTCCAGGCACAGCGCCTGACAAAACGTTGCTTCATCCGTCAGGCAAGAGTGGTGCGGTGTTTTATGAAAGAGCACGTAAATAAATTAAAATAGAAAAGAGGTAGCAACATGGAAAACTATGTCAGCATCAATTCGGATCGGTTGTGGGCGCGATTAAACGAGGTAGGGCATATTGGAAGTGATCCCAGAGGCGGAATCAGTCGTTTTGCTTGGGAACCCCCTTATAAGGAAGCCGTAATGCTCCTGATCCGGTGGATAAAGGAAGCGGGCCTGACGGCAAGGATCGATACCGTTGGAAATGTATTTGCCCGGCTGGAGGGCGATGATCCACATGCTCCGGCTGTGCTGAGCGGCTCTCATTTTGATACCGTACCTCAAGGAGGATGCTTTGATGGATTGGCTGGTGTAATGGGGGCATTGGAAGCGCTGGTTGCCATCAAAGAATCCGGACTTCCGCACAAAAAGCCTTTGGAAATGGTGGCCTTTATCAATGAAGAAGCCAGCCAATTTTTGGGCGGAACATTCGGAAGCAAGGCGATATGCGGGATGCTTCCGGACGACTACGCTTTTCATCTGCGCAATCGACAGACAGGTCAGCTTCTCAGCGATGCCATGAGAGAATTCGGGATGGGGTTGGATCCAGAAAGGTTAACAGAGAGTAAAATAGACCCCCACGCCTATTGTGGTTTTTTGGAAATGCATATAGAGCAGGGGCGGTATCTGTTGGACGCAGACAAACCCTTCTCCATTGTCAGCTGTGTTGCAGGCATTAAACAGTTTTATCTCCACTTTCATGGAACAGCAGCGCATGCCGGTGGAATGGCGATGTCGGATCGTCATGACGCTTTGGCCGCAGCGGCGGCAGTAATTTCCGCTGTGGAAAATCTGGCAAAGGAATGCAGCAAAGACACTAGAGGTACGGTTGGATATATTTCCGTGTTACCTTGTGAACACAATATTATCCCGGAGGACGTGACGATTTCCGTGGATTTCCGTGAAACGGAGGACATGAAGTGGGAAAAGCTCTATACGGATCTGATTGAGGTCACGAAGCAGGAATGCGCAAAACGGGGTCTATCTTGGACTGTGGAAACAACCTGCGACCTGAGACCGGCGCACTGCGCACCGGAACTGATCCATATTTTGGAAGAAGCAGCCGTCGGAACCGGATTTGAGAAAGACCGAATGATCAGCTTCCCCGCACATGACTCTATGAATATGTCGAGAATTATGCCGATGGGGATGCTGTTTTTGCGAAGCTCAAATGGCGGGCTCAGCCATTGCCCTGAGGAGTATACAACCCGTGATGATCTGGTCATTGGCACACAGATATTGACAAACGCTCTGTTTCTCGCGGCCAACCGAGAGAACTGAAAACAGAAAGGGACAGAAACCATGACAGCAGACTATTTGTTTATCCATGCGATTCTGATCACTATGCGTGGAAACGGCGTAGGTATTTTAGAAGATGGCGCTGTGGCTGTAACCGGAAACCGGATCAGCGCTGTCGGTGCTACGAAAGAGGTTCTTCAGGATTGGTCGGCGCATCGGGTGATTGACGCATCCGGAAAAGTGGTGATGCCCGGCCTCATCGATGCGCATATCCATACGGGAGATGGCTTGGTTCGCGGTGTGTCTCAGGATCTGAACAACTGGATGCAGCATGGGCTTTGGCCGTTTGAACAGGAATTGCGGAAGGATGTTGATGCAGTATGCAAAGGTTCCTTGATGAATATTGTAGAGGCACTCAAGGCGGGCACTACGACCTTCTGCGATTTTGATACTCCTATGACGCAGATCGTCCAAAACCATGTCAAGGTTGGAACACGAGCCAGAGTTGCCGAGCTTATCAGTGAGCTGCCAGAGGAAAATAAGACGGCTGTGGGTGAGCTGTACACCTTTGACCCGGCTCAGGGCAACCGAAAATTTCTCAGAAATCTGGATCTGATCCAGAAATGGAACGACCGTGAAAACGGCCGGATCACCTGTATGCTGGGACCGCAAGGCCCCGATATGTGCAGCAAGGAACTGCTTTTGGAGATACAAGAGGCTGCATTCAGGCTGGATACCGGTATCCACATGCATGTTTCTCAGGGTGATAGAGAGATCAACCAAATGATGAAGCGTTACGGAAAGCGTTCGATCCCTTTCCTGGACGAAATCGGATATCTGAATCACAGATTAATGGCAGTCCATCTGACAGAGGCAACCAAAGAGGAAACTCAGCTGCTTGCATCCAAGGGAGCAGGAATGATTTTATGCAGTGGGAGCATTGCAATTATTGATGGCATTATTCCACCGGCTGCAGAATTTTTGGAGGTCAGTGACAGATTGGCACTTGGTTCTGATCAAGCCCCCGGAAACAATTGCAATAATATGTTCAATGAAATGAAGTTTACGGCCATACTGAATAAGTGTAAGTTCAAAGATCCCTCGGTGTTCCCGGCAGGGAAGGTTTTGAGAATGGCGACCATTGAAGCAGCAAAGGCGATTGGTCTTGGAAACGAAATCGGTTCCATTGATGTCGGAAAAAAAGCAGACCTTCTGATGATCAATATGACTCAGCCGTGTCTGTCACCCATCATTCTCCACCCGGTACGCAACGTAGTTCCCAATTTGGTTTATTCTGCCAAGGGAAGTGAAGTGGAGCTGGTAATGGTAGACGGTAATATCCTTATTGAGAACTTCCAAGTCCTTACCGTAGACGAAAAGCAGGTCGTTCGGGATGCACAGGCGGCAGTGGAACGAGTCTGCAAAGCAGCAGAACTCCCTTTTTCTAAAATCCCCGAATCCAGACTGCACCGCATGATGCAGAATGATGAACTGTGAGGTATCCAGGTATGAAATATGATCTTGTCATTTACAATGCAAAAATTGTGACAGAGGAAGAGGTCTTTCTGGGATATATCTGTGTTTCTGACGGAAAAATTGCAGCCATGGGCTCCGATGCTCCGGTTTATGAGGCGGCACAGTCGCTGGACGCCAAAGGGATGCTGCTGCTTCCGGGAGCAATCGATACTCATCCGCATTTTTTTGAGCCCGGAGCAGAGGCGCGGGAGGATCTGGAACACGGAACCCAGGCCGCTGCCTCAGGCGGGTTTACGACGATATTGGATATGCCTAACACCCCCGAACACCCTGTACTTGATTTGGAGGCATTTGCGCTAAAACAGGAAAGGGCTGAACGAAAGGCGTTGATCGATTATGCATTCTGGGGTGCCGCAACGCCGAAAAATATAGAGCAGTTTGTTCCGCTGCACAAGCAAGGATGTGTAGGTTTCAAGGCATTTACGGTTTACGCCGGTTCCAACTACCCCTTTTCTGATGAGTATAGCCAGCTGAAGGAGATGGAAAAAGTCGCATCCTTCCATGGTATTTTTGGGGCTCACGCTGAAGACCGGACACTGGTCAACGGTTTTTCAAATGAGCACAAGGAGGAGCCTTGGTCTCTGGCAGTTCACGATGCAAGCCGTCCCTGGATTGCGGAGCTGACCGCAATCAATACCTTACTGCTTTATGCAGAAAAGACAGGATGCAAGCTGCATATCTGCCACATGTCCATTCCGGAAGGTGCTGAGCGAATCGCCTCTGCGCGCCGAATGGGCGTAGATGTGACTGTGGAAACCTGTGCTCACTATCTAACTCTGAATTATCAGGATCAGGCTTATCTGGGAACATTCGCTATGATCAATCCGCCTCTGAGAAGTCGAGACAGGATGGAACGCCTGTGGAAATATGTACTGGACGGAACCATCGACTACCTCGGAACAGATCACGCACCCTACCTGCTATCGGACAAGCTCCCACCGGATGGAGATTTGCGGAAGGCTGCCTGCGGTGCGCCCGAAATTGATGTTGCCATTCCTTTGATTCTGGAGGAAGGTGTCCGCAACAGAAAGATGCCGCTGCAGCGCTTTGCTGCATTTACATCAACAAATGCAGCAAAAAGATTTGGGTTGTATCCTCGAAAAGGTATTCTGGCTGTGGGGGCCGATGCGGACTTTTATTTGGTTGATATGGACACGAATTGGACCTATTCCCGCAAGAACAGCTTTTCTGCCAGTAAGCTCGATAAATTCGCGCACGAGGGCAGGACTTTTCACTGCCGAATCGTCTCCACATGGGTTCGGGGCAATGCGGTTTATCGCGATGGTGTTATCAAGCAGAAGCCCGGCTATGGTCGGATGATACGTCCTGAATGGGATTCCCAAAAGGAAAAGGGATAAGCAACTGTCACACAATTCCCGTCTGACGCCTTAAGCGCCGCTCCGGCAGAGCCTGCGCAGTTTTGTCATAAGAAAAATGGGTGAACCACAGCCGTGAAGCCTGTGGTTCACCCATTTTGTTTGTATCTTTTCTTTTACGAGGAAACGCACTGGCCGGACGTACCGGGCGCGGGGCCGGTAGATTCCCGAACAATCAGCTGCGGCTCGCTAGCAAGTTTGAGAACGTCCGAATCACCCGTTGCCTTCAGCACCATATCAACAGCCAGTTCACAAAGTGCCTCGGTACAATAAGATACTGTAGTGATTTTGGGACGAGTCATAGTAGTCAGGTAGATATTATCAAAGCCGCAGATCGAAACGTCCTGAGGGACACGCTTATCCTCACTGTTCAGGACGCAGGAAAGCGCGCCGAATGCTACAAGGTCGTTTACGCCGATAACAGCTGTAATATCCTTACGTTTCAGCAGCTGCTCCATTATGGAATATCCGGCTTCCGCTTCGGACTGCCCGGAATCGCCCAACGGAGCAGTAAAAACCTGAAGCGTTTCCGGCGGCAGACCCGCATCGCGAATGGCACTTCTGATACCCTCCAGACGTTTCGTACGGGTCAGGGAGACCGAAGAAACAGAGCTCATCAGGAAAGCGATACTCTTGTGTCCCAGATCCAAAAGATACTTTGCCGCCAGATACCCACATCGAAACCCATTCAGGCTGATTGTGTTTAACGGAATATCGTCCGATTTCTCACTTAGTAGAACTACCGGGATGGTATGCGAAAGCTGGACAACACGTTTCATCCAATTGGGGGTAAACAGATAGATGACACCATCCATGTGCTTTTCCTCACACAAGTCCAGATAGGCCTTTTCACGTTCCGGATTGCGGTAAGTACAGCATAGGATCACGCTGTATCCAAGACGGGCAGTGTATTTTTCGATATACTGCATCAGCATGGGGTAATAAGGATTGTCCATCGTTGGAAGAAATACACCCAACAGCTTGGATTGGCTGGTTTTAAGCCCTCTGGCAAAGGAATTTGGAATATACTGAAGTTGATTTGCTGCGTCCAGCACTTTTTTTCGGGTCTCTTCGGATAAAGACACATTGGGGGTATTGTTCATTACAAAGGAAACGGTTGTTTGGGATACGCCTGCAAGCTTGGCGACATCCTTGGATGTAGCTCTTTTCATAAAACACGGCTCTCCAACTGTTTATTAATAGATTACTTAACCAGTATACTCGATATTTCGCGATTTTGCAAGTGTAAATTCGGTAATATAATTTGTTTTCCAAGATATTGTCTGATCGGTGGAGCCGCTCCACCCCATGGGCGGCATCGCATATTTTTAGGTGACGATGCACTCTGGCCGCCAAACAAACTGCACACACCACACTGTGCTATATTGCCGAGCATCCTTGCGGCTGAGTATTCGCTGTAGGATTAAATATCTTTCCAAAAAAAAAAAAAAAAACTAATCCTCCAGAACATTTTACTATTGACAACGCAAAAAAAACACTATATAATTAAAGCATGATTAAGACGTATTACCCAAAATTTAATAACAAGGAGAAAAAGATTATGAACCTGAACAATTACGTAGCAGTAATCACTGGTGGTGCCAGCGGCATCGGCGAAGCAACGGTACGGCTCTTTATCGAGCGCGGCGCCAAAGTGGTCATTGTTGATCTCAACGAGGAACGGGGCAGCGCCTTAGAAGCTGAGCTTGGAGAACGCGCTTGGTTCTACAAAGCAGATGTCAGCGATTCCGCGCAGGTGCAGGCGATGTTTCAGGCAATAGAGGAAAAGTATGGCGTGGTCGATGTGCTGTACAACAATGCCGCCTACTCTCTGAGCAAAACGCTTTGGGATACCACTGAAGAAGACTGGGATCGCGTAATGAGAGTCAACCTGAAGGGGTATTTCCTGTGTGCAAAATATGCCCTGCCTCTTATGAAAAAGAGCAGCCACGGCTCCATTATCTGCACCGGCAGTGAACTGGGCGTGGTTGGCTGCGTGGAGAGCCTCGCATACAATACCTCCAAGGGTGGGATCATTCAATTTGCAAAGAGCCTGGCTTTGGAGCTGGCTCCCTTCGGTATCCGCGTCAACGTGGTCTGCCCCTCCGGCACGGAAACACCCGCATTTATCAAGGATATGTCCCGAACCGGCAATTATGAGGCGGAGGTTGCCCGTCTGATTTCCAGCTATCCCCTGAAACGCCTCGGTCAGCCCATCGATATGGCTTACGCTGTGGCATTCTTTGCAAGCGAGGAATCTTCTTTTATTACCGGAACCCATCTGATGGTCGATGGCGGCTACACCGCTCAATAAAAATGTAACGGCTGCAAAAGCAGAGTAAATGAAAGGAGAAACCCTATGGAAACAAGGAATGAAACGATTCACGAACAGGGAAAGCTGAAGCGGAAGCTGGGGCTTGGCGCCGCCTTGGCAGTGGCTGTCGGCACAACGGTTGGTTCCGGTATTTTCTCGTCGCTGGCGGAAGTGGCTGGTGCATCCGGTTCTGCGTTGATGATGATTGCCAGCTTTGTTATCGGTGGTCTGATCATGATCCCCCAGAATCTTCTCTATGCGGAGCTTGCATCAGCATATCCGGAAGATGGCGGTCAATATACATGGCTGAAAGAAGCAGGCTGGCGTCCTGTGGCCTTCCTGAACGGCTGGCTGGCCTTCTGGGCAACCGATCCTTCAACCTGCTCTGTCATGTCCTTGGCAATCGCCAGCTATCTTGCTTTCTTCATTCCTGCACTGACAGGAATCGGCATTAAAGTCGTAGCAATCCTGCTGATTATTGGTTTCACCACGCTGCATTATCGCTCCGTAGAAGCCGGCGCACGGTTTCAGGCTTTTATTACCAGTCTGAAGCTGCTGCCCTTCTTCCTGCTGGTTGGCGTTGGCCTGTTCTACATGAACACTGAGTTGATTTCTGTGCCCGCTGCTGCAGGCGCTCCTGTAGGAATTGCCGCCTTGCTCGCCGGCGTATCTGCAACCACATGGTCTTACGATGGCGCAATAGGCGCTTGCTATATGGCAGGCGAAGTAAAAGATCCCGACAAGACCATGCCAAAGGTAATGATCTACTGCATTGCAATTGTCATTCTTCTGTACGCCGGTCTTTCTACCATTGCAGCAGGCCTGATCCCTCTGGGAGAGCTTGCGGCCTCCGATGCTCCTATTGCGCTTGCATTCTCAAAAATCCCTGTAATCGGTTCCACTGCAGGCATCATCACCGCGCTGATGGCAATCGTTGTAATTACGGGATCGGTTTCCGGTGCAACGATGTACCAGCCTCGTCTGGAGTACGCAATGGCAAAGGACGGATTATGGTACAGCCGTTTTGCGGAAGTACATCCCAAATACAATACGCCTTCCTTTGCACTGATGGCTCAGGCTATTTACGCAATCATTCTGGTTTGCGTTTCCGGCATCAACGATCTTCTGGGCTATTTCACATTTATTTGTCTGGTGAAAAACATGCTGGTGTTCTGCACCATGTTTGTTCACCGCAAAAAGGCTGACTATAACCCCGGCTGGAAATGCCCGGCGTGGAAAATTATGACGGTTATTGCAATTTTTGCAAACGGCATCCTTCTGGTTTCCACGTTCATGTGGGCACCTACTGCAGCCTTGATTGCCAGTGGCGTTGCACTTGTTACCGGTCTGCCTGCCTACTATTTCTTCGATAAGAAAAACAGAACCGCAGCTGACGGAAACTAATTTACAAAAGATCTTAAAGGCTGCTGCACGCTTGTACAGCAGCCTTTTCTCAAAGAACAGGAGATAATCTTATGGAAATGAAAAAAATCTCAACGTCCAAAGCTGCACAGCCCGGCGGCTGGTATTCCCAAGCATTTCGAATCGGAGATCTCATTTATACAGCAGGTATAACAGGTGTGGATCCGGAAACAGGGAAACTGGCAGCTCCCGATGATATTGTTTCTCAGACACATCAGATTATGAAGAACATGAAAGCAATTCTGGAGGAAGCCGGATCTGATATGGATCATGTTTTTAAGACCTTAGTCTTTGTGGCAGATATTGATCAGTTCGCTTTGTTTAATGAAACCTACCGGCAGTATTTTCCGGAGGATCCGCCGGCAAGAAGCACGATGCAGGTGGGCAAATTCAATGGGGGAATGACGATCGAGATTGAGGCCATTGCTGTTGTAAAATAAATGATCTGTCCCCAGTTTTCCGGACACCGGTTCAAAATTGAATCATTAACTTTTCATCATGGATGCTTCCCTGAATTTTACGGGAGGCATCCATTTTGTTTTCGCTTGGATTCTGCATTAGAATAGTCGATATCATCAGCAATCACTTCGGAGAACACTTCAAAGGAAGGATAATCTTTCTCAAAATCACAGAATATTTTGTTTTTTCAATCTATCAAAAAAGGTCTCCATCATACAGTTGCCGCAGCAGCCACCTTATCCTGCGGCGCTGTTCACGCCGTTTTCTCGCTATATTGCCGAAAGCAAGGGGGTTTATTCCAAAGCCTGCGAACGTGTTGAGAAAAATGCTTTAATCTCAGGCTATACGGATGTAACGCCTTTTTGTCCTGCTTCTGCAACGCTGCGTATGCCACCATTCGAACATTTGCAATGAAATTCCATGAAATGGGACTGTTGGCTGCACGAAAGGCTGGAAATCGGGTATTCTACAAGGTCCATTGATTATCATAAACGAACGGGACTGCTCCACAAGATTTTGTGTGAGGCAGTCTTGTTTGCTTAGATGTCCGCCATCAGAAAGTCCGCAATGCCAAAGGGCAGATCATCGACTACGATTATCAGGTCTATGAATCGCCTGTCGAGGACGCTCCTGCCGTTCCCGGCAAGGAAGGTGAGCAGTCGGACCCGTCCGCATCCAAAAGTCCGAAAAGCCGCATGAAACCTTGTTCTTCACCATTTTTGGATTTTCCAAATTTGGCTGAACCCAATTTGTAAAAGGCAACGCAACAAAATACTAAAAGACAAAGTACTAATCTATCAGGGCTGACGGATGAATCCGCAGATTTTGACCAGATGGAAGCACAGGTGCGGGAGGAATTCCGGGAGCGGCTGGAGATCGACACCCTTGCCCAGCGGTACGACCCCGACAAGCTGGAGGAGTTGTTGGACAACATTGTGGAGATGTACTGCTGTCCACGACAGACCCAGTACGTCGGCAAGCAGCCGCAGACCACCAAGGCCATCCGGCTGCGGCTGGACAAGCTGACCAGCCAGCACGTTGAGTACATCTTCGATGTGATGTCCAACACAACCCAGCCCATCAAGAATATCATGGCCTATCTGCGCACCACCATCCTGAACGCCCCCACCACGATGGAGCACTACTATCAGGCGCAGGGCAACTGGCTGACCGCACAGAGCCGGAAGAAGTGAACGCCGTTTTCCACGAAGAACGCAACACCTGTTGAAAATGCAAAGGAGAATTTCCATGAAGAACACGAATACCGTCCGCACCGAGATTCATTATGCACAGGTCGGGGAGTATCAGCTGCCACTGCTCACCCTGTCGAAAACCGATGAAGCTGAACCGCTGGGCAAGTATGGCCGGATGCGGCTGGCCTACCTCAAAACCCAGCGTCCCGTGCTGTACAACCAGATGCTGATGAACGGTACGCTCTGGCCGCATTTGCAGGAAGTCCAGAAAGCGGCCTGCGCGTGTCTGGAACGCACGGTGGTGGGTCTGTTAGACCAGTACCCTGCACCAAACAAAGAGCGCGCACAGCTCTCTTGGGTGGCGCACATGAACGGGCTGAAAGCACAGGCGGAGGAAATGGTGTTGAGGGAAATCGTGTATGCAGAATGATCTCCGATAGCATCCGAACGGCATCAAAAGCCGATATTTTAGATTTTATTCTTGATTTTTGCAGAATATTTGCAAATTCCAAAATCAAAATTTGACTTTCCGCCCAGAATAGAGTACACTAGATTCAGAAAATCATCTGGGAGGAATCGCGATGCTGCTTCAATTTTCAGTCACTAACCACCGCTCCATCAAGGACACGGCTATTATCAGCTTGAAAGCATCTACGGATAAAAGTCTGTCCGATTGCCTGATTTCGCCGGACGAGAAGAAACAGCTTGTGCCTGTGCTGGCACTGTACGGTGCAAATGCAGCCGGAAAGAGCAATGTTCTCCATGCCCTCCTGCTCATGCGGGAAATGGTCTGTGGCCGATATGCCAAGCTGCTGAAAGGCGAGTCCCTTCCGCAGGAGCCATTTGCTTTCACCGACCAGCCCACACAGCCGACCAGCTTTGAAGTCATCTATTTTTATGGCGGCATCAAGTATGCCTATGGGTTCTCGTTTGACAAGTCCAAAGTTTTGACCGAATATCTCTATCACTGGCCGAATGGCCGGGAAGCATTGATTTTTTCAAGAGAAAACAATTGCTATCAGTTCCGCGAGAATATTCAAGAGCAGTTCACGCTTGCTGGACGAACTGCCGAAAATCGCCTTTATCTGTCCAGCTCGAACGAGTGGAATTGTCCGCAGACCGAAAAAGCGTATCTGTGGTTCTTTGAAAAGCCGACAGGCTTTATGGGAACCGAAATGCGGCTGGATGCTACATTGTCTGCCATCCGGCAGGGCGGCTCTGAAAAGAGCCGTATCCTGCATGAAATGCTGTATGCAGACCTCGGTATCAAGGACATCCGCATTACTGGCTCTAAGGAGGAACCTATCATTTCTGCACTGCACACCCTCGACACTGAAGATGGCTCATCAAAGGGCTTCTGGCTCCCGTTGGGGCAGGAATCCGTTGGAACGCAACGGTTCTTCTCTCGCATCGGTATGTGGCTTGCTGCTTTGGAATCCGGCTCTGTTCTGGTAGTGGACGAGATAGAATCCAGTATGCACCCGCTCCTGACCCGGCATCTAATCGAGATGGTGCAGGATGCCGCTATCAATACGAACCATGCACAACTCATCTTCACCACACATGATACCGGGCTTCTTGACCTGAACTTACTGCGACGCGATCAGATTTGGTTTGCGGAAAAGGATGAAAAGACCATGCAGACCGATATTTATGCTCTGACGGAGTTCTCTCCCCGGAAAGGCGAGAACATCTCCAAAGGGTATCTGCAAGGCCGCTACGGTGCGATTCCGTTCATTGGAGGGAATGCAGCATGGGCAGAATAAAAGAAATCAGCCGCAGGTCTGTCCACGCCAGAAAGCGCAACCCAGTGGTGTATCTTATCTGCGAGGGTAGCGAAACGGAAATTCGGTATTTCAAGCGGTTTCGCAGCCGGGGCTGTAACATTGACATCATCCCGATTTCTTCGCAGTATATGGAGTGTTGAAAAAGCGTTTTGCAAAAACGCGCAGCCTGCATCCGTCGGATGCGGTTCAAGGGTTTGGGATTTCCCAACAAGCATTTTGCAATGCAAAAATGGTCTTTGTATATACGAAGACACTGCTTGCTACGGCTATGAACGCCTTTTGAATTGCAAAACGATTTTTTAGTTGCTATACTGGGCTTATCAATTTTTTTCGGGAGGATGCCGCAGTGACAGCACAGACAATGCAAATCGGGAACAGACCTTGCCGCATTTACGGCGAAGCCCATGCAGAATATCTACTGCTCCAAATGACCGGTGAACATGAGCTGCAAAGCATGGAAAGTGCGGTTACCGCTATTGCACAGAGTGCGCACCACTTTTTGTTTGCGGCTATTCCGGTGGAAAGCTGGAACGATGCGCTTTCTCCGTGGAAAGCCCCTGCCGTGTGGGGAAAGCAAGGCTTCGGTGGCAAAGCTGGGGACACCCTGCGCTTTCTGACGGAGCAGGTCATTCCCACACTGGAGCAGCAGTTTCCTCTCCCGGAAAACGTCAAAATCATTCTGGGCGGCTACTCGCTGGCGGGATTGTTTGCGCTGTGGGCATCCACCCAGACCGATTTGTTCTACGGTGTCGCCGCCGCATCTCCCTCGGTGTGGTTTCCGGGCTGGATGGAGTTTGAACCGCAGCACCCGATACAGGCACAGCACGTTTATCTGAGCCTTGGCGACAAGGAAGAGCGCACGAAAAACACCATCATGGCTGCGGTAGGGGATAATATCCGCACGCTGCACAGTCGGCTTACAGAGCGTGGCGCAGACTGCACCCTTGAATGGAACAGCGGCGGGCACTTTAAGGACGCTGATTTGCGCACGGCAAAGGCATTTCGCTGGGTGATGGAGGAACACGCATGACCATTTTGATTGATGCAGACGGTTGTCCGGTCGTCGATCTGACGTTGCAGATTGCAAAGCGGTTTGTCGTTCCGGTCATCATCCTGTGCGACACAGCTCACCAAATCGAACGGGAAGGTGCGCAGACGCTGGTGTTCGACAAAGGAGCGGACAGCGTGGATTTTGCTCTCGTCAACCGGGTAAAACCGGGAGATGTGGTTGTGACGCAGGACTACGGGCTGGCGAGTATGTGTCTTGCCAAGTGCGCACGAGTGCTGAACCAGAACGGTTTGGAATACACCGCCGACAACATAGACGCTCTCATGCTGCGACGGTATGAAAACAAAAAGCTCCTCCGTGCCGGAAAGCACCCCAAGGGGAGCCCAAAGCGGACGAAGGAGCAGGATGTCAGGTTTGCGGATACGCTTGAGAAGATCTTGAACTGCAACCATTGATACATACTATGGGAAGTCTGGAGAAATCCAGTCTTCTTTTTTCATGAGAAAATTGTAACATTTTTTGCAATTTGGTTGCGTTTTGAGGGGGAGTGAATCGGCCCCGTCGTTCTTTCGGCTCGTTTTCTTGCATCTGCTTTCCCGAATCTGCTATACTGAAGTCACTTTTTTAATCGGAGGCTTTCATGACAACCCTTCTTCTCCTGCGCCATTCCATCCCGGAGCGCGGCGGTTCCAGCCCCGACCCCGGCCTTTCTGCCGAAGGTCTTCAGCGGGCCGCCGCAGTCTTTCAAAATGACGCTTTCCGCACGGTCTCGCTCGTCTGGTCGTCCCCTTCGCTGCGTGCGCTCCAGACCGCACAGCTGCTGGGGCTTCCCGTCCGGCAGGACACCCGCCTTGCCGAGCGCCGCACCGGCGACACGACCGGGCAGGGCGCTTCGTTCTGGAAACGCCAATACGAAGACCCGGACTTCAAAAATCCGGACGGCGAGTCCTTCCGTGAGGTCAGCGCCCGGATGGCAGACTGCATCCACGAACTGCTGGATTCGCTCCCGGAGGGGCAGAACGCCCTTGTCGTCTCCCACGCCGCCGCTATTTGCAGCTACTTGCAGCGCTTTTGCACCGTTGAGGTGACCGATGCCGCACAGAAGCTCCGCCGGATTACATTTCAGGGCGAAGTTCTGTTGGATGGGCACTTTTGGGAGGCTGATGGATTTGTGCTGCACATCGAAAATCGCCGCCCTGTTCTCATCCGCACCTATGCGCAGGAATGCCACGAGGGTGCAATGACCATTACATACTAAACAGACAGGACTGCTCCACAACATTTTGTGAGACAGTCCTGTTTGCTTAGATGCAAAGATTATTCTTTAAGTAATTATTCTTGACAGAATAATCTTTGAGGCGTACAATGAAGCTGAACCTGTCATCAAATCAGTCGTGAGGTGAGCCGCTATGTTTTTTGTTGACCGTGTACAGGAAATGTCCGTATTACAGACCGCTTATGAAAAACCGGAATCTTCTTTGTTCGTTCTCTATGGTCGTCGCCGTGTAGGAAAAACCACACTTTTGTCAGAATTCTGTAAAGAGAAGCCGTCTCTTTATTATCTAGCAACGGAGGAAAGCATTCAGGCAAACCGAAACGCCTTCCGGTTGATGGTTGCTGATTTTCTCCAGAACGATTTATTGAAAAGTGCAACCGATGCAAGCTGGGAGATGATTTTTTCCGTTCTTCTCTCTGCTCAGGAAAATAAAAAACTGGTCATTGTGTTGGATGAGTTTCAGTATCTGGGCAAGGCAGACAAAGCATTTCCTTCTGTTTTTCAAAAAATCTGGGATACTATTCTGAAAAACAAAAATGTAGAAGTGATTCTTTGCGGCTCTCTGGTTCACATGATGATGGAGCAGACTCTTTCTTACTCCAGCCCTTTGTATGGACGCAGAACGGGACAGATTCGGCTGAAGCAGATTCCATACGCTTATTACGACCGATTCTTCCCTGATCTTGATGAACAGACCCGCATTTTATATTATGCTGTCACAGGCGGTGTTCCGAAGTATATCGAATTATTTCATCCATGTGCCGATATTGACACCGCCATTCTGCAAAATGTAATGACCCCTCAGAGCTTTTTGTATGAAGAACCTGAATTTTTACTGCGGCAGGAGGTTCAGGATGTTGGAAGTTACTTTTCCATCATCCGTGCGATTGCCTCTGGAAACATGAGGATATCTGATATTGCTTCTGCGCTGTCGCTTCCAGCCACCAGTTTGTCAAAGCCCTTAAAAACATTGTGCGATCTGGATATTCTGGAGCGAGAAGTGCCTCCCACCGAAAAAAATATTGAAACCAGCAAAAAGGGGCAATACCGCATTAAAGATAATTTTCTTGCGTTCTGGTTCCGATTTGTTTACCCCATGCGCTCTTTCATTGAAAGCGACCACCCGGAAATCGCAATGACAAAGCTGAAAACCGGATTTATCCCCAATCATGTTGGCTACGTCTACGAGGATATTTGCAGACAAAAGATGTGGGAGCTGAACGCGCAAGGAAAACTGCCCTTTCTCTTTGACCGTGTTGGCCGTTGGTGGGGTGGAAAAGATACAGAAATCGATATTGTCGCCATTGATACCACAGACCGAAGCAAAATCATCTTTGGAGAGTGCAAATTTCATCAAAATGTTCCGATGCAGCTGTCGGAACTGCACCAACTGAAAGAAAAAGCTGCTGTCGTTCCGTGGGGGAATGCGAATCGAGACGAATACTTTGCTCTATTCTGTATCAGTGGTTATTCTGAGGACTTGCAGCAGCTTGCACAGGAAGATTCTCATCTTCTTTTGATGTGATTTTTCTCATGTAATAATTTGTAAATAGGACTGCTCCACAACATCTTGTGAGGCAGTCCTGTTTGCTTAGTACCCTTTTCATTGGAGCCAATATTTACACCTGACAGGAAAGGAGTGATAGTTTTCCACATGAGCAAGCACTCACAGTTGAAAATCCGAGGCCACGCCAAATGACGCTAGACTATTTCTATGGGCAGTCGGGCGAGTTGTTCTCCTATTTCCGCATCCCCAAGGCACACCTTTTAACTTATCTTATCGGATTCGCACCCGGCAGCATGGTTCGGGCGTGACATCCTTGCATTCTCTCCCGCCGTTGGGTACACTGATGGTGTCAGCGGCAGAAGTTACATATTCAAGTGGATGCAAAGATACAGCACTCTCAACAAACAGTAGTATTTTTAACAGATTCAACAGGCGACCGGTTAAAGTTCCTGTTGGAGAGAATTTAGGAGAGAACGGACATCTGCGGCCCGGTTTTTGCCAATGCTTTTGCGTTCCAAGCAGTAAAAGCGCAAAATAAAAAAGTCGCAGATTCGTTTGAATCTGCGACTTCTGGCGGAGATGGTGGGCATTCTCCCGCGGGCTAAGCAACAGCCCGCAGGGCTGATTGCTTGCGGCCTGCGGGCCGCCGCCCTGTTCTCATCCGCACCATCTTTGCCGCAAAAAAGGCACCAGCCTGAGCCGGTGCCTTTTGTTGGCGGAGATGGTGGGATTCGAACCCACGTGCCCGATTAAGGACAAAACGATTTCGAGTCGTTCTCGTTACGACCACTTCGATACATCTCCATATTCATAGCTATATAATTATAGCAAAAAGCCGCCGTTCCGTCAACACTTTCTGCCGGAGGGACCCACAGCGCCAAAGAGGCCCTCTGGTCAGGGATAAGCGGAAGCCGCTGCCGCCCTCTGCGGGGACGGATACCCTCTTTTTCGTCTCTGCTCCGGAGAGCCTTTTCATGCTGTGCTGTCGTTTCCAAGGGCCAGATTGTAAAATCGTGGAATCATCGTCTGGATTTTCACAAAATATTACTATTTTGCCAAAAGATTGTACAAACCCTACCCCCCTCTGATGTGCTATACTGAAATCAACAACCGGCCTGTTTCCGGCATTTCTTCTGCCATACAGGCCGCCGAAACAAAGAAGAAAACCAGAAGGAGCAGTATCGATGAGAGAGATCATTTCCTTGAACGAAAACTGGACCCTGTCCTTCCCCAAGGGCGAGCGTCCCACCGAGCAGGTCACCCTGCCCCACACCTGGAACGCTGTGGACGGCATGGACGGCAACGGCAGCTATCTGCGCACCACCGGTGTCTACACCCGCACCTTTACTCAGCCCAAGCAGCCTCTGGCTGGCGGCCGCACCTACGTTGAGGTGCTGGCAGCTGCTCTGGCCGCAACCGTAAAGGTCAACGGCCAGGTGGCAACCACCCACGAGGGCGGCTTCTCCATCTTCCGTGCCGATGTCACCGACCTGTGCCACGAGGGCGACAACGAGCTAACCATCGAGGTCTCCAACGAGGACACCCCCTCCATGTACCCCGCTTCCGCCGACTTCACCTTCTACGGCGGCCTGTACCGCGGCGTGAACCTGATCAGCGTGCCCGGCACCCACTTTGACCTGGACTATTTCGGCGGCCCCGGCATCAAGGTCACCCCCAAGCCCACCGAGGACGGCGGTGCCACCTTCGAGATCGAGAGCTGGGTCACCAACGGCGAAGAGGCCTATACCGTGATGTACAGCATCGAGGACTGCTACGGCAACGAAGTTGCTTCCGGCGTGCGCCCCTGCAACAGCACCAAGGTCACCCTGTACGTTCCCGATGCCCAGCTGTGGAGCATGGACGAGCCCAACCTGTACACCGTGACCGCCCGCCTGCAGAAGAACAACGAGACCTTTGACGAGATCTACGCCAACGTGGGTGTCCGCAGCTATACTGTGACCCCGAACGACGGCTTCTCCATCAACGGCGTGCCCACCCCGCTGCGCGGCGTGGCTCGCCATCAGGATCGTCTGTACAAGGGCAACGCCCTGACCGCTGAGGATCACTACGAGGATGCCATGCTCATCAAGGAGCTGGGTGCCAACACCATCCGTCTGGCCCACTATCAGCACAGCCAGGACTTCTACGACGCATGTGACGAGCTGGGCTTCGCCGTCTGGGCTGAGATCCCCTTCATCAGCGTCTTTAAGAAGGACCCCTCCGCTCACCAGAACTGCCGTCACCAGATGACCGAGCTGATCATCCAGAACTACAACCATCCCTCCATCATGTTCTGGGGCCTGTCCAACGAGATCCTGATCGGCGGCATCTGCCAGGAGCTGGTGGACAACCACCACGACCTGCAGAAGCTGGTGCGTGAGCTGGATCCCACCCGTCTCACCACCATTGCCCACGTCTCCAACACCCCTGTTGACGGCCCCATGCATCACATTACCGATGTAGAGAGCTACAACCACTACTTCGGCTGGTACGGCGGCAAGATGGAGCAGAACGGCCCCTGGCTGGACAAGTTCCACGCCGAGCACCCCGACATCTGCATCGGCATCTCCGAGTACGGCACCGAGGGTATCATCAACTGGCACAGCAACGATCCCCAGTGCAAGGACTACACCGAGGAGTATCAGGCACTGTACCACGAGCATCTGGCTCAGGTGTTCGAGGATCGTCCCTGGGTGTGGGCTACCCACTGCTGGAACATGTTCGACTTTGGCTGTGCTGCCCGCCACGAGGGCGGCGTTGCAGGCCGCAACAACAAGGGCCTGATGACCATTGACCGCAAGACCAAGAAGGACAGCTACTTTGTCTACCAGGCATACTGGTCCAAGCTGCCCATGGTCCACATCGCCGGCCGCCGCCATGCACAGCGCGCAGGCGAGACCACCGAGATCAAGGTCTACTCCAACCAGGACACCGTTGTGCTGTACGTCAACGGCAAGGAAGTCGGCCAGCAGACTGCACACCGCGTGTTCAAGTTCAATGTTGCTCTGGAAGAGGGCTTCAACACCATCCTGGCCGTTGCCGGTGACATGAAGGATTCTATCACGCTGGAAAAGGTCGAGAAGGAGCCTGATTACTACACCCTGCCTGAGTTCAACGAGCGTCAGGAGGGCGTTGCCAACTGGTTCAAGCAGGTCGGCAGCCTGGATCTGAAGGCTCCGATGGAGTTCCCCGAGGGCTATTACAGCATCAAGGACAGCATGGAAGATCTCTCCAAGAACGAAGAGGCTCTGGCTCTCGCCACCAGGGCTGTCAAGCTGGCCACCAACTTTGACATCAAGCCCGGCGTTGGCATGTGGGATATGATGAAGCGCATGACCCCTGAGACTATGGCTAAGATGATCAACATGCCCGATGGCTTTATCGAGAGCCTGAACGCACAGCTGATCAAGATCAAGAAGTAAGTACTTCCTGCATCTGAACACCAAAAATGAACGAACCGCCCCGGCACTGCACAAAGCAGCCGCCGGGGCGGTTTTTATATGCGGCAAATGGCAAGATGAATCAGGCCGCCGAGATGGTCAATTTCAAGCCCAGCTGCTGGAAGATCTTCAGCAGGGTATCCAGATTGGGCATCGTCTTAAAGGATTCGATCCGTGCCACCGAGGATTGCGGAATGCCGCACCTCGCTGCCAGCTCCCGCTGGCTCAATCCCATCGCATTGCGCTGCTCTACCATTGCTTTCACGATTGCAGACATTGCTTCCGCTTCCCGGATATCCTTTGCAATTTCCGGGTCAGCAGCTGCCACATGCTCCTTATAATCGTTCCAGGTCCTCATATTCACTCACCCTTTCTTGCAAGCCAATCATCACGTTCCGCTTTTGCTCGTTCAATTTCACGCCGCGGTGTTTTTTGCGATCTCTTCCGAAACTGGTGCAGCAGCACAAACCGATCACCCCGCCAACAGAAGTAGAATACCCGGTTATTTCCCGGACGCAGCTCCCAGATGCCATCCATCAGATGCTTCGTCACATTCTCGGAAAGCCGTGTTCCGTTGTCCTGCAGCAGCTGGATATACAACACGATCTGTTTATACTGTATTTGCGCATCCTTATTGGATGCGCTTTTTATCCGCAGCTCTTCCAAAAAGTCCCACAGTTCGGAAACGCCTCTGTCGTTCTCGTAAAATTCGACTGTATACATTCATGTTCCTCATCTATGTGCAGCTTATCCCTCAGCCTTATGATAGCACATTTGCTATCAGCCGTCAATCTGTTTTCTCATCTCCCACACTCTCTTGCAAGCCAAAAGGGCCCTGCGGCATTTGCAGGGCCCTTTCGGTTATGGGAGAGCATGAAATATCAAAGCGGTGGCAGCCGCAGGGACATCGGGGAGGGGAACCGGCTCATTTTATTGTGGCACAGCCGGAGCTCCATACCATACGATCCCAGCCTGTGGCTCAGCGCTTCTTGCTGCGCTTCTTCTTGCGCGGGGCAGAACGGGCAGGGTTCTGGGTGGGAACAGAATCATTGGAGTGCTTCTGCTCCATCCGATATCTGACGTAATTGGGAATCACGACCGCGATCACGATCAGCAGGATCCAGACCAGGATGCTGGGCTGCTCGTGGTTGGTGTTGAACAGAAACTGCATGACATTATCCATAGGGTGTTTTCCTTTCCGGCCCAGCAGGCCGCCAGAGGGCTTTTTACAGCCAGATGTTGCCGTCCTCGTCCGGTTTCATGGGCACGGCAATGATGAAGTCCACGATGGTCATAGCGGCAGAGAAACCACTCCAGAAGGTTGCCAGATACAGCAGGCCCAGCACCGGGCGCTTGGCATAGAACTGGTGCGCACCAAACGCACCCAGAATGCACAGGCGCATATATTTCTTGCGGCTGACACAGTGTTTTTCACGGTGTTCTCTCCAGTATAACAGGTGGTCGATGGTGTTCCAGATGATCCCATGATCCGGGTCCTTTACCCACTGTGTCTTTTCTTCCATTTACGATGTACCTCTTGTCTGAATTTTGTTCCAAAAGCAGAAAACCGCCCGCCGCAAGGGCGAGCGGTTTTCCTATTTGATTTTACAGGTTTCCGCAGAAAATTGCAAGTACCAATTAGGCGTTCTCAGCCATGGTCTTCATCTTGATCTGAGCGACCTCATCCTGGATCTCTTCCATCTTCTCCTTGGTCAGGGGATAGAACTTCATAGCGATCAGGTTGCAGACCAGACCGATCATGATCATGCCGTAAGCGCAGAAGACAACGCCGCCGCGCAGGCCCGGGGTAATGGGGTCACCCATAACGGGATTGTGGTCGGTGTAGCCGCACATGCTGAACATGACACCGGCGACCATGGGTGCGAAAGAGGAGACCAGCTTATCCACGAAGCTGAACAGGGTGCCCATCAGGCCGGGGACGTACTTGCCGGTACGGTAGACTTCGTAGTCGGCGCAGTCAGCGGTCATGGGGATAACGATGTTGCCGGAGATGCCCTGGAAACCGGCGGTGATGATAGTCAGAACGAGGTAGAGGATCAGGAAGTAGCCCCAGTTCAGAGCGCCGGTAGCGGGGTTGGAGGTCATGGTGGTGGGATCGCCCAGCAGCCACAGGGCTGCCAGTGCGCCATTGGTAATCAGACCGCCAATGGAACCGATCAGCATTGCCTTGCGCTGACCCAGACGGGTAGCAAAGAAGCTGATGAACAGGAAGCACACGATGGTGCTGGGGATGGTCACCAGACCGGTAACGTTACTCTGCAGCAGGTTGGAACCGGCGATGCAGGCGAACATGGCGACCATGACGGCGCTGGACTTTGCAGAAGAACCCAGCTTATCGGTAGATGCGGACAGGACCAGCATCTGGATGGCACGGTTGTTCTTCAGGGTATCCCAGTAGTCCTTCAGGCCGACCTTGACGGGTTTGCCGGTACCGAAGAATTCAGAACGATCCTTGGGAGTGATGGAGATCACAGCGATCAGGGTGAAGCAGGCGGACAAGATGGCGGTCATCTTCCACATGGTATCGAAGAACTCCAGAGAAGTGTAGCCGCCCACATCGTTGTAACTGTTAGCAATACGAGGAACGATAATACCAATGATAGCAAACAGCAGGGTGTTGAACACGCCGTCGAAGGAAGCGAACATGGGGCGCTGCTTGGGGTCATTGGTCATGCAGCTCTGTGCAGACTTGGTAACAACACACTGGCAGGTGTAGCCCAGGTAGTAGACCATCAGAACGACCACATAGAAGGGGAAGCGCACGCCCTGAGGCAGCTTGTGGGTGACATGGAAGGCGATCCAGCTGGTGACGCACAGGATGATCTGACCGATCACAATGAACGGACGGTTCTTGCCGAACTTGCCGTTGGTCTTATCGACCATGAAGCCGACGAAGGGGTCGGTAACACCGTCCCAGATACGCATCATCATGGTCAGGGAAGAAGCGACCATCATGCCAACGCCGACCCAGCCCATCAGGTAGTAGGTAGCGTAGTTCATCAGGAACAGGTACGTATTGGTTGCGGTGTTGTTCAGTGCGTAGCCTGCGATACGCCACAGGGGAACGCGGTGGATGCCGTTGTGCTCATAGTCCTTATCATAGAACTTATCCGGCAGACTTCTGGTTTTTGCCATTTCATTCTCTCCTTTGTTCACACAGGAACATTCTCCGTTTTCTCCATGGGGCTTACAGCTGCCACTGCGTACCAGCCCGTCCGAAGCTTTATGTCTATATTATGAACGTTTTTTGATATATCTGTTAGTAATATTTTAAGGTAAAACAGGTCATTCTTACGATTATGGGAAAAATTTCACGAACGTGAAAAAATCTATTGTGCTTATTGCACAATCAATTGATATACTAGTATAGCACAACGCCAGTTAGCTGCCACTATGTTCTGCGCCGGAGAACGGGTCTGCAAACACCAGAAAGGGCCCACGGCAAATGCCGCAGGCCCTTTCTGGCGCTAGGAGGTAAATGAATGAATAGAGGAAGATGTCAGATCAGGATGTCGCCGTTCTCATCGGCCTGCATGGGCAGTGCAATGAGAAGGTCGGTCACGCAGAGGAAGAAGGGCACCACGCTCCAGAAGAACAGGGTGTAGAAGGCCGCCAGCGCATACCGCTTTTCATAGTAGCGGTGGCCGCCGCACCAGCCCAGAAACAGGCAGAGCAGAAGGTACTTCTTCTTGTTCACCTTGTGCCTTACGCGGTTCTTTTTCCAATCGTGATACTTACCAATGAGGCCCGGGCTCTTCTCCTTTTCGAGATCGATGCCGGCTTCCAGCTTGGCATCCTGCAGCGCCAGCTCCGCCTTGATAAAGTCATCCCGGGTCAGCTCCTCGCCGGTCTCCAGCTTGTGGAACACATCGTCCGTTACCTGCTGGCGGCTGCCGGTGCCGTAATAGCCGGTGCTCCAATCGTCCTTTTCCTCGTCGTAGTGCTCCACATCGCCCAGCAGCTCGCCGGTGGTGGGGGCCTTTTCCGGGGCCTCAGCGGAGGGGGCCGGGGTGATCTCAGGGGTCTGGTTCAGCTTGTTTTCTTCTGCCATAGTGGTATTCCTTCCGGGTCTCAGGGTATCAGAAAGTCCTGCGGCAGAGGATGGCCCGCCGCAGGACATTTCCGGTTACGATGCAGGACAGCGGCGCTGTCCCGGATTCAAAATTTCCGCAGGGAGATGGTTGGCCTTAAGCCTGCTTTGCAGCAGCCTCAGCCTTGATGCGGCCGATCTCAGCCTGGATCTCTGCCATCTTCTCCTTGGTCAGGGGATAGAAGTGCATAGCCACAACGTTGCACAGCCAGCCAACGATGGGCAGCAGGACGAAGCAGCCGATGGTTGCCCAGAAGATGCCGTCAGAGTACGGAGTCATGGTGTCGGGCAGAGCGTCCTTGAAGCCGACCATGGAGTAGAACAGAGCCACAACGGTAGCAGCCAAAGAGGAGACCAGCTTATCCACGAAGCTGAACAGGGTGCCCATCAGGCCGGGAACGTACTTACCGGTACGATAGACCTCGTAGTCAGCGCAGTCAGCGGTCATGGTGATAACGATGGAGGAGGACAGTGCCTGCACGCCGGACCATGCGATGACCAGCAGCACGAAGATCAAAGCGGTGGTGGTCCAGCCGGTGAACAGGGTGCCCCAGGTGTCAGGACGGATCAGGCGGAATGCGGGCAGAGAGAACTTGGAAGCATCGCCCTTGGGGTTGAAGAAGAACAGGAACAGGGTGATGGCGATAGAGCCGATGATGCCGCCCCAGGTACCCACCAGCATGGATGCCTTCTGGCCCATCTGACGAGCGATCTTGTTCATCAGCAGCAGAGAAATCAGGCAGATGGGGATAGAGGTGATCTGAGAGTAGCTAGAGAATGCGGCATAGTTGCCGAAGATGATGCCGAACAGGCAGATCATAACGGTAGCGTTGCTCTTGGTGGACATGAACAGCTTATCGGTAGATGCGGAGACCACCAGCATCTGGATGGCACGGTTGTGAGCCAGGGTGTCAACGTAATCCTTGATGCCGACCTTCTGGGTGGTGCCCAGACCGAAGTACTTCGGATTGTCCTTACGCCACAGGGCGATGATGGCGCAGACTGCAAAGACAGCGGACAGGCCGCCGAACATCAGCTGCATGGTGGTGAACAGGCCGGGGTTGTAGAAAGCGGACAGGCTGCCGCCGGACTTCTCCACGATGCCTGCCAGAGCAGGGTTCTGTGCCACCAGAGAAGCGATCTCGGCAGCGTTGGCCTCGGCAGTCAGGGTGAACTTGGGCACCAGGACATCGGTGACAATGATGGGGAACATGATGTTCATCAGAACAATGTTATACACAGTATCGCACATTGCGAAGATGGGACGCTGCTTGGGATCGTTGGTCAGGCAGGTCTGAGCAGACTTGGTGACAACGCACTGGCAGGTGTAGCCAATGATGTAGATCATGTAGATGATGATGAACGCAATAAAGCGGACACCAGTGCCCATCTTGGGGATGAAGTTGAACATCACGAAGGTGGTGGCGAACATGATGATCTGACCGATGACAATGAACGGACGGTTTTTGCCGAACTTGCCGTTGGTCTTATCGACCATCATACCAACGAACGGGTCGGTGACACCGTCCCAGACACGCATGATGGTAACAATAGAACCGGCCAGCACGGATGCCAGACCGACGATACCGATCAGGAAGTAGCTGATGTAACCGACCACGACCATGTAGGTGTTGGTGGAGGTGTTGTTCAGAGCGTACATCATGATCTCCCACATTTTCGCTCTGTGGATGCCGTTTTCTTCAAGCGGCTGTTTGACCTTTGCCATAGAGAAGCTCTCCTTTCAATTCTGCGGCCGGTGTGCTGCCACTCACTCCGGCCTTTCATTCGGTCCCCCGTGGGCTGCGGCTGCCACATCGCGAACCGGGGGATTTTTATGTATACATTATGAACTATCCCTCAAATTTCTGTTAGTAAAATTTTGAGGTAAAACAGGACAATTTTACTCTCCTTGGGCGAAATCAACAGTTTTAAAAAACAGCGTTCGTCATTTTGCACATGATTGTAAGATACTAGTACAGCACATTCCACAAAAAAGACTTGTATTCCAACCGCGCGCAAAAAAAGAATACAAGGAAAGTGCGGAAATATCCAAAAAATTTTCTAGTTGTTCCGCGCGGCGGCCTATTATAATAGGTATAGCATCTGCGGCTCTGTGGCATGGGCCGCTGCGTTCAAAAGAAAAGGAGAAAACACTATGGCAGTGAAAGCATCCGAGCGTGTAAAGCGCTACCAGAACCCCAACGGCCCCACCATCAGCACCGTGGAGCGCAAGGTCATCGAGCAGGACGGCCTGTATTTCAAGGACATCGACGGCACCGGCACCGTCAGCGCAGTCAACGACTGGCGCTTGACCCCGGCTGAGCGCGCCGAGGCCTATGTCAAGGTTCTGACCACCAGCGAGAAGATCGGCCAGATCTTCACCTCCGACTGGCGCATGGGCCCCAAGTATCCTTCCCCCCGTCTGGCAGCCAACGGCCACAAGCCCGTGGCGGACGAGAGCGGCCTGCTGGACGAGGCACCCGTGAACGTCTCCGACAGCATCTTCGGCTCCCAGTCCCTGCCCAGCACCTCTGACATGGTCAAGAAGAGCTTCAACCGCCACGTCATCCTGCGCGAGAGCCCCACGCCCGAGGATCTGGCAGATTACCTGAACCAGCTGCAGTACCTGACCGAGACCTGCGATCACTTTGTTCCCATGCAGGTCATGTCCAACAGCCGCAACGAGAACGGTGAGGTCGTGTTCGGCATGAACGATGCCACCGGCGTGTTTGCCACCTATCCCGGCACCCTGGGCATTGCTGCTGCCGTCAAGGGCACCGCACGCATCGACATCATCGACAAGTTTGCCGACACCATCCGCCGCGAGTGGAATGCCTGCGGCCTGAAGAAGGGCTACATGTACATGGCCGACTGCGTCACCGACCCCCGTTGGCAGCGCACCTTCGGCACCTTTGGCGAGGACCCCGCACTGATCGAGGAGATCTTCGACCACCTGATCCCCGGCATCCAGGGCGGCAGCAACGGCGTTACCCCCGAGGGTGTTTCCATGACCGTGAAGCACTTCCCCGGCGGCGGTGCCCGTGAGAACGGCTTTGACCCCCACTATGCAGCAGGCCAGTGGAACATCTACGCCACCCCCGGCTCCCTGCAGAAGTACCACATCCCGGCATTCCGCGCCGCCATCCGCCACAATGCCGAGTCCATCATGCCCTACTACTCCAAGCCCAGCGCCGAGAAGAGCGCTCCGCAGGAGGACTTCAACGGCAGCCCCATCGAGCTCCAGCCCTACGGCTTTGCCTACAACAAAGTGTTCATCGACGGCCTGCTGCGCGGCCAGATGGGCTTCAAGGGCTACATCAACTCCGACACCGGCATTGTCCACAACATGTGCTGGGGCGTTGACATGCTGGACGAGCCCGAGCGCATCGGCTATGCTGTCACCCAGAGCGGCGTGGACCTGATCTCCGGCCTGCTGGACAACGAGCTGGGCGAGGAGAGCTACGCCCGCGGCACCAACGACTACTACGACACCCACGCGGTGCCCGCCGGTTTCAAGAAGGAAGATCTGGTGCTGACCGATGCCAGCCTGAACCGCGCTGTCAGCCGCACCCTGACCGAGCTGTTCCGTCAGGGCATGTTCGAGGACACCTACGCCGATCCCAAGAAGGCCGCCGAGGTCGTTGCCACCAAGGCCGACTGGGAGGAAGCTTCCCGCGTGCACCGCGAGTCCGTTGTCCTGCTGAAGAACGACGGCACCCTGCCCCTGAAGGACGGCACCAAGGTCTACGCTGAGGCCTTTGGCAAGAGCGCCGAGGCCGGTGAGGCCGCCACCAAGGCCCTGCGCGAGATGCTGGGCAATGTCACTCTGGTGGACACCCCCGATGAGGCCCAGGTGGCCCTGCTGATGGTCAGCCCCCAGTCCGGTGCATACTTCAACGCCACCCCGGGCTACCTGGAGCTGGACATCTGCGAGGACAAGACTGTCTGCAACGTGGACGAGAGCGGCAAGCCCACCACCGAGACCCACAAGGAGACCACTCTGGTGGGTGCAAACCGTCTGGCCGGTATCGCTGCTGCGGTCCACGCCCACGGCGGCAAGGTCGTTTCCAACATCAACTGCCCGCTGGCCTGGGAGGTCGGCAATGTGGAGAAGGTCTCCGATGCTCTGACCGTCGGCTTTGACACCTACCCCTCCGCAACGCTGGATGTGATGTTCGGCCGCTTTGCTCCCGTTGGCAAGCTGCCCCTGACCCTGCCCAAGGGCGACGAGGTGCTGGCGGTGAACGCGGACGGTGTCTGCATCAGCCCCAACGACGTGCCCGGCTTTGCAAAGGATGCCTACATGCCCGACAGCATGAAGGACGAGAACGGCAAGGCTTACGCCTACCGTGATGCCGCAGGCAACTACTACGAGATGAACTTCGGCCTGACGTTCTGAGGGAAGCCCTCTCCGTCTCGCCCAAACCAAAGGAGACACTTTCCATGGCACAAACGCAGAAAAAACAGCAGGATATGGGCACGGGTGACGTGAAAAAGCTCCTGCTCCAGCTGATGATCCCTGCCGTTGTGGCGCAGGTGGTCAACCTGCTGTACAACATCGTGGACCGCATCTACATCGGCCACATCCCGGGGATCGGCGCAGCGGCTCTGACCGGCGTGGGCCTGTTTACCCCCATCCTGATGCTTCTGAACGCCTTTGCCATGCTCATCGGCTCCGGCGGCGCGCCCCGCACCGCCATCGCCATGGGCCAGGGCGATAAGAAGCAGGCAGAAAAGATCGTCAGCAACAGCTTTACCATGCTGTTGCTCTTCTCGGTCGTACTGACCATCGTCTTTTACGCCGCCGCACCCACCCTGCTGCGGCTGTTTGGTGCCAGTGACACCACCCTGCCCTACGCCCTGACTTACAGCCGCATCTACATTCTGGGCACCATCTGCGTGCTGATCGTGCTTGGCATGAACACCTTCATCACTGCGCAGGGCTTTGCCAAGATCAGTATGCTGACCACCGTCATCGGCGCGGTCATCAACATCGTGCTGGACCCCATCCTCATCTTTGGGCTGGGCATGGGCGTAAAGGGTGCTGCCATTGCCACCGTGCTGAGCCAGGCAGTGGGTGCCATCTGGGTCATCCGCTTCCTCACCGGCCCCAAGACCATCCTCAAGATCCGCAAAGAGGACATGAAGCTGGAAGGGAAGATCATCATGCCCGTGCTGGCACTGGGCATTTCCACCTTCGTCATGCTCTCCACCGAGAGCCTGCTGTCCATCAGCTTCAGCTCCAGCCTGGCCCGCTACGGCGGTGACGTGGCCGTGGGTGCCATGACCGTGATCACCAGCGCCTCCCAGCTGTGCACCATGCCCATCTCGGGCATCTGCCAGGGCGGCCAGCCGGTGATGAGCTTCAACTTCGGTGCAGGCAAGAAGGATCGCGTCAAGCAGGCGTTCCGCTTCCAGCTGACCCTCTGCCTGGGCTACACCACCATCTTCTGGCTGCTGATGATGCTGGTTCCCGGTGCAGTGGCCGGCATCTTCACCTCGGATGCCTCCCTGATCGATTACACCACCTGGGCCATGCGCATCTATATGGCGGGTATCTTCTCCACCGGTGTCCAGATCGCCTGCCAGCAGAGCTTTATGGCGCTGGGTCAGGCCAAGGTCAGCCTGTTGCTGGCCTGCCTGCGCAAGCTCATCCTGCTCATCCCTCTCATCTTCATCCTGCCCCATGTGGTCGCGAACCCCGTGTTCGGCGTGTTCCTTGCCGAGCCCGTCAGTGACATCATCGCCGCTGCCGTGACCGCCACCACCTTCTTCCTCCAGTTCAATAAGATCCTGGATAAGGGCGCTGGCAGGGTCTGATGAGGGCCCCGGCCTGAGCCGCAGACCCTGAGAGAAACAATAAGAACCCCGGAGCTGCAGGAAACTGCAGCTCCGGGGTTCTTTCTCGTTTTTACAGACCGGCCAGCAGGATGGCCAGCACGGCTTTCTGCACATGGAGACGGTTCTCGGCCTCGTCAAAGATCTCGTCGGCGTGCTCTTCAAAGACGGCGGTGGAGATCTCCTCGCCCCGGTGCGCAGGCAGGCAGTGGAGGAGCATGGCATCGGGCTTTGCCCCCTCCATCAGCCTGCCGGTCACCTGGAAACCCGCGAAATCCCGCAGGCGGCGCTCACTTTCGGGGGTACCGGGGGCCGTGTTCCATGCAGAGGTCACCACCACATCGGCATCCTTCACACCCTCGGCGGGGTCGGTGAGCAGGTGAAACTTTTCGCCATACCTGTGGGCGAACATCAGCACATCGGCGGCGGGGCGGTAGCCCTCGGGGCAGACGCAGGTCACACACATCCCTGCCAGCAGGCCGCCCACGATAAGGCTGTTTGCCATGCTGCAGCCATCGCCGATGAAGCAGAGCTTCTGGCCCTCCAGCGTGCCCCGGCGCTCCCGGATGGTCATCAGGTCGGCCAGCACCTGGCAGGGATGGGCGTAGTCGGTCAGGCCGTTGATGACCGGGACCCCGGCCAGCTCGGCAAACTCTTCCAGATCGCTCTGACGGTAGGTGCGCCAGACCACGCAGTCGTAGTAGCGGCCCAGCACCCGGGCGGTATCCTTGAGGGGCTCGCCCCGGCCGGACTGCAGCTCGGTGGCGGCATTCATGTAATTGCCCAGACCGCCCAGCTGGTAGACACCCACCTCAAAGCTGGTGCGGGTGCGGGTGGAATTTTTGGAGAACATCAGCGCCACGCTCCTGCCCTTGAGCAGCGCCGGGGTCGTCCCGGCCTTCTGCTCTGCCTTGAGCTCCTCCGCCACATCAAGGATGTGGTGGAGCTCAGCGGGGGAGAGGTCGCTCATTTTCAGCAGATGTTTCATGCCTGCTCCTTTGGAGCCTTCTGCTCCATCTCGGTCAGCACCTCGTTCAGGATGCCCAGAGCCTTTTCCACATCGTGGGCGGTCAGGGTCAGCGGGGGCAGCAGGCGCAGGCGGCTCTTGGCCGTGAGCACCAGCAGGCCCTTTTCGCGGCAGGCGGCCAGCACGTCCGCGGCCTGGATGCCGCCAAAGAACTCGATGCCCACCATCAGGCCAATGCCGGAAAGGTTCTTGACCATGGGCAGCTTGGCCAGACCGGCGCGCAGCTGGACGGCCCGCTCGCTGACATTGGCCAGGAAGCTCTGATCCATCCGATCCACCACCACGTTGGCACCGGCGCAGACCACCGGGTTGCCGCCAAAGGTGGAACCGTGGCTGCCGGGGCCCATGCCCTCGGCGGTCTTTTCGTTCAGCAGAACGGCACCGATGGGCAGGCCGCCGCCCAGGCCCTTGGCCAGCGTGACGATATCGGGCTTGAGGTTGTAGTGCTCACAGCACAGGAAGGTGCCGGTGCGGCCCACGCCGGTCTGCACCTCGTCCACGATGAGGACCAGATCCTTTTCATCACAGAGGGCGCGCACAGCCTGCACATACTCAGGGTCCAGCGCCATCACGCCGCCCTCGCCCTGGATCAGCTCCAGCATAATGGCGCAGGTATGGCGGTCCACCAGTTCCCGGAGGCCTTCGATGTCGCCGGCGGTGGTATAGACAAAGCCCTCGTTGAAGGGGCCAAAGTAGTTGTGGAACACCTCCTGACCGGTGGCGGTCAGGGTGGCAATGGTGCGGCCATGGAAGCTGTTGACCAGCGTGATCACAACATCGCGGCCCTTGCCGTAGTGGTCAAAGCTGTACTTGCGGGCAGCCTTGATGGCACCCTCGTTGGCCTCGGCACCGGAATTTCCGAAAAATACCTTGCTCATGCCGGTGCGCTTGCACAGCTTTTTGGCCAGCTTGCCGCAGGGGGCAGTGTAGTAAAGGTTGGAGGTGTGCTGCAGCTTGTGGGCCTGCTCGGAAACGGCCTCGGCCCAGGTCAGGTCGCAGTAGCCCAGGCTGTTCACGCCGATGCCGCTGGTGAAATCCAGATACTTCTGGCCCTCGGGGCCTTCGGCATACAGGCCGTGGCCCTTTTCCAGTGCAATGGGGTTACGGTTATAGGTGTGCAGGACATATTCGTTGTCCCGCTTGATGACTTTTTCGGAATCCATAGATATACCCTCCTTGGTTAGCGTCCTCGCCCTCTCAGTCTCGCATTCGCTCGCCAGCCCAGGTTGTGGCTCCCAGCAGCTGCTTCGTGCAATTGCACTCGCACCTTGCTGGCCACTGCCCCAACAACTCCTCCCTCAATCCGCCACTGGCGGCGGTCGTCGTCGTTGCCCCCAAAGGGGGAGCCTATTCATCTTTATTATATCGCCCGATATAATTTTCAGCAAGCCTTATTCCTGATGGCTGCGGCGGTAGAACCGGGTGCCGGAGCCCCGGTTGGAGAACAGCTCCAGCAGGATGGAGTGGGGCACACGGCCATCGATGATGACCGCCTCGTGAACTCCCTGATAGATGGCATCGGCCATGCCGCCGATCTTAGGGATCATGCCGCCCGCAATGATACCGGCAGCCTTGTAGCCCTCGATCTCGCTGACCTCCACCTCGGGGATAAGGGTGGTCTCATCATCCTTATCCCGCAGCAGGCCGGCGATATCGGTCATGGAGACCAGCTTCTCGGCCTTGAGGGCAATGGCGATCTGTGCGGCGGCGGTATCGGCGTTGACGTTATAGGCCTGGCCCAGATCGTCCATGCCTACCGTTGCGATCACGGGGATATAGCCGCCGTCCAGCAGGGTGGAGATCAGGGTGGGGTCCACATGGATGATCTCGCCCACATGGCCCAGAGCAGGGTCCAGTTCGGTGCAGCGGAGCATCTGGCCGTCCATGCCGCACAGGCCCACGCCGCGGCCGCGCAGCTTTGCCACAAGGTCCTTGTTCACCTTACCGGCCAGCACCTGCTGGACGATCTCCATCGTGGCATCATCCGTCACCCGCAGACCGTTGTTGAAATGGCTCTCCACGCCGACTTTTTTCAGCATCTCGTTGATGGCCGGGCCGCCGCCGTGCACCAGCACCACCCGCACCCCCAGCAGGGTCAGGGTGACAAGGTCGTTCATCACGGCGTTTTTCAGCGTCTCGTTGATCATGGCGTTGCCGCCGTATTTGATGACCATGGTCTTGCCATGGTATTTCTGGATGTAAGGGGTCGCCTCCGAAAACAGGAGGGCCATTTCTTCGTTTTTCATATCTTTCCTCTGAACCCTCTCAGTCAATGCCTTTCGGCATTGCCAGCTCCCCCGAAAGGGGGAGCTTTTGTCGAATGGGTCACTTGCTCCATAAAATTAAAATCTGCTGCTTGTCGTTCGTTCCTAAAGCTCCCCCTTCGGGGGAGCTGGCGCGCAGCGCCTGAGAGGGTTATCAGGTCCGATAATCCCCGTTGATCTTCACATAATCATAAGTCAGATCACAGCCCCATGCCTTGGCGCTGGCATCGCCGGTGCCCATATCCACCTTGACAAGGATATCATGCTCCGCCAGAACTTTGGCGGCCTCGTCCTCGCTGTAGGGGTGGTAGGCGGCGTTCTCGCAGACATAGACCTCACCTGCGGCACTGCTCAGCCAGACACAGACCTTGTCGATGGAGAAATCACCGGGGGTGTAGCCGATGGCGCAGAGGATGCGGCCCCAGTTGGCATCGCGGCCAAAGACAGCGGCCTTGAACAGGTTGGAGCAGACCACGCTGCGGCTGACGGCGCGGGCCGTTTTCAGGTCGGGGGCGTGGGTCACCTCGCAGGTGATGAGGTGGGTGGCACCCTCGCCGTCACCGGCGTGCTCGGCGCACATGTGCTCGGCAATGGCGGTCAGGGCCGCCACAAAGGCATCGTAGTCGGCGTTCTCTTCGCAGATCTCGGGGTTTCCGGCCAGACCGGAAGCCATGATGATCAGGGTATCGTTGGTGGAGGTGTCCAGATCCACGCTCATCTGGTTGTAGGTGCCGGGCACCACGGTCTTGAGGGCCTTTTCCAGCAGAGCGGGGGAAACGGCGGCATCGGTGGTATAGAAGGCCAGCATGGTGGCCATGTTGGGGGCGATCATGCCGCTGCCCTTGCCAATGGCACCCACGGTGCAGGTCTTGCCGCCCAGCTCAAACTGGATGGCATACTCCTTTTTGTGGGTATCGGTGGTCATAATGGCCGTGGCTGCATCGGTGCTGCCCTGCGCAGTGGCCGCCAGCTTTGCGGCGGCGGCGGGGATTCCCCGGGCAAAGGGGTCAACGACCATGGGCTGGCCGATGACACCGGTGGAGGCGGGCAGCACATCCTCTGCAGGGATGTTCAGCGCCTCGCCCACCAGCGCACAGCATTCCTCGGCCAGAGCCACGCCGTTGGCGGCGCAGGTGTTGGCATTGCCGCTGTTCACAAGGATGGCCTGTGCATAGCCGTCCTTCAGGTGGGCGCGGTCCACCTTGATGGGCGCGCCGCAGACCTTATTGGTGGTGTAGACACCGGCGGCGGCACAGCGCACCTCCGCCTTGATGAGTGCCAGATCGTATTTTTCATTATGATTTGCGCGGATGCCGCAATGCACGCCAGCCGCTGCAAAGCCCTTGGGGGCACAGATGCCGCCCGCAACTTCTTGATACATACTACTTTCTCCCTTCAGCATCCTCACCCTCTCCGTCAGCGCTAACGCGCTGCCACCTCCCCCAAAGTGGGAGGCCTTGGCATTCCCCGCAGAGTTTGCGGTTTTGTCAAAAGCTCTCCCTTCGGGAGAGCTGGGCGCGAAGCGGCCTGAGAGGGTGAGCCATTTCATTCCAACCCTTTGGTCTCTTCAAAACCGAGCATCAGATTCATACACTGGACTGCCGCGCCTGACGAGCCCTTGCCCAGATTATCAAACAGGGAGACCAGCATCATCTGATCCCCGGCGGCGTTCACGGTGCTGTACAGCTCCATGCGGTCGGTACCGGCCATAGCGTTGGAATACAGGCCATTCTCGGGCAGCGGCTCGTTCAGGGCGTGCACCTCGATGGTGGCGGCATCCCTGTAATACTCCGCCAGCCCTGCGGCCACCTTTTCGGCACCGCCCCAGACCGGCTGGAAGGGCACCAGCACCTGCATCCCGCTGTAATAATCGCAGACCACCGGCACGAACATCGGCGTATGCGCAAGGCCGCTGATCTTCTGCATCTCGGGCAGGTGCTTGTGACCAAGGCTCAGGCCGTAGCTTTTGGGTGCATCCAGCTTGCTGTGGGCCGGACGGTCGGGGCTTTCGTAATCGGCGATCATCTTTTTGCCGCCGCCGGAATAGCCGGAAATACCGGTGCAGCTGTAAAAATCACCCGCTCCGGCAAGGCCCAGCTCCACCAGAGGCCGCATGATGCTGATAAACCCGCTGGCATAGCAGCCGGGCACCGCCACGCGGCAGGCGTTTTTGATCTTTTCCTTCTGGCCCGTCAGCTCCGGGAAGCCGTAGACCCAGTTGGGATCCGTGCGGAAAGCCGTAGAAGTATCCAGCACCTTGACATCCGGACGGAGCAGGGGCATGACCTCTTTGGAAGCGGCATCCGGCAGGCAGAGGAAGGCGAGGTCCGCCGAATTGATGACCTTTGCCCGCTCGTTCACGTCCTTGCGGCCCTCCTCGGAGATGGAGAGCAGTTCAATTTCAGGCCGGGCAGCCAGACGGTCGGCAATGCGCAGACCCGTGGTGCCTGCGGAGCCGTCGATAAAGACCTTTACGCTCATGCGTTGTTCGCCTCCCATGCGGCCAGCTGGTCCATGGCCAGCCGGATCTGGTTGTTGACGCTTGCCTCGCTGGGGCCGCCGTAGCTGGTGCGGCCCTCACAGCACTTGATGAGGTCGATGGCATCATAGATATCGTTCTCGAACAGGGCGCTGTAGCCCTTGAACTCGTCAAGGGTCAGTTCCTCCAGGGTCTTATCCTTTGCGACGCAGTCGGAGACCATGCAGCCGGTCAGCTTGTAGGCATCCCGGAAGGGCATCCCCTTCTTGGTCAGGTAGTCGGCGCAGTCGGTGGCGTTGATAAAGCCCTTGGCGGCAGCGCGGCGCATGTTGGCAGGCAGGGTCTTCATGGTGTCCAGCATGGGGGTGACGGTCTTGAGGCACAGCTCCAGCGTATCCACCGCATCGAAGATGGCTTCCTTGTCCTCCTGCATATCCTTGTTGTAGGCCAGAGGAATGCCCTTCATCATCACCAGCAGGGTGTTCAGGTCGCCGTAGACGCGGCCGGTCTTGCCGCGGATCAGCTCGGTGACATCGGGGTTCTTCTTCTGGGGCATGATGGAGGAGCCGGTGGTAAAGGCATCGTCCAGCTCGATGAACTTGAACTCCCAGCTGCACCAGAGGATGATCTCCTCCGAAAGGCGGGACAGATGCATCATGCAGATGGAGATGGCATTGGCCAGCTCAATGCAGAAGTCACGGTCAGAAACGCCGTCCAGGCTGTTGGCACAGGGTGCGGCAAAGCCCAGCTTTTCGGCGGTGAACTGACGATCCAGCGGATAGGTGGTACCGGCCAGAGCGCCGGAACCCAGCGGGCACTGGGCATCCATGCGGGCGGTGGCATCCCCAAAGCGCTGCAGGTCGCGCAGGAGCATGGAGGCGTAGGCCATCAGCGCATGACCAAAGGTGATGGGCTGGGCGCGCTGCAGGTGGGTGTAGCCGGGCATGACAGCGGTGGTATTCTCCGCCGCCTTGCTGCAGATGACCTTGATGAGCTCCACAATGTAAGCCTGCAGGGTGTGGCTGTAATCCCGCAGGGTCAGGCGGATATCCAGCGCCACCTGATCGTTGCGGCTGCGGCCGGTGTGCAGGCGCTTGCCTGCATCGCCGATGCGGGCGGTCAGGGTCTGCTCCACGAAGGTATGCACATCCTCGGCGTTGGGGTCGATCTCCAGCGCACCGCTTGCCAGATCGTCGGCAATGGAGGCCAGCCCGCTGAGGATATCCTCGCAGTCCTTTTCGGAGATGATGCCCTGCTTGGCCAGCATGGCGGCGTGGACCCCGCTGCCGCGCATATCCTGCACGATCATCCGCTGGTCAAAGCGGATGGAGGAGTTGAAGTCATTGACGCGCGAATCGACCGCCTTGGAGAAGCGGCCCTTCCAGAGTTGTTCTGCCATAATATTCTTCCTTTTCTGATAGGCGGCTCGCCCTCTCCGTCATTGCTTGCGCAATGCCACCTCTCCCAAAGGGAGAGGCTCTGGCGCAACCGAGAACTTCACGGCTTGACCGGAAACTTTGCCGCTATGCCAAGGGCTCTCCCTTTGGGAGAGCTGTCACCGTAGGTGACTGAGAGGGCGAGGATGTTTATCTTGTAAATAAAAACAGCTAAAAACGGCAAAGCCGCCGCAGGGGAAAACGCTCCTGCGGCGGTGCCGCCGGCAACTATGCCGGTTTTGGAACTCCGTTGTGAAAGTGTAGAAAACACACCGGAGAGAAAATTGGCTTTGTATGATCCCGGTGGATCAGCCGCTTAGTCCTCGATCTTCGGCCAGCTCTTGGACAGCTTTGCGCGCTCCTTGATGGACAGGCCGAACAGGTTGATGAAGCCTGCTGCGTCTGCCTGGTTGTAATCCTCGTCCTCACCAAAGGAAGCAGTCTGCTCATCGTACAGGGTGAACGGAGAGGTGACACCGGCGTTGATCATGTTGCCCTTGTACAGCTTCAGCTTCACATCGCCGGTCACGGTCTTTGCCAGGCTGTTGGCAAAAGCATCCAGAGCCTCACGCAGCGGGGTGAACCACTGGCCGTTGTAGACGATGTCGGCGTACTTCTGAGCCAGCTGCTCCTTGAGGTGTGCGCTCTCCTTGTCCAGGGTGATGGTCTCCAGAACATTGATGGCCTTGTACAGGATGGCACCGCCGGGGGTCTCATACACGCCGCGGCTCTTCATGCCCACCAGACGGTTTTCCACGATATCCAGCAGGCCGATGCCGTTCTCGCCGCCCAGCTTGTTCAGGTACTCCACCAGCTCCACAGCGCCCATCTCCTTGCCGTCAACAGCAGTGGGAACGCCCTTTTCAAAGTGGATGGTCACATAGGTCGGGGTGTCGGGAGCCTGCTCGGGGCTGACACCCAGCTCCAGGAAACCGGGGTGGTTGTACTGGGGCTCGTTGGCGGGGCTCTCCAGATCCAGACCCTCGTGGCTCAGATGCCACAGGTTCTTGTCCTTGGAGTAGTTGGTCTCGCGGTTGATCTTCAGGGGGATGTGGTGAGCCTCGGCGTAGTCGATCTCTTCGTCACGGCTCTTGATGTCCCACTCACGCCAGGGAGCAATGATGGCCATATCGGGGCACAGGGCCTTGAGGGTCAGCTCAAAACGCACCTGATCGTTGCCCTTGCCGGTGCAGCCGTGGCAGATGGCATCTGCGCCTTCCTTGATGGCGATATCGGCCAGAGCCTTTGCAATGCAGGGGCGTGCAAAGCTGGTGCCCAGCAGGTAGTCCTCGTACTTTGCACCAAACTTCAGGGTGGGGAAGATGTAGTTCTCCACAAAGTCCTTCTTCAGATCCAGAACGTACAGCTTGGAAGCGCCGGTAGCCTTGGCCTTTTCCTCCAGGCCGTCCAGCTCGGTGCCCTGGCCCACGTCACCGGAAACGGCGACGACTTCGCAGTTGTTGTAGTTTTCCTTCAGCCAGGGAATGATGATGGAGGTATCCAGACCACCGGAGTAGGCCAGCACGACTTTTTTGATGTTTTCCTTTTTCATAATAAACGCGCTCCTTTTAATAAAAATACACTTTTGTATCCTGATGCGCACTTTCCCTTCGCATCCTCTGTCTTTGATTCGCGGTTGATGCTTTTATTATACGCAGCGCGGCTTTTCCGTCAATGCTGAAAACTGCCAAACATGCCGCGCATTTGCGGCAGGATTTGTTACACTTTGTATGTTTATGCAATACTTTACGTTTATATTCAAATTTTATGCAGCCAAAATGTATATATGAAATGCAAAAAAGCGCCCCGAAGGACGCTTTCTTTATGCCTGGTATCTTCCCAGGATCTCCTCCACCTGTTCCTGTGTCAGCGGGTGGGTGGGTTCCGGCTTTTCATTGCCCCTGCGCAGGGGCAGCCACCAGGTGGACAAGCCCAGCCAGCCGAACTTATAGGCAGTGTGGGGCTCACGGCCCACGCAGGTGAAGCCCAGGCGGGCATGGATACGCTCACTGGCGGGGTTGGGGTCTGCCACAAGGGCGTAGACATTCCAGTAACCCATCCCGTCCAGAATATCCAGCAGGGCACGGTAGAGGGTATCCCCCACACCAAAGCCCCGGGCATCGGGGGCACAGTAGATGGTGCTCTCCACAGCCCAGTCGTAGGCCTCCCGGGGGTGGTAGCGGTGGGCGCAGGCGTAGCCCAGCAGCTTACCGTCCCCATCCCGGGCCAGCAGCAGAGGGATCAGCGCACGGGTGCTTTCCACCCAGTCCTCATACTCCGGCAGGGAAGAGGGCGTTACCTGAAAGGTGGCGGTATGGTGCAGGACATACCAGTTGTAGATGTCCAGGATCTCCGCCGCATCGGCCCGGGTGGCCAGCGAAAGCCGGGGCAGGTTCTTCTCAGCCCATTCGGCGCACAGGGCTTCCTTCTGCGCCTTGGTCAGCTTTTTCAGGGCTGCTTCCCGGCGCAGGGCGGCAGATTTGTCTGTGCACCGTTCCAGATACGCGAACCGCTGTGCCCCCAGCGCACGGGTGCACTTGGCCCCCTTCCCGCTCTTGTGGGCGTGCAGGCGGCTGGCCGGGTCATTTGTCCAGCCCGTGTAGAGCTGGCCGCCTGCGCAGCGCACCATATAGACATAGGCCCGCTCCGTCTTCTCCGCTTCCCCGCTCATATCACAGTCTCCCGTTGTTTTTCAGCACCTGACGGCAGGCGGCCAGCGCCGTCTCCTTATCCTTTGCGGTGATGAGGAACCGGCTGGCGTGGCAGAAGCTGATGCCCTCGATGCCGCTCTTCTGCTCAATGACCTCCTGCGGCTGGCCCGCCCAGCTCTGGGGGAAGGGTAGCTTCGGCTTTTTGGTCTTGTGGTCGGTCACGCACTGGGCACTCCACCCGCCGCGCTGGCTGGGGTAGATGACGAAGAGGGCATCGGTCTTGTACAGGCCATTCTTCCAGGGCAGGTAGCAGGGCAGGATCACGATGCCGTCCCGGGAGTTCTTATAGGCCTGCTGGACCTTTTCGTCGGCGCGGTTCACGGCGTTCGCGCTCTCGATCTGGTTTTCCAGGATCTGCTTTGCCACAGCCACCGCCTTGAAGAAGCAGGTGTCCTGATCCTCCTTGGAATCCCACACCGGGTTGAAGAAGCCGATGGCATCGCACAGGCTGTTCTGTTCGCCGGTGTTATCGTTCAGATCAAGGGGCTGGATAAAGTTTTCATCGATGAGCCGGGCCTGACGCTCCCCCACCAGCCCCGGGCCCAGCACCCGCCACAGCAGGCCGAAGGCCGCATAGGGGATGCCGTTGGCGCGGTACTCGCGGGGCTCCTGATGGTGATCGAACATGCCAAAGCCGATATCATACACGATGCCGTCGAAATCGTCCGGCACCACAAAGCCGCGGGTGATCCTGATGTCCGGCCGGATGATCCGCAGCAGCGCCGTTGCAAACACGTCGTCCGCATGGAACTTGCCGGCATGGGTGAAGCCATTTGCAGGAATTTTCATAACAGCAATACCTCGTTCTCTTTCTTTGGGAACAGTATATCACACTTTGCCAAAAGGAACAACGAAAAGCCCCGGCTGTCGGGGGACAGCCGGGGCAAAGGTACACCTTAACTCGTTTTTTAGTTGACCTTGGGGAACATTTTTGCGTCGCAGCGAGACAGCTGAGTAGAAACAACCAGCTGTGTGGATGTACCACCATTGACTCGGCGAATGCTGGTCATGTCGCCCTTTTTATAAACGACCTTTCCATTGCCGTCCGCCATATCTTTTGCCGCATAGTAGAACTCATATGTATAGACTACACCATCCACATTAGCCTTGATGCTCTCTCGATAGAACTCCTGAGCGAAAGGATTCGTATAGTTTTCAGCAGAGAAGGTAAGCGGAACAACCTTGTTAGCAATGTAGATCAGATTCTTGGGTTCCTTCAGTTCATCCAGAATCCCCTGTTTTTCTATTGCGATTTTTTCGTCGTTCGCGCCCTCACTTTTCCCGTACTCTTCAATACTCGTCCAAGTAAGATTATTCACAGTGGTGTCAGCTGTGAGTTTATAACTCGTCAAATAAAGGCTCTCTCCATCTGGGGTATAGAAAGCAATCATCGTATTCTGGTCTTCCTGATTAACCACAAACTGCTTTTTTCCCTGAGTGGCATACCCAAAAGCACCCCCTCCAAGAAGACCGCTGACTTTAAAGTCGTCCGCACTGACGGCATTATAACATTTCTTTGTCAGAGAAGTGTCCCAAGTAACTTTTGCCGGATCAGCAGGGATCACAGAAGCGCCCGGCTTGTCGGGTTTTTCATCGCCGCCCTCAGACGTGCCGGGCTTGCTACCATTATTCCCGCCATTGCCACCGTTGCCGCTGCCCTCAGACGTGCCGGGCTTGCTGCCATTATTCCCGCCATTGCCACCGTTGCCGCCGCCCGTTGTGCCGCAAGCGGTCATCATGGAAACGGCCATTGCTGCCGCCAGCAGAACGGCGGCGGCTTTTTTGTACCATCTCATAATACAAGTCTCCTGTTTTTTGTTCCGAAGCACCTCAAAAATATGCTTCACACCCACATGTTACCCTCCCTCCGGACATCTTGTCAACCAATCTGAAGATATTTGACATTTTGCCCGGAACAGGCGACCATTTTTTAGCAATATAACAACAGCCCCGGCACGTTCCCATGTGAAACGTCCCAGGGCTGTTCTCTGGCTTCTGGTCACTTTCTCTTCCGTGCTGTCTTTGTAACGGCGCGGGTGGGGGTCTTGGTCACAGCCGTGGTGGGCTTCACGGCGGGGGAGAGGTTCGGCTTTTCGGTGAGGGCGGTGGTGGTGGGCTCGCCCAGTGCCAGCACCTCGGCCAGCTCCTTCTGCACCTTGGCGTTGATGGGGTCATTCACGGCCAGAACATCGGAGTAGAACTGCTCCATCTCTTCGCGGGTGGAGAAGGTTGCAACGTACATCTGGTTGCCCATGGCACTGGACAGAGCCTCGGGGATGCGGTCCACCATCCGCATATTCTTCTGGTACTTCTGCATGATCTGCTCATGGCTGTACACAAAGTTTTTGCCATCGCGGCGGCCTGCAAAGGGGCAGTAGTAGTGCTCGCCCACCGGCATATCCGTGCCGCCGAAGGCGATCATATCCGCCCAGATCTTGTACACATTGGTGGAGCGGGCAAAGTTGATCATATCCGGGGTAAAGCCGCCGCAGGGGCGCATATTGACCTCCAGCGCCACGAGCTGGCCCTTTTTGCCCATGCTGGCCTGATCCTCGGTCATGCGGAAGAACTCAAAGTGGACGAATCGGCTCTTCACGCCAAAGCTCTTGACGGCGGCACGTCCGGCGGCGCGGGTATCCTCGGGCAGGTCCTTGATGATATAGTAGATGGAGTTATCGTTGTCGTTGACGATGTCCATGATGGACACCGGGCTGACGTTGCCCGCCTCAAAGATGGGGTTGCCGCTGCCGTCGATGATGGCATCGTAGCTGTTGACCTCGGCATGGACGAACTCCTCCATGATGTAGGCGAGGTCGGGGTGATAGGTGCTCTTGTAGAGCAGGAAGCGTTTCAGCTCCTCATCGCTGGACAGCTTATGGGTATCGGAGGCACCCACGCCGTTGTCCGGCTTGACCACCACCGGGTAGCCCACCTCTTCGGTGAACTTTTTGCAGCCCTCAAAGTCATCCACCATGTGGTAGCGGGCGGTGGCGATGCCGGCCTTCTGGTAATACTCCTTCATCTTGCTCTTGTACTTGATGCGGGGCATATCCTCAGTCCGGAAGCCGGACTTGATGTTGAAGTCCGTGCGCAGGGCCGCATCCCGCTCCAGCCAGTATTCATTGTTGGACTCCAGCCAGTCGATACGGCCATACTTGAAGGCGAAGAACGCCACCGCACGGTAGACTTCGTCGTAGTTTTCCAGACTGTTCACCTTGTAGTATTCGTTCAGGCTGTCCTTCAGCTCCGGCTTCAGCTCATCATAGGGCTGGTCACCGATGCCCAGCACGTTCATGCCGTCGTTTTTCAGCTCCCGGCAGAACTGCCAGTAGTTGGTGGGGAAATTGGGGGAGATAAAGATAAAGTTCTGCATAGCTTGATGATTCCTCTTTTATCCTAGAATATAAGGCATATAATATACGGCCTGCTGATACCACCAATCCCAGTCGTGCTTGACATCATAGCCCCACAGGTCCACCCAGACAGGGATGCCCTTCTGCTCAAAGATCTGCTTGAGCTGCCGGGTGGTATCGGGCTGCTCCCAAGCGCCCTGACCGCAGCAGATGACCGCCTTCCTGCTGCGGTAGAGGTCCATATAGGGGTGATCGGTGGGGAAGTTGGCCATGTAATCCACGGGGGAGTTCTGGTAGACCACTTCGTCCATGTAATCGCCAAAGCCGTATTTTGCGGTGTAGATTCCGCTGAGGGCCAGACAGCCATCGAAAAGATAGGGGAACCGCAGGTAGAGGTTGACGGCATGGGTCGCGCCCAGGCTGCAGCCAAAGGCGATCACGCCGGGGAGGCTGTCCCAGCCGTTGCGCTCCTTGGCGATATACTGGATCTTGGGCACAACTTCCTCCACGATGTAGCGGATCCACTGCTCATAGCGGCGGATCCGCCAGTAGGGGTCGCCGTTGGTGTCGGACCAGGTCTCCTGATCGATGGTGTCGATGGAGATGACCATGATCTGCCCGGATTCGATCCACGGAGCCAGCGTACCGGCCATGTGGAAGTCCTCAAAGTCGAAGAAACGGCCATCCTGACAGGGGATAAAGAGCATGGGGCGGCCTGCGTGGCCGTAGACCTTGCACTCCATCTCCCGGCCCAGTGCGGGGCTGTAATCCTTGAAGTATTGTGTTTCCATGTAGTTCCCTCCTCTATAAAAACCTCTCAGGCGCTCCGCGCCTCTCCTACCAGGAGAGGAGGCATCCCGAAGGAATGACGGAGAGGTTCAGTCCAACTCGTACATCAAAGTATGGAACACGAACGGCAGCTGCTTTTCCCAGCTGGCTTCGCTGTGGGTGCCGCCGGGCACCAGGCGGCTGGTCAGGTGGATGCCCCGGACCATGATCTTGCTGCACATCTCGGCAAATTCCCTGCGCATCCCCTCGTGGCTGCCCATCTCCCGGGAACCGTAGTCCATGTAGAGCACCGTGCCGGGCTCCAGCTTTGCGCGGCCCACCAGACCGCTGAGCTTTTCAGGAGACACCCAGATCGACGGCGACAGAGCTGCCGCGCGGCTGAAGGTATCGTTATACTGCAGCAGAGCATACAGGCTCATCAGGCCGCCCATGGAACTGCCGCCGATGAACGTGTGCTCCCGGTCCGGCAGGGTGCGGAAATTGCGGTCAATGAAGGGCTTGAACCGGTGGATGAACCAGCTCATGGTCGCCTGCCCCTTGCCGTCAAAGTGGCCATAGGTCGGGTCATCAAAGCGGTAGGGCGAATACTCCACAAGGCGCTCATTGTTGGGGCCTGCATTGCACTCCACTGCCGCCACGATGAGCGGGGTATCGGTGTAGTCCAGATAATCCGCCACGCCCCAGCTCTTGCCGTAGGTGGCATCCGCATCAAAGAACACATTCTGGCCGTCGAACATATACAGCACCGGATACCGGCGCTCCGGGTCGGCTTCGTACATGGTGGGCAGGTAGACATACACCCGGCGCTGCTCCACGCCGTTCACCGCAGGATAGCTGACGCTCCATTTTTTGACCATATTCCAGTTCCCTCTCGTTTCTGTTTTTTCTGCACATAGTCTAGCACTGTGCAGGTGGAAAAGCAATCGGGAGACAAAACCCATGATACGGCAAACGCCGCCCGGCGGCATTCCCACCCAGCGGCGTTTGCAAAAATTCTGAACAGAGAGAAGCGCGGGAAGGATCAATACTTCTTCTCAACCGGAACGATCCAGCCCTTGGTATCGGGGATCTTGCCCCACTGCATCCCGGTCATGGTGTCGTACAGCTTCTGGGTCACAGGGCCGATCTTGCCATCGCCAATGTAGGCGTGCTCACCCTTCCAGACCAACTCCTTGACAGGGGAGACGACTGCGGCGGTACCAGTGCCGAAGACCTCTTCCAGCTTGCCCTCACGGGCGGCCTGCATGATATCCGCAATGGCCAACTTGCCCTCGATGACATCATAGCCCCAATCCTTCAGCAGCTCGATGCAGCTGCGGCGGGTAACGCCGGGCAGAACGGTGCCGACGGTTGCAGCGGTGTAGACCTTGCCGTCGATCTTGAACATGATGTTCATGCTGCCGACTTCCTCAACGTACTTCTTCTCCACGCCGTCCAGCCACAGCACCTGTGCGTAGCCCTGCTCCTCGGCCAGCTCACCGGCCTTGATGGAAGCAGCATAGTTGCCGCCGCACTTGGTGAAGCCGGTCAGGCCGGGGGCGGCACGGATGTACTCATCCTCAACGTAGATGCGGACGGGGTTGATGCCCTCGGCGTAGTAAGCGCCGGAGGGAGCACAGATGATGCAGAAGATATAGTGCTTGGAAGCGTGCACGCCCAGACCCACATCGTTTGCAAAAATGAAGGGACGGATGTACAGGGAAGCGCCATCGGTATGGGGCACCCAGTCGCGCTCCACATCCACCAGAGCCTCAACAGCCTGCACAAAATCCTCTTCCGGGATCTTGGGGATGCACAGGCGGTCGGCAGAATCCTGGAAACGCTTTGCATTGCAATCAGGGCGGAACAGCTGAATGGTGTCATCCGCGGTGCGGTAAGCCTTCATGCCCTCAAAGATCTCCTGCGCATAGTGGAACACCACCGTGGCCGGGTCCAGCGGGAAGGGTGCATAGGGGACGATGCGGGCATCGTGCCAGCCCTCGCCCTCGGTATAATCCATCACAAACATGTGGTCGGTAAATTTCTTGCCGAAGCCCAGCTTGGTCTCGTCCTGAGGCTTCTCCTTGGGAGAAGTGGTACGAGTGATCTTGATATCCAACATGATATATTTCCCTCTTTTCTGATCTCACACAGCAGATTTTGCGCGGCACGCGCCCGCACCTGAAATGCCGAATGTTGTTTTCTATTATAGTAGTATGAGCCGGATTTGCAAGGAAACGCAAAATCTTTCATGTTTGGGGGCTGTAAGTTGTCGCAAATTGTGATAGAATGAAAAAACAAGCCCTCTCAGTCAACGCCGATGGCGTTGCCAGCTCCCCCAAAGGGGGAGCCCATTGCGGCTTTTAGATTTTGGTTTTGCGAAAACCTTTCCCAAGAGGCAGAACAGCCTCTCCCTTCGGGAGAGGTGGCATTGCGAAGCAATGACGGAGAGGGTTATAATAAAAGGAGTTCTACCATGATCAACGGCGTAATTTTTGATATGGACGGCCTGATGTTCGACACCGAGCGGATGTGGGCTACTTTCTGGGAACCGGCGCTGGCGGCGCTGGGTCTGGAGTACAAGGAGGGCCTTGCCGAGGCTGAACGCGGCACGGCGGGCGAAACTTCCCGTAACATCGTGCGGCAGTTCTACGGAGAGGACTGCGATGCCAACGCCATCATCGACAGCCTGCACCGGGTGGCCGATGAGGAGTTCCAGAAACCGGTGCCCAAAAAGCCGGGGCTGGACGAGCTGCTGGCCTGGCTGGATGCCAACCACATCCCCATGGCAGTGGCCTCCTCCAGCCGGGTCCATGTCATCGAGGGCAACCTGAACAACTGGGGCCTGACCCACTACTTCAAGGCGCTGGTATCCGGCCAGCAGGTCAAGCACTCCAAGCCCGACCCGGAGATCTTCCTGCTGGCGGCGGAAAAGCTGGGCACCGACCCCGCCCACACGCTGGTGCTGGAGGACAGCTACAACGGTGTCCGCGCCGGTGCCGCCGGCGGCTTTGTCACCGTTATGGTGCCAGATCTGCTCCCCGCCGACGATGAGATGCGCGGCCTGTACACCATGGAATGCACCAGCCTGAACGAGGTGCTGGACAAGCTGAAAACGGGAGAATTATAATTGAGGGAAAGCTCCGCAAAATCTCCCCGTGTTCCGGGGTTTTATTGTCTCCTGTGTTATGTTATAATAAAAGAAAAGAAAAAAGGAGACATCCCCCATGAAAATCGCAGTTCCTTATGAAAACGGTATGGTATTCCAGCACTTCGGCCACACGGCAGAGTTCAAGTTCTACGAGGTCGAAAATGGACAGGTGACGGCCAGCGAGGTCGTTTCCACCAACGGGCAGGGCCACGGTGCACTGGTGGGCTTTCTGGCCCAGCACAATGCCAATGTGGTGTTCTGCGGCGGCATCGGCCCCGGGGCACAGAACGCCCTTGCACAGGCAGGCATCCAGCTGTTCGGCGGGATCAGCGGCCCGGCAGACGCGGCAGTAGCAGATTATCTGGCCGGAAAGCTCCGCTTTGACCCCAACGCCCATTGCGACCACCACGACCACGGCGAGGGCCACCATTGCGGTGAACATCATTGCGGCGGGCACTCCTGCGGCCAGTAACCCATAACATCACAAAACCCCGGAGCGATGCATCACAGCAAACGCTCCGGGGTTATTTTATGCCTTAGAAGAACCGGCAGAAGCCAGGGCAGTACCGTGAGCGCCCGGCCTCATCTTTTATTGAGACACAAAAGAGATGCTCTCGGTCTGCTTCGATGCGGCCGGGCGGGGCGGGTCTGCTTTGGTCAGCATCTGCTGGAATTTCCGCGCCGCCGTGTTCAGCGGACGGTGGCGGTCGTAAACAAGGCAGATCGAACGGGTCGGGATGATCTCCTGCAGGTGGAGCTGCACCAGCTCGCCCCGCTCCAGAGCTTCCTTCGCCATGGGTTCCGGCACAAAGGCAAGCCCCAGCTCGCTTTTGACCAGCGTGAGCATCTGGTCGGTGGTGGCGGCTTCCGTATCCGGCTTGAGGACCGCGCCGTGATCCAGGAAGAACTGCCGGTACAGGCTGCGGGTCACGCTCTCGTCGCTGAGGGAGATGAGGGGATAGCTGCGCAGCTCTTTCAGGGTCAGGCTCTGACTTGCCAGCGCGGTGAAGGTCCTGCCACCCACCAGCACCTCGTAAAACGGCTTCAGCTCCACCATTTTCAACCCTGACTCGATCTCCGCCGGGGTGCTCACAATGGCAAAATCCACCTCACCGTTCTTCACGGCCTGCACCGCCTGCGGGGTGGAGTGGTTCGAGATGCGCAGCCGGATGCCGGGATATTCGGTGTGGAAATCCCGCAGCTTTTTGGAAAGATAAATGTTGAGCGCCGTCTCGGTGGCGCTGATGCTGATGGTTCCGTGCTCCAGCGTGGCACTGGCGCTCAGCTCCTCCTCGGCATCCTGGATCTGCACCGCCGCCGAGGCGATCCGGGAGTAGAGCATCTCGCCCTCCGGTGTCAGGGTCACACCCCGGTTGGAGCGGATGAACAGCACGCAGTTCAGCTGGCTTTCCAGTCGGTTCATTGAGTGGGTGATGTTGGGCTGGTTGTTGCCCAGCACCCGCGCGGCCTTGGTAAAGTTCTGATACTTCGCCACATAATAGAAGATCTTGTAGTACTCCCAATCCACATACATGATATGCCTGCCTCCTCCATGTAAAAATCGCATTGCTGCCTTGTGCAGAATACTTTTTGCACATTCTATTCCTGCCCGTATCATAACAACTGCAATCGAAAATTGCAAGAGGAAATTGAAAAATAGTACACCTATCAGGACGAGCACGGCAAGAGCTGCGACAAATGGGAGAACTTTCCCACCAAAGAGGAGGCGGTAAAACGTCAGAGGCAGATCGAGCATGCCGACCCGGAAATGAAGGCAAAACTCCACCTGGCACTGCTCACCTGATGCAAAAAAGGGCACTGATTGCAATGCAATACAGCGCCCTACATCATCGGACATGGATAACACCGACCGTGCAGAAACCGTGCACTTACTCTCAGACAAATGAAAAATCGACTTATCCGACAACGGCTTGACGGCATTGGTTCGAGTGACCGCACACCAAAAATCAAGTCTTGGAGGATACGACTATGACAAAATTGCTTTCCTGCCGCTACAACATGGACACCAACCGGGTAGAAGCCCGGTTCGAGGATGGCATCACTCTTGCCATCGACTGCATCGCTGTGGAGGACGAATACGGCAACTCCCCGGCACAGCGGGCAGAGCTGGACTGGCTGCTGTATAATAAGCCCTTGGAGTACGCACAGATGGTGCTGAGAGGGGAGATGGAGCGCTATCTCTGCCTCGGCTGTGACCACAGCAGGCTGGAAGATTGATTGTTGCCTTTTTCAAAGCAACCAAGCGGTTCTTATCTGCTTTGCCGTTTCTCTTTATGCTGCTTTTACCGTTTCACCGCCCCAGTTTTTGCAACGAAAGTCTGTTTTGTGAAATAGACGTTTGTTGGCTATTTTTTTTTTTTTTTTAAATTTCAATCGATGATATGTTATATATGAAAGAATATTGCATATAGGCATGTTGCACGATTTTTTTGAGGTGGTATACTCCTCCTTGTGGCATACGGTTTGCTGCACACGAACACAATGATAACGCAAAAGAGAGGAATACCGCAATGAAAAAACGGTTGCTCGCAGGCTTGCTCGCAACGAGTATCGCACTGAGCATTTCGATGGGAGCTTTCCCTGCAATGGCAGCAACAAACGACGACTTCGTCGAAGACCGGGAGGACATTGCCGACTACACAGACGACAGTTACTCTTCCGGCTACTCTTCCTCGGAACAGCTTTTTGACGACATCATCTTCTTTGACTTGGACGAAGAAGTAGACGACACCGCAGCGGAAGTCATCGCAGAAGAAGATGCCAACGATTCGAGCGACACCGAGATTGATAGGGCGGCCGATTCAATCGAGGAGACAGAGTCGGAGGACGAAGTGCAAGACACGGATGCTGCCGAAGATCGGAATGATCGGGAAGACTCGGACGAAGAAACAAAGTCAGGCACGAACCCGGGGGAAACCGGCCCCTCCGATGCAGAAACCGAGGAGGATGTGCCGGACTCGTGGGAGGAAACGCCGAAGATCGACAGCGAATTGGAGGCAGCCATCGCTTCCGAAGATCCGTTCTCTTATTATGACGATGATGCGTCAGAAGAAGAAATGGATGACGACATTGCGCTGCCGGCTGCCGGAAAAACCATGGCGCACAAAGACTACGCATACACCGATGTGTCGTCTGGTACAGAGTACATGGTGGACCTCTACACGGACTACACGGCAAAAATCCGGAGGCTGACCTCCTCCTCCGGCGGAGCCGAGTGCATCCTTCCAAGTACGATCTATTACACAGACGATGCTGGCGTGCAGGATCCGAACCCCTATACGGTCACCGAACTGAGCTTACCCTTTTCGAGCAGTGTAACTTCGGACTATACTACGCTGGTGCTGCCGGATACCCTGACCGACATGGGGGGCTATTTATCCAGCTTCAAAAATGTAACGGAGATCACCATTCCGGGCAGTGTCAAAGTTTTCAAAGCGATTCTGCAAAACATGACGGAATTGAAGACTCTGACCTTCGAGGAGGGCGTGGAGGAGATTGCTTCGGGATCGGTCGTATCCGGCTGCAAGAACTTGACAACCATCCATCTGCCCAGCAGCCTGCAAAAACTCTCAGGGACGGACACGTTTTCCGGCGCATCGGCGCTGACGGATATCACGCTCCCGGAAGGCATTGCGATCACAGAGGGTTCCACCTTCAGCGAGTGTACTTCTCTGGAATCGATCGAGCTTCCGGCCTCCATTACAACGATCCCCAGCCATATGTTTGCAGGCTGCTCCGCTTTGGAGCGTGTGACGGCCAAGGGGACCATTACAGCCATTGACAACGGCGCCTTTGGAAGCGTTACAGACTGGAAGAATCACGAGACCGCCGATACAGCCTTGACGGAGATCCCGGATCTAAGTCAGGTCACGTCCATTGGAGACCGTGCATTTTACGGCTGCTCGGCATTGGAGACGGTTGATCTTCACAGCGTTACCACCATGGGATATGCCGCTTTCCAAGGGTGTAAAGCATTGTCCGGGAAGATTGACCTGAGCAATCTGGAGGAAATCCCGGGACATGCATTCTGCTATGATCCTAATATCACCTCTGTCATTACCTGCTCCACGCTGAGCTCGATCGGGGATTGGGCGTTTATCTGGGCGGGGATCTCAACCATCTCGCTGCCGGAGACGCTGAATTCCATCGGAACTTACACGTTCTATAAGGCCTCTTTGAGCGGCACCGTTGCACTACCGGATAGCCTGACTCAACTGGGTGCGAGTGCATTCAGTGGATGTAAAGAGGTCGAAGCCATTCAGATCGGCTCAGGACTCACTGATATCCCTCCGAATGCTTTCGCTGGTTGTACAAATCTAAAAACGATCACGGTAAACAATCGTCGGGAGGATGTGCACATCCCGGAAATCGATGGGGTTACCGTCACATATACCATCCCGTCTCTGGAGGCTACTGACGACAAAGTCTCCAATGCAGAAGGTGCCTTGAGCTTACAGCAGGCGGTCGATCAGGCAAATGGGCCAGTCACCATTGAAATTGAAAAAAACATTTGTTTGAATGCACCCGTTACGATAGCCAAAGGGAAGCAGGTCGAAATCACTGCAAATGCAAATGAGAACTACAACCTTTTTGGCAATAAGGACGAGAAACCCACGAATCTGTTTGTGGTAGAAGAAGGCGGTGAGCTTTCGCTGACCGGTGCGCTGACATTGGGCGGCTGGAACAATACCGGCAGCATTCTTGTTAATCATGGCAAAACGACGATAGATGGCAATGTTGTAATCGAAAAGTCCACTCTGGAAGGGAACGACGTGGGCGTTATTGAGGACAACGGCTCAAGTGCAGAACTCATTTTGGAGAACGGCACCATCCAGAACCATAAGATCCGCGGTGCACTCAGCGCCTCGATCCGAGTCACAGAAGGCGCATCGTTTACCATGAATGGGGGCACCATTCAGGCCAACATCGCGAATACCTCTTCCAGCGATTCCTCCTCCCCCGCAGTACTGCTGCTGGGTGCAAGCACGTTTACCATGAACGGAGGCTCCATCTGCAACAACAGCGGCCAATGTGGAACAGCTGTTTACCTTACGGCTTCCAGCAATGCCGCAAAAGCCCGTTTTACGATGAATGGCGGATCCCTAAGCAACAATGAAAGCCGCTCGTATACGCCGAACTCCACACCTACGGGTGCTGTTTTTGTAAAGTACTCCGCAGAGTTTGTTTTGAACGATGGCACCATTACCGGCAACTGTGCCCACGACGGAGCCGGTGGCGGTGTGGCAGTTATGGATGAATTGCCAACGGAAGAACATGGCACCGCCTTTACGATGAACGGCGGTACCATCTCGAACAATACAGCATCGGGGTATCGTTGTTCCGGCGGCGGCATTTACTCCTGCTCGAATTATGTCTCTTTGTTGGGAGGACGAATCGAGAACAACTCCGCCTACGATGGCGGCGGCGTCTACAGTGAGGGCAATACCGAAATCTATACGACCCTGCACATTGAGAACGCTCTGATCACGGGGAATACTGCGGACCAAGGCGGCGGTCTGTGGTTCTGCCCCACAGGTGATGCGAAGCTGTATATGCAGGATGGTGCCGTGATCTATGGGAATACGGCAGCATCGGCAGGCGACGACTTCGCTTCGCCAGAGGTTGCGACAGGCGCAGGCGGAAACGGCGGTGTTACCCTGCCGGATTATTTTCCCAATGGCAAAGTGATCCAGTGGTTCAGCGACGGCTTCCTGTACGCTCCCCCTGGAAATCGCGGTACATCCGGGCAGGGAACCCGATACAATACGGTTGAGTACGCCAAGCGTGTGACAGGGGTACAGAATGAGAAAAAGGGATTGGCGTTGAAATCCGTTGTTTCGGACGGTGTGTCGATTCCTGCAACGGGATCGCTTATCATTACAGGCAATCAGGCTTCGCACGGTGGTGGCGGTATTGGTGCCAACGGCGGCGTGGTCATCGGCGAAGCGACCTCCCTGTCCTATTCGATCTCGGTAAAAAAAGCCTGGGATAATCCGGGCTATGAGGACACCCAGCCTTCCAGCGTGACGATTCACCTGAAGGAACGCGACACCGGGGATATTGTAAGCACAGCAGAGCTGACCGGCGAAAATGGATGGCAGTATACCTTCACCGATCTTCCGCTTTCGCCGAATCACTACACGGTGACCGAGCAGCCGCTAGAAGGATATAAAGCGACCTACTATCAGGATGCAGACGGAAACTTCATCATTACCAATACCCATTTGACCACGCCCACGCCTATGCCGGATGTTCCAGCTGTAACGATCTCTGTCCCGGTGGAAAAGAAATGGGTCAACGATTACAAGTGGGAACGCCCTGCAAGCATCCATGTTTCTCTGTGGAACGGCGATGCAAAGGTCAAAGAAGCAGACCTGACTGCAGATATGGGCTGGACGTATATTTTTGAAGACCTGCCCGAAGGCACCTACTCCGTAACAGAAGACGCTGTGCCCGGTTATGAGACCTTGATTGAGCGCAGCGATGCGGGCGGTTTCATCATTACCAATACGTATGAACGCCCTCTGTATCCCGAACCGATTGAGCCCATTGACCCCATCCCGCCTGTGGATCCCCCGCAAGAGGAGATCGTGACGCCGCCGATTGTTCCAGGGACCACCGGGAATGAACCCAACCCACCCTCCACGGAGGAGACTACAAGCGTACCTCCAACAGAACCGACGGAGGAATCAACAGATGAATCAACGGAAGAACGCTCGGCTGAAAGCGATCCAGAGGAATCTCCCATAAAAGAAACGCAAGAGACTTCCTCTGTTTCTGCAAAACCGCCCAAGTTGATCCAGACCGGCCAGACATGGTGGCCTGTTTTCCTGCTAATGTTTGCTGGCGCGGGCCTGCTTGTGTTTGGCTTCTATAAGCGCTCGAAAGAGAACATCGATCACGAATAAATCAAAAAGCCCGCTGCTCATTTTGAACTGCACCCCATTTGTTAGACAGTATGGTATACTGTTTAGGAAATGGGGTGTTTTTGTATATCGACTACTACAACAACCGCCGAATCAAATTAAAACGAAACGGCCTGAGCCCTGTGCAATACAGGATTCAGACCGTTCAGGTCCCTTAATTCTTATTTTTGTCTAACTTTTGGGGGGCACTTCAAAGATAACATGGCTTTTTTGTAAAGTGTGCAGGAGATGTGCAAAAGTGTGCAGACTCTGCCAGAAAAACAAAAAAGCCATGAAATCTTTCGATTTCACGGCACTTTCTGGTGCAGGAATGCAATCCAAATCCGAACCATTTCCCTTTGATGCGGCTTGGGCCGCTTCCTCAAATGTGATGGTCTGTGTGCCTTCTTTATAGTTAAAGGTTATCAAAACCTTATCATCATACAGATAAATCGAATTGATGAAGGTATCCACCAACGCCTGCCGCTGGTCTTTCAGGCTCATGTCCAGCTTGCGGAACCGGAGCAACCAGAACCGGATGAACTCCTCCGTGACCTTGGGCTTTGCCAGCTTCTCTTCTGCACTGCGGGCTTCAAGCTCACGCTTGGTTTCTTCCAGCTGCTCCAACCGCTCCTTGGTGGAACTGGTCAGGATACCGGCCTGAATCGCATTCAGCATATTCTGGATACCCGATTCCGCATCCCGGAGCTGCTTCTCGTAAAGGGGAATGTTGGTATTCTCCTTGTTTTGCAGATCCATCACCTTGGCAATGATGGATTCCATGGCGGCATCATCCTTGACAAGCTGCATGGTCTGGTTGACCACCAGATCTTCCAGCCACTGTTTGCGGACGGTCTTTTTCTTGCAGCCCTTGTGCTTTTTGGCAGTGGCACATTTATAGTAGCGGTGGACTTCGCCCGTCCGGCTCGTGCCGCTCTCTCCAAACATCAACGCCCCACAGTAGCCGCAGAACAACTTGGTGGTGAGCAGATAGTCGTCCTCTGCTTTTCTACGGGCAGGGGCTTTCTTGTTTTTCAACATCTTCTCCTGTACATCGTTGAAAAGCTCTACGGACACGATAGGTGGAATCGCATCGGGAATCAGGACGTCCCGGTACTTCAACTCGCCGATATATCGGCGGTTGCTCAGCATGTGCTGGATGACATTGAAAGTCATTGGCCCACCGCGCTTATTCTTGATGCCCTTTTCATTGAGCCAGTCCCGGATTTCCCGCATAGTCTGTCCATCGTTATACCGTTGAAAAGTTTCAGCTACAAACGGTGCTGTCAGCGGGTCAATCTCAAAACGGCGGTCAGCATTGATGGTGTAACCAAAGGGGATAGCACCGCCGGTGAACTTTCCCTTGAGGGCATTTTCTGTCATGCCTCGAATCACTTTCTCCGACAGGTCGGCAGAGTAGTATTCTGCATAGCCCTCCAGCACCGATTCCAGAATGATGCCCTCCGGCCCATCAGAGATGATTTCTGTAGCTGAAACAAGTTTAACACCGTTCTTCTTCAGCTGGGTCTTGTACCGGGCACTGTCGTAGCGATTTCGGGCAAAACGATCCAACTTCCAGACCAGCACGATGTCGAACAGCTTCTTGTCACTGTCCTTGATCATCTGCTGGAACTCCGGGCGGTTGTCCGTCTTGGCAGAGATGGCACGGTCAATATAGTGCTTGACGATGGTGATGCCGTTCTTTTCGGCATAGGCGGTGCATTCCCGAATCTGACCTTCAATGGATTCTTCACGCTGGTTATCCGATGAATAGCGGGCATAGATCACAGCGGTCATGGTGGGGGCTCCTTTCACTCTGTATGGAGATAAATGTAGCCACAGTATATTTCGTATAATATATACCATATTTTATGAGGCATTACAAGACATTTTTCTAAAAAAAGCGAAGAAAACGCGAGCATCCAGAAGAAAACTGCTACAGATAAAGCAATTCTTGTCAAAACCCCCAAAGTAGCACCATAAAAATCATACAGATTGACGAAAAGGCTTTGTTTTATAGTTCTTTTGCCTTTTTGATTGCCGCAAATTATTTCGTGGACACTCCTGTGGGAACATGGTACACTGAATGCGTCCAAAGGGCACAAACAAAAGAACTCGTCGTTAGCATCTTTTGTAGATATTGCTCTCGGACGCACAGTATTGGATTCAAGCAGCCTGTGGCTGTATGGATGCACGGTATCATTCATTGATGGAGGTAATCAATTATGAAGAAGATCATCCTGCTTTGCAGCAATGGTATGTCCACCAGCATGATGGTGGCAAAGATGAAGGAAGCCGCCAAAAAGATTGGTTATGACTGTACTATTGCGGCCTATGCTCTGTCTGCCGCCAGCGAGGTGACTGCCGATGCCGACTGCATTCTGATCGGACCTCAGGTCAAACACAAGCTGGGCGAGGTACAGGCTGCCTGCCCCGGCATCCCCGCCGCCCCCATTGATATGAAAGACTATGGCATGATGAACGGCGTAGCCGTCCTCAAGGCCGCCCGCAAGATGATGGGCGAGGAGGTCTAATAATCATGGCAAAGATAAACTTCTCCGAGACGCTGACGCTTGCCAGTGACAAGGTCAGCCGCAATATCTACCTGCAATCCATCTCGCAGGGCTGCATGAGTATGCTGCCCGTCGTCATCATCGGTTCGTTCGCCAGCCTGTTCAGCGGCCTACCGGTGAATTTCTGGCAAAACTTCATCCAGTCCACCGGCATTTCCGGCATTCTGGCGGCCGTCGTGTCGGCGACCACCAACATGCTGGGCGTCTTCTTTACCTACGGCGTCGCCTCTGCCTACGCCGAAAAGCTCAAAATCACCAACAAGGTGGCTGTCATCCTGGCCCTGGTGGTCTACATTGCCCTGCTGCCCACCGCTACTCTGGATACCGGCACCACTACCCCCAGCACCAGCTATATGGGCACCTCCGGCATGATTGTCGGCTTTCTACTGGCTTTCCTCACGGTTCGGCTGTACAAGGCCATCGTGGACGCCAACATCGTCATCAAGATGCCTGCCGGCACCCCGGACTACGTCTCGAACACCTTCGTCTCCCTGATTCCTGGTTTTATCGTGGTAATCGCCGCCATGGTACTACGCGGTCTGTTCAGCCTGACTCCTTGGGGCAACATCTTTGATTGCCTGTACAACCTGCTGCAGATTCCTCTGACCGCGTTGATCGGCAGCAACGTCATCTCTCAAATGATCCTGCAGATCATCGGCCAGGTATGCTGGGCCCTCGGCATCCACCCCGGCTTCCTCACCAGCGCGACCGGCCCCATCATGTTCGGTCTGGACGGTATGAACCAGGCTGCCTACGCTGCCGGTCAGCCCATTCCCAACATCATCGGTATGGCCTTTTCCTACTCGATGACCATTGCCGTCCTCTACCCGGCCTTTGCGCTGGCCGTCCTGATCTTCTCCAAGTCGAATCAGCTTAAGACCGTCGGCAAAATTTCCATCGCACCCGCCTTCTTCGGCATCTCTGAGCCGCTAATGTTCGGCGTTCCCGTCGTTATGAACCCCTTTATGGCCATCCCCTGGATTATCTCCCCAACGGTTAATGTTCTGCTGGGCTGGCTGGCCTGCTCCTCTGGCCTGGTCGCTCGATACGCCGGCGTCACTGTCTTTAACTTCCCGATGGGCGTCACGGGTATCCTGAATGGCAGCTTCACCATCGCCATTCTGGAGGTCGTGGTCTGCATCATCGACATCCTGATCTTCATGCCCTTTGTCCGCATCCAGGATAAGAAGTACCTTGCTGAAGAAAAGGCAGCGGCAGAAGCGGAACAATAACGCGCGTTTCTCTTATTCTCTTTTTCCCCGCAGCCATGTGGGCGACGCCGTGCGCTGCCTGCATGGCTGCTTTTAATGATTTTAATGAAAGGATTCTACGATGCACATTGCGTTTGTATCCCTTGGGGCCTTTGGCCACATTAACCCCACTCTGGCCCTTGTCACCGAGCTGGTCAAACAGGGCGTTCGGGTAACTTATTTTACGACCGAGGCTTTTCGGAACATTATTGAACCCACCGGCGCAAAGTTTGTCGCCGTCCCATCCTGGATGGCGGAAAACGACAAGCACAACGACGGCGAGAAAAAAGAGGACGACGGCGGTGTGGCAGCTGCGGTGCCTTTCCTCTTTTTGAACGAGGCCGGAGCCTACATCGACACCATCCTCGATACCCTCCATGACGATAAGCCCGACGCCATCGTCCACGACTTTGCCGGCATCGCCGGCACCATCGCCGCCGACAACCTGAACGTGCCCAATGTCATGCTGTACACCAGTTACCCTTCCAACGACAGCTATTCGGTGGCCGCCGGTTTTGAAAGCTGCCCTGCAGACCATCCGCTGCGCAAGGCTGCCGCCGGTATTGCGGCAGGCTACGCCGAAAAGTATGGCTGCCGGGTCATGACCGTAAAAGAGATTTTTGACGGACACGGGGATTTCAACCTGGTCATGATGCAGAAAAAACTGGTGCCCAATTACGAGAGCTTCGATGACAGTTTTGTGTTCACCGGCGTTCAGATTGGCAAGCGGACCGCCTTCGGCAGCTGGAAAGCCCCCGACAACGGCAAACCTCTGCTGTATTCCTCCCTGGGCACCGCCTTCAACAACTGGCCCGAATACTATCCCATCCTGTTTGATGCAGTCCGGGATCTGGATATCAATGTGTTTGCCGCCCTCGGCTCCATCGACCCGGCCAGCCTGAAAGACATCCCGGCCAATGTGGAAGTCGGCCAGATGGTGCCTCAGCTGGACATCCTTTCTCAGGCGTCGGTGTTTATCACCCATGCCGGGATGGGCGGCACCGGCGAAGCCATTTATTACGGCGTGCCCATGATCGCTATCCCGCAGATGGAGGAGCAGGCCATCACCGCCCGGCAGATCGAGAAACTGGGACTGGGCGTTGCCTTTCTGGATAAGAGCGCCATCACCAGCGAGGCGCTGAAAACTGCCATCCAGAAGCTTCTCACTGAGCCCTCCTACAAGGCTGCGGCGGAGCAATTCAGCGCGGACATGAAGACCCTGGGCGGAGCCAAAGCATCGGCAGAGGCGCTGCTGCATTTCCTCAGCAAGCCGTAAAGGAGAAAGAACTATGCCGAAATTTCCTGAAAATTTTTTGTGGAGCGCATCCACTGCGGCCACCCAGATCGAGGGCGGCTGGAACGCCGACGGCAAGGGCGAGTCCATCTGGGACACGCTGGTTCATGACGGCACTGGCCGCATCGCCCACAGCGAAAATGCCGACACCTCCATCGACTTTTATCACCGCTGGAAAGAGGACGTGGCCCTGATGAAACAGATGGGCCTGAAAGCCTACCGCTTCTCGATCAGCTGGCCTCGCATTCTGCCCGAGGGGGTGGGCCAGGTCAATCAGGCAGGGGTGAAATTCTACCAGGACCTCTGTGACGAGCTGCTGACAAACGGCATCCAGCCTCTGGTGACCCTCTATCACTGGGACCTTCCCACTGCTCTCTATCGAAAAGGCGGCTGGAAGAACCCTGAGATCGTCGAATGGTTTGCCAACTATGTGGACGCGGCCTCGAAGGCCCTCAGCGGCCGTGTCTCCTACTGGATGACCTTCAACGAGCCGCAGATGTTCTGTGGGCTGGGACTGGTGGCCGGAGTCCACGCCCCCTTTGAGCACAACGACGATGCCGCCATGATGGCGGTGACTAAAAACATCCTGCTGGCCCATGGCCGGGCGGTGAAGATTCTACGGAAAAACTGCCCCGGCGCCAAAGTGGGTATGGCCCCTACCGGCGACTGCTGCCTGCCCAAAGACGACTCCCCCGAAGAAGTGGAGAAAGCCCGGCAAAAATCTCTGTCCGAATATCCGGGCTATATCATGTCCAACACCTGGTGGGCAGACCCCGTCTTTTTGGGACGCTATCCCGACTGGGCGGCAGATAAATTCGGTGGTTTGCTTTACACCATGACCGATGCGGAATGGGCGCTTGTCTCCCAGCCGCTGGACTTTTACGCCTACAACTGCTATCAGGGCACGGTGGACCTGGTGCCTGACCCGTCCCGATACGACGAATACGCCTACCAGGGCAGTCCCCAGACGGCCACGGCTTGGAACATCACCCCCAAGGTGCTCTATTACGCCAGCAAGTTTTGGTATGAGCGGTATCATCTGCCTATCCTTATCACCGAAAACGGCTATTCGGGGCTGGATCATGTGATGCTGGACGGCAAAGTCCATGACCCGCAGCGCATCGACTTTCTGCACCGGTATCTGCGGGAGGTGGCCCACGCGATCGAGGACGGTATCCCGGTGATTGGTTACTCGGTCTGGAGCCTGTTCGATAACTTCGAGTGGGCGGCGGGCTACAGCTGCCGCTATGGCCTGATCTATGTGGACTACCCGACACTGAAACGGACCGTCAAGGATTCCGGCTGGTGGTACCGGGATGTGATTGCCGGGAACGGCAGCAACTTGTAAAACATCATATTTTGAAAAGTGAGGGCTTATTACAATGAAACGCAAAGAAATTTTGGACCGGATGGGCCTATGTCTGCCGCAAGGCAAGCGGATTCGCGTTGTCATCTCCAGCGACGTCAGCAACGAGGCGGATGATCCCTTTGCCATTGTCCATCAGCTTTTGACCCCCATCTTCGATGTGCGCGGGGTGATCGCCGCCCACTACGAGGGCAAGACTCACGGCGACCGGCAGTCGATGGAGAACAGCTACCGGATGCTGACCGCCCTGATGGAAGCCACCGGGATGACTGACGTGCCCATGCTGCGCGGCTGCGCGACCCCACTTGCCGGTGAGCATGATACGCCGGACGCAGAGGGGGTCCGTTTCCTGATCGAGGAAGCACAGCGTGACGATCCCCGTCCCCTCTATGTGACAGTACAGGGCGCGCTGACCGACGTGGCCGCTGCTCTCAACCGCTGCCCGGCCATTGCCGGGAAGATGACGGTGGTCTGGATCGGCGGTATGCCTTACCCCAAGGGGGGCTGCGACTTCAACATGAAGCAGGACCTGGCAGCCGCACGCGCTGTCTTTGGCAGCGAGGTAACGCTCTGGCAGCTCCCGGTCAATGTTTACGGCACGGTGGAGGTGACGATGGCCGAAATAGCCCACAAAATCCGCCCCTGCGGAACAGTTGGGCGCTACCTGTACGACATGATGGAGCAGTATAACCTCACCAACAACGAGCCGTATACTCTGCGCAAGGGGGAGAGCTGGAACTTTGGCGATTCGCCGGTGGTGGCGGCCCTGCTGGGCTGCGACTGGCGGCAGAATTTCCACATGGAACCCGCCCCCGTCCTCGCGGACGGTGGGCGCTATCTGCCTGGGAGTGGGCGGGCTATCCGGGTCTACGATTCAGTGGACGTGCGCTTTTTGCTGGAGGACTTTTTTGCAAAGCTCGCTCTCTGCTATGGGCCGAGGACAAACAAAGCGTGAAGCCGCGCCGCTTGGGTGCAAACTGACGAATCCTGTTCCTGTTTCCTGTCAAAAATGACGAAGCCAAGGACGTGCAGGGCCGGCTATCGTCTTTGACGGCGGCAAAAAACTTCGTGGAAAAACCGGCGCGGAACTGGTACACTGGTAGTGTCAGAAAAGAGTGTGCGTGATCGAAAGGAGTAGGGAAAAATGAAGATCATTTTCCGGGCCGACGACCTGGGTTTCAGTGAGGCGGTCAATTATGGCATCCGCAAGGCCATCGTAGACGGGGTCATCACCTGTACCGGTCTGATGCCCAATATGCCGTATGCAGCCGCTGGTTATGCGCTAGTAAAGGACACCGGCGTCGAGGTGGGCCAACACACCAATATCTGCGTAGGCCGACCACTGACCGATTCGGCCCGTATTCCTTCCCTGGTACAGCCCAGCGGCGAATTCTGTACCAGCCGCGAAATACGCGCCCGAAAACAGGATACCATCGTCCTGGAAGAAGTGGAACTGGAGATTCAGGCGCAGCTCGACCGCTTCCGCGCCATCACCGGGCGGGATCCCGCTTACTTCGAAGGACACGCGGTTATGTCGCCCAACTTTTTCCAGGGGTTGAAGAATGTGGCTGCCCGTAATGGCCTGCTCTACTGCGACCCGGTGGATCCGCAGTGGTCGGTCGAACACGGCATCCAGTGCTCTGCTTTCTATCGACTCGACGAGCGCGGCCTCTACGATGTGCGCAAGTTTGTTTTTGAGGACGAGGCCGGGCTGCGCGGCAAAGAGTGTTCGGTGCTGGTTTTTCATCCAGGGTGGCTGGACCAGTATCTGCTGGAACATTCTTCCTATACCTTCATCCGCCCGATGGAGACCGATTTTCTGTGCAGCCAGGAACTGAAAGATTGGCTGGCTGCCAACTACGTGGAACGGACCACTTTCGCCCGCCGGGCTGCCGAAGTGAAAAAAGAACAGGAAGAACGCCATGCTTGACAGCAACCTCATGAGCCTGCTCACTCTTTTGTCGGAGAACGACTATCTCACAGCCCAAACATTGGCTGTCAAAAGTGGCGCCAGCAGCCGTACTGTGCAGACCCGCATCGGGCAACTGCGCGCGGAACTGGAAGGTCACGGTGCAACTGTTGAGTCGCGCCAACGCCACGGCTACCGCCTCCGAGTGGAGGACCGCAACGCCTACGAGACATGGTACAACGAAAACCGGCACTCTTTGGCCTCCGCCGTCCCCAATACAGTAGAGGATCGCTTCCGCTTCCTGCTGGCCTGCTTTTTGGACGGCGAGGAATACTTCAAGCTCGATGACCTCAGCGAGGAGTTGTATGTATCCAGCAAGACCCTGTCGGCCGAGCTGAGGCAGGTGGAGTTCGTTCTGGGGCAGTATAACATTACCTTGAAGCGTAAACCTCACCACGGTGTGCGTGCGCATGGCAGTGAATTTGACCGCCGCCGCTGTTATATGGACTACCTGGTCCAGTCTCAAAACTCCCTCTTTGCTGACCAGCGTGACCAGGCCGAGATGCTGCCCAGGATCGGCGAGGTTCTGCTGGACATGATGATACGCCAGCGGATCAAATTTACGGAGGCAGCTTTTCAGAACATCGTCATCTATCTGTATGTAGCCTTCCTGCGCAGCGGCGCGGGCCACCTAGCTGCCGCCAAGCCCGGCGAGCTGGCCCAGGTGCAGGCCATGCCTGAATACCAGGCCGCTCTGATGCTGGCCGACAGGCTGTGTCAGGCGGGCATCGAAATTGCGCCGGAACCGGCCGAGACGATGTACATTGCCATTTACATCGCAGGACGGCGCAGCTTGGGCGAGGGCTACCATCCCCAGTCCAGTCCAGTGGTCCAGGAAAACGTCAACCGGCTGACCACCATCTTGCTGGATTGCGTGCAGCGGGTCTACAACCTTAATTTTCGCGATAATCTCAACGTCCGCATCTCGCTGTACAACCACATCGTCACCTTCAACATACGGATGAAGTACGGCATCCAGATGGAGAACCCCATCCTGGAAGAGATCAAGCAGAACTACCCCTTCGCCTTTGCGATGGCCCAGCGTGCTATGGCTGAGTACGAAAAATTCTATAGCAGGCCAGTGCCCGAATCCGAGACGGGATACTTTGCCATTATTCTGGAAATGGCACTGGAATCTCTTAAAGCGCAGATTGAGAAAAAGAACATCCTTCTGGTCTGTATGACGGGCAAGGCTAGCAGCCGACTGCTGGCCTTCCGTTTCCGCAACGAGTTCGGAGTCTACATCGACCGACTGGATGTGTGTAGCATGTACGAATTCGAGCGATATGACTTGAGCCGGGTGGACTACGTCTTTACTACCGTGCCGCTGCAGACCGCGACCGCCGTCCCTATCTACCAGATCGGCAACTTCCTCGACGCCAGCGATGTGCCGCAGGTCCGCAGGCAGCTGGAACTGGGCAGCGTCAACTTCCTGAAAGACTACTATCGGCCCGATCTGTTCTTCCCGCATGTGCAGGGAAACACACGGGAGGAAGTCATCCGGCAGATGTGTCAGCTGATGGGCAAAGTTTACCCCCTGCCTGAGGGCTTCTGTGACTCGGTGCTGGAGCGGGAGGCGATGGGCGGCACCGACTTCGGCCACCTGGTGGCCATCCCACACCCGGCTGACAACCTAGTCAATGAGAACGTGGTCTGCGTCGGCATTCTGGACAAGCCCGTCCTCTGGTCGGTCAACAAGGTCCAGCTTGTGATCCTAGTGGCTATCTATGACTCCGCCTCGGCCCAAACCCAGAAGTTTTACCAGCTGACCACCGCCCTGATCACCGACGAAGTGCGGGTCAAGCGGATCATCAGTCGGCGGCAGTATCTCCATTTTATGAAACTGTTCCAAGAATAAGCCGAAAACGAAAGGAGAGCAAAATCCATGAGCCTGCCCAAAGACTTTTTGTGGGGTGGCGCGGTGGCCGCCAACCAGTGCGAGGGTGCTTACTGCGAGGACGGCAAGGGTCTAAGCGTCGCCGACGTGATGACCGCCGGCAGCAAGGACAAAAAGCGCCAGATCACCGACGGCGTGGTGGAAGGCCTCTACTACCCTAACCACGAAGGGATCGACTTCTACCACCGCTACAAGGAGGATATCAAGCTCTTTGCCGAGATGGGATTCAAGTGCTTCCGTACTTCTATTGCGTGGAGCCGCATCTTTCCTCAGGGGGATGAACCCTCTCCCAACCCCGCCGGCATCCGATTCTACCATAACCTGTTTGACGAGTGTCATAAGTACGGCATTGAGCCGGTGGTGACCATCAGCCACTACGAGATGCCCCTCGGCTTCGTGCAGAAATACGGCGCATGGCGCAGCCGCAAACTGGTGGATTTCTTCGAGCGGTATTGCCGCGTCATCTTTACTGAGTACAAAGGCAAGGTCAAATACTGGATGACCTTCAACGAGATCAACGCCATCGAGTTCGGCCCCTGGAACCCGGCCGGCCTACTGATCGCTCCCGGCGAAAACCGGGAGCAGGTCATCTACCAGGCAGCCCACCACCAGTTTGTAGCCAGCGCCAAAGCGGTGCTGCTGGGCCACCAGATCGATCCGGAAAACAAAATCGGCTGCATGACCCTGTTCGGCGTGGTCTACCCCGAAACCTGTCACCCACTGGATGCTAAGGCCGCCGACGACATGATGTCCACCATGTTGGCCTTCGCCGACGTGCAGTCCCGCGGCGAATACCCGCCCCGCCTGCTAAAAAATCTGGAGCGCCACGGCATAGCTATCCAGATGGAGCCGGGCGACCTCGACCTGCTGCGCCGCGGCACGGTGGATTACATCGGCTTCAGCTACTATATGTCGATGGTGCAGGCAGGCCGTCCCACCGAGGCAGGCCAAGCCAAAGGCAATGTGGTGGCCGGCGTGGTCAACCCCTACCTGCCCTCCAGCGAGTGGGGCTGGCAGGTGGACCCGATGGGCCTGCGGCTGACGCTGCGGCTGCTCTACGACCGCTACCAGAAGCCGCTGTTCATCGTGGAGAATGGCCTGGGTGCAGCGGACACCGTCGAGCCGGACGGTTCCATCCACGACAGTTACCGCATCGAATACCTGCGAGAGCACATTCGGGCCTTCAAAGCCGCGGTGGAGGAAGACGGCATCCCTCTGATGGGTTATACCCCCTGGGGCTGCATCGACTTGGTCTCGGCCGGCACCGGCGAGATGAAAAAGCGCTACGGCTTCATCTATGTAGACCGGGACGATGCGGGCCATGGTACCCTGGCCCGCAGCCGCAAGGACAGTTTCTATTGGTATAAAAAGGTCATCGCTTCCAACGGCGAAGACCTCGCATAAACAATACGTAAAAACGGTACAAAGGAGATATAACTATGGCAGAAATGACGGAACAGGAAGAGCTGCAAGTTTTTCAATTGATCACCGCAGCTGGCAGCGCCAAGAGCACCTTTATGGAGGCCCTTTATAAGGCCAAAGAGGGCAAATACGATGAGGCCGAAAATCTCTTCAAAGAAGCCGACGGCTACTTTGTAGAAGGACACCACGCCCATGCAGCCATGATCGAGGCTGAGGGCCAGGGCGTCGAGACCACCGTCCGCTTGGTACTGGCACATGCCGAGGATCAGCTAATGAGCGCCGAGCTGACCAAGACGATGGTTGAGGAGATGATCGCCCTCTACAAAAAGCTGGATCAGCTGGAAAATAAGTAAAAATCTCCCGTTTCCGCAGCCATGCGAGCAATGCTGTGCGTTGCCTAGGTGGCTGCTTTTTGTAACAGGTCCAGAAAATCTTCGTGCATCTTTAACAATAGAAAAGATTACACTTTGTGGTCTCTGTTAAATTGCAAGTTACCTGCTTGACAGAATACCACCTCTCATGGTATTCTCTTACCCATCCCGGCCACTTTAGTATGCTAAACAGCCGCCCCGCAACCGCACCGAACCATTTTGCCGCCGCTTTCCTCCGACAAAATCCTTTGGTCTTTTGCGGGGCGGTTTTCTTTATTTCCCGAGAGAATTTGCAGCCGGGCGACCGGCCTGCAATTCTTCATACCCGAACCTTGAAAATTGCATGAGCCGACCGAACGTGATACCGACTTTTCGTCAACGCCGCTGCACAAACAGGGGCAGGAACTTCGTTCGGAGCAAACGGTGACTCCCATACATGAGCAGCGACCTTTTACTTATTTTTTGCGCCTTAACAATTCGGAAACATTTGTTGAAAATGCGTTTTGAGCGCAGCGGTAGAGGGCAAGAACCGTCCCGTGGCCACAAATTTTCAATTCTTGAAAATTTCCTGTCCATCCGGGACTTCACTTTTCAAACTCTTGCGAGTTTTCCAAGTGATCTTGTTGGGGCGTGCCTGCCCCAAACCCTGCTCATCATTCGTGCCTTGCGGCACGAATGGAACGGCGTGTCGTGCTTACATAACTTCACCGAGGAGTTATCGAACAGACAGGAGGTACAATGACCAAAACGAATGTTCAACCGATTCCTAGCAATTCCCAGCACCACGACACGCCGAACAACAAAACGCACGTCATCAAGTTCCGTGTGACAGCGGAGGAAAAAGCGTCACTGGAACTCACTTGCAAACTCCTGAATCTCTCCCTCTCCACTTTCATCCGCCGAGCCATCCACAACGTCAAAATCGAGAAAATGGTCATCGTTGCAGGCGGCGGCGAAGAAACCCTGACCGCTGTTTCCACTTTGCTTGCCCAGTGCAGCAAGGTGGGCGGAAACCTCAACCAGCTTGCAAGGCACTTCAATTCCGGCGGTGCAGACACCGAGCAGATCCGGGCGAAACTCCTTGACGAACTTGCAGACCTGACTGCATTCCGGCTCAGCGCCGAGAAAGTTCTGGGTGAACTGTATGGCAACGCTCAAGCATATCGCCTCTAAAAACTCGGACTACACCGCCATCGAAGCGTACCTCGTTTACCAGCACGATGCGTTCACCGGGAAGCAACTTCTGGATGAACAGGGCAGGCCGAAGCTGCGAGATTCGTACCTGCTCAACACCCTTGAGTGCGGCGATTTCTCGTTTGCAACAGCCTGTCTGCTGGCGAACCGCAAGTATGGTAAGAATACCCAGCATGGTGATATCAAAAGCCACCAGTATATCATCAGCTTTGACCCCAGAGATGCAGCCGACAACGGCTTGACCATGGAAAAGGCACAGGCACTTGGCCTGAAGTTTTGTTCTGAAAATTTTCCCGGTCACCCTGCCATCGTCTGCACTCACCCGGATGGGCACAACCATTCGGGAAATATCCATGTCCACATCGTGATTGGCAGCATCCGAACACGAGAAGTGGAGCGTAAGCCCTATATGCAGAAGCCCCGCGATTGGCGCGAGGGCATGAAGCACTCCAGCACCGCCCAGACCATGCGGCACCTCCGTGTCGAGGTCATGGAACTGTGCGAAAGTGCCGGACTGTACCAGATCGACCTGCTCAACGGATCAAAGGAGCGTGTCAGCGAAGCCGAGTAATGGGTGCGCAGACGCGGCCAATTGAAACTTGACCGCGAGAACGCAGCCCTTACCGCAACTGGACAGCAGCCCCGGCAGAAGAAGTTTGAAACCGTAAAAGATACCCTGCGGAAACAGATTTCTTCGGTGCTGTACCGTGCCACCAGCTTTGAAGATTTTTCTGATAGGCTTATGCAGCAGTACGGCATCACCGTCAAGGAAAGCCGTGGGTGTCTGAGCTATCTGCCCGCTGGCAGAACAAAGTTTATCCGAGCGAAACATCTCGGTGACAAGTTCGATAAGGCGGCAGTGTTTGTCACGTTGCAGGCAAACGCCGAACGCAAACCCAAGGCGCAGTTCAAGCAGGATACCATCGGGAAACTGATCGACATCCAGTCGAGGATGACCGAGGGCAAAGGCATCGGCT